>Ga0209942_1000267_pt1 | contig 32083 bp, 24 predicted proteins | sample SalPonR1_A_D2_MG_FD_185695 | JGI IMG/M metagenome (GOLD analysis project Ga0209942, IMG submission 185695) | Salt pond soil microbial communities from South San Francisco under conditions of wetland restoration - Salt Pond MetaG R1_A_D2_MG... ...
TCGCACTCTTTCAGAAGCCTAACAATCTGGTCGGCAGGGCCTTTACCTAAAATATAGTTGTTGTTATAAATTTTTAAAATTTCGTGTACTTTGCTGAGGGTTAAAATGCCTTCGGTCACCAGGTCAATGCCGGGCATATAAGAAACAGGAGGCAAGTCAGGATCATAAAATTTAAAGTTATCTTCTATTTCAAGTTCTAATTCTCGGGCAATAATATCGGCTGTTGTTGCCCCACAAAGAATTTTTTTACCATCAAAGTTTTTTACTTCTTTGGCTAATTTTTTATCTTTTTCTTCTTCATATGGAGGACCGGTACAAACCAACAACTTTCTGGGTTCGCGAAAATATACCGAAGCACAACTTGTATCATCTTTTGCATGGTAGCCATCATTTTGGTAAGCCATATTCACTACCTTTCCTGCAAGTTTGTTGGCTGAAATATCCGGATTGTTTTTAATTAACCGATGGGTAAATTGTGTTAAGTTATCATGGCCCCAGCCAAAAGGGTATTTATGGCTTCCCATACCTGATTGAGTTATTCCGTCTGAGCAGGAAATAATTCGATCTTCTTTATGTGCGTAAAACGTACAACTTCTTAATTCTTTTCCTGCATTTTTATCACTCTCGAGGATAATGTATTCCCATTGGAGATTAAAAATTTCATTATCTCTAAAAATGATAGTTTCGGGATTATCATATTCCAAAATAGTAGTTTTACCATCAGCTTCAATATCAATAATGGTAAAGGTAGAGTAGCTAATCTGACGTTGGCTGCAAACAGGGAGTATATTCATAATAATTTCAGCAATACGGTTAACATCCTTATGTTCGCGGGTAAAATTTAATGCCATTTTTGATGTTAAGGTTGCTAACATATTTGCTTTTACGCCATGCCCCATACCATCCGATAAAACAATAATAATCCGTTCTTCGGTTTTAATGCGTTCGGATAAAAAAACATCTCCACAAATGCGTTCGCCTTCATGATTTTTTTGTTGGCAATCGACTTCTATATAGAATTGATGTTTCATTCTTCGGGTTTCTTAAAAGTCTTGTAAAGCTCAATAATTGAGTTTAACATTTGTTCTGTTTCCGAAGCTCCTTCACCAAGTAAAAATCCTATATTCTGAACCATTGCCAGATTTTTGTCAACAACTTCTGTAACGCGTTTAATTACTTCTTCTTTTTTTACTTCAGGAGCATACATATCCCTGAATACCGCACCAACAATTTTATCTTTTCGGATAGTAAAAACGGAAAGATTTAATAGTTGTTCATCTAAATGAATATCCCGATCTAAAATGTTTTCATTGGTAGAAAAAACATGATTAAATAAATTGTAAACATTAAAGGGAAGTAAGGTTTTTAAATCGGCACCTACTAAGCAGGGAATTATTTCGTTAATAGCATCTGCTTCTTCGCCCAATAAATCGATAAAACTATTATTGGATTGAATGATTTTTAAATTTTGATCGATAATTACAACTCCTGTAGGAAGTTTTTGTAACATATTATTTATAATGTCGGATGCTTCTTGCGCCGCTTCTTTTTCTTTTCTAGCATTTTGTTCTGATTCTTTAAGCGCTTTTTGAGTTTGGGCTAATTTTTCGTTGGAAGTTCTAAGCGCTTTTATATAATCTTGCCTGTTTCGCAAGGTAAACTTAAGACACATATCAATTCTGGCTAGTCCCTTAGATACTGCTATGGCAAAATCGCGACAATTATCGTATCCGCAGGCACTACATCCTAAATCAGGATCATTTTTCTTTTTTCCAATTGCTTTTAATACTTCGGCGATTTTCTCTTCTGAAGGTGTTTCTATGCGTTGATCATCATTGTAAAAACTTCTTGAGTAATCTAAATCCCAATATTTTTTAATTTCTTTTTCCCATTTTTTCTGGTCAAAATTATTTAATCGTTTATTGGCGTATTCAGTTACTCGGGTATGTCTGATAAATTTTTCACCATTTTTTGATGTTCCAGGGCCCATTAAACATCCTTCACAATAATATAAATTGAAATGTTTTTTTATGGTATCAATTTCCTGATTGAATTGTTTGGTGGCATTTAACATATTGTATTTTCCCTTGGCAGTAATAACTTTTCCTTTAGGCAGATCCTCGCTGATGTTTGCTGCCTGCAATAAACCGTTGGCAATCGGAAAGAGCGAACCTTTGTAGCCTATCGGTGCATCAAACTCTGAATACTCAAGTGTGCTTTCATTAATTTTAAATTCGTCAAAAAGTTCACGCAGTTCAATAAATGTTAGTACAGAATCAATTTTTCCATCCTCCTTGTCGAGTAATGCCTCGTTTTTACTTTCAATACATGGACCTATATATACAATCTGTATATCTTTTCCATAAAGATGTCGGGCAATTTTTGCGGTAGCAACCATGGGTGATACAAGTGGTGCCAGATTTTTTATTAGTTCAGGTTGAAATTTCTGAATATAGGAAACGATAACCGGGCAGGCTGTTGAAATATAATATTTGCCCTTAAAATTTTTGAATAGTTCAGCATATTTAAGCGCTATGATGTCAGCACCAAATGACACCTCATTAACATAATCAAACCCAAGTTGTTTAATCATTTGCACAAACTTGCGATAATCTGTAATATCATGAAATTCTCCTGAAATACTGGGAGCAACAATAGCTATTTTTTTAGTTTTTGATTGAAGTATCTTTTTGGTTTCTTCTTTTGAATCTCTAAAACGAATGGCATCTTCAGGACATACAGAAATACAGCTGCCGCATCCAATGCATCGCTCCGGAATTACCCGTGCAAAATCGCAGTTAACTTTCACTTCAATGGCATTTACCGGACATACTCTTACACATGAATAGTTTAAGTTACATTTTTCTTTTATAATTTCTACAATGGGCATTTGTTTTTAATTTTTTGATATGGTATAAAGTTATCAAAATCAATCGGTACTAAAAATTTTGTCCAGCAAATAAATAACATTATCGGGGGATACATTTTGGTATTCTTTATCGTTTACTTTTATTATGGGCCCATTTTCACAATTCCCAAAACAGTGGCTTCCATGAAAATATACTTTATCTTCCAGTTGATAATCTTTTATGTATTGCTTGATGATTTGAACCGTTTGTTTATTGCCTCTTGAGAAACATGAACTGCCAAGGCATATAATAATTTCTTTTTTCATTAAATCCTCCTTAAAACATTAATTCTCCAATTATTATAGCATTTCAGATTTTAAAATTAAGCATTTATTTTCTTAGTGCAATGTTATTTTATTCCTGTATATTTTAATTTCTAAAATTGTGAAAAATGTTCCTTATGTAAGTGTTTTATTATTAATTTTTTAATTAAAATCGTATGGTAGAATATATGTTATAAAAAACATAAATATTTTAATAGTTATTTTTTTATGTATTATATCTTAATTGTTTATTTAACAGTATTTTAAATGATTGTGTGATTATTTTGTTGTTAATTAATTAACAATGTTTATCAATTAACACAATAATTCGTATATTTGTGGAAATAGATTTTCAAAGTACTATAATTTTCTTTCTTTATGCGGGAAATTGAAAAAATACTTGATCAATACCTTTTTGTACAAAGAGATAATTTAATTCCAATATTACAAGAGATTCAGAATACTTTTGGATATATATCCGAAGAAGCGATTGTAAAGGTAGGTAACTATTTAAAAATGCCAACTAGCAAAATATATGGTTTAGCTACTTTTTATAATCAATTTTGTTTTTCGCCCAAAGGGAAATATCACATAAAGATTTGTAATGGAACCTCCTGCCACGTAAATGGCAACAATTTAATGATAAAAGAAATTGAGAAGATATTGGGTATTAAAGATGGCGAAAACACAAAGGATAATAAGTTTAGCCTTGAAATGACTTCGTGTATGGGCGTTTGTGGAATGGGACCTGTTATGGCGGTTAACGATAAATATTACACTTGTTTAACGGTTAAAAAGGTCACTGAAATTATCAGAGATTATCAGCAAATGGAAGAGTGATTATTATGAATAATAGCATTAAAGAAATATTAATCCAAAATTTACTAATTCCAACTGAAATTAAGTTGGATAAAAAGATAGTAGAAACTTTGCAGTTTCTTAAGCGAGAAAAAGTTTCCAACCCTATTATTACTATTAGTTCAAACACTTATTCAAAAATTTCTGGTATTGATGAGATTAAAAAACAAATTGAAAATTATATCGATGAAAGAAATCTGAATGTAACCATAATCGAAGTTGGTAGTTTAGGTATAAGTTCTTTGGAGCCCATAATTTCTGTTCAACTCCCCGGAAAGTCAAAAATTTTTTTTAAACAAATAGATACGGAAAATATTATTTTAATTCTTGATGGTATTTTTAACAATTTTATTCTGCAAGAATATGTTTTAGGTCAACAAAAAAATAAGATTCACGAATCCTGGGAGCTAGTTCCCTTTCTTGACGAGATTGCTTATTTTAATTTTCAGCAACGATTAGTTCTTAAACAGTGTGGGTTTATTGATGTTAATTCTATTAACGAATATATTGCATTTGGGGGTTATCAAATTTTTGTAAAAACAATAAATAAAAATACTCCAGCTGAGGTTTGTGATATTGTTGAACAAAGTATGCTTAGAGGACGAGGGGGAGAAGGATATCTTGCAGGGAAAAAATGGAAAATAGCTTCATCCACACCTTCGCCGCAAAAATATTTAATATGTAATGCCGGAGAAAGTGATCCTGGAGCTTTTATGGAACGTTTTCTTATGGAGAGCGATCCGCATAAGGTTATTGAAGGAATTGCCATTGCTGCTTATGCTATAGGTGCGCAGAAAGCGTTTATTTATATCGAATCGGATTATGAATTGGCTATTGAGCGAATCAAAAAGGCCATAGATCAAGCTACAGCATATGGTTTACTTGGGCATGACATAATTGGAACCGGATATAATTTAGAGATTATAATTAAACAAGGAGCCGGGGCATACGTTTGTGGCGAAGAAACAGCTTTGATTAAAAGTATTGAAGGTAAACGCGGAAAGCCGCATTCTAAACCTCCTTACCCTGCAACCAAAGGATTATTTGATCAACCTACCGTAGTAAATAATGTGGAAACATTAGTGAATATCCCGATTATTTTAAAAAAAGGAGCTGAATGGTTTAAATCTATAGGAACGGAAGACAGTAAGGGAACCAAAGTATTTTCTATTTCGGGAAAAGTAGAATATTCCGGTCTGGTTGAGGTAGAAATGGGAACGAAGATTCGTGATATAATTTTTCGTGTTGCTGGAGGAATTCGTAATAACAAAAGATTTAAAGCAATACATATAGGAGGCCCTTCAGGCGGTTGCTTAACCGAAGATCATTTAGATACTCCCATCGATTTTGAATCGATTATGCTGGTTGGAGCATCTTTAGGTGCTGCTAGTTTAATTGTTTTAGATGAGGATAACTGTGTTATCGATACGGTAAAATATTTTATGAATTATCTGCAAAAAGAAAGTTGTGGTATTTGTATTCCTTGCCGAGAAGGAACCCGAAGAATGTATGAAATTTTGGAAAACATTAGTAAACGGCCGAAAGACGAAAATGGATATGCAACCTTACAGCGTTTTAAAGGCGTTATGCAGTTGGAAACCCTGGCCGAAGTACTAAAAAATACATCTATGTGTGGATTAGGACGGAAAGCAGCGAATCCTGTACTTAGCACATTAAAATGGTTCCGCGACGAATATGAAGAGCATATTTTTGAACGAAATTGTTCTGCTGGCGTTTGTCAGGAGCTACGAACCTTTGAAGTTGATGTAGATGCCTGTACCGGTTGTACTTTATGTGCTAAAAAATGTCCTACAGGTGCTATCTTTGGAACACCTAAAAATGTTCATTTTATTGTTCAGGATAAATGTATAGGTTGCGGTATATGTTTTGAAACGTGTAAGTTTTCAGCTATTATCAGTCAATAAGGAAAGTACTTATGTCAGTAAACATCGAGGTAAATAATAAAATAATACAAGCAAAAAAAGGAGAAACAATCCTTGAAGCTTTAAACAGGAATGGTATAAAGGTTCCAACTTTATGCCGTATGGAAGGTTTTTCACCCACAGGGGCTTGTCGTTTATGTGTGGTGGAAGTGGAAGGTAAATCTGGGCTAATTCCATCTTGTTCTTATCCTATTGAACAAACGATGAAAATATGGACTCATTCACCCAGAGTGATTAGAGCCCGAAAAATGTTGGTAGAACTGCTTTTGTCGAATCACCCTGACGATTGTTTGTATTGCATACGAAATGGTAATTGCGAGTTACAGGAATTAGCTGTTGAGTTAAATGTTCGTGAAAGACGTATATCGGGGGAAAAAACTAAAATTAATCTTGACCAGTCCAGCCCGGGAATTGTTCGTGATCCTTCAAAATGCATTTTATGTGGCCGTTGTATTCGGGTTTGCGAAGAGATACAAGGTGTTTCTACCTTTGATTTTATTAATCGTGGGAATTCAACGCTTGTTGCTACATCGATGAGTAAGGACCTGAATTTTTCGAACTGTATAAATTGCGGACAATGTATAATGGTTTGCCCAACCGGTGCTTTACATGAAAAAACAAGTTTTGATATTATTCAGGAAATGCTTAATAATAAAGATATAAAAGTTATTGCGCATTATTCATCTTCTGTTTCTGTATCATTGGTAAAAGAGTTGGGATTAAAACCAGGAAAAGATTTAAACGGATTGTTAAATGCAGCGCTTAAACGTATAGGGTTTGATAAAGTGTTTGACAGTTCTTTTGGTGCAGATTTAGCAATTTACGAGCAAGCTGCCGAATTAGCTGATCGCATAAAAAACGAAGAAAATCTACCTATGTATAGCAGCTGTTGCCCGGGGTGGATTAAATATATGGAACAATCACATCCTGATATGATTGATTTGGCCTCTACAACAAAATCTCCTCAACAAATTTTAGGAACGCTTGTTAAAGGATATTATGCTGAAAAAACACAATTATCTGCTGAAAAAATATTTACCATATCAATAACTCCCTGTACAGCTAAAAAGTTTGAAGCACAGCGCGAAGAAATGACGCATAAAGGAGTTTCTGATATTGACCAGGTAATTACTACTCGCGAATTGATTAAATTGATACATCTTTATGGTATTGATATCCATTCGTTAAATCAAGAGTTTTCTGATGACCCTTTTAATATTCGATCATCAGCAGCAAAACTTGTAAGTGTTTCAGGTGGTGTAACAGAGGCGGTAGCACGTACACTTAACTATTTTTTAACAGGAAAAGAATTGTCTCCAATTCAGATTTCAAAATTACGAGGGATAAGAAATAAAAAGGAAATTGTCCTGAAAATGGGCAAAAAAAATGTAAACTTTGTAGTGGTAAGCGGATTAAAAAATGCAAATAAAATCTTAGCTGAAATACGCGAAGGAGAAATTAAAGCAGATTTTATTGAAATAATGGCTTGCCCCGGAGGATGTATAAATGGAGGAGGACAACCTTTTTGTAATGATGAGAAGGTGCAAAAAACACTGATTAAAGCGATTTATAATATCGATGATAAAGAAGCTATTAAAGTAGCTCATAAAAACCCTGGAGTTTTAAAATTGTATAAGGATTATTTGAAGGAGCCATTAAGCCCGGTAAGTAATAAAAATTTACATACCGGTTATAAGGAGAGAGATGTTTTATTGTAAAATGAAGATTGTGATGAAATGAAAACCGGAAACTCAAATAAAAATCGTGATTTAGTATATACCCTTAAAAATCGTTGTAGGGTATGTTATACCTGTGTTCGCGAATGCCCAGCAAAAGCCATAAAGATCATTAACGGACAAGCCGAAGTATTAAACGAACGGTGTATTGTTTGTGGTAATTGTACGAAAGTTTGCAGTCAGGGAGCGAAAGTTTTCCTGTATACTATTGATAATGTAACTGAATTATTAGAAACAAACAGAAAGAATATTGCTATAGTAGCACCAAGTTTTCCGGCCGAGTTTGAAGAAATAACCGATTACAAAATTTTTGTTTCTATGATTCGTAAGCTGGGATTTGATGTGGTTTCTGAAGTTGCTTTTGGGGCGGATTTAGTGGCTACGCAATATCATAAGCTGGTTAAACAAGAAAATACCGATAAATGTTATATCTCATCTGATTGTCCTGCCATTGTTTCTTATATTGAACATTATCATCCTAATTTAGTAGATAATCTGGCACCTATACCTTCGCCAATGGTTGCCATGTCGAGAGTAATGCGTGAAAAATATGGCGATCAAACCAATATTATATTTATAGGCCCTTGTGTAGCTAAAAAGGCTGAATCAGATGAGGTGGATGAGATGATTACTTTTGCTGAACTGCGCGAAATGTTTACCGATAATAAGATAAAACCTTTTGATGTTGAACCTACCGAATTTGATCCTCCATTAGGAGGTAAAGGGGCTGTTTTTCCTGTAAGCAGAGGATTACTTCAAACGGCTGAAATTACCGATGATGTCTTGCATGGAAGTATTATTGTTGCCGAAGGCAAAAATGATTTTCAGGAAGCTATAAAAGAGTTTGAAGACGGGTTAATACAATCTCAACATCTTGAATTATTAGGTTGCGAAGGATGTATTATGGGGCCTGGAATGACTAACAGGCAAAGGCATTATGCTAAAAGAAGCCTGGTAAATAATTATGTAAAACAAAAAATTAGAAATCTCGATCACAAAAAATGGAAAAAAGATGTTGAAACCTATCTGAAGATAGATCTTTCGGCACAATACAAAGCACAGGAGAGTGTGTTAGATAGCCCTGAAAAAAAAGAAGTGGAAGCAGTTTTAGAGTCTATGGGAAAAAAATCGTTGAAAGATCATCTGAATTGTGGTGCATGTGGTTATGAAACTTGTGAAGAACATGCCAAAGCAATTGTTCAGGGATTAGCCGAAATAGAAATGTGCCTACCCTATACTATTGAAAAATTACATAAATCTGTAAATGAATTAGCCGTTACCAACGAGAAACTTACCACCATGCAGCAGGCATTGCGGCAATCAGAAAAAATGGCTAGTATGGGACAACTTTCGGCTGGAATTGCTCATGAGCTCAATAATCCGTTAGGAGTAGTGATAATGTATGCTAACATTTTACTGGACGAAACACCTAAAGATTCCCTGTTATACAAAGATTTAAAATTGATAGTTGAACAAACCAATCGATGTAAAAAAATTGTAGGTGGGTTGTTAAATTTTGCCCGCAAAAATCAGGTAAATGCTACTGAAGTTAATGTCGCCGAATTGGCCAAACAAAGTACCGATGCAGTTGTAATACCTGATAATATTAAAGTTAATATTGATACCTCAAAATTAAAGAATCCTATTGCATTGATCGACCAGGAACAAATGTTACAAATACTTTCAAATTTAATGAAAAATGCCATCGACGCCATGCACGATGGGGGTCAGTTAGATATTATTATTGAAGATTCTGAGCCGGATGTTATTTTTTATGTTAAGGATACTGGATGCGGTATTGAAGCAGATGATTTGGATAAGATTTTTGAACCATTTTATACCACAAAAGAAATTGGCAAGGGTACAGGGCTTGGTTTAGCTACAGCATACGGAATTGTAAAAATGCATAAAGGTAAAATTACGGTTACCTCAAATGCCGATCCTGAGCAAGGCCCAACAGGAACAACGTTTAGAATTGCGATACCCAGAATGCAATAAAAAAGGATGATTATGAGACATGATAAGAAAGTAATATTAATAGTTGATGACGATATGGATTATCTTTTTCAGATGAGAATGCATATCGAAAGTTTTGGATTTGAAGTTATAACTGCTGAAAGCCAACGTGAAGCAGAAAAAATTATTCAAAATACAAAACCCGATTTGGCAATTTTTGATCTGATGATGGAAAGTGATGATAGTGGTTTTATTTTATCTTATAAGATGAAGCGGAAATATCCTGATGTACCTATAATATTAGCTACAGCAGTGTCTTCCGAAACAGGGATGTCGTTTAGTGTAAATACTCAAAACGATAAGCAATGGATTAAAGCTGATCTATACCTTGAAAAGGGAATTAGAAAAGATCAATTGCATAAAGAAATTAATAAATTGCTAAAAATTTAAATACGAAAAGTATAATGGATAAACTCAATGTTTTAGTTGTTGATGATGAACCCGGAATACGTTCGGGTGTAAGTCGTATTTTAAATAACTTTTCTGTTAGTTATCCATTTATGGATAGCGATTATGGGTTTAATGTTGTTGAAACATCTACTGGTGAAGAAGCTATAGAAATAATTGAAAATCAGTTTATTGAAGTTGTTTTGCTGGATAACAAACTACCGGGTATCCAGGGTACTGAAGTATTGGAATATATCAATAAACATAAATCTGAAATTCTGGTGATGATGATTACTTCGTATGCTTCGTTGGAGCTCGCGGTTAAAGCAACAAATCAGGGAGCTTACGATTTTATTCCTAAACCCTTTACTCCACAGGAACTTAAATCGGCCATGGAAAATGTGTCAAAACATATTTTTCTGCGCGGAATGACCCGCAAACTGAATAAAGAAGGAAAAGAAATTCGTTATCAGTTTTTATCTGTACTATCTCACGAGTTAAAAGCACCATTAAATGCGATTGAAGGGTATTTGAAAATAATTCAGGAAAGACAGGCAGGGGATAAAATTGAAGATTATGATCAAATGATCGACCGTTCATTGCATCGTATAAGTGGTATGCGTAACCTGATTATGGATTTATTGGATATTACCAAAATAAAGTTAGAGAAAAAAACTGAAAAATTTCAACTGGTAAAAGTAAGTGAAATAGCGCAAAATGCTATAGAAGCCATTAATCCATATGCCATACAAAAAGATGTTCAGATTATCCTTCACGATAAAGATGTTGAAATAAATATTGATCCTGGTGATCTGGAAATTATTTTTAATAACCTGATTTCTAATGCAGTAAAATATAATAAACAAAATGGCCGTGTGGATGTTTTTATCGATAAAAAAGATAACCTACTGATTATTAAAGTTAAAGATACAGGAATTGGGTTATCTCAAAATGAGATAAAAAATCTTTTTGAAGAATTCTTTCGGGTTAAAAATGAACAAACAAAACATATTACAGGTAGTGGGTTAGGATTACCTATTGTTCGCAAAATATTAGATATTTATAACGGAGATATTCAGGTTGAAAGTAATGTTGATGAAGGAAGTCTCTTTACTGTAACTTTACCTGTTTAATTAGTTCAAATAAAAAATGTTTAACTTTAATATTATTAACATGAATAAACTTCCTGAAAAGACCATTGGAAGACTTAGTGAATACCGCAGGACGTTGCTTAATTGTTGGGCAAAAGGAAAAACACATATTTACTCACACGAACTGGCCAGCTTACACAATATTACAGCTGTACAGGTACGCCGCGATATTATGCTTATAGGGTATTCTACTACGCTAAAAAAAGGATATGATGTTAAAGCTTTGATTGATGTTATTAGTGATATTATTGATACAGATGATGGTTTAAATGCAGTGGTTATAGGCATTGGGAATTTAGGGAAAGCCATTACAGCTTATTTTAATGGGAAAAGATCAAAGTTAACAATAGCAGCTACCTTTGATATAAATCCTGATAAAACGAATCGGGTTATTTCCGGAGTAAAATGTTATGCTATGTCCGATTTTGAAAAAATGGTAAAAGAAATGGATATTTCTATTGGAATTTTAACGGTTCCTCCGGAAGAAGCCGCTCAGGTTACCGAAAGGTTAATAATGTCCGGAATTAAAGGGATTTTAAATTATACATCAACATCTTTAAATGTATCACCCAATGTGTATCTCGAAGAGTATGATATGATTACTTCTATTGAGAAAGTAGCATATTTTGTAAAACAACGAAATAAAGAATCTTAAATTTTTGTTTCTTATATAGTAAAAATGAGATTACACAGGAGTTTTGATACTTTAGGAAAGATAAAAAATGCAGTTGTTACCACCGGTACTTTCGACGGGGTACATATAGGGCATAAAGTAATTATTAATCGGTTAAATACCCTTGCCCAAAATATCGATGGGGAATCGGTCTTAATAACTTTTCATCCTCATCCTCGGCGGGTTTTGTATCCTGAAACTGCGGGTAAAGGACTCCAGTTGATAAATTCTCAGGAAGAAAAGATTCATTTGCTTGAAAAAACAGGGCTCAATCATTTGGTGATAATCAACTTTACCAAAGAATTTGCCAAAACTACGTCACAAGAATTTGTTGAAGATATTTTGCTTGGAAAATTACGCGCAAAAATTATTATTGTTGGATTTAATCATCACTTTGGGCATAATCGGGAAGGGGATTATTCATATCTGTATCATTTAACCCAAAAACATCACTTTCAAGTAGAAGAAATTCCTGAACAGGATCTGGAAAATGAAACGGTAAGTTCTACGATTATTCGTAAAGCATTACAAGAAGGACGTATTCAGCGAGCAAATGCTTACCTGGATCATTTTTTTATCATTACCGGGAAATTGATTGATGGCCATCCCAAATGCTACGAGATTGGATTTCCTACGCTTGAAATGATTATTGAAGAGGAGGTAAAGCTGGTACCACCAGAAGGTGTTTATGCAATTTTACTTAATACAAATGATAATAGGCGTTTTAAGGGAATGCTAAATATTAAAAAATTTAAAGAAAATCAACTCCCAAGTGTTCAGGTGCATTTGTTTGATTATTCTACGAACTATACCTTAAGAAATAAAACTGCAACCATAACTTTCCATAAACGAATGCGGGATGAGTTACAACTCGACGGTGCCGATTCCCTTAAAAAACAACTATTTAAAGATAAAACGGCTATTGAGCAGTTAATCTATTAGAGCTAAAATTTTTTTGGAAATTTAGCGATTAAGCTGTAAATTGAAAACAGATTCAATCTCAATCGCATGACCGGCCTGACCTTTTTAATTCTGTTTTAATTTTAATGGCCCTTATGGCTATTGTGCCCCGTTGGCTCCAGCGTTTTCATATACCAAATATTATTTCGATTTTGATTATCGGGATTCTTATCGGGCCTAATTTATTTAATTTAATCGAGAAATTTAATCATCTCTTTGGCCGGGGATATCCAACCGAACAGTTGTATGTTGTGATTGATGTTATGGGCCTAATTGGCTTGGTTTTTTTAATGTCGTTGAACGGTATGGAAGCGAACCTGAAACTTATTCGTTCAGAAAAAAAGCGGTGGTTTGGTTAAGCATTTTAACTTTTTTAATTCCTGCTGTTGCCGGTTTTTTTGTTTTTCATATGTTCAGTCCTGATGATACAATAGGCCAGTTATTTTACGCCTCATTATTTGCTTCGCATTCAGTAGGTATTGTTTTTCCCATTATTAAGGAGCTCAAAGTTATAAAAACCAGGTTTGGTGTGGCCATTTTAGCTTCAACGGTTATTACCGATATTGCCAGTCTGATATTATTGGCTATATGTGTCCAGCTGGTAAGGCATCAGTCACCTGTTCAGATTTTTGAAACTATTTCGTTGTTTGACCACATTGACCTTACGCATTTAGGGGTGTTTTTTTACCCGCTTTTTATGGGTGTTGTGTTAATATTTATTACTATGGTACTTTGGTTTGTCCCGGTAATAGGAAGATCAATTTTTCGAGGTATGCATCCGGGAGATGATTCTCGTGTTACTTTTTTCCTTATTACGGTGTTGGGCGTGGTTTTAGTAGGTGAAATTTTTGGTGTTAGTATTATTGTGGGTGCATTTATTGCAGGAATGGCTTTATCTTCCCTTCAGGTATTTCATGATAATGATAAACTATTCCACAAAAAAATAGAAGAAATTGGTTATGGATTTTTTGTCCCGTTTATGTTTCTTTCCATTGGAATGAAAACGGATGTTACGGTACTTTTTGGTGCCAATGAAAATATTTATATTATTCTTTGGACTATAGTTGGATTATTGGGAAGTAAAATCTTTTCAGGATGGATGGCAATGAGATTCTCCGGATTCTCAAACAGAAAAGGAATTTTCGACGGATTAATGACTTTACCTCAGCTTTCTGCGACCATTGCAGAAGCAGCCGTGGGTTTAAGCTTAAATATTATTCCTGCTAAATTTTTTAATGCCATTATTATTTTATCGATTTTAACAACCATTCCGGTTCCTATAATCATAAAGGTATTTATTTTAAAAGCAAAAGTCCGGTTCGATAATATCGAAGATAATTTAGAGCTTGATATTGAAGAGAAAACTTTAGACGAGGAGTTATTATAATTATCTAATCCATTTATCCATTTCTGCCTTAATATGATCTTATGGTATTAAAAAAATAAAGAGACCAATTGTTATCCATAAAATTCACAACCTGTCTATATTTTAGGTTCAGCAGCCATATAAAAAGTTAAATTGCCCCCTTTGATTAATTGACTATGTAATAGTTTATGGTTTTTAATTTCTTCTCCGTTGAATGTAATTTTTTGGACATATACATTTTGTGGATTTTGTTTTTTTACCATGATATTGAGTTTTTTTCCTGATTCGAAGTAAAGAGTCGCTGATTTTACCAAAGGACTTCCGGTAGCATACTGTTCATTTCCCGGACACACCGGATAAAATCCCAAAGCACTAAAAATATACCATGCTGACATTTGGCCTGCATCATCATTCCCGCACAAACCATTGGGAGTATTGGAATACATGGTTTGCATGATATGACGAACACGTTCTTGTGTTTTCCAGGCTTGATGAGTCCAGTTGTATAAATAGGGAATATGATGCCCCGGCTCATTCCCATGTACATAATTTCCAATGATTCCATCTCTTGTAATGTCTTCGGTATGAGCAAAGTGTTCGTCATCAATTTCCATGGTAAATAATGAGTCGAGATGCGGTACAAACGCATTTTTGTCTCCCCTCATCTGAATCATTTGTTCCGGTTGATGTGGTACATATAAACTGTAATTCCATGCATTGCCTTCAATAAAACCCTGTCCATGGGTGCTTAGGGTGTTAAACGCTTGTTTCCATGTTCCGTCAGCATATTTAGGACGCATAAATCCTGTTTTTTTATCAAATACATTTTTATAATTGGTCGAGCGTTCTGTGAATTCACGATATATTCTCTGGTTATCGGTATAATCAGCTATTTGGGATATACACCAATCATCGTAGGCATATTCAAGAGTTTTTGATACAGAGGATGAGTTTTTATCTTCCGGTACATAGCCCAATTCCATATAATAATTGAGGCCATCATAGGGTTTATAAGTTGCCGAATTTACCGAGGCTTCCAATAAATGGTCAACATCAAACCCCTTAAGGTTTCCTTTTACCAAAGCATCTGCAATAACAGATACACTGTGATATCCAATCATACACCAGTTTTCGTTTGCATAATGAGACCATACCGGAAGTATATCATGGACACTTTGTTTATAATGGGCCATCATCGATTTTATCATATCGGCATTTCGCGAAGGCTGAATTAAATTAAATAATGGATGAAGTGCCCTGTAAGTATCCCATAAGGAGAAAATGGTATAGTGGGTAAAATTTTCTGCATAATAATTGTTTTGATCTAATCCCCGGTATGCGCCATCCACATCCATATAGGTTATCGGACTTAGAAAGGTATGGTATAAAGCGGTATAGAATGTTTCTTTATCCTTTGGTATTAGGGTTTCTACATCTATCTTGCTTAATTCATCATTCCACAATTGCTGGCTCTCTGACTTTAGCTGTTCAAAGTTCCAGTGCGGCACTTCCGTTTGCATATTTAATAAAGCTCCGTTGGTGCTTACGGGAGATAAAGCAAACTTGATCTTTATTTTTTCATCTTCATTGGTTTCAAAGTCGAAAAATAGTCTGATATTTTTCCCTGCCATCTCAGGAAAATTTTTGGTTTCATCAAATTTACGCCAGAAACCGTTATACACACTTTGGTTAAGTTTCTGTTGCCCATATTGATGAAAAGGTTTTGAAAAAGACATAGCAAAATATACTGTTCGGGTACGTGCCCATCCTGTTGTCTGTCTGTATCCTGTTACCAGCGTGTCATTTTCAATACGGATAAATGTCCATACGTTTTTGTTTTTGTGATTATAGATGCCTGAAATAAGATCCAAAATGATGTGGGCATTTTCGGTTGCCGGAAATGTATATTGATGAAATCCTACCCGATTGGATGCCGTCATCTCAGCCAAAATATTATAATCTTCTAATTTTACTTTATAATAAGCAGGTTCTGCAACTTCGTTTTTATGTAAAAATCTTGAACGATACCCTTTTTCGGGATGATCAGCAGTTCCGGGATTGAGTTGTAACGCTCCTGTTGTTGACATGATTAAAAAATCACCTAAGTCGGAATGACCGGTACCGCTAAAGTGAGTATGGCTGAAACCAACAATGGTTTTATCGTCGTATTGATAGCCGGAACAATAGTCATAAACATCTTCGTTATACTTACCATATAGTTCGTAGGGCACCGTGTCAGTTTCAGGGCTTAATTGTACCATCCCAAAGGGGACCGTAGCTCCAGGGTAAGTATGTCCCATATTTTGTGTCCCTACCAATGGATTGACATAGGATATATAGTTTGTTGTTTTTTGAGCATTTGTGGGCAAAAGGCTAATAATAAAAATTATGGATGCTATATATTTTTTTATCATATATGATGTTTTTTTGTGATTTAATCCATCTCTTTCCAAATTTCATTCTTTAGCTTAAGAAAAGAAGGATCGTGTAATGACCGTTCTTTTTCAGTAATTACAAATTTTCTTTTAATTTCCACGGGTGCTTTGCTAAAAACATAAATATCATTTCCCAGCAATAGTGCTTCGTCAATATCGTGAGAAACAAATATAACGGTACGTTTATCCATTTGCCATAACTGCCGGAATGATTTTATCAGGTTCATTTTTAACCTTAAATCCAGCGCCTTTAGTGGTTCGTCCATTAGAATAATATCAGATGGATAGGAAAAAGCACGGGCAATGGCAACTCGTTGTTTCATCCCACCGCTTAACTTTGAAGGATAGTAGTTGTTAAATTTCTCTAATTCAACCAATTGGGAATATTTTAAAGCAATGGACTCTTTTTCTTTTTTGGATAACGAATCATTCAAAACAAAATAGATATTTTCCAGTACCGTTTTCCATGGAAGTAATCTGGGTTCCTGAAAAATATAGGAAATAATTTTGTCGTTAAATCCCATGAAGTTTCCCGAACCGGGTTGTGAAGTATTGCTAATCATGTTAAGAAGTGTAGTTTTTCCACACCCTGAAGGGCCTAAAATACAACTTATGGTATGTTCCCTAAAATCAATATTAAAATCCTTAAAAAGGATTATATCTTCGAATGATTTGTATAGTTTTTTTATTTGTAAATTCATCATTATTTCCAAACAACAATTTTTCTTTCCACTCTTCTAAGCAACATTTCAAAAAAGGAACTAATAATAATGGCGATTATCGTCCAGGCAATTACTTCTTTAACCAGTAAATAAGTTTGTGCGGTTTGCATGGCAGTACCAATCCCAAATTTGGGCTGGCTAAGTACTTCTCCAATGATTATGGCCCGCCAACCAAAACCCATAGCACTTGATGCTCCGCTAAAAATAAAGGGAACAATAGCCGGTAGATAAACTTTTTGTATGATTTTTTGATGTGATACCCGGTATATATTGGCCATTTCTACTAAATCTCGATCTACATTTTTAATCCCGTCAATAACATTCGTACAAATGAAAGGAAACATCGTTAAAAACGCGATAAAAACAGGAACCATATCTACCCTAAACCAGATTAATGCTAACAGAATAAATGATATTACTGGTGTTGAGCGTAAGGTAACTAAAATTGGTTTTAAAAAAGCATGAAAAGAACCGTTAACACCAGCTAAAATACCTAATCCGATACCTAAAATAAATGATATCGAAAAACCTATTATGCCTCTTAATATAGTAAGCCCAACTACTGAAGTGAAGTTTTTTGAAACAAAAAGTTTTAGAGTTGCTATTAAAGTAGATTCCGGTGGTGGTAAAATTAGTTCGGATGCATAAAATGATGCAATTATTTTCCATAGTAAAATAAGTAATACTACAGATCCAGCAGTAATTAATTTATTTTTTGATGGTTGATTCATAATCCCCGATTATTGCTTGGGAAAAATACAAATAAAAAATAAGAATTCCTTATCTAGAGAAAAGAAGCAATTTTGAAAAAATAGTTTTCTATCTTGTCAGATGTTCATTTATTTTTTGAAGTAAGTATTCGGGTCTTACCGGTTTTGAGATATAATCATCGCATCCAAACTCCAGCGCTATTGCTTCATCGTCGGACAGGGCATAAGCAGTAAAAGCAATAATAGGAATATTTCGGTTTACAGAACGGATATATTTTGTAGCCTCCAACCCACCCATTTCGGGCATTCGGATATCCATTAATATAATGTTTATATCGGGATTTTGTTGGAAGATTTTTACTGCTTCTTCACCGTTTTCTGCATGAAAAATTTGGATATTGGTTTTTTTTAGTGCTTTTTCAAGGATAATATAATTGTGTAATTCATCATCTGCAATTAGAATACTCTTATCAGCCCAGTTATATTTTATTGATGAATGCATAAATTTTACTATTTTTCTTTTTGTATACGCTTAATCGATGTAAAAGGTTAAACTGAATATTAAAGTTAAATAAATTATTTGGATTTTTTAACGGTAAATAAAATTATTATCAGGCATTCTTCCGCCAATAATATCAGAATTCATTTCATAGAAGATTTTCAGATAATTACCAATTTCATTTTCAATAGTATTTGCTTTCACAAATTTAAGATTGGAACGGGGGATGGATGATCCTGCTACTTTAATATTGGGTAAAATATTATATTTAACAATTAATTCGGCTGCTTTTTCAGGATTTTCATTAACCCACTTCGATGAATTCTGGTAATGGCTCATCAAGTTTTCGACCAGTGATTTTTGATTTTGGGCAAAATTGCCATTTACCAGTAATGCTGTTTGTGCAATAGGAGTATCGGGGAAAACTTTTTGCCACTCTTCGTTCAGGTCGAATATTGGTTTCACATTATTATTTTTTTGTTCTACCAGGCTCACTAATGGCTCTGATATAACAGCCAGTTTTGCCTGTCCGGATGCCACTGCATTGGCCAGATCAATATGGGTTGGGAAAGAATAGTCTGCCTGTATATCATGCTCCGGATCTATTCCGTGTTGTATAAGTAGCTGTTTAAAAAGTACATCAGGAGTCATTCCTTTGGCCATCAAATAAGTTCTTTTTCCTTTTAAATCACTCCAGCTTTTTATGGTTGTATCCTGGCCAAATAAGTATAAAGTGCCCCAAACCGGAATGGCTGCTAATTGGTAATTTACTCCTTTATTATACAAAATAGCTCCCATCGTGGTTGGTAATATGGCAAAATCAACCGCCCCTTCGAGCATTAATTTACGAACCTGAATGGGTTCGTTGTATATTGTAATTTCAATTTTGCTGTTTTTAGCCTCCCGCAAACTGTCAATCATTTTTACCATTCCCATGGCCGAAGGGCCTTTTAGCGTAGCAATACGTATTTTTTGTTGCTTATCGGTTTGATGGCAGCTAATTAGTATTATTAAAAGCAGGTATAAAATAAATTTTTTGAGCATATCATTCTATTTTAAGCAAAGCTAATGAAATTCGGTTACATTATTTTAATTTTATAAACGCAACCAAAAGTTTTTAGTATACATCTTTACAATAAAATAAAACATATACAAAAGTAATGAAGTTACTAACCTGCATATTATTATTACTATCTTTAACCATCTCTTGTCAAAAAGACGAAGGTATGGATTTTCCTACAGAAGAAAAGGTCATAGAGCTTTCACCCGAAGCCAAAGCTATGGTATCAACCGATAATCAGTTTGGTATTGAACTGTTTAAGCGAATGATTGCCGGAGAGTCAGATCAAAACCTGATGATTTCTCCGTTAAGTATTTCCCAGGCGCTATTAATGACCTATAATGGCTCGACCGGTGAAACAAAAACGGCATTTGAAGAAACATTGTTTTTAAGTGATTTTACAACTGACGAAATTAACCATGCACAAAATGAGTTGGTAAAGGCTTTGTTAGAAGTTGATCCGGCGGTTACAATCAGTGTTGCCAATTCAATCTGGCACCGCGAAGGTTTCTCGGTTAACCCGGAATTTATAAAAGTAAACCAGGATTTTTATGATGCCGAAGTAAGGGAAGCTGCTTTTGATCAAACCACGGTTGATCTGATCAACAGCTGGGTAAAAAATAAAACCAATGGTAAAATAGATCAGGTTGTGGATCAAATTGATCCTTCACTGGTAATGTTTTTGATCAATGCCATCTATTTTAACGGAAACTGGAAATACAAATTTGACGAATCGAATACCACAAACCATGATTTTAATTTAAGCAACGGAAGCAAAGTAAATGTTCCGTTCATGAATCAGGAAGTTACTGCAAGACTCATGCTTCATGATGATTTTACAATCCTTGATTTACCTTACGGCCGTGGAAATTATAGTATGCTAATATTTTTGCCCGATGAGGATAAATCCATTGATGATGTGATGGCTGTATGGAATACAGAGAATTATACTGAGTGGTTGGGAAATTTTGAAGCGATGAATGTTGACATTAGTATTCCTAAGTTTAAGTTTGGATATGCAAAAAAACTGGATGATTTCTTACAATCCATGGGCCTGACTGTCGCTTTTGACCCTGATAATGCTGATTTTTCAAATATCACAGAAGCAATGCAATTGTACATTGATTTTGTAAAGCATAAGTCATTTATTGATGTGAATGAAAAAGGGACTGAAGCTGCAGCCGTTACAGTTGTAGGTATAAGAACTACCAGTATCGACCCGAGCTATCCCAAATTTATTGCTAACCGCCCATTTTTATTTGCCATACGCGAAAAACAGACCAACACTATTTTGTTTTTAGGTAAGGTAGCCAATCCGGCAGAAGAGTAAGGTTAAATTTGAAATTTGTTTGAATAGTTTTAACCCTTTCCCCCTGTCGGGACTTTCCCTTAAGAAGGGAAAGCTGCTTTGCTTAAAAGAACTACCAAACTCAAGGATTTAGTAGAAAAACTTAAACGATGCTTTCTCCCCTGTTTAGGGGAGATGCCGACAGGCAGAGGGGTAAAAAAAGAAAAAAAGAAAAGACCAATAAGCAAAAACCTAAGTTAGATAAGCGAACTATATATTAAACAGGATCACTAATCGACATTTACTTGTTCCTCCGCTAAGCGGAATTCCTGCCTGTCGGCAGACAGGTGCAATTCCGCTTTCTTCTTTCCTGGCCGAATTTGTAATTCGGTATAATGCATTAGCATTATTAATTGTTATATTTACAGTAAGTATTTAATAAAGTTCAATAACAAACAATGCTTTGTTGGCTCAATAAATGACAAAGATGGATTTGTAAAAATTAGAAAAAAAACCCACCGCACAGCTTGAAAAGTTGCTTACGCAGTTATTAAGGTTTAGTGTGTTTTGTCGACAAAACGGCAAAGGTTTTTTGTCGTATATTTACATTAAATAAAAACCTTATAAAGACAGGGCGTTCTTTATATTTTTGTTCATTTTAGAACTGGCTTAATTGCTTAAATAGACGAGAATAAAGTTGGTATCTGAAATTATATAAAAAAGCAGAAATGTTTTCTTTGCAGGGAGCTAAGTTTTAGGTAAGTAAAGTTGGTAAAAATGCAGGGCGCATTCAACTCTATCTATCTAATGTCTTATAACTTAATATCGAAGTAAGATGTTAAAGTTTAAGAACAAGCATTTCGTGAAAGTTCTTGATAAAATAAAAGGTCTAATATATGCATTAGCAGCATTAATTTATGCCGTATCAGAACTGATTAAAGCTATAAAAGTTTAAAGGAAAGCCCTCGCTAAGCGGAATTTACAATTCCGCTTTCTTTTCTATCCGAATTTGTTATTCGGTAGTATGCCTTCCGAAAAAAACTATTTATTCCAGCGCAAAATATTATTATGACGAAGAAGAAAGCTTACTTGATTTAATAACAGCTGATTTTAGATAGAAAACCGTAGGATGATTGAAAAATTACATACTTTTCAATGACAGCTAGTGGAATTGTAAATTCTGCTTAGCAGAGACCTTTATGTCTTTATAATAAGTAATTTATATATATTAAATAAGGTGAAAAAATAAAATATTATTATTATATTTAAAATTCATCTAAAAGGCGATTAATCATTTAGTGCTTTTATGATAAGTAGCAATTATAGAACTTATCACAACAACGTAAAAGTGATAAACGCCATAAATGAATTGATATAAATAAGTTGTAGCCAAGGATAATAATTTAATATTTCACAGAAATATATGAAGAAGGACAAAAAAGGAACCGATAGATATTCCAAAAAATTTGGAGCTTTCGGAGGCGTATTTACACCCAGCGTCCTGACAATTTTAGGTGTTATACTCTTTCTGCGTTACGATACCGTTGTGGGTAATGGCGGTTTATGGGGAGCACTGCTTATTTTGTTGATAGCAAAGGGTTTTACAACATTTACAACCTTTTCTTTATCATCTATTGCCACCAACATGAAAGTTAAAGGCGGTGGTTCATACTTTCTTATAAGCCGAAGTTTGGGAGTGGAATTTGGCGGAGTGATTGCCGTATTTTTCTACATCGCATTGGCTCTATCAGTCGCCATGTATGTAATTGGCTTTACAGAGGCGTTGTTTTTAGCCATTCCTGAACTAAACATCTCGTTTACAATGGCTGCAACCCTAATAAATATTGTCGTATTTATTTTTGTTTTCATTGGTGCTGGTTGGACGATTAGAGTGCAATACTTTATTCTGGCAATAGTGCTTGCTGCGATAGGGTCCTATTGCTACGGTGCCTGGGAGCATGTATCTGCCGAGATTCTTAGTGAAAACTTACAGCCAAAATGGACAGCAGGTCATTCAATTATAACTATTTTTGCGCTGTTCTTTCCGGCTGTTACGGGGATTGAGGCTGGCGTAAATATGTCAGGCGATTTAAAAGATCCTTCGAAGGCGATACCTCTGGGAACTTTTGTTGCAATAGGCTTTACCTTTTTAGTTTACGCAGGTATTGCAATACTTATGGCAGCAAGTACGAGCCGTTCCTCATTGGTTGGCGATGGAATGGTAATGCAGGAAATGGCCTGGTTTGGGCCCATTGTTTATGCCGGCGTAATTGCTGCCACTTTATCCTCAGCTTTAGGCAGTATGATGGGCGCTCCCCGCATCCTACAGGCATTTGCAAAGGATAACATTTTTAAAAGATTAAAGTATTTTGCGCAGGGAAGTGGCATATCGAACGAACCTCGCAGGGCCATTGTAATTACTTTTATTCTAACACAATCAGGAGTTCTTTTAGGTGATTTAGATAGCGTAGCACCAATTATTACCATGTTTTTTCTTTTAACCTATGGCACCATTAATTTGGCCAGCTTTTACGAAAGTCTCTCAGCAAACATCAGTTTCAGGCCTACTTTTAAACTTAATCATTGGTCCATATCGCTGTTGGGAGCATTCGCTAGCCTTGTTCTTATGTTTCTCATCAACTGGATCTGGGCATCTATTGCTATAATTTTAGCCATATCACTATTTCTAGGTATAAAACGTGCGCAATTGATTGTGCAATGGGGCGATGTGCTTAGCGGTTATGCATACCGTCGAGCCCGAAATGCCCTTTTGGCTCTTGAAAGAGAGAAATATTATCCCAAAAACTGGAGACCCTCTATTTTGACTCTTAGCGGACTTGCAGGAAGCAGAATGCACCTGGTTAAATATGCAAATTTGCTTTCATCAGGGCGAGGACTTGTGTCGTTGGCACATATCATAGAAGGCGATTTGGAATCCCTCAGCAAACGACGTATGGAAGGAGAGAAGTTATTACGCGGTTTTATCCGCGATGAAGAATTGAAAGCTTTTCCCGTAGTAGTGGTTGACGACAATATTACCGATGGGCTAAAAGCGATATTGCAGTGCCACGGTATTGGTGGGCTAAAACCAAATATGCTACTGCTTGGGTGGAGTGATGATCCGGAGAAAAGAGATCCTTTCTCAAATTTAATAAGCCTTACAACGAAAATGGAGATTAGCTGTTTGATTCTTAGCTGTAAGCAGAAGGAGAGCTGGGAACACCCTGAGGGAGCTATAAATATTTGGTGGACAGATCCAAAAAATGGCGCAATGATGTTGCTGATGGCACATCTTTTAAAAGGTAACCGAGAATGGCGCGACAACCCATTAAGGATACTGCGCCCCGTTGCTCTAAAGGGCGATGTGGAAAATGTGGAGCAGGAGATGAAAGAGATTCTTCAAGGTGGACGCATAGAGGCAGAGATTGTTGTTTTACCCACTGAGAAACCACTGGATGCCATAAAGGGTACCATGTCGCCATCAGCATTGCTTTTTGCTGGTTTTGAGCCAGCAGATGAAGACTCTGGGGGTATACTTGTTCCATTTATGGAACAAATTGTAGATTTACCCGGCGATGTTATTTTAACCTACAATGCCAGTGATGTTTCACTTGAAGATTAATAAAACAAAAGGTTTGTAAAAGATTTTTTTAATAACGTGCGTAAAATCAATAAATAATGGAAAAAAGCATTGAATTCTACCAGCTCGCGCGCGTTTATTCGCAAGCTCATGAGAAAAGTTGTAACGCGTGCTAAACTAGCGTTTAATGCCAAGCCATTTACATATGATTTGCGTAGCTGATGATGGATTTGTTTTATCGGATATACTAAGAGATTTCAAGAAGTATACAGCAAAAGCTATTATAAAACAAATTGAACAAGAACCGGAAAGCAGAAGAGAATGGATGCTATCTTATTTTGAGAAAATTGGAAAGCCACTAAAGAGAATAGATAAATATAAATTTTGGCAAGATGCCTGCCTGCCTGCAGGCAGGGTAATCAAGCTAAGATAATATTTAGCAAAGAATTCTTCTTTGAAAAACTTGAATACATTCATAAAAATCCTGTGCAAGACCTAATTGTAGAAAAACCTGAGGATTATTTGTTTAGTTTTGCCAGAAATTATGCAAGGTTGGATTCATTACTAGAGATTGTTGAGGAATCAGCAAAGTTGATAACGTATTAAAATTGTCACACGTAAGAGACACGCGCCAGCTAAGTAAACTTGAAACTTGAAACCATGCCTACCGGCAGGTAAACCTGAAACCTGAAACCTGAAACCTGAAACCTGAAACCATAAACCTGATTTATATCATCTTGCGGTTTTAAATTAATCTTCTTATCTTTGTTAACAAATTAACAGTAGAATAATTTTTAAAACTGAGAAATGGAATCGTCTCTGTTTCAAGGTTAAAGAATAAATCTAATCCGGAGGAAATCTGATGGAAAAGAGAATTGGAACCGCACTTATTTTAATCGAAGACAAAGAAGCCGTTCACCAGATGAACGCCATTGCTTCGAATCATTCCGAAATAATTATTGGCAGACAGGGTTTGCCCCGCAGTAACGGGCAAAGCATTATTTCTCTTGTTCTTGAAGGTACTACCGACGAAATTGGATCTTTAACCGGCCAGCTTGGACGATTAAAAGGAATCCAGATCAAGTCAGTACTTTTAAAGAACAGGTAATATGAAAAAAACAGTCTATCTGATAGTTTTTCTTTTAGTAGGAACCATCGTAAATGCACAAACGTATCATTTATCAGGTAAAGTATTTGATGAAGATACCGATGAACCTTTGAGTGGCGTTAATATTCAATTAATTGCTGAAAACCAGTCTCAAACCGATTATTCAATCACGAACCTAAATGGTTATTACTCATTCAGTAACCTGAATCCCGGGCAGTATCAAATTTCTTTTTCATACCTGGGCTATTTAACCCTGGAGAAAAAAATCGACCTGAATGCTGATATGGAACTGAATATTGGCATGGAAAAAGAGCTTATACCGTTAGGCGAGGTAATTGTGAGTAGTTTAAAACAGGAGAAGAAGATTAAAGAAGTTCCGGTGCCGCTGGAAGTTGTTCGTAAAGAAGATTTTGAAATTGCTTCCTCATTAACCGCATCCGATATTATTGGAGAGCAACCCGGAATCCATATGAGTCGTGACGGGATGTGGTCTACCAGCATAAATATCCGTGGTTTGGGCGAACAGCGTATTGTTACACTGGTGGATGGGAACCGCATCGAAACGGCTACCGACTTAACCGCTGCCATGTCCTTTTTTGATGTGGATGATATTGAGCGGGTAGAGGTTATTAAAGGAGCATCATCATCGCTATATGGTACCGGTGCTATGGGCGGAATTGTTAATGTGATTACCAAAGATGGTTCTTTTAATGACAGTCCTTATTTTAAAGGCACATTTAATGCAGGAGTTTATTCTGTAAATGATCTTTTTACCGGTAAACTAACCTTAAATACCGGAGGAGAAAAATGGTACACTCGTGTGAGTGGTTCATTACGAAATGCCAAAAATGTGAATACTCCGGAAGGAACAATTCCTAATAGTCAGTTTAACGATAAAAATATCGCTGCATCGGCAGGTTATAAGATTAATCAGAACCAAATATTAAAATTAAAATTTCATTATTTTGATGCATATGATGTGGGAATTCCCGGAGGTTCAGCTTTTCCCGGATCAGCGAAAGCTACATATACCGATGCCAAACGTTCTATGATTTCTGCTAATTATGAAATTAAGGATATTTCAGAATCATTCAGGTTATTGAATGTTAAATATTTTCATCAATCTATTGTTAGAGATGTAAGGGTTGAACCTAATATCGTTAGTTATAATCCGGATAGTACCCGGCGGACAACGCCGCAATATTTTACCCCTTACGGATTACATATTACTGATGGACTTCAGATACAAAGCGACTGGAGCTTTGGCGACAACAATAATTTTATTGCAGGGATTGATATTTGGCGCAGAAAGCTTGAAACCGACCGGGAAAAATTTATCCAGATGGAAGTATTAGATGGTTCTGGGAATGTGTTAGTAACCAATAATATTGTACGTGGTGAAACGCCTATACCTAATGCTAGTTTTGGTAGTGCCGGTTTGTTTTTTCAAAACGAACAGCACCTGTTCGATGATAGACTAAAAGTAACGCTGGGAGGGCGGCTGGATGGAATTCGTATTGCCAATGAAAAGGGGTATGATGTTGATTATATCATTATGAATGATGTATTCAATGAATCGCCACCTAACCAGCGGATAACATTTGATAAAAATGAGAAGTATAAATTTTCGTGGAGTGCCAATTTAGGATTTTTATATGCACTAACCGATGCAATGGATTTGAGTTTAAGTGCAGGAAGATCATTCAGGGCTCCATCCCTCGAAGAAAGTTTTAAATATATCGATTTAGGAAATTTTGTCCGTCTGGGCGATCCCGGTCTTAATCCTGAAAGAGGTTACTCGCTGGATTTGGGCTGGAGAATCTGGAAACCAAAATTTCAGTTTAAAGTCAATGGTTTTGCTAACTGGCTTACCGACATGATTGTAGAAAAAGAAGGGGAGTTTATTTATTCATATACTACGGGTGTAGTGGATACCATTGGTGCTTTTATTAATACCAATGTGGATAAAGCGCGTCTATATGGGATAGATATAAGTTTTCAATACAATTTTTACGGTAATTTTATTCTTCATGGTGCAGGTGCTTATGTACGAGGTGAGGATACCAAAAATAATACCAACCTGCCTTTGATTCCACCCATGAATGGGAGAATTGGGTTAAAATATACTTTCCCAAAACATGGTGGAGTAGATTTGATTGCGATTGGTTTTGCCGATCAGGATAAAATAGCTGAAGGGGAAACTGAAACTAAAGGCTTTGCCAGGTTTGACCTTCGTATTCATTCTGCTTTATTTAATCTTAAGTTTGCTAAAGTTCAGTTTTTTGGAGGTATTGAAAATATTGGCGATCGGGCTTACCGGAATCATCTGACAACCAACCGTGGAGCAATAGCTATCGAACCCGGACGTAATTTTTACCTAAAAATGAAAGTTTTGTTTTAATCATTTAATAAATCCGAACATTTAATTTATACATCATTATAAAATAATAGCTTATGAAATTTTATCCTGAACAATACAAAATTAAAGATGAACGCATGAAGCCTTTTATTGATCCTCAGGAAATCTGGGATTATATTAATAATACAAAGGCTACCAAGGAGCGAGTGCGTGAGGTTATTGCAAAATCGTTAAATAAAGAACGTTTAAATTTAGAGGAAACAGCCGTATTAATTAATGCAGACGATCCGGAGCTGATTGAAGAAATTAAACAAGGAGCAAAAGCATTAAAAGAAAAAGTTTACGGTAACCGTATTGTTCTTTTTGCTCCTTTTTATATTGGTAATAAATGTACCAACAATTGTAAATATTGTGGTTTCCGAACATCTAACGAAGAGGCAATTCGCAAAACACTCAATGATGATGAAATTGTAAAAGAAGTAGAAGCGCTTGAAGATAATGGACAAAAACGATTAATTCTGGTGTATGGTGAACACCCTGAATATTCGCCTGAGTATATTGCCCATACTGTAAAAACAGTGTATGGAGTAAAAAAAGGAAATGGTGAAATCCGCCGTGTGAATATCAATGCGGCTCCTTTGGATATTGACGGATATAAAGTGGTTAAAGAAGCAGGAATTGGTACATACCAGGTTTTTCAGGAGACTTATCATCCCGAGGCTTATGCCCAATATCATTTGGGAGGCAAAAAACGCGACTATAACTGGAGATTGACCTCGTTAGATCGTGCCCAGGAGGCAGGAGTTGACGATGTGGGTATAGGTGCTTTGTTTGGATTGTATGATTGGCGTTTTGAAGTTTTAGGACTAGTTCGTCATGCCAATCATTTTGAAGCTTGTTATAACATTGGCCCCCATACCATTTCTTTCCCTCGTATAAAAGATGCTGCAGCCGTTGATATTGATCCTAAATATATGGTTAGTGATGAAGAATTTGTTAAGTTAGTTGCGATTCTCCGACTGGCGGTCCCATATACCGGAATGATATTAACTGCTCGCGAATCAGTTAATGTTCGCCGGGAAGTAATGCAATTTGGCGTTTCGCAAATTGATGGGGGAACAAAACTGGAATTAGGCTCTTATCATAATAGCGTAAACGAAGAACAAAATCTAAATCGTGAACAGTTTACAATAAACGATAGCCGTTCCTTAGGAGAAATTATTGATGAGTTAATTGATACCGGTTATTTACCTTCTTTTTGTACAGCTTGTTACCGTTTAGGAAGAACCGGCGAGCACTTCATGGAATTTTCCGTGCCCGGTTTTATTAAACGCTATTGTACACCCAATGCTATTTTAACGCTTTCGGAGTATTTAGTTGATTATGCAACGCCTGAAACCGCTGAGAAAGGATGGGAATTAATTCATAAAGAAATTAATGCCCTGGATGGATTTGGAAGAGTAGATGAATTACAAAACCGAGTGGAAAAAATTAAACAGGGCGAGCGGGATTTATATTTTTAATTTCAATATATCATAGTACTATTTAATATCAGATAAAAAAATTGATTAATTATACTATTGGATATGAGGTTGATAAATTTTTTTTAAGATTTTTAAAATTTTTTTTTTTGATTTGAATACATAAATTTTGTAACTTGAATTCCCAAAATGAGGAAAATTATGGCAAAGGAAACACGAATTTTAGGCATATTAATTACCGACCGCCAAAAAGAAGCAGGGAAAGTTCAAAATGTTTTAACAAAATATGGATGTACAATTAAAACCCGGTTGGGATTGCATGAAGCAACAGATGATTTTTGTAGTACAAGCGGTCTTATTTTATTAGAACTTATCGGTGACTTATCCGATATGGATAAACTGGAAAAGGAGTTGGTTGCTATTGAAGGAACCCAGACTCAGAAAATGGTTTTCATGGATTAAAATTTAGGGTATTTTGATCTGTTTAATAAGCACGAATAAAAATTCGTGCTTATTTTTTGTTTCCATTGTGTGTTAATAAATTTAACAATGGCTATGTTTAAAACCGAACAGAATTGTTCGATTACGTGCAGAATTAATTATTGTGATAATATTTTAACTTACTTATATACAGATTTTTGTGTGGTTATGGCATTCTTTTTGTTTAAATATCCATAAATCAAAAAATATGTTGTTATGCTAAAAAATTATCTCACGCTTACTTTTAGGAATATTTTTCGTCAAAAAGCATACTCATTTATTAATATTTTTGGTTTAGCTGTAGGAATTACAAGTTTTATCATTATTTTACTATATATTTTAAATGAACTGAGCTATAATAAACATATAGATGATGCAGAGAATAAATATCGTGTAGTTGAAATACAGGAGGCTCCCGGGGTTGGAAGTCAGCATGTTGCAGTAACTATGGGACCACTGGCCGAAGCATTACAAAATGATTTTCCGGATGTTGTTCAAGCAATGAGAATAACCCGGGGCGGGACACAATTAGTAAGTTATAAGGATATAAGTCTTAACGAGCAATTTACTTGCTTTGCCGACACAAATGTATTCGACATGTTATCGATTAATCTGCTCCATGGAAATCCCGATAATGCGTTAACGGAAAAAAATGCTGTAGTTATATCCGAAAAAATTGCATTAAAATATTTTAACTCAGATGATGAGGCTGTTGGTAAGGTTATAGAAATAGCGCATGAACCTTTTATTGTTAAGGGAGTGATGGAAAATATCACTCAAAATGCACATGTCTATTTTGAAATAGTTATGCCGTTTGAGATTATGGAATCGAGATTTGAATGGATGCGGAGTTGGGGAAGCAACTCACTGGATACTTACATTCAATTAGCCGATGGAACAAATCCAAGAGATTTAGAGAAAAAATTTCCTGAATTTATTGAGAAATATACTTCTGATTATTGGGATACAAAACTGGAAATGTATGTACAACCAATTTTGGATATCCATTTAAAATCAAATCATATCAAATTTCAGGTTTTTAACGAAAAGCAGGGAGATATTAGCCAGGTATATATTTTTGCAGCAATTGCTTTATTAATTTTATTGGTTGCCAGTATCAATTATATAAATCTTTCAACTGCTCGCGCTGTTAAACGTGCTAAAGAAGTGGGGATTAGAAAAACAGCCGGAGCACATAAGGGGAGTCTTATTTTTCAGTTTTTAGGCGAATCCATAATTATCACATTTATTTCAACGCTTATTGCTATTTTATTTATTGAGCTGCTATTGCCATATATTAATGAGATGTTATCACTTAACCTGGAGATGAATTTTGCTAATTGGAGCTTAACCTTAGGGCTGTTAATTTTGATTATAGTACTTGGTTTTCTATCCGGTAGTTATCCGGCCTTTTACCTGTCTAGATTTAATCCTGTAAAAGTTTTAAAAGGGAGTGCGGTAAATACCAATAACCGAAGTAATGGGAGACTACGAAAAATATTGGTAGTAGCTCAATTTGTAATTTCTATTGCAATTATAATATCCACATTGGTTGCGATTGCTCAGGTTAATTATTTCCACAAAAAGGATAAAGGCTATAATGATGAAGCTGTATATTCTATCTCTTTTCATATTAACGATGATGAGCAGCGATTAAAAAATATGGATATTTATAAGCAAGAGTTAAAAGAAAATGCTGATATTTATTCTATCGCTTTTGCATCGGGTAATACCGGTATTTCCGGCAGCCAAAGTAAGATTTATACCGCCGATTCATCGCAAAGACCTTTGATGTCAAGGTTAGGCTATGTGGATGAGGATTATTTCGAGATGATGGGAATTCCTGTAATTGAAGGTCGGTATTTTAGTAAAGATTTTTCAACTGATAGGGACGAGGCAGTTATTTTAAACGAGAGTGCAGTTAGAGAACTAGGTTGGGGTAATCCTATTGGAAAAGAGTTTAATCCAAGATCAGATGATAGTACTGCAGCAAATTTAAAAGTAGTGGGTGTGGTAAAAGATTATAATTATTATTCGCTTTTAAGCCCGATTGAGCCGGCAGCCTATTTTTATAATCCCAATCAGTTTCGGGTAATGGT
>Ga0209942_1000268_pt1 | contig 32081 bp, 35 predicted proteins | sample SalPonR1_A_D2_MG_FD_185695 | JGI IMG/M metagenome (GOLD analysis project Ga0209942, IMG submission 185695) | Salt pond soil microbial communities from South San Francisco under conditions of wetland restoration - Salt Pond MetaG R1_A_D2_MG... ...
AGAGACAGCATCTTCTGCAATATATGTTGGAATACCTGTTCTATTTTCTAACAATTTATTCAAGTTAGACAGTAAAGACCCGCCACCTGTCATTACAATTCCTCTTGATGAAATATCAGAAGCTAACTCTGGTGGTGTTCTTTCTAAAACGGTGTGGACAGCATCACAAATATCATTAGTTGCTTCACTTAAAGCATCAGCCATTTCCTCTGAAGTAACAGTTATTGTTTTAGGAAGGCCTGTAATTAGATCACGACCACGACATTCCATTTTTTTAATTTTACTTCTTACAGAAGCCGTTCCAATATTTATTTTTAAATCTTCAGCTGTTCTTTCTCCAATTAGTAAGTTATGAGATTTTTTCATATATTTCATGATGGCATGATCAAATTTATCTCCTGCCACTTTAATTGAATTACTTACAACAATACCACCTAAAGAAATGACTGCAATATCAGTTGTACCACCACCAATATCAATAATCATGTTACCATCTGGTTTAGTAATGTCTAATCCAGCACCAATAGCAGCTGCAATTGGTTCTTCAATTAAAAAAGTTTTGCCACCACCAGCTTCCATAGTCGCATCAATAACAGCACGTTTCTCTACTTCTGTTACACCGCTTGGGACACATATTATAATTTTTGGTTTAAAAAATCTTCTTTTACCACAAGTCTTATTAATAAAATGTCTTAACATCTTTTCTGTAACATCATAGTCTGATATTACACCATCTTTTAATGGTCTTATAGCAATAATGTTACCAGGTGTTCGCCCTAACATTTGTCTCGCTTCTTCACCAACTGCTAAAACTTTTCCAGTATTTCTATCTAATGCTACAACAGAAGGTTCCTGTAGAATTATTCCTTTATTTTTTCTAAACGCTAAAACACTAGCTGTTCCTAAGTCAATTCCTATTTCAATTCCAAATCCAAACAATTAAAACACCCCACTACTCTTGATTTATTTCTTCTACAGTTACTCTTTTTATATCCGCGCCTAACTTTCTTAAATTTGATTCTAAGTTAGAGTAGCCTCTATCAATATGATATATACTATTGACATGGGTTTCACCTTTTGCAACTAATCCAGCCAAAACTAATGCTGCACCTGCTCTTAAATCAGTTGCAACTACTTCTGACCCTTCTAATTCTGAAACACCGCGAACAATTGCACTATGGCCTTCAATTCTAATATTTGCACCCAAACGCGCTAACTCAGGAATATGCATAAATCTATTTTCAAAAACTGTTTCATTTATGACACTTGTACCATTTAAAATAGTCATTAATGCCATAAACTGTGCCTGCATATCAGTTGGAAAACCAGGATATGGCAAAGTTGTTAAGTCAACAGACTCGCTAATATTAGATGCATTTACTCGAATAACATCTTCTCCTATTTCTAGCTCTGCCCCTGTTTCTTTTAACTTTGCAATTACAGGTTTTATATGTGCAGGTACTATATTTTCAATAACTACATCACCTTTAGTAATAGCTGCGGCAACCATATAAGTACCTGTCTCTATTCGATCAGGTATAATTTCATGTCGTGTACCTTTTAAATTCTCTACACCTTCAATTCTAATAGTATCAGTGCCGGCGCCCCTAACATTTGCTCCCATTTTATTTAAAAAATTAGATAAGTCAATAATCTCAGGTTCTTCAGCTGCATTTTCTATAATGGTTTCCCCTTTTGCTAAAACTGCCGCCATCATTATATTCTCAGTCGCACCTACAGAAGGGAAATCTAAATAAATAGTTGAACCGATTAACTCATCTGCTTTTGCTTCAATATAACCTTGGCCTTGACTAATTTCAGCACCTAAAGCTGCAAAACCTTTTAAATGTAAGTCTACTGGTCTGGCACCAATGGCACAACCACCTGGTAATGAAACCCGTGCTACACCTGTTTTTGCTAATAAAGGGCCCATAACAAAAAATGAGGCACGCATTTTTTGAACCAATTCATATGGGGCTTCTGATGTGCTTATTTTTCTAACTCTTATTGATTTTTCATTTTTAGATATATCTATAAATTCTCCACCGAAATGAGTAATAACTTCTTTCATAACTTTTACATCGCGTAAATCTGGAACATTTTCTAAATAACAAATTTCATTCGTCAATAAAGTAGCAGCCATAATTGGTAAAACAGCATTTTTTGCGCCGTTTACTTTAACTCTACCAAGTAACGGTCCATTATTTTTTATGATAAATTTTTCCAATTGAATCCTCCTAGAATTTAATATTTTACTCTCATTAAACATTATATATAAAAAGTATGTAATTTGCTACTCTAAATATGATTTTTTTTAGAAATTGCCTCTATAAAGTATTATTTTTTTGTAATATTTACGCAAATATACTTTCAACCAAAATTTTACTTCGCAATATTCCATCCTACTACAAAATATTACTTAATTTTTTAATACAATGAGAACTAAGACTATCCAATTTTAGTCTAAACGGATTTCATTAATACCTCGTATTCTTTAATTGTATGATTTGTATTGAAATATGTTGCTAATGATTATATTTTTTTAATATTTAAGTTACCATTTATCCCTAAAAGAAATGAATATTATCTATAGGATTGTTTCAAACTTTCATTATACTTTTTAAACCCAGTGTTATCTTCTGATAAGTTTTCTAAATAGTTACTCTTAAGCGTCTGATAATTCACCTATCTAGTGCTCTGAGATTAACAGTGCTTTTTTCTTGATTGACCACTAGCTTATCAATTAGCCACTCGCTCATTTTCAGTGTCAGTATTCATCCTATTCAATAAAAAAAGACAAGTAATTACTTGTCTTTTTCTATCTATATTTTAGAGACTCTCATTCTATTCATTGCTCTTTTTAATGCTGTTTTTGCTCGAATAACATCAATATCATCGTCATCCTTTTTTAAACGTTTTTCAGCACGTTCTTTAGCTTCCTTAGCTCTTTGAATATCAATAGTATCTTTCCATTCAGCTGAATCAACAACAATTGTTGCAGTATTATCATTAATTGTTAAAAAACCTTTATTACAAGCAGCATCCTTTGTACTCCCTTTACCATCAATATCCAACCAAATATGTCCAATTGAAACAGGTGTAACTAAGGGTTCATGGTCATTTAATACACCAATTTCACCTTCAGTCGTTTCAATTACAAACATTTTTACATCACCTGAATAAAAATTCTTATCAGGTGTTACAATTTCTAGATGAATAGTTGAACTCATTTAACCACCTCTTAAGAATCTTTATTTTCGTAGGCTTCTACAACTTCATCAATGGATCCTTTGTATAAGAAATATGATTCACTAATGTGGTCATGTTTTCCTTCAATGATTTCTTTAAAACCTCTTACAGTCTCTTTAATTGGTACATATTTACCACTATAGCCAGTAAATTGCTCAGCAACGTGGAAAGGTTGAGATAAAAACTTTTCAACTTTTCTTGCACGATTTACAACCAATTTATCTTCTTCAGATAACTCATCCATACCTAATATTGCAATAATATCTTGCAACTCTTTGTATCTTTGAAGAATCTCTTGTACTCCTCTAGCAGTTTCATAATGTTCTTCTCCAACTAATTCTGGTGCTAACATTCTTGAACTTGAATCAATTGGATCAACTGCTGGATAAATACCCTTTGAAGCAATTTTTCTTGATAATACAGTTGTTGCATCCAGATGGGCAAAAGTAGTCGCTGGCGCCGGATCCGTTAAGTCATCTGCTGGTACATATACTGCTTGTACAGAAGTAATTGATCCCTTCTTAGTAGAAGTAATTCGTTCCTGCAACTCTCCCATGTCAGTAGCTAGTGTTGGTTGATAACCTACAGCAGATGGCATACGCCCTAAAAGAGCTGATACCTCTGACCCTGCCTGAGTAAATCTAAAAATATTATCAATAAATAATAGTACATCTTTACCTTCATGATCTCTAAAATACTCAGCCATTGTTAAACCAGTTAAACCAATTCTCATTCGAGCACCAGGTGGTTCATTCATCTGACCAAATACTAAAGCTGTTTTTTCAAGTACCCCAGCTTCTTCCATCTCATAATATAAGTCATTTCCTTCACGTGTTCTTTCACCTACACCTGCGAAAACAGACAAGCCACCGTGTTCTATAGCTATGTTATTAATCAATTCCTGAATTAATACAGTCTTACCTACACCAGCACCACCAAATAATCCAGTCTTACCACCTTTAGAATAAGGACATATTAAGTCAACTACTTTTATTCCTGTCTCAAACATTTCACTTGATGTCTCTTGTTCTTCGAAGTCTGGTGCTTCTCTATGAATAGATAATCTCTTTTCACTTGGATCGACTTGATCCTTATTATCAATTGTCTCACCCAAAACATTAAATAAACGACCAAGTGTTGGTTTTCCTACAGGTACAGAGATAGGCTTACCTGTGCTTTCTACCTCTATGCCTCTAACCAATCCATCAGTCGATGACATTGCAATACATCGAACTGTGTTGTCACCAGTGTGTTTTGCAACCTCCGCCGTAACAGTATTACCTTTATACGATACAACGATGGCATCATTAATGTCAGGAAGGTGACCGCTCTCGAATTTAACATCAAGTACTGGTCCAATAATTTGAGATATTTTACCAATATTCTTTTCCATTTAAAAAACTCACTTCCTCTCAACTTAAGTTATTTTAAAGCTTCTGCGCCGCCAACTATTTCCGTAATTTCTTGTGTAATAGCTGCTTGTCGTGCTTGGTTATATGTTAATGTCAATTCATCAATCATTTCATCCGCATTATCAGTAGCACTTTCCATTGCAACTCTTCGCGCAGACTGTTCTGATGCAGAAGACTCAATTAACCCACCATAAATAACACTTTCTACATACTTAGGAATAATAAAATCTAATACTACCTCTGCAGACGGTTCATAAGTCACCAAATCACGCATTTCCTCTTTGTTTTTACTTTTTTTACTTTCTTTATCCTCTTCTTCTTTGATATCAACACTAACAGGTAGAAGAGTTAATTCAGTTGGCTCTAAGTTTAAACTTGTAATCATACGCGTGTAAACAAATATAATTTCATCAACTTGTTCTTCGTCATACATCTTTAGAGCTAAATTAGAAATTACTCTTGAATCACTAAAACTTGGTTTCTCTGAAATTTGTGTTAATGATTTTACAATCTTATATGGACTGTCTTCAAAAAACTTCAAAGCTTGCTTCCCAACAGTTACAAGTTTAGCATTCGTATCATTCTTTTCAATGATATTAACTGCCTTTTTTAAAACATTTGAATTGTAACCACCACATAATCCTCTATCAGCTGCAACAATAATATAAAGTGAATTCGTTTTTTCTCTTTCCACTAGATACTTATGCTTTAAGCTGTTTTCATTTTTGATAATTTTTTTAATAGTTTTTAGTACTGTCTCAAAGTATGGTTTAGTAATATCTAATTTCGATTTAGCTTTTCGAAGTTTAGCTGTAGATACTAGTTCCATAGCTTTTGTAATTTGTCTCGTATTTGATACACTTTTTATCTTTCTTTTTATATCACGAGCACCTGCACCTGCCATACATATCTCCTTTCCGAAGTTTTCTAAACTGCTAAGGATTCCTCGTCAGCAACTTCAACTTCAAATTCTTCTTTGAATTTAGAGATAGCTTCATTCAATTGTTCTTCAATAGCATCAGTTAACTCTTTTTTATCTTCAATTTCTTCTTTTAAAGAAGCATAATTTTGACTCACAAACTCTAATAACCCTCGCTCAAATCTTTTGATTTCTGATACTGGTATATCCATTAACAGCTTTTTAGAAACTGCATATATCGTAATGATTTGATCAATAAGATTTACTGGTTCATATTGTGGTTGTTTTAAAATTTCTCGTACTCTTTTACCATGACCTAGAATTTTTTGAGTTTCTTCATCTAAATCTGATCCAAATTGTGCGAAAGACTCTAATTCTCTATATTGAGCTAAGTCAATTTTTACTTTTCCTGATACAGATTTCATCGCTTTCACTTGAGCGTCTCCACCTACACGTGATACAGAAATACCTGCATTAACGGCAGGTCTTTGACCTGAAGCAAATAACTCAGTTTCTAAGAAAATTTGGCCATCCGTAATTGATATTACATTTGTTGGAATATATGCTGAAACATCGCCAGCCTGTGTTTCAATGATTGGTAAAGCTGTCATTGATCCACCACCTAATTTATCATTTAATTTCGCTGCTCTTTCAAGTAATCTTGAATGTAAATAGAATACATCCCCAGGATAAGCTTCTCGACCTGGTGGTCTTCTTAAAAGTAATGACATCGCACGATAAGCAACGGCATGCTTTGATAAATCATCATATATGATTAATACATCTTTTCCGGCTTCCATTAAATCTTCACCTATTGCACAACCGGCATAAGGCGCGATATATTGTAATGGAGCTGGTTCACTAGCAGAAGCGGATACAATAGATGTATATTTCATTGCGCCATTTTCTTCTAACTTCTGAGCTAATTGAACAACAGTTGACTTTTTCTGACCTATGGCAACATAAATACAGTATACATCAGTATTTTTCTGATTAATAATTGTATCTATAGCTATAGCTGTTTTTCCTGTTTGACGGTCACCAATGATTAACTCTCGCTGACCTTTTCCTATTGGAATCATTGAATCAATTGCTTTAATACCTGTTTGTAATGGTTCATCAACAGATTTTCTAGCAATTACACCTGGTGCTTTCGACTCTACAGGTCTTGATTTTTCAGTTTTAATAGGTCCTTTACCATCAATTGGTTGACCTAAAGCATTAACTACCCGACCAAACATTGCTTCACCAACAGGTACTTCGACTACAGTCTCTGTTCTTTTTACAACATCGCCTTCATTGATTTTACTATCTAAACCTAATAATACTACACCTACATTACCTTCTTCCAAGTTAAGGGCCATACCAAATACGTCATTTGGAAACTTCAATAATTCGCCAGCCATACAGCCTTCAAGACCGTCAACTTTAGCAATTCCGTCACCAATTTGTATTACAGTACCAGTATCTTCAACTTGGAGAGAAGATTCATAATTTTCAATCTGTTTTTTAATCACAGAATTTATTTCTTCTGGTCTAAGATTCATAATCTTCTCACTCCCATACTAAATTATAATTTTCGATACACTATTTTGAATGTTATCTAACTTTGATAAAACCGATGCATCAATAATCTCATTGTCAATTCTCATGATGACACCACCTAAAATTTCAGGTTTAATGACATTCGTAAGAACAATTTCGCTGCCTGTTAAATTTGTTAACTTTCGGATCAATTTTGTTTTGTGTTCATCAGAAAGTTCTACAACTGATTCAACAGTTACTCGTTTCACATTTCTGTGCTGATCTAATAATTTTGCATAAAAATCTTTAACTTCAAATATTGAACTTGTACGATTTTGGTCAATCAATATTTTCAAAAAATTCAGTAATTCATCATTAATTTTACTTCCATAAACATTATCAATTACTTCTTTTCTTTCATTTTTACCTACTCTTGTCGAAGTAAAAAACTGATAAAAATCTTCATCTTCATTAAACTTATCTGTTATAAAACTTAATTCCTCAAAAACACTCTCAATTTTATCAAGTTGTTCAGCTACTTCAAATAATGAAGAAGCGTAAGTTGAACCTATTAATTTTGCCATTTAACATCCCCCACCTCATCAATAAATTGATCAATAAGGGCTAAATGATCCTCTTTTTTTAAGTTCTTATTTATTACCTTTGATGCAGCTAGAATAGTTAAATTTGAGATTTCATCTTTTAACTCATTAACTGCTTTGGCTTTTTCTCTTTCAAGTTCTTCTTGGTTTTTTAATCGTATCTCTTTTTCTTCTTCTCTTGCTTTCGATACAATTTCTGAAGCTTTTCGATCGGCGATCTCTTTTGCTTCCTTAATAATCTGTTTTCCCTCATTTTCGATATCCTTAATCTTTGAAGAATACTTTTCTTTAAGTTTTTCTGCTTCAAGATTTTTTTCTTCTGCATTCTCAATTTCTTCTGCTATTTCTTTTTCCCGTTGAGCCATAAATGCTGTAACCGGTTCAAATAATAACTTTTTCAAAATTAGAAATAGAACAAAAGTATTAAATATCTGAAAAAAGAAGGTTGCATTAAACTCTACTAAACCAAGTTTTAAATTGGCCGTTACTAAATTAAAACCCATGGTTCTGCCTCCTTTTTAAGGAATCTCTACAATAAGCCTATTAACGGATTTGCGAATAATAAAATTAACGCAATAATTAATCCATAAATACCAGTTGTCTCTGCTACTGCTGCCCCTAATAACATTGTTCTAATAATATCTCCTTGCACTTCTGGTTGTCTACCAACGCCTTCAGCACCTTTTCCTGCGGCAAAACCCTGACCAATACCAGGTCCAATTCCCGCTATCATTGCTAATCCTGCACCTATTGCAGAACATGCTAAAATTAAAGCTCTACCAGTAATCGGTTCCATAATCATTTCCTCCTTAAAAAAATTAAAAATTTATAATAAACCTATAAGTGGATTTGCAAACATTAATACTAAAGCGATAATTAATGCGTAAATCCCAGTTGTTTGTGCTACTGCTTGTCCTAAAAACATTGCTCTTACGATAATTGACTGATTCCTTTGGCGTTTACCCACTGCTTCTGTCGCTTTTCCAGCAGCATAACCTTGGCCTATTCCTGGACCAACCCCAGCAATCATAGAAAATCCTGCACCAAGTGCTGAAGCCATAATAATTAACTTTGATCCTTCTGCTGTTACTAAAGGATTTCCGTATAATAATATTAAAGCAACAACTAATGATAAAATACCAGATGTCTCTGCAACTGCAGCGCCTAATAACATAATCATCGTTGTACTTTTAGAACTTTTAGGATTTTTAGCCACTGCTTCTGCGCCTTTTCCTGCGGCAAATCCTTGACCAATTCCTGGTCCGATGCCAGCAATCATAGCTAATCCAGCTGCTATTGCGGAAAATCCAAGCACAAGTGCTTTATCCAAATTTGGATCCATCCTAATCCTCCTTACTTAACTTCCATTAAACTAATGGGTTTGCAAACATTAATACTAAAGAAATAATTAATGCATATATCCCTGTTGTTTGTGCTACGGCTTGACCTAAAAACATTGTTCGAATAATTACGGATTGTAATTTCGGTCTTTTGCCAACTGCTTCTGTTGCTTTCCCAGCAGCATATCCTTGACCAATACCTGGACCAACACCTGCAATCATTGAGAAACCTGCACCTATTGCTGATGCTGCAATAATCAATGTGGCGCCTTGAGTATCTACTAAAGGATTACCATATAAAAATATTAATGCAACAACTAGTGATAGAATGCCTGACGTCTCTGCAACTGCTGCGCCTAAAAGCATAATCATTGTAGTATTTTTCTTATTCTCCGGATTGTTCGCAACGGCTTCTGCACCTTTACCTGCTGCATAACCTTGTCCAACACCCGGTCCTATTCCTGCAATCATAGCTAATCCGGCACCAATAGCTGAAGCTGATAAAATCAGAGCTCTCGGCTCAAAGCTGAGTAGCCAATTGAGGAATGTAAAAATAAAATTCGTTGATTCCATAGTTCACCTCTTTTATCTAATCTACTGCTATTGATATAAAAACCATCGTTAACATTGCAAAAATGAAGGATTGTAATAACCCTGCAAATAAATCGAAATAAATATGCAGTACAACTGGTAAACCAGCTTGTAAAATTGGTATACCAATAAAGCTTGGTGTCAAATTACTTAGTGCGCCATATAACAAATTCATAATAATTAATCCGCCGACAATATTACCAAACAAACGGAAACCTAATGAAATTGGTGTCGCTAATTCTCCCATAATATTTAATGGTAATAGCGCTATAAATGGTTCACCAAATCCCTTAATATAGTCAAAACCATTATACTTTAACCCAGCAATATGAATCATAAAAAAAGTAACGACAGCCATACTCATTGTTGTGTTTACATCAGCAGTTGGTGGTCTTAAACCAAAAAGACCAACAATATTTGAAATTCCAATATAAATTAACAACATTCCTGCATAAGGTGCAAAGCCTTTTAGCTTAGTACCCATGGTCTGTTCTGTTAAATTATTGATACTTCCAACAACGGCTTCAGTAATTATTTGACCGCCCTTTGCTTCTTTTTTCAAATTCCTAGTCGCTAGATATGAGACAATTGCTACAACAGCCATTATTAGCCATGTAACAGTAACCGTATTTGTAATTGGTATATCGCCAATTTTAAATACTAGATCTGGACCAAAACCTTCATTCAAGATTATTCCTCCTTTCCAATAATTCTTTTAAAATATTTTTTATCATTAAATAAATTTGTAAACATAATAACAAATTTTAATAATAACAATCCTATTACAGTACCAGCAATGTTGATATAGCTTGCTTTAATTGATATGAGCAATACAACACCTGCAATACCATAGCGTAAAAAGTACTTCTTTGTTGCATAGCTTTGTGCTTTGTTAGGGGTCATTTTAGCCGACTTAATTAATGTCTTTTCCAATTCTAAAAAATTGAGTATTCCAATAAGTGTACCGAAAATGACGCCTGCAATTAACTGAAATTTCTGATTTTCAATCATGATTAGTATTATTACTATTATAACGAATCCAGCGACAAATGTCCACTTGATTACATTATTTCTAGTTTCAGATAGTTTACTCATCTTTATCACTTCTTTTCTTAATATCTTTCATAGTATAACGATAAAGGTTTAAAAAAGCGATGATTACCCCTAGAATAATACCAATCAATAGAAAAGCATTCCTAGTATTTAGCTGATCATCTAACCATTTGCCACCGAATAAACCAGCAAAAATTGGTATAATCATAATCATTCCAATCTGTGTAATTAATCCAAGATTTTCATAATCCTTTAATTTTAATTTTGACAAAACCATCGCCTCTTTCTATTTACTTTCTAAATAATACATCAAATAGAGTTGATTGTCAAAAAATTAGCAATCAAATATTAAAATTTATTAACAACTAACTTTTTCTATTTATATAATTCAATAAACGAGTACAATTATGTACTCGTTTATATAATTATATTATTCTATTTTCATTTCTTTTAATTTTTCTGGTATAATAAGCTTTGCCTCTGTTAACTTTTTAACATCGCCAATGGTGAACTCCGGGTTAATTTCCTTTAGAACAATCCCCTCTTCTGTCACTTCCATTACACCCATTTCAGTAATAATTAAATCTACTTGGTTTTTAGCTGTTAAGGGTAATGTACATTCTTCAAGTATTTTTATATTCCCTCTAGAAGTATGCGTCATAGCGACGATTACTTTTTTCGCACCAGTTACCAAATCCATTGCGCCACCCATACCTGGTACTAATTTCCCAGGAATCATCCAATTGGCAAGATTGCCTTTTGAATCAACTTGTAAAGCTCCTAAAACAGTGTAATCTAAATGTCCGCCTCTTATAATCGCGAAAGATGTTGCACTATCAAAAAACGCTCCATTACTCTTTATTGTAGCTGGCTGTGAACCCGCATTTGTTAAATTAGGATCTTCTTTCCCTGATTCAGGGGCTATACCCATACCTATAAAACCGTTTTCCGATTGTAAGGTTACATCAATGTCATCTGAAATATAATTTGCAACAAGTGTTGGTAAACCGATTCCTAAATTTACTAGATCACCATCTTCAAACTCTTTAGCTACTCTCTTTGCAATAACTTCTTTCATTCTATTTTTATCCATTATTGATCATCTCCAACAATAAAATCCACAAAAATATGCGGCGTCATAACAAAATTCGGATCTAATTCACCAGGTTCAACAATTTCATCAGCTTGTACAATTACTAAATCAGCAGCCATGGCCATTATTGGGTTAAAATTTCTTGCTGATTTATCATAAATCAAATTGCCACTTCGATCAGCCTTTTTCGCTCTAATAAGAGCAACATCTGCTTTTAATGGCTTTTCAACTAAAAACTTCTTACCATCAACTTCTAATATTTGCTTACCTTCTTCAACAACTGTACCTATTCCAGTAGGTGTTACAACTGCGCCTAGACCTGCACCTGCTGCTCTAATCTGTTCTGCCAGTGTTCCTTGTGGTGTTAAAATAACTTCTAGTTCATTTGCATTCATTTGTCGTCCAGTTTCACGATTCGTACCAATATGAGATGTATAAACTTTCTTAACAAGTTTATTAACTATTAACTCACCATAATCCTGACCTTCAAATGAAGTATCATTAGCGATTAATGTTAAATCTTTTACTCCATTTTTAATTAACTCTTCGAGTAAAAGGTCTGGACTACCAACACCTAGAAAACCACCGACCATAATCGTCATGCCATCTTTAACAGATGCCATCGCTTCTGTAAGACTTCTCATTTTTTTCATCAAATCCCCCCTAAAGACCTATTATAAATAATATGATTTAATTGCTTCTAAAATTCGTTTTGAAGCATTGCCATCACCATATGGATTAATTGCATTTGACATTCTTTTATATGCGTCAAAATTATTAATTAATTCATTTGCCACCTTGAAAATATTTTCTTCTTCTATACCCACCATCTTAACAGTTCCAGCTTCTACAGCTTCTGGTCGTTCTGTTTCTGTTCTTAAAACTAAAACAGGCTTTCCCAGAGCAGGTGCCTCTTCTTGTATACCACCAGAGTCAGTCAAAATTAAGTAAGATTTATTCATAAGATTAGCGAATGGTTCATAATCCAATGGCTCAATTAAATGTATTTTTCCAAAATCTTGCAAATGTTTTTTTGCTAATAACCTTACTTTAGGATTCAAATGCATTGGAAAAACAAGTTCAACGTCTTCGTTTTCCAGTACAAGGCGTTTAGCAGCTCTAAATATATTCTCCATAGGCTCACCTAAGTTTTCTCTTCTATGCGCCGTTAATAAGACAACTTTCTTATTTTTATAATCAATTCCATTAAGAATTTCATTTTTGAAACTATAATCCTTTTCAATAACAGATTTTAATGCATCTATAACTGTATTACCTGTAATGATAATTTTATCATTAGAAATATTTTCTTTTAATAAATTCTCAATATTTCCTTTTGTTGGTGAAAAATGTAAATTCGCCAACCTTCCAGTCAAAGCTCTATTGGCTTCTTCAGGATATGGTGAATACAAGTCCCCACTTCTAAGGCCGGCTTCAACATGACCGATATCTATGCCATTATAAAAAGCTGATAATGTGGCAGATAATGTTGTTGTGGTATCCCCATGTACTAAAATCATATTGGGTCGTTCTTTATGTATGATTTCTTCTAAAGCCAATAAGATTTTAGAAGTGATTTTACTCAATGTTTGATGACTTTCCATAATGTCTAAATCATAATTTGGCTTTATATTAAATTTATCTAATACTTGATCTAACATTTCTCTATGCTGAGCTGTTACACAAACGCATAATTCAATCGCTTCATCTTTTTCCAAGGCTTTTACAACCGGTGCCATTTTTATAGCTTCAGGTCTTGTGCCAAATATTGTCATAATTTTTATTTTTTCAGACATCCTAAATCTCCTTATTCTACATCAGAAGTACGTTTAAAAGGTATAGCAACTATAATGAACACAAAAACTAAAGACAACAAGGAATCCATATATCGGTCTAATGAATAAAATATTGCTGTAAGCCCTAAGAGTGAAGATATTAAATAAAGAACTAATACCGCACCTTTATGATTCAATCCGATTTCTAACAATTTATGATGTAGATGTTCTTTATCCGCTTGCATAATTGGCTTTTTGTTTAAATATCTCCTTAAAATTGCATAACTGGTATCAAAAATTGGTAACCCTAATGCTAATACTGGTAAAAAATATGCAATGGCAGCTGCACCTTTAACGGCTCCTAAGATTGAGACAACTGATAAAAAGTAACCTAAGAACAATGCGCCTGAATCACCCATAAATACTTTTGCTGGGTTAAAATTATAAGGTAAGAAACCTAATGAGGAACCTGCTAAAATTACTAATAATACAGCAGTCTCTACTCGATTATTGACCAAAGCAATATAAGCTAATGTTAAAGAAGCAATAATCGCAGTACCTGCAGCTAATCCATCTAAACCATCAATTAAGTTTACCGTATTAGTAATACCTACAATCCAAAATATAGTTGCAGGTATTCCAAGAATACCAAGGTTAATATAGCCATTATTCCCAAAATAATTAGTAAAAATTTCAATTCGCACACCAAAAGCAACAACACTAATGGCAGCCATAATCTGTAAAACTAATTTAACAGTAGCCGGCAAATCATAAATGTCATCTAAGATGCCAGTAATTACTATTATGATTGCACCAATTGAAATACCCGTAACAATATTCTTTGGATAATTAGTGAAATAGAACATACTGACCATGGTAGCAATAAATATTGCAATACCACCTAATCGTGGCATAGGTAAGACATGAATTTTTCGATCATTTTTTGGATCGTCAACAGCATTTATTTTTCTTGCCAATACAATTGTTAAAGGTGTCAACAACAAAGCAATTATAAAGGCTAATAAGAAAGGTCCTGTTAGTACATTTATATATTTAGTCATATTATCTTCTCCTAATCAAACTACTCTGCTACCATTTTACCTTTTTTCATTGAATCTATCAACCTTATTTACAAAAAGTAATACAAATGAAAAATATTAGCTCTTTTTGACACAAAAAAACTATGCTTTATAACTAAAAAGCATAGTTTCTTATTAATTTTCTAATTAATCATATACATTAACGGATAGGAAGTCTTAAAAGAAAGCACTATCTAAATCTTAACTTAAATGGCTCGGTTCACTTTACTTCTTCAACTAATCCATTAGGTAACGTTTCATCATAATAAACCCAGTCGACAACTTTTAAAGTACGATAATTATTTGAGTCATCCCTAATGATGACTTCATCAATACCAGAGTTAATAATTAGTCGCTTGCACATAGTACAAGAGTTAGCCTCTTCTACATAATTTCCATCTTTTTTTTCTTTACCAACTAAATATAAAGTTGATCCTATCATTTGCTCTCTTCTTGCTGATATAATCGCATTGGCTTCTGCATGTACAGAACGACAAAGTTCATAACGTTCACCACTAGGTATTTTTTTTAGATCCCTATAACATACGCCTAAATCAATACAATTTTTTCGCCCGCGTGGCGCACCAGTGTAGCCTGTAGAAATGATTTCATCATTATTAACGATAATGGCGCCATAATTTCTTCTCAAACATGTTCCCCGTTCAAGTACTGTTTCCGCAATATCTAAATAATAATTATTCTTTTCACGACGATTCATCGAGTCAACTCCTTAAAATTATTTAGTTCCATATAAACGATCGCCAGCATCGCCAAGTCCAGGGACTATGTATGCGTGATCATTTAACTTCTCATCAATTGAAGCTATATAAATATCAACATCTGGGTGGGCATCATGTAAAGCTTTCACTCCTTCAGGACAACCAATTAGACAAGCAAATTTTATATTTGTCGCACCTCTATCTTTTATAAACTGAATAGCAGCTATTGAAGAACCGCCAGTGGCTAGCATAGGGTCTACAACAATTAATTCTCTCTCAGATACATCACTAGGCATTTTACAATAATACTCAACAGGCTCTAATGTTTCTGGATCACGATATAAGCCAACATGTCCTACTTTAGCCGCCGGTATTAGATCCAAAAAACCATCAACCATTCCTAATCCTGCTCTTAAGATAGGAACGATACCAACTTTTCTACCGCCAATTATTTTTGATGTTGTCTTACACACTGGCGTTTGCACTTCAACCTCAACAAGAGGAAAATCTCTAGTAACTTCATAAGCCATTAATAAAGAAAGCTCTTTTACTAATTCTCTAAACTGTTTTGCACCAGTATTTTCATCCCTAATTAAAGTGATTTTGTGCTGAATCAGCGGATGATTCATCTCATAAACATTTCTCATTTTTACCCCTCTCGTTAACCTTCTATAGCCATTATTTTATCTACTCTACGTTTGTGTCTACCGCCTTCAAAAGAACTATCAAGCCAAGCTTTAACTAAATCAATTGCTAAACCCTTACCAACAACTCTTGATCCGAAAGCTAAAACATTTGCATTATTATGCATTCTTGCCATGCGTGCACTAAATGTGTCACTAACAACTGCAGCTCTGATACCTTCTACTTTATTTGCTGCCAAAGCAATTCCTATACCGGTACCACAAATAACAATGCCTAAATCTGCTTCCTTTGATTGAACAGCTTCTCCAACAGCCCTTCCATAGTCCGGATAATCTACCGATGCCGTTGAATGGGTTCCAAAATCTAACACTTCAATTCCTCGTGATTTCAAAAATTCCATAACATCTTCTTTTAAATCATAACCGCCATGGTCACAGCCAAAAGCTATTTTCATGAAACACCTCCATAAGTATTCTATACTATAAATTTATTGTTTTATAACCTGCCGACTTTCTCAAACGATTCATAATTGCATGTCCTATACCAATTAATTCAAAGGATTCTGAAATCACAATATCCACAGATTGCTCATCAAAGGTCCTCAAAGCTCTAAATAGATTAGAGCCAATTTGATTAAAATTATTTTGGTCACCAAGAGAAATCCCATAATATTGATCAAAGGATTTTACAAAAGATTTGCTACCCATAAAACCAACTTTTTTATCTGAAAAATCATTTTTAATTATGTTCTCTATATTTTCAATACTTCCTGGTGAGGAATCAAAATTTTCCAGAATATAAACTTCTGCCTCCGGTGAATAATGAACATATTTCATTCCAGGAGATTTTGGAATTAACTCTAGATTTTTTAGTGCCTCATCATAAATAACTGAAGGGATGACATTTCTTAACTCTTCAATAGTCACGCCGCCTGGTCGTAAAATAGTTGGTTGATCAGAGGACATATCTAGAACCGTCGATTCTAATCCCACTTCACAATTACCACCATCAATGATACATTCAATCTTTCCACTTAAGTCATCTATTACATGTTTAGCTGAAGTTGGCGATGGTTTACCAGATAAGTTCGCACTTGGGGCAGCAACAGGCACATCAGCAATTTCGATTAATTTTTGTGCAATGGCATTTGATGGCATACGAATGGCAACTGTATCTAAACCAGCTGTCACAGTACTTGGAACAAGATCACTACTCTTAAATACAATCGTCAAAGGGCCAGGCCAAAACTTACTGATTACTTTTTTCACAATGCCACTATAATCCTTTACTAATGAATCTAGCATCTCGATCTCGGAAATGTGAACAATCAGCGGATTGTCACCGGGGCGTCCTTTCACTTCAAAAATTTTAGTAATTGCCTCTTCATCTAATGCATTACAACCTAACCCGTAAACCGTTTCAGTTGGAAAAGCAACAAGACCGCCTTCTTTTAAAACCTTTGCCGGATAATTTAGTATTTTGTTAAAATAATTTTCTTGATCAATCTTTATAATCTTTGTTTCCATTTTTTACACCTCATATGAGTACTACTTTCTTTCAAATGACCACTTTAACATTGATGGTGTTAAAAGTGTTGTCGATACAACCATTAAGATTGTTATTGCCATCATCTTCTGATTAATGATACCTAAGCTTAATCCTAAATTTGAGATAATAATTGCCACTTCTGCTCTTGGAACCATACCAATGCCAATTTGTAGTGATGCATTTGTTCCAAAACCTGAAAACTTTGCTCCAAAGCCACTACCAATTATTTTCGCTAAAACAGCTACAATTATTATAAAAGACCCCATACCAATAACAGAAAAGGCTAATTTTAAATCCACACCCATACCAATAACAACAAAGAAAATTGGCACGAAAAATAAACTGGCAATTCTATTAATCTCATAGGTTATATTATTTCTATATTTGGTCATAGAAAACAATACGCCAGCAAAGAATGCACCTGTAATAGCAGCCACACCTAACTCTTCAGAAAGAAAAGCCAATAATAGGCATACAATTAAAGCAAGGGATACCATCTTCTCATCAATTTTTATTCTATTATCTATCTTAATCAATATATATCTCAATAGTTTTCCTAAAATATAAACAATTAGGAAAAACATTAATATTTTACTAATTACCATGGTTAAGCTTGAACCAGCTGTTGGTTTTAGGATGCCAATAGATAGTGTTAGCATAATAATACCAGCTACATCATCCATTATAGCCGCACCTAAAATGGCAACCCCCTCTTTTGATCGAAGATGTCCAATCTCTTTTAGTGTCTGAACTGAAATGCTTACACTTGTTGCTGTGGAAACAATTCCCATAAATATACTTGATTCAAAATCCTTTGTTATCAGATACATGGTTGAACTAACCAAGACACCCGGTACCAAAACACCACCTAATGCAATCAATGATGACGAACGACCTGAGTCTTTTAATTCATCTATATCTGTTTCTAAGCCAGCTATAAACATTAAAAAGATTACACCAATCTGACCAATCTCTTCAATTGTGTTTGTTTTAGTCATTAAACCAGCACCTAAGATGATCCCAACAATGATTTGTCCTAAAACTTCTGGTTGATTCAATTTTTTAGCTAGCATGCCACCAAGCAATGCTAATAATAAAATAATTGCAATATCAAAAATAAAGATTAATTCACTATTCATTCAACACATCCTTTCATCTAAATAAAACTCTAAAAGTCCCATTAGTATGAATCTATGTTGTATTTCTTAAACTAATCACCATTATAACCGACTCCTTTTTTTATCTTTACATAGTATACCCCTTTAATAGTTTTATATCAAGGCCTATTAAGAAAAAGTGTAAAGATAATGCATAAATAATTATATCTTGTTAAATGTTTGACATTTTATTTTCGGTTACGAATCTATATAGTGGTATATTTGATTTTGTACCACTATATAGTAACTAACCTTTTTCCAATTGTTATCATTTTAACAATATAAAAAGCTCTTCATATTTTATGAAGAGCCTCTATTGATTCTATTGATTAATTTTTTTCAAGTTCTCTGCCTGGTAGTATGTTGCAACTGTATCGATCATTTCATCAATATCCCCATCCATAAATGCATCTAAGTTATGCATTGTAACAGGTACTCTGTGATCAGTAATTCTACCTTGAGGAAAATTATAAGTTCTAATTTTTGCGCTTCGATCGCCAGAACCTACTTGACTTCGCCGTTCTTCTTCAATCTCTTTATTTTGTTCACTTAATTTTAACTCATATAATCTAGCTTTTAAAACACGCATAGCCTGATCCTTATTTTTATGTTGTGACTTACCATCTTGACAAGATACTACTAAACCTGTTGGTTCATGGGTAATTCTAACAGCAGAATCAGTTGTATTTACACTCTGTCCACCATTGCCTGATGATCTATAAGTGTCTATTCTTAAATCATTCATATCAATTTCTATTTCAACATCATCAACTTCAGGCAATACAGCAACTGTAGCAGTAGAAGTGTGAATTCTGCCACTAGATTCAGTATCAGGTACTCTTTGTACTCGGTGCGTTCCACTTTCATACTTCAAGCGAGAATAGGCCCCTTTACCTTCGATCATAACAGAAGCTTCTTTTATTCCACCGACACTAGAAAGTCTAGTATTCATCATTTCAATACCCCAGCCTACTTTCTCAGCATATTTAATATAAAGTTTAAGCAGCTCCGAAGCAAATAAACCTGCTTCATCGCCTCCAGCGCCAGCACGGACTTCTAAAATTACGTTTTTATCATCATTTGGATCTTTAGGTAATAACAACATTTTTAGATCTTCTTCTATCACTTCTAATTTTTCGCTATTTTCGTCTAACTCCATTTTGGCTAACTCTTTAAATTCTTTATCATTACTCTCTCTTAATATATCTTTTGCTTCATCAATTTCTTCTTTAATTTCTTTATACTCTCTATATTTTTCGACAATTGGTCTAATTTCAGTATGTTCTTTAATATACTCCTGAAATTTTACTTGATTGTTTATTACCTCGGGATCCGAGATTTTCTTATTTAAATCCTGGTATTGTTTTTCTATGAACTCCAATTTATCAAACATATAACACCTCTTTCATTTATTTATGGTATCCTAATACCACTCTATCATGTTTCTGTAAGTCTTTTATGATTTCAATATGATGAAAATCATTCTTCAATATTTTTAAAACATCAATACCCTGATCATATCCAATCTCATAAGCCAATAGACCATCTTTTTTTAAATAGTCTACACTTTTCTTTGTAATCTCTCGATAATACTCTAGACCATCTTCTCCACCATCTAAAGCTAACATAGGCTCATAGTCTTTTACTTCCCTTTGTAATTCTAGAATATCCATTGATGGTATATATGGTGGGTTCGATACGATTATATCAAAAGATTCCTCTTCTGTTAAGTCCTCAAATAAATTGCTTTCAATGAAAGTTATTTGATCTGCTACATGATTTTTTTTTGCATTCAGTTTTGCAACACTTAACGCTTTCCGGGATATATCTAAAGAAACGATTTTAGATTTTTTTAGAAATTTCGCCAAACTTACACTAATCGCACCGCTACCCGTTCCGATTTCCAAAATTTGTAAGTTTGATTCTTTTTTAAACCTAGAAATAATTTCTTCTACTAAAATTTCAGTGTCTTGTCGTGGGATTAAGACATTTTCTGTTACAATAAAGTTTAATCCCATAAACTCTTCGCTGCCTATTATATACTGCAAAGGTTTGCCTTCTAATCTTTTATTCACTAATGCTTCTATTTCTACTAGCGCTTCTTTTTTTATTGTTTCGTTTGAATTTAATATTAAATCAATTTTTTTTAAGCCACAAACATACATTACTAATAACTCTATTTCTTTTCTTGGAACATCAGATATTTCTTTAAACTGATGAAAGCCATACTCTAAAACATCGTTAATTGTCATTGTCTAAAGCTCTTTTTAAGGCTTCTAAAGCAACTTCTAATTGCTCATCATCTGGTTCACTCGTTGTAATCTTTTGCATCATCATTCCAGGATATGAAATTATTTTAAATATAATATTATCACTTTTACCTGCAAGTTTAATAATCTCATAGGAAAACCCTGCAATTAAAGGTAATAACATTACTTTATACATTACTCGTAAAGCAACAGACTCCCAACTCAAGAAAGAAAAAATAAATATACTCGTTAATAATACAATTGCTAAGAAATTAGTACCACATCTTGGATGCAAACGACCAAATTCTCTTGCATTTTCTACAGTTAAATCTTTTCCACTTTCATAAGTATATATTGACTTATGCTCAGCACCATGGTATTGAAATACCCTTTTGATATCTTTCATATGAGAAATGAAGGCTAAATAAGTTACAAAGATTACTATCTTCATTATCCCTTCTAGTGCACTTAGTAAGATTCGATCATTAGTAAAGTACTTAAACAAGTTGCTTAAATAAGTTGGTGCCAATCCAAATAATAAGAAAGCAAGAACCAATGCCATCACCATAGAAATCCCTACAATGATATTTTCAGCCTTATCACCAAATTTATCATATACCCACTTATCAAAATTACTCATTTCATAAGCTTCATCTTCTTCAGCAAAATACTCCGCTGAGAAAGATAATGCCTTTACACCAACAATCATGGACCCAACAAGGGCTACCATACCTCTTAGTATTGGTATCTTAGATATCCTTTCATTATTTTTTATCAATTTATCTTGAAAAACAAACTCTCCATCACTTTTACGAACAACGATAGAAATTTTATTTTTTGCTCTCATCATCACACCTTCAATAAGGGCTTGACCACCTACTGAAATTTTTTCACTCATAACTAAACCTCCTTAGTTATTGTTTATAAGTTTATCATAGCATTTTCCACAAAGCGATTCATACTCTACCTTATTCTCTCCATCAATTGCCACTTGTGCACCATCTGATACAAATTCGCCATTTACTTTTCTTGCATTAAATAGAGCTTTTTTGCCACACCTGCAAATAGTTTTTAACTCTTCTATCGAATGGGCTAAAAGTAAAATTCGTTCGGACCCTTCAAAACCATTCATTTTAAAATCTGTTCTTAAACCATAGGCTATAACCGGTATATCTAATTTAATAGTAATATCAAATAATTCATCAATTTGCTTCTTTTTGAAAAACTGAACCTCATCTGCTAAAATGCAATCAATCGGCCCCTTATTTTCTAACCATTCTTTCACTTCATTATATATATTTGTTTTGTTCTCTACAATCATATCGATTTTTTTGTCAATACCTAATCTTGAAACAACTCTATTATCACCTTTTGTATCAATTTCTGGCTTTATTACAATTGATTCCATGCCCCGCTCTTTATAATTATAAGCTACTTGCATAAGATTAGTAGATTTTCCACAGTTCATTGCCCCATATCTAAAGTATAATTTCGCCATAGTTACTGCTAATCGCAGTTTTCACCTCAACTTTCTTAATATAAAAAATAGGTTAGGAACCTCCTAACCTACCAAATCCATACTATTCAACATCTGTTCCATATTTCTTTCTAAATAATTCAGCTCGTCCGTCTTTCATGCCTGACTTCTTAGCACCAGTATAGAAAGGATGACATTGAGAACATACGTCTAATCTTATGTCTGCACCTTTTGTTGATCTAGTAGTAAATTGATTCCCACAAGAACAATGTACATCTACCTCAGAATATTCTGGATGAATTCCTGCTTTCATATTTTTCACCTCTTTCATAGCTATTTTAATTGAACTCTATTTAATAAATAATATCAATTTGAATCGTCAACTTCAATATTATAACATGCTTTTAAAAAATAATCAAATGAAAATCATAAAGAAAATGATTCAATAAATTCTCTATTGGTTTTTGTTTTTCTTAAACCATTAATTATTTTCTCCGTTGTTCTTGTTGTTGAGCCACTAGCATAAGCTCTTCTCATTTGCCATACAACTTCTAATTCTTCCTCTGATAATAACAATTCTTCTTTTCGAGTACTTGATTTATTAATATTAATGGCAGGGAAAATTCTTTTTTCAGATAATTCACGACTAAGTGTTATTTCCATATTCCCTGTACCTTTAAATTCTTCAAAAATAACATCGTCCATGCGAGAGCCTGTATCTATTAAAGCCGTAGCCAATATTGTTAGACTACCACCTGCATCAATATTCCTTGCAGCGCCAAAGAATTTTTTCGGCATATGTAATGCTGCTGGATCAAGTCCACCTGAAAGTGTTCTCCCACTTGAAGGAATCACTAAGTTATAAGCTCTAGCCAATCTCGTAATTGAATCAAGTAAAATTACAACATCTTTCCCATGTTCTACTAAGGCTTTTCCTCTTTCAAGAACCATTTCTGCAACTTTTATATGATTTCTAGGCTCTTCATCAAAAGTCGAGTATATAATATCCCCATCAATTGTACGTTTCATTTCAGTTACTTCTTCTGGTCGTTCATCAATTAATAATACTATAATCTCTATTTCAGGATATTCCTTTGTAATTTGTTTAGCTATATTTTGTAAAAGTGTTGTTTTACCAGCTTTAGGAGGCGATGCAATCATTCCTCTTTGCCCTTTCCCAATTGGAGATATTAAATCAATCACTCTTAAGGCTAAATTGTCTTGAGTTGCTTCTAAAATCAAACGCTCCGTTGGGTAAGTTGGTGTCAAATCTATAAAATTTGTTCTTTTTTTTGCTTCTTCAGGTTTCATGCCATCTACTTCTTTAACATACAGCAAAGCGCTGAACCGTTCTCTTCCTTTTGGTTTTCGAGTGATTCCTCTGACCTTATCACCTGTTTTTAAGCTGAATTTTGTAATTTGTGAAGCAGAAACATAAACATCTAGATCACTAGATAAATAATTACTGAATCTTAAGAATCCATAACCTTTATCTGTTATTTCCAAAACTCCTTCTACTTCTCGATCCATTTCATCCTTATCATCTAATTTTTCAACAAAAGAATCAGGAATCTCACTATCATCATGTTTCTCCCCATTAATAATTACATCAATTAATTCTGACTTTTTTAATTTAGAAGTCTTCTTTATATTAAGACTCTTTGCAATAATCCGTAAGTCTCTAACGGTCTTTTTCTCTAGGTCACTCTTTCTCATGGTTCCCCCTTAAAGGTATCTTTTTCATAAGTGTTACATCTATATTACATTTATTGAACATTTTAAGTTAATTTGTTTAGTATCAGATTTTTTGTGGTATGATTTGAATAACTTAAGGAAATAATTTTAGAGCAGTAATATATCTGAGTTCTACCCTAATAATATAACATTAGTGGTATACATTCAATACTAAAGGAGAAAAATATGAAAAAAATAACTATTATTCTTATACTTATATTAATAATAGGTTCGGTTTCATATGCAAACGAAGTAGATAATAATAGTATAGATATTTATTATAACGATGAAGAAATCAACTTTGCAACAGAGCCTATTATAAAAAACAATCTGTTAATGGTTCCCATGCGACAGTTCTTCGAATCCTTCGATGCAAATGTTAATTGGATCAATGAAACAAGGCATGTACTTGCATATAAAGGCAATACTTTTATTAAACTTCAGATTGATGAACCCATTAGTTACAATAACGGAAAAAAAGTTACACTTAAATCACCACCAATTATTGAAAACAGCAGAACCTTAGTGCCTGTTGAATTTGTAGCTAAGACCTTTGATATGAATCTTAGTTGGAATGAAGACCGTAGCCGATTAGATATAAAGAATAAATATCGAGATAATATATACTCGTATCTAGGTGAAACTTTCTTCAAAAAGTATTATTTGAAAAATGAAGAAATTGAATTTTCATTACCACATAGTTGGTCTAAAGACTCAGATAATAAGTATTCTGTTAGTCATTATGGCGGCTTGCAAAAATATGAATTAACAATTTCAAGGGGTTATTTAAATGATCTTTCCCTCGATGAATACATTCTTAATATTCAAGAGAGTATTCAAAATAATAACTTGAATCAGATGATTTTTTCAAAAATATCTTCAGTTGAGTTTAATGATATACAGTTTAAAGTAATGCATGTCAGTAGAATTGAAGATGAAGATAATGAAAGTAAGAAAATTCTTTACTTCTTCGAATATGATGGGAAAGTATACCTTTTTAACTTTTCCTATGAAGGTGAAATTCAAAATGAAGACGCTGTTGGTTTAACTAACTTAATAATGAACTCATTAAGAATATCTACTTTAACTATTAATCGCGAGAAAGAACACTACCTTGAGTTTAAAAAGTTTTTTGAGCTTGGGATAAATTTAGAAACAGAGTTATATGCAAACATGGATACTAATAATGAATTTACTTTTGAAGGTACTGTGACCAAGGATTCTATTAATGAGTTGCAAGTTATTGTAGAAAAAAATGGCCAAAGAAAAATTTTTGATGTCCCTGTAGAAGAGGGTAATTTCAAAGAAAAAATTTATACACCATTTGGTCTTGGGAAACATAATATAACTGTCCTTTACAATGGCGATGTTAATAAAAATTACAATAATCAATCAATCATCACTTTAAATAGAGAAGACTCATCAGTTATTATGCAATTTAGTGTAGTAAACCTAGCTGATGATAATATACTATATTTAATTCCAAGTGAACTTGTTACTTCAAAAGATAAAGATTTAACTTCTGCCGCTAAAATAATAACAATAAATCAAAACAACTCATTTGATGAAGCAAAGTCTCTTTATAAATGGATTTTTAACAATATTTCATTAGTAGAAGCAAATGAAATCACTGAAGAAACCCTTAATAGTAATGATCCCGTTGAACTAAAAGATTCAAAGGAAGTATTTGATACTTCTCAAGGATCAAAAATAGAACTTAATATTCTTTATACAGCACTATTAAGAAGTATTGATATACCAGCACGAATTACTAAAAGAGAAACAATTGATGAAGAGATTTTTTATCAGACAGAAATCTACCTTAATGGTAGATGGATTATTACAGATATTGCAACGGAAATGCTGACTCAAAATAATGATAGATATTCTAATACTATATATTATAATATTTATGATCAAAACTATTTTGAGCAATTTCAGTATGAAAACTCAAGCAAAATAATACTTGATTACTAAAAAGAGCAAAACAATTCTTAAAGAATTGTTTTGCTCTTTTATTAATTACATAGTTCTCAGATATTCTAACTCTTCATCATCTTTATTAATCCTTTTATAAGATTTTATTTTACCTAATAAGGATAATTCAACAATCAATAGCTCTGAGTGTCTCACAGTTTCCTCTAGATTTGAATACTCAGAAAACATATAGTATTTAAAACCTTTTCTCTTAGTATATTGATCTATAAGTTTCTTGAAATTTCTTTGTTCTTCAACTAACACTTCATTTAACTCATTAAAAACTTTTTGGTTAAGTACATACTTTCTTAAATAATTAATATTGTAATCTACTTTAATAAAACTATCATAATTATATAAACTATCAGTGATTATTTGCAATGTCGTTTGCCGCCTAAAAATAATATGATCTACAATACGATATAAAATATAAAGGGTAATAACACTTAATATAACCACGATACCAATATCTCTAGCTAGATATAGTTTATCAATAATTCCTTGTGGCATTTTTCACTCCTTATCCTTCAAAACTGTTATTCTAAATTTAATATTTTCCTTGCTTCATCAGGTGTTGCAACTTCTCTACCAAGCTCTTTAGCGATTCTAACAATACGTGCTACTAATTGAGCATTTGATTCCGCTAAAACACCTTTAGAATAATACACATTATCTTCAAAGCCTACACGTACATGTCCACCAAGTACAATAGCCATAGTAGCTAACGGCAACTCATGTCTACCAATACCGGCGACAGTCCAAGTTGCATCCGATGGAATACATCGAATCATATGCATTAAATCTTCGGGAGTACCAGGACAAGCACCAGGTACACCTAAAACAAAATCAAAATGCAAAGGTCCTTCGATTAAACCTTTTTTTACAAGTCTTAAACCATTATTGATCATACCCCGTTCAAAAACTTCAATTTCTGGTTTTACACCTAAGGATTGCATTTTTTTTGCAAACTTCTCAATATATTCCTCTGTATTCATAAAAACATCTGGTCCAAAATTTGTTGTTCCAGTACTTAATGTTGCCATCTCTGGCTTTAAATCGACTGGTTGTAGTCGTTCTTCTGGTGTGTGCCAAACAGCGCCGCCAGTCGATGGTTGAAAAATAATATTTGATCTTTTTTCAACTTCTTCTTTAATTTTTTTATACACTTCATAATCTTGTGTCGGTTCGCCTTTTTCATCTCGTGCATGAATATGAACAATACTTGCACCAGCATCAAAGCATTCTTTACTTTCAATACCAATTTCTTCTGGTGTTAAAGGTAAATTCGGCTGTATTTCCTTTGTCACTTCTGCTCCTGTTAAAGCCGCAGTAATAATTAGTTTTTCCATAACATCCCCCCATAACTTCTTACTTTTTATTTTTAATCATTTTTAGCCGAAAAAAATCTTCTCTTTCTTTCTCCTCAAGGGTTTCTTCAATTTCTTTTATTAATGACTCATACCTTGGGATTCTAATTTTTTCTAAAGCGTTGGCTCTTTTTTTTGTTTTTTTAATTTCTTCGGCTAGCTTATAAACAGACGTTTCAACTTCTGCTAACTCATATATCATATACTTTAATTCATTAAATTTCAATACTGCATTATCAAAACTTGCATTTGTTCTATAAAAACTATAACTAGCGTGTGGTTTCTCCTTTGTATATCTAACTTCCGGTATTTCTACCCCCATTACACTTGTTAGAAGAATTCTATATTCTTTTTCTTGTACAACTGCTTCTGATATTTGCTCAACTTTGTTGCTTCCCATTAAAATATTAGCATTCTCTAATGAGTCATAGGCTTCGTTAAAACTTTTATTCATTTGACTTTGAATTTTTTTTGCGCGTTCGACTAAAGTCATCATTTCTTGAATCAATATATTCCTTTTTTTGTCTAACAATTCATATCCTTTTTGAGAAAATTCCAGGATTTCTTCACACTTCATCAAATTTGCTTTCGTTGGAATCATTTTTTTGGGCAAATTATCACCTACTTTTTAATATAATGCTTTTCTATTAGTTCATTATTCAATCGATCCAATTCTGAAGCTGGTAATATTGATAATATTTTCCATGAAAGATTTAAACTCTCGTCTATACTACGAAATTCTTCTCTCCCTTGAGAAAGAAACTCTTCTTCAAAGGCTCTACCAAATTTCATATACATTTGATCCATTTCACTTAAGTCATTCTCACCAATGATCTGAGCTAAATCTCGAATTTCTTTTACCTTTGAATAAGAGGCAAATAATTGATTGGATACATCTGGATGATCCTCTCGTGTATACCCTTCTCCAATACCATCCTTCATCAGCCGTGATAAAGAAGGGAGTACTTCTATTGGTGGATATATATTACTTTGTATAAGAGCTTTTGATAATACTAACTGGCCTTCAGTAATATATCCTGTTAAATCTGGAATTGGATGGGATATATCATTATTTGGCATTGTTAGAATTGGTAATAATGTGATACTGCCATTTCTACTGTTTAACATCCCAGCCCGTTCATATAATGATGCTAAATCAGAATATAAATAGCCTGGGTATCCTTTTCGACTTGGTACTTCTTCTCTAGAAGATGATATCTCCCTCAATGCTTCACAGTATGAAGTAATATCAGTCATCACTACTAAAACATGATAATCCTTTTCAAAGGCTAAATATTCTGCAGCTGTTAAAGCACATCTTGGTGTAGATATCCTCTCAACAATAGGATCATTTGCAAGATTAACAAACATAACTACTTTTTCACTGGCACCAGAATCTTCAAAACTTTTCTTAAAAAAAGCTGCATCGTCATATTTAACACCAATTGCCGCAAATACTACTGCAAACTTCTCCTGGTGCTCACTAGATATATTCGCTTGTCGTACAATTTGATCAGCTAATTGATTATGTGGTACACCATTACCAGAAAATATTGGAAGTTTTTGACCTCTAATAAGGGTTGTTAATGTATCAATAGCAGATATACCCGTTTCAATATAATTTTTAGGATACTCCCGGGCAACCGGATTAATTGGTCTACCATTAATATTGTAAGAGCTATCAGAATATATTTTTCCACCTTTATCAATTGGATCGCCAACACCATTGAATGTTCTTCCTAAAATATCTTCATTAAGGTTCAATTCAAAAGCCTTTCCAGTAAAATAAATTGAAGCATTCTTATTCGATAATCCTGCTGTTCCTTCAAAAACTTGAATAACAACGTGATTGTCCTCTATTCTAATAACTTTGCCTTTTCTCTTTTCATTCTTTACATCTATTTCTACAATCTCACCGTAAAAAACATCATCAATTCCAGATACAAAAACAAGAGGGCCATCAATTTTGTCGATTTCTAAATATTCCTTTTTAAACTTCATTACTTCCCCCTATCGATATTCTTTTTCTAATGCATCAAAAAAACTGTTTATTTCAATCATTAATCGACCAATACCAATAATATCTTCATTAGGAATATCATATTTCATTTTAACCACTTGATTGAAAATTTCATCGTTCTTTATTTTTGACATAGGTATACCCATTTGAATTGCTTTTTTAGCACGTAAGTATAAATGATAAATTAACTCTAACATGAGGTGTTGTTTAGGCAAAGGTACATATGTGTCTACTGGATGAAAAGCATTTTGTTGTAAAAAAGCTACTTTTATAATATTTGCCATTGTTAGAATTAATCTTTGATCATCTGGTAATACATCTTCTCCAACCAATTGAACAATGTCTTTTAATCGATCTTCCTCTTGAAGAATCTTCATAACCTTACCTCTTAAGACAATTAAATCTTGACTTATATTTTCACTATACCATTCAGATAGATTGTCTATATAACCACTATAACTATCCAACCAATTAATTGCTGGATAATGTCTAGCGTAAGCTAGTTTTTTATCTAAGGCTAAAAACGCATTAACAAATCGTTTTGTATTCTCTGTTACAGGTTCTGAAAAATCTCCTCCGGCAGGTGATACGGCACCAATAATTGTAATTGAGCCTTCTGCATCTGAGAAAGTATTACAGTAACCTGCCCGTTCATAAAACTCTGCTAATCTAGAGGGTAAATATGCAGGATATCCCCCTTCGGCAGGCATTTCTTCTAATCGTCCAGAAATTTCTCTAAGGGCTTCTGCCCAACGAGAAGTAGAATCCGCCATAATTGCTATATGATAACCCATATCACGATAGTACTCTGCCAAAGTAATGCCAGTATAAATAGAAGCTTCTCTTGCAGCTACAGGCATATCTGATGTATTAGCAATAAGAATCGTTCTTTCTATGATTGCCTCTCCAGATTTTGGGTCAATGAGTTTGGGAAACTCATTGAGTACATCTGTCATTTCATTGCCACGTTCACCACACCCTATATAAACAATAATATCAGCATCTGACCATTTTGCTAATTGATGTTGTGTCATAGTCTTTCCTGTGCCAAAGCCACCTGGAATTGCTGCCGTTCCACCTTTTGCAATTGGGAAAAATACATCTAATACCCGCTGACCAGTAATTAATGGTTTAAATAATTTCATTCTGCTTTTTATTGGTCGATTTTTTCTAACAGGCCATTCTTGATATAACTTTAAATCATAGACTTTTTTGTTTTCCATTTCAATTATTACTATAGTTTCTTCAACTGTATATAAGCCGTTTTGCTTTACTTCTATGACTTCACCAGAAATATTAGGAGGGACCATCAGTTTATGAGTAATCAAGTTTGTTTCTTCAATAAGAGCGTAAATTTTTCCTTGTGATAAGTAATCTCCAACTGAAACAGTTATTTCTACGTTCCACTCTTTTTGTTGATCAATAGATAACAGTCCAATACCTTCTTTGATAAAATTATTCGAAATTTCATTGATTTTATTCAATGGTCTTTGTATGCCGTCAAATATGCTCCCCATAATTCCAGGTCCTAATTTTAAAGACAGAGGTTTGAAAGTTCTTTCAACTTTTTCCCCAACTCTAAGGCCTTCTGTTTCTTCATAAACTTGTATTGTTCCAATGCCTTCATCGATTGAGATGATCTCACCAATAAGTTTCTTTTTTCCAACCGTAACCATTTCTCTCATTTGACAATGTTCCATGCCATCTGCTTTAACAACTGGACCATTGATCATTACTACTTTTGAAATATTATTCATCTAAATCACTCTTTTGGTCTAACAATCCTTGTACTTGATTGCCAATAAATACTCTATTCCTTTGTACTATTGAACTCAAACTCAAATCTAATCTCATTTCTTTATTTTTATCCATTATAATAAGACCACCATTAAAATTTTGATCTGTTTCATAAAAACTTATTGCCTTTTCATTGAGATGCTTCTCAATGATTGACCGAATTTTTTCTTTATGCTTATAATCCTGAGAACACAACTCAATATTTAAAACATCAAAACTTTTTAGCTCGTCTTTTCCCTTAGTAATCAACTTTTCGATTAATTCATAGTATCCTTCTGTACCAATGAACTCTGATGCCATATCTAAAACGGCTCCATAGATCTTCTCAATTAATTTATTCCGTGCAGACAATATTTTTTCTTTTTGAGCCCTTTTTGATTCTAAAACCCTTAATTTTTTTTCGTTTTTAGCCTTTGTAACAAATTTATCAATATAATTTTCACTTTTTTCTCGTGATTTTTCTTTAAAATTTTCAACTTCAGATTGAAAAGATTGTTCAAGAGAATCTTCTAATTCTTGATATTCATAATCAATTTTATCAAGGACTATTTTCTTAAAGAAATTAACTTTTTCATCTATAGTAATCATCTATCACCTTCACAATCTACAATTTTAAACCCACCGAATCTCTTATATGATTATATATTAAGCTTTCTTCAATTCCTTCATTAAATCCAGGTATTTTTATAATCATTTTTTCCTTTAATTTTAGCTTTATTTCTAATAACCCTTCTTGGTTTGCATTATATAATGC
>Ga0209942_1000271_pt1 | contig 31926 bp, 32 predicted proteins | sample SalPonR1_A_D2_MG_FD_185695 | JGI IMG/M metagenome (GOLD analysis project Ga0209942, IMG submission 185695) | Salt pond soil microbial communities from South San Francisco under conditions of wetland restoration - Salt Pond MetaG R1_A_D2_MG... ...
TCCGACATTATAGAATGCTTCAAGATCTTCAATAACAAATGATCCTTTATCACCATAAATAAATCCTTTTATAAATGCTAAAGATTGTCCTGAATAGACTTGTTCAAAATGATTTGATAATCGATTTCTAAAATGATAGATGCTTCTTGAAATCGAAAAACTATTGCTTTGAACATCTAAAATATTATTAGCATTTAGATTTGCAATATAATCAATGCCTTGTGATTTTAGGTAGTGTCTATAATTAAAAAGATTTGGATTCGTATTTTGAAAAGGCATCTTTGGTGTTACTTTTATAATAATATCATCACCAATTAAGCCTAAGTATTCTTCATTATATTTTATCAATACTTTATGTCTAAATTTTTCTTTCGAATCTCCTTTAATTATATTATTAGTCTTTAAAATAAATGTGTCTTCATTATTAATACCATACTCTAAAACTCGACCAGATAGTATCACTTCTTGATCAAAACTTATCTCTTGATCATTAATTGTATGAACTACGAAAAATGAGAATATTAAAGCAAATAGGGAAACAATTAATGTTTTTTTATCAACTGTAAAAACCAAAATCAATGTCAAGGTTGAGGTTGCTAAGAAAGCCATTGTATAGGAAAAAGTCAACATAAAAAAAATGTCCACAATTATTAGTATAAGCATTATCAAAAAAGGTCTTTTCATGTCTTCACCTCAATGATATCTTATATTAATTATTGTGAACAATCCATTTTTATTTTAATTATGTTATAATACCTATCTATTGTAAGAGCTTCTGAATAGATTTCTGTTTAAACAATGCGATCATAATTGGATAAGCAATTATACCGCCACCAACTGCTTGAATGATATTTGGAACAATTGATCCAAGGGCACCCGCGTATGAATATAAAACTACTGAAGTAACAAAATAGCCACCAACCATTATTGATCCTCCGATTAATAATGCTAGTAAAAATTTGCTGATTAGAGCTTTAGATGAACCTGAGACGTTTTTTACACCTCTAAATATTAAAGCAAACACTAATGCATCCAAACCTTTGATTAGTAAACTAGGTAAAGCCCAAACAGCATAACCACTTAGTAGATCGGCTAAAAACGATCCAAATCCAGCTGCTATAGGGCCATAAACAGGACCGAGGAATATACCACTAAGATATACTAAAGTGTCCCCTAAATGAATATAACCATTCGTAGCAAGTGTTGGTATTTTAAATGCCATAGTAGCAACTGCTACTAAGGCAGTGAATAAAGAAACGATCACTAATTTTTTTGATTTTGAATTTTCCATTTTTCCCCCTTTTTATTTTGCTTAATACAATTATAACACAAGGGGTACAATTTTCAAATTGTTTTTTAATGTCTGTTATTATAAAAATTTTCTATAAAATCTATCTCTTTGTCTGATATATGATAATCTAGATAAATCAACTGATTTAGTTTATCAAATAACTCATTACTAAAGGCCTTAGATAATCTTTTGGATACTTCAATAATAGCCTCTTCTTGGTTTAATTTTTTGATTAATAAATGTTTTAAAGGCGTTGCATATAGTTCTAACATATTTCCTTTTTTCTTACCAATATTTGATAAATAAAGATAAAACAACTTAGAGTTCAGCAAACCCAGTAAAGCAAATAATGGAAACTTTAATAGTAGCTTTTTCGATGTAATATAGTATATATCTGCACTACCATAAAAAGATTCGCTACTATAGGCAAATATATTGCTTCTACTTCTTTGAGGCACTACAATTTTTTCTTGTTCAAAGATATTTTTATCTCTTGCCCATTGTATTTCAAACCATTTTCTACTACCAGTTCTTACTTCTCTTCTCTCCTGTAGTATCTCTTTATAAGGTAATAAATGACTTTTTAGCAGTTCATCTAGTTCTACTGATTGATCAATATATAATATCCTTTTATTAGTGTTTTCATTAACAGAAAATTTATTGATATCAGAATTTTTATAAAAATGTTTTACATAATTTTTTTCTTGAAATATAGTACTCTTTTCTTTATTCATGACGTATATTGGATCACCAATATTAATATTATATAAATCAATACACCCTTGTGAGAGTTTTTTATTATAATTATATTTAGAGACCCGATCTGCTCCACTCACTAACCCTTGGTTCACATTAAAAAAGTCCATTAATTGATAGTCAGATTGGTTTTTTATTTTTTTAATAATTGAAAAGTGATTTTCATTAATATATAGCTGAATTTCATTTCTTTCATTAAATAAGAATTCCTCATCGATAAAGCATTTATTCGTACAACTATCAATAAGATTTATAAAGGCTTCAAAATTATTAACCACCCTTTTCTCCTCAATTGTTCTCAAAAGCATTTTAGTATTTTCATCCTTATTCTTGCGATAAGTAAAGATTAAATTATGTTGCCCCCGAGCATCTTCAAATATATTATATTCATTAAAATTTATTATTTCAATAAAATGTCCGTTATCTTTCAAAAAATTCCTTAGTTTTTTTGCACCATCAGCAGTAATGAAGTAGTTAGTTGTTAGATAAATTAAAACACCGGATGTATTCATTACATTAATACCCCTATAGATAAAGTAATAAAAAAGATCCATTTTACCTTCATAATAACGTTGACCAAATCTAGATTTTTTAATATTATTGAATAGCTTTTTATTGCCTTTTTCTCCTAAATATGGGGGATTACCAATAACAATATCATAGCCACTTTCTGGTATTGATTCATCAAAGTTCTTGCTAGAAATAACATCTAAATTATGCGTATTAATTAAAATAATTTCTTCTCTACTTTTCGGCTCAAAATAAATATTTAACTCAAGCAGTAATGATTTAATTGCTAATGCGTTGATATCATATGCATGTACATTCTTTGAAATCTCTTTTAAAAACTTCCTTGATTCATCAAAGTTATTTACTAAAAGTATCTCTTTAACTAGTTTTATATAGTTGATTAAAAATATGCCACCACCACAGGATAGGTCTGCAACAGTCAAATCCTTAAAAACATTTAGGATAATATCTTTTTCATTTTTATTAAGCTTATATTTTCTACTATAAAAAATACTAGCCAATCGTTGATCCGATAAACTAGTATTATTTTTAAAATACTCAAATAGAGCCTTTGATACCATATATTTAGCAATATAATCCGGTGTGTAAAAACTACCAGTATTCTTTCTTTTGCTCTCTAAAATAAAACTATCAAAATTTTTAGTTATTTTTTTAGACTGATCATTAGATATTTTCAGATTAAAAGTTTCTTCAATACAATTAATTGTTAAACCAGACTTTTTAAATAATAATTTACCTAAATTATTTATATACTGCTTTTCATTAATCATAAATCTCCTACTTTTTCATTTTATTATATTTTCCAAACTCAACGGATTCTACAGAATCAATAGATTTAACAATCTCATCTACAAAAATATCGATATCCGGAATAGATACATCAACACCCTTCTTTTTTAAATACTTCATGATTGAAACCAAACGAATCCCATAGTCATTTGGATTTCTAAAATACGGATGTGATAAAATCATCTCTTTAATATTTTCTCTATTAATTTCATGTATTTTAAGCATACGCTCAGTATCTATTTTTGACTCAATATTATTTAAATACTCTTTCAGTATTTTTTTAGGATTGTCGTGTTTGATTAGAACTTCTTTAATATCATCTATGACATTATTTAAGTTCACACCGCTCGAGACGGCAGGACCATCTTGGTTCTTATTTGTCATTCGCTTCACCTTCCACTAATTAAATCTTCAATATTTAAAACTTCATCTTTTAATTTTATAACATTATCCGATAAAACGTCTTCAATAATTAAGTTTGCTTGATCTAATTCTTCTTGACTTCTACATTCTACGTTGAATTTATCATTAATTATTTCAATTTCAGCTAATAAAAGATTGTCTTCATAAAGTTCATAAATTTCATTCTTAAACTCATCCGTTTGAAAAATAAATGCTTTAGATGAATTTATTGCTAATTTAAAACTATCTGAACTAAGAATTTTATATTTAGATTGATAAACATAATATTCTTCATCTTCAAAAACCGATTTGATTTCAACATCTTTATAGATCATTAAATACTTATAAATAATAATTGAATTTTTTTGAATAAACTCACCAATGGCCATGTCTCGATTTTCAGAATATATTTCATTATATTTTTTTAGTATTGCTTGCTTTATTCCTTTTTCTGAAGACTCAGCCCATTTTTCAATAACATCAATAATAATATTTGAATGGTCATAATTAATAATTCTTGCAATAATTGGATTTCTATCAATTCTTTCTTCATTCTTTATATCATAATCTTCTCTAGTAAATACATCCTTTAAAAACTTTCTTTGATCCGTTTCAATTACAGTAAAAACAGAAAAAGTAGAGTTCTCAATAGCCTTTAATAAAGAAACTTCCACTTCATTTAAATTATTGTTTTTGTAATATTCTTCAATAAAAGAACTACCATTTTCAAATTTATAATCAAAAACTAACCAGTTATTGAATCCAATTTCTATAGTACCATCTGGTAATCCTTTCATATATAGTTCATATGCTTTTTTTACTTCGTCAGAATACTCTCCTTCAGAAGTAAATAATAGTAATTCATCTAATATTTCTTCAATTTTAATTTCGATAGTCATTATTAATACCCCTCACTTAAGACTATATTATTATATACTACATTAGTTTAATAGTCAAAGCCATCATGTATTAAGATTGTAGATGCAATCTCCAATAGATCCAAGGTTTCAACATCAAAAGAATCCTTGTCTAGAACTAATCCAATTTCAGTACAGCCAGCAATAATAACTTCTGCCCCTCTTGAAATGACTTTTTCGCCAGCTTCAACTAAAAGTTTTCTAGCATATTCTGGTTCCCCGCCACTTTTAATTCCTTTTTCTCCATAAATTGCTTTCATTACATTTTTTTCTTGTATTTCTTTGGTTGGATAAACAATTGTATAATCCTTTAAGTATTGATTAAACAATTCTGTTTTGATGGTCCCAGTAGTTGATAGTATACCAACCTTTCTTATATTCGGATAATATTTTTTGATATATTCAACAACTTCTTCGATAATATTTATAATTTTAAAACTAACACTTTCTTGGACTGCCTCATAAAAATAATGTGCTGTAATACATGGGATACAAGCCACATCAACGGATAACTTATCTAAATTTTTAGCCGTTTGAATTAAATATGGTGTTGGGTCTTCGCCATTATGTAATATCGCCTGTGTGCGATCTGGTATTTTAACATTAGAGTCTATTATTACTCGAAAATGGTCTTGGTCTTTTTTCGCTTTAGTATTTTTTATTATTTTTAAGTATAAATCTGCTGTTGCTTCTGGTCCCATACCACCAATAATCCCAATTATTTTATCATTCACAATGTACCTCCATTTTTCTCTCTTCTAATCATTATAACATAGTGAGGATTTGGAACCAAATCTAAATCTTTTTTGAAAATATTCTACACGAAAAAATCCACATATTAAATATTTCAATATGTGAAGTAAAGTTCTTTATGTTTTTTAATCTAATTTTCCCATGTACTTTTTATCACTGCCAACTATATGATTCATTAACCAATCCAGTAACATGTTGTAAATTTCTAAAGCCACTTTTCTTTCATCTTTACCTAATTTGAAACCTGAAAGTTTTTCTTTTACATTTTCTACAAATATCCGATGAAGTTCTTTATGCTCTTCAGCCAAAGGATAACTCTTTTGATCAAAAACTTTCTCTTCCGTCTCAAAATGATAAACAGTATAATCTACTAATTCACTGAAAAGTACATTTAAACGATCATATAATAAATCATTATGAATGGATTTATCTTTGATAAGAAATTCTACATCATTTAATATTTCAATTAATTTAATATGTTGTTCATCAAAAACTTTATATCCTACAGAAAATTTCTCATTCCATTTTATCATTTTTACTCCCCTTGTTAAGTATCCTAATTCAATTCATTAGTATATTTCTGGTCTGCACCTTGAATATGACTTAATAACCATTCTTTTAGATAAGCATCTGTTTTTGAAACAATACCCCTCAAATCTTCATCCAGAACAAGATTGGCTAATAATTCAGTAATTTTCATAAAAAACCGATGATGCAATTCTTTATGTTCAGCTGTATGCTTATAATCATATTTTTCAAATAATTCTTCTTCAGATTCGAAATGATATTCAGTGTAATCAAGTAATTTTGATAAAACGTCACTGATTTCAACATAAAGTTTTTCATCACCAATATCATCATTATTCAATAACGGTTGAATTTCATTTATAATACTAATTAGCTTTTTATGTTGATCATCGAATTCCTCATAACCAACAGAATACTCTTCTCTCCAAGTAATCATTATCCACCTGACCTTCATATAAGACTATAGTTATCTAATTAAACAAACACATCTAGAATCTATTCTAGATGTGTTAAATAAATTATAACATAAAATTTACATTTTTCATATATTTAATGTTCATGGGATAATTGACTTGGTTCAAACCCTTCTAAACCTTTATATTCTTTTCCAGTTTTTTCTGCATAATCATATATAGCTACTTTTAAAGCATCTTCAGCAAGTACAGAACAATGAACTTTTACAGACGGCAAGCCACCTAATTGCTGAACAACATCTTTATTTGTTAATTCAAGGGCTTCTTCAATCGTCTTACCAATAACCATTTCTGTCGTTACACTTGATGAAGCAATTGCGGAACCACAACCGAATGTTTTAAATTTACAATCAGTAATCACGTCATTTTCAACTTTAATATATATTTTCATGATGTCGCCACATTGTATATTACCAACTTCACCAACACCATCAGCATCTTTAATTTCTCCAACATTTCTAGGGTTTGAGAAATGATCCATAACAATATCTGTATATAACATAAATTTCCCTCCTAAGCATTATATAGCGGAGACATAGCTCTCAATGTCTTAACTATTCTAACTAAATTCTCAACAATAAAATCAATATCTTCCGGTTCTGTAAAATCACCAATTGTTAATCTTAAAGATCCATGTGCAATTTCATGACCCAAACCAATTGACATTAGTACATGAGATGGTTCAAGTGCACCAGTTGTACATGCCGATCCACTGGAAGCAGCGACGCCAACAGCATCTAACATTAATAATAAAGCCTCTCCCTCTATATATTTAAATGCAACATTTACATTTCCAGGATGTCTATTATCTCTTGGTCCATTTAACTTAACTTCATCTATTGAACCAAGTATTTTATCAATTAATTCATCTCTTAGTTTACTTAACTTTTCAACATGTGCTTGTAGATCACGTTCTGCAATCTCACATGCTTTTGCAAAACCTACTATTGCAGGTATATTTTCGGTTCCTGCTCTTTTCTTTCGCTCTTGTGCACCACCATCAATAAAAGGTATAATTTTAACACCTCTTCTAATGTATAAAGCACCTATCCCTTTCGGCCCATAAATTTTATGTGCTGAAACAGACAATAAATCTATATTAAGTTCTTCAACATCAATAGAAACATTACCTAATGCTTGAACGGCATCTGTGTGAAACACAATATTATGTTCTCTAGCAATGGCTCCAATTTCTTTAACAGGTTGAATCGTTCCAATTTCATTATTTATATACATAATACTTATTAAGATAGTATCCTCACGAATGGCATCTTTTAATACATCTAAATCTACATACCCATCTTCATCAACATCTAAATAGGTTACTTCAAAGCCTTCTTTTTCTAATGCTTCACATGTATGTAATACTGCATGGTGTTCAATTTTTGATGTAATGATGTGTTTACCTTTAGCTTCATGAGCTTTTGCTATACTTTTAATCGCTCAATTATCTGATTCAGATCCACCAGATGTAAAATATATTTCATTTGTTTTTGCACCAATAGTTTTAGCAATTATCTCTCTACTTTCAGTTAACTTTTCGTTAGCATTCTGACCAAAAGTATGTAAACTAGAAGCATTTCCATATACTTCACTAAAAAATGGCATCATTGAATCTAATACTTCTTCTTTTACTGGTGTTGTCGCAGAATAATCTAAATATCTTCTTTTCATAATTCACCACCTATAAATCCGTAACTAAGTCTCTTATTTCAAGTTTATTTTTATCTTCTATCATATCCTTTAAAGAAATATTTGCTGTAACTTTATTTAATTGGTCAGACATTTCCTTATATAATAATCGTGTGACACAGTAACTAGTTTTTGCACAACAATCATCAATCACACAATCTGAAAGAATAATTGGTCCTTCTAAAACATCAAATACTTTTTTTACAGTAATCTCTTCTAAAGGGCCGTTTAACTTATATCCACCATAAGCGCCTCTAACACTGACAACTAACTCGGCTTTTTTTAGTTCTAACATAATTTGTTCAAGATAGTTTAATGGTAACCGTTGTCTTTCGGCAATCACCGATAAAGAGATTGGCTTTCCCTTTGAATGTTGGGCTATATCAAACAATACACGTAAACCATATCTTGCTTTTGTCGATAGTTTAATTGGAATCACCTTCTTCTTTTTAATCCTTACCCCTGAACTCAAGTTTAATTATACTAATCCTTAGTGCTCTTGTCAAGTTTAAAAAATATATATTTTATTAAGTATAGAAACCTTTTTTCCGATATAATGAATAAGAGGTGATTTTCATGGACTCAAGTAATTATAGTGAAATGTATAAATTAGTAAAAAAAGCTAAAAGATATGAAAAACAAGGTCTCCATAGTAAAGAACTGGAGATATACGAAACAATACACCAAAACTATTTGCCAAATAGTTCTAATCTTTATAAACGACCAGCGATTTTATATGAAAAAAAAGGCGAGTTTCATAAATCCCTGAAGCTTTGTAAAAAAGCTGTCGAATTAATTGAAGCAGATAAAATTTCTGGAACAAAGAAAACCTTTGAGAAAAAAATCGAAATTCTTAATCGAAAACTAAAACAAACCTCAAGCAAGCCAAAAGAACATAAAAAAAACTATCCTAAAATAAGTATCGGTGCTTTAATTATAATTACTATTTTTGCTGGTCTATTTTATTATGCTTTAAATAAAGACAATACTTATGAAGATATTCAAGTTGACCTAAGCGAAATGAAACGTATGAGTTCTTCTTCTACAGATGATAAGACTACTGAACCGCCTGCCTACCCTATTACTGAAACAATGGTTTCCATTACTAGGACTGCAATTAGTTCGGAACCTGAGGTTATCAATAGCGTAATTATTTCAGATAATACTGCCATAGGTTTAGGTATTCTAGTAAAAGAACAAACCACATATTCTGATAGTAAAAAACTGGCTACTCAGTTCATCAAGGCATTAGCATCAGCAGGTGCTAATGAGTATGATTTATCACCGCCAAGAATGTCAAGTTATGGCGAGTTGTATGATTACTACTCTGTATATGTATCCGTAGGCATTTCAAATAAAAGTGAAGACATAATTCTAAAAGCTTATAAAATTAAAGGTGGAAATGAACTGAATTTTAAATAAAAAAAGTCTTATTCATATGAATAAGACTTTTTTTTATTATAATTCTTCCGCTACTTCTTCAGCTTTTTCTGCTACTTCATCAGCGGCGTCTTCGATATTTTCTTCAATTTCTTCAGTTTTATTCTTAATCTTAGGAACAATTTTCTTACCTTTTTTTATCGCTTCATCTTTTAACTCAGAACTTTTACTCTTAATATCTACAATAGTTTCTTTACCAGATTTTGGAGCTGCTAATAACCCAATTAAGGAACCGATTGATAATCCAAGTAACAGACCCTCAAAAAATCTTATAAAACTCCACTTTCTTAATTCCTCTTCATGTCTTTGTTCAATACTTTTTGTAAATAAACTCATATAGTCTCCTCTCTACTAAATAAACTAGTTCATTAATGACTTAATAACATTATACCCAAAAAACTAAATTAATAACAAGTAATTTAATATTACTTTTCGAATTATGGGTTTCAATTACATTGATAAATGATATAATAACTATAACAAAGATTCATTGTATTTTATTTTTTAAATTAGAAAGGAGTTTCAAATGAATTATATTCTATTAGCAAATGGCTTTGAAGAAATTGAGGCAATTTCAGTTATTGACATTCTAAGACGAGCAGAAATTGATTTAAAAGTAGTTTCAATTAATGAAACTTTAGAAGTTGTAAGTGATCGAGACTTAAAAGTATTAGCTGATATAACCATTGATGAGGTTGATAAAGAGCAACTTCATTCCATAATACTACCAGGAGGCAGCGGTCATAAGAATCTAGAAGCTTCTGAAAAAGTAATTGAATTAATAAAATACGCATATGATCAAAATAAATATATTTTTGCTATCTGTGCTGCTCCAAGTATTTTAGGAAAAATTGGATTATTAGAAGGGAAGGAAGCAACTGCTTATCCTGGCTTTGAAAAATATTTAAAAGGAGCAAACATTTCATCAGAAGACGTATGTGTTGATGGTAAAATAATTACTTCCAGAGGCCCTGGAACTGCTCATTTGTTCGCTTATAAAATCGTAGAAACACTGATAAATAAAAATTCAGCTAATGAACTACAAGAAGGCATGCTATTTAATTAACTACTGATAAAGGAGCTAAAATGAACTATCCAATTTTAGAAGTTGACTATAATAAAATTTTTCATAATGCATCTCAAATGAAAAAACGTTGCGATAAGTATAATGTATCAATTAGTGGTGTGATCAAAGGAATGAATGGAACCTTTGAAATTGCAAAGGCCTTTACTGAAGCTCAGCATAAGTATCTGGCAAGTTCTAGATTAAGAGAACTTAAAACTATTGCAGATTCTGATTTAGATATTCCTTTAATGCTCATTAGAATTCCTATGTTGAGTGAAATCGATGAAATGGTACAGTACGTAGATATAAGCGTCAACTCTGAATTAGAAATCATCGAAGCAATCGAAAAATCATGTATAAAATTTAATAAGAAACATAAAATCATCTTAATGATGGATCTAGGTGATTTACGAGAAGGTTATTACTCAGAAGAGGAAATTATTGAAGTCGCAAAGTATATTGAATTTCAGTTAGACCATGTTGAACTATATGGCATAGGTACAAACTTAAGCTGCTATGGTTCTGTTATGCCTACTACAAATAATATGACTAGGTTAGTTGCTATTGCAGAAACAATTGAGAGTCTTATTAATCGAAAGCTTGATGTAATATCCGGCGGGGCTACAACATCTATTCCTTTACTGTTAGCAGGAGATATGCCTAAAAGAATCAATAACTTAAGAATAGGTGAAGGTATACTACTAGCCGTTGATTTGCAGGATTTTCATGGTCTAGACATGAGTGATTTTTATCAAGATACTATTGTACTAAAAGCTGAAATTATCGAAATAAAAATTAAAGACTCTTATCCCGTTGGCAAATTATCAATTGATGCTTTTGGCAACAAACCCACATATACTGATATCGGCAAAAGAAAAAGAGCCTTACTAGCCCTTGGCAAAAAAGATATTGGTAGCCATGAAAAATTAATTCCCATAGACCCTGGCATCAAAATAATTGGAAGCAGTAGCGACCATCTAATTATTGATATTAATGATGCGGAAAAAGATTATAATATTGGTGATATTATTTCTTTTAGATTGTATTATCCAGCTATGTTATACAGCAGCCAGTCCCCAGATGTAAATAAAAAAATAATAAATTTACCTAAAAAAAGATAGTGGCTAAGCCACTATCTTCTTTATTTTGTATTATTTAGTCATCAACTTTGATATTTGATTAGCAAATTTCTTAGGGTTCTCTATTTCTAAGCCTTCCATAATCAATGCTTGATTTAATAATAGTTCAGTATATTCTTCAATGAGTTGTGAAGATTCATCCTTCTCATATGCATCCTGTAAAATTTCAAAAACTTTATGATTAGGATTAATTTCTAAAATTTTCTTTGACTGCATCGGCATATCTTGCATCTTTTTTAATAACTCTTCGGTATGAAGGGAAATACCAGAACTATCAGTTACTAAACAAACTGCAGAGCTTTTAAGTTTATCACTGATGAATATCTCATCAACTTTGTCATCAAGTATTTCCTTCATTCGATCTAATAAACCACTATTTTTTTCTTTAATATCCTTTACTTCATCACTGATATTTTCTGTATCACTTTTATTTAAAGAAACTAATGACTTACCGTCATATTCATCTAAGAAATTAATCATAAACTCATCTACTGGGTCTGTAAAGAACAATACTTCATAACCTTGGTCTTCTAATTTCTCTAATTGTGGTAAATCCATAGCTTTTTCTTTGTCCATGGTTACAAGATAATAGATCTTCTCTTGCGCCGTTTTCATGCCTTCGACATATTCTTTCAATGTTTTTAATTTATCTTTAGATTGGTTTGTATAGAACATTAAAAGGTCTACTAGTTGATCTTTTTTATGTGGGTTTTGATAGATACCATTTTTGATAGCTATACCAAACTCTTGCCACCAATTCTCATAGTCTTCACGATTTTTTTCTAAATTACTTTTTAATTTTCTAATAACCTTTTTTTCTAAGTTCTTACCAATTTTATTTATTAATCGATCTTTTTGAAGTAATTCTCTAGAAATATTTAAAGAGAAATCAGGCGAATCAACAATCCCTTTTACAAAACCTAAATATTCTGGCAATAAATTATCAGCATTTTTCATAATAAATACTTGTTTACTATATAAATCTACACCTGTTTTTTCATTGCTTTGTAAGAAGTTCATTGGCGTTTTAGCAGGTATGAATAACATTGCATTGTAAGCTACCATACCTTCAGCTTTTGTATGGATAACATCAAAGGGATCAGTAAAATCATTGAACTTAGATTTATAGAACTCATTGTACTCTTCTTCTTCTATATCATTCTTAGACTTTCTCCACAGTGGTGTCATTGAATTAAGTACCTTATTTTCAATAACAGTTTTCGTAGCATATTCTTCTTCTGAATCTTCATCAGGTACTTGCGATTCAATATCCATTTTTATTGGAAATGGTATATAGTTTGAATGGGTTTTAACAAGGTTTTGAATACGATAGGTATCTAAGAACTCTTCAAATTCTTCTCCTTCTCTTAGATGTAATATAATCTTAGTTCCTGTTTCATCAATATCTTTTTCTTCTAAAGTATAGTTTTCTAAGCCTTCTGAATGCCAGTAAATTCCTGGATGATCGTGTTTTTTCGTATAGATTTCTACTTCATTCGCAACCATAAATGAAGAATAAAAACCTACGCCAAATTGACCAATAATTTCTAAAGCATCGTCTTTCTCTTGTAATGCTTTTACAAAGTTTTCAGAACCTGATCTTGCTACAGTACCAATATTTTCAATAACTTCATTTTCACTCATTCCAATACCATTGTCTTCAACAGTTAATGTTCTTTCGTCTTCATCGATTGAAATGTTAATGATTAATTCTTGGTTTGAATCCATCTCTTTGTTAGATAATGATTCAAATCTTTTTTTGTTTAGCGCATCAGATGCATTAGAGATTAATTCTCTTAAAAAAATCTCTTTATGAGTATATATTGAATGAATCATAATATCTAACATTTTCTTTGTTTCCGTTTGAAAAGAATGTTTCTTTTTATTTTCCATATCTACCTCCACTATTCAACTATATAAACTAACTTTTTAACCACTCTAAATTATAACATAAAATTATACTACATTTCAAATTGAAATTAAATCAAAAGCCAACTAAATAAAGAGTCTAGTTGGCTTAATCATTAATTACCGAAATGTAGAGATGTTGTTGCCGTTTCATTAAAATCCTTTTCAAGATATCTATGTACGTCTTCAATAGGAATAATATCGGCATTAGAATTTTTAATTAAAAATCTAACAACTTGTTTGATTTGATGCATATCAGTATTTTTATCAAAATATGATTCTATTTCTATTTCTATTAAATACAATAATACTTCTAAATTTTCTTTAAATATCTCAAAACTCTTTGCTTTGTAGAAAAATATATTTATTAGATCGCTTATTATTGAATTGATTTTTTCTAGATTTGAATCATATAGAAATTCTAATCGGTCAACATTTAAAAATGCTTCGGAAATCTTCATTAAGATAGAGTCTGTTAACTCATTCTTAAACTCATTGCCATAAACTTCACTTATTTTTGTTAACTCTTTAGTTGTAGAAAATCTATATTTTAAAAACTCTAAGTAGGTCTCAAAGTCTTCTACATTATTGCCAGTTTCAATTTCGAATAAAATTCTGAAAAAAACAACCCAGTCAAACTCACATACAATTTTTTCTAAAATTCTTTCCCCAATAACTTTTGTAAAGGAACCAACGAAAATTGGTTTTCTTTCAATCACTAGTTTTTTCTTAAAATCAATTGGAGTATTTTCTAGTTCATTTAAAGTACTAAAGGTTTTAGAAAATGTTTTTTGGTACTTATTTAAATTATCAGCCCCTTGTGACCTAAATAAATATTTTACTATAGAATCACAAGATTTATTAAAATTAACAACAAATCCCATACTTTTTTTCATTTTATTAGAAAACATAGTGTAAATCATTTGAGACAAGGTTTTTTCTAAAGTTAATTGTCTAGTGCCTAAATCTTTCGTCCCAATTTTATTAAAATGATCATCTAATATCTTTAACTGTTTATCAATCATTGATAAATTCTGTTTAATTGAACCAAGAATCTCTTCAAAAAAATTATCCCATATATTATAATCATTGTTCTTGTATATTATTTCATGTTCAATTTCACTCCAAAAAACATTTACTAAGGATTTAATTTGCAACTCAAAATTCATTTTTAAATTATCAAGATAATAAAATCCATCAATTTTATAAATTTTAAACCCATTGTTCTGAACTTGTGGTTGTTTTTCCTCAAGATCCAATAAAATATTAGGTCGTGATTCATTGAAGTATAATCCATTCTCATCAATTAAATCAAAATGTGCAAGAAGGGAATTATAGATACTATCTTCATCACTGTTAAATCGACATTCAATTCTAACCCCAATTAGATCCGATAAAAAGTCAATAACATCTTCTGGTTTTTCAAATTGCTCAAAATATTTATCTCGAAAAATTTTACCTTTTAAACTTTGTTTGGATTTGATTCGTGTAACAATTCCAATTCTAGATTTATTGTCTTTTCTTAATATATCATTTAAATAATTCTTTATATCCTTCGCTGCAATATTTAATTCATCATCAATATCATCTAGTATACTGATAGCTCTTTCGCTATAATTAAATATTTCTAATTCTTCCATCTTCCCCTCCTAATATACCTACACTATCATTATACCTTTATTAGGGATATCTTTTCAATAAAAAATCACAATTGATGGATCAATTGTGATTTTTAGATATTATTTAATGTTTTCTACTGCTGTTACAATTCTATCTATTGCATCTTCAGTAGAAATCTCTGCCTTGTCCATTTCATCTCTTGTTGAATATTCAATGATACCTTCACTAGCTTTTCGTCCAACAACAACTCGTAATGGAATACCTATTAAATCCATATCATTGAACTTAACGCCTGCTCTTTCGTTTCGATCATCTAATAAAACTTCAACGCCTTTAGCCTTAAGATCTTCGTATATTTTTTCACCTAATGCTACACGTTCTTCATCTTTAGTATTTAAAATTGATACAATGGCTTGATAAGGCGCAACATTTAAAGGCCAAATAATACCATAGTCATCGTGGTTCTGTTCAACTAATGCAGCAACTATTCTAGAAACACCAATACCATGGGAGCCCATCCAGAAATGCTGAGCAACACCATTTTTATCTAAGAAAGTCGCATCAAGGGCTTTAGAATACTTTGTTCCAAATTGGAAGATATTACCTACTTCTATTCCAGTCTGAATATCAATTGTTCCGCCGCATTCAGGACATTCATCCCCAACTTTTGCATTTAATAAGTCTTTTACGATTTCACACTCTAAATCTTCTTGAATATTTGCATTCTTTAAATGATAATCTATTTCATTTGCTCCAACAATGAAGTTTTTCATTTTTTTAACTCTTGAATCAATTATTAGTCTTACTGAATCTTTTAAACCAAAAGGTCCAACAAAACCTAAGTGACTACCCGTTAAATCATTGATTTCGCCTTCTACTAACATTTCTATACGATCAGGATGCACTTCTAAGTACTTAGAGAGTTTAGTGATATTTAAATCTCTATCCCCTGGCAGCATTACAGCAAATACTTCACCTTCTGCTTTAAAAAGAAGTGTCTTAACGAATTTCTTTCTTGGAAGATTAAAGTACTCATTTAACTGATCAATAGTCTTTACATCTGGTGTATGGACTTTTTCTGGTGTTAACATTTCATCTGATTCATCATAATTTTTTGTTACACATTCTGCAATTTCATCTGTAGCAGAATAATCACAATCTTTACAATAAGCGATTTGAGCTTCTCCACCTGATGTTATAGCAATAAACTCATGAGATACGTTACCACCCATATTACCGCTATCACCACGTACAATTCGATAGTCGAATCCTAAACGGTCGAAAGTTTTTTCATATGACTCCCAAACTTTTTCATATGATTTTACCATACCTTCTTCATCTATATCGAAGTTATAAGCATCTTTCATTAAAAACTCTCTACAACGAATAAGACCAGCACGCGGACGTCTTTCATCTCTATATTTGCTTTGTATTTGATATATTATCAATGGTAATTGCTTATATGAATTTAATTCATTTTTTACAAAATCAGTAAAGTATTCTTCATGAGTTGGTCCTAAACAGAATTCTCTTCCTTTACGATCTTCTAACTTAAACATCTCAGGTCCAAAATCAGCCCAACGTCCTGTCTTATCCCACAACTCTCTTGGTTGTAAAGCAGACATTAATACCTCTTGAAAACCAGCTGCATCTTGTTCTTCTCGAACAATTTTTTCAACCTTTTTTAAGACTCTGTTCCCTAGTGGCATATAGGAATAAACTCCAGAAACTAGCTGTCTTACCATACCCGCTCTTATTAGCAGCTTATTTGAAACCACATCTGCATCAGCTGGATCTTCTTTAATTGTTGGCATATATAAATGCGACATTCTCATATAATCAACTCCTCATTCAATAATATATTTAGTTTGTTTTTTCTTTCACATTTACTATCTTATCTTATTAAGTGTTTTTTTTCAACTAATTATGTAGATTTTTTGCCATAAATCCAGCACCAATTATTCCTGCATCATTCTGTAATTCAGCTAATTTTAACTCAGCAATACCAATGTCTTTAGAATAAAGTGATTTCGAAACTTCTTTTTCTAATAAATCTACTAAGTATTGTCCGGCATGTGATACACCACCACCTAAAGCAATGGCCTCTGGATCTAGAATATTAATAAAGTTTACAATGCCAATGGCAAGATATTTAACAAAACGATTCACTGCATCTAAAGCAACAGCATCATTCTTTTTAGCACAATCAAATATTATTTTTGTGTCAATTCTTTCATAATCTCTTAAGACACTTGGCTTATTTGTTTCTGCCAGGACCTTATTAATATACTTATTAATACCTGTTGCTGATGAAAAAGTCTCTAAGCAACCATTACGCCCACAATTACAGTCGTAAAAATTTTCTCCTACAACCATGTGACCAACTTCTGCCCCGGCACCATGGGCACCTCGAATAACATTCCCATCAATGATTATACCACCACCAACACCAGTACCTAATGTTAGTAGAATACCACTATTATAATTCTTTAAAGAACCCACTTCATATTCTGCAATCGCCGCAACATTTGCATCGTTATCTACAAACACTTGTGTATTGCATAACAGTTCAATTTCTTTCTTTAAATCAATTTGTTCTAAATTAATATTTGCACATTTTTCTAAAAATGCATTATTATGACTAACAACACCGGGTACGCCTAAACCAACAACAGTAACAACCTCATCACGGTCATTAGCTTTTAGTTTTAAGTCATTTATTACTTTAGCAATGTCTTTCACTATTTCATGGGGTTTACGCCATGCACCAGTAGGTAAAGACTTTTTTTCAATAATTAATCCACTATCGTTTATTAATCCGCCTTTAATACTCATGCCACCTAAATCAATTCCTATAATCATTTAATCCTCCTATGATCCTTTAAATTTTTTTATATTTGCTAGGAGAGTAGCCTGTTTGTTTCTTAAATACCCTTGAAAAATAATTAGGGTCATTATAGCCTACTTCCTTTGATATTTGTTTTATACTTTTATTTGTATTTCTAATCATGTACTTCGCATTCTTCATGCGAATATCTGTTAGATAATCAATAAAATTTATATTTGCTTCTTTTTTAAATAACTTCGAAAAATAATATGAACTGATACACATTTCATTTGCAACACTTTCAAGGGTAATATCAACCATGTAATTATTATTTATATAAAGTTTAGCTTCGTTAATCAGTTCTTCCAGATTTGAATTACTATTCATTATAATATTTTTAATAGTCTTAATCAATTTATTTTTCAATTCTACTTTAAAGAATTTCACCTGATCTGCTAAAACAGCTGATACTAGTTCAATAGGCTTTAGAATCTTATTGTTTTCAGTTTTCTTAAAAAAAGTTCTGTTAATAAATACTTCTAACTCAATTAGATACCTTAGTTTATTTTCACTTGAACTTATATTTTTATCTAACCAGATATATATTTTATCGAGGATTTCAACACTTTCATTTAATAAACTTAAATTAATTTTATTAATCAGTTCATTTTCTAAGTTAATCGGATACATATAGTCTTGGTCTTCAGTATCTATTGAGTATATTTTGCTTAGATTTTTTTTATAAGCTTCAAATATTTCATCTGTCTGATTATAAGATGTAATAGCCATATTCAATTCTTTAGAAAAATCATTCTTTATCACTAAGAAAAGTTCTCTAAAAAGTTTCTCTGCTTTTTCCATAGTTTCATTAATAAAAATTATAATCGTATTTGGCAATTCTCTGAAAAGAAAAAAATCATAATTAGATTGACAAAAGTTCTGTATTGCTTTCAATATTTTTTCATTTTTCTTATTTTCAATAATAATTGATACACCATGATCTAAGGGCATCGCATTAAACTTATTTTCAATAATTAGATTTATTTTGTATAAATCACAAATCATAATATAGTCAATGATATTTTCATTTATAAAATGTAAGGATTGGTCTCTAGTTGATAATATCTCTCGCTTATAATCTCTTTCTTGTAACTTTTGTTCTTCTTCTTTAATTAATCTTTTCAAACAAGTAATTATATCTTCGCGTTTTACAGGTTTTAATAAGTACTCATAGGCATTATTATTTAATGCTTCTTGAGCATATTTAAAAGAGTCAAAAGCTGAAATAATGACAACATTAATTTCAGAATTAAACCTCTTGATTTTTTTCATTGCTTCAATACCAGTCATTCCTGGCATTTTAATATCCATGAACACTATATTAGGATTAAAAGTTGTTGTCATTTCAATGGCCTTCTTACCATTCTCAGCTGATCTAATAATTAACTCGTCTTGAAACTCTTTTTTCAAGATCTTAGTTAATCCTTTTCTTTCAATTAACTCATCATCAACAATTAACACTTTATACATTTTCCACCTCAATACTATCAATCATTTCTATGAATACTTGTGTTCCTTGACCTACTTCACTTTTTATAAACATAACATCTTCACGATTATAATAAAACTCAAGTCTTTTTCGAACATTGTTTACGCCAATACCCGTGGAATGACTAGTCGTTGACTCTTCTAATAACAGGGTTTCGGCCTTTTCTTGTGTCATACCAACGCCATTATCTTCAATTACTAAGTAATCTTTATTATCTACTTGAGTTGAATACACATGAATTTCACCGCCATTTTCCATATCTTCAACACCATGCATAAAAGCATTTTCAATTATAGGTTGTAATGTTAACAGAGGTATATGATAATTCAGAAACTTCGAATCTATATTAATTAAGAACTCTACTCGTTCACCAAATCTAGCTTTTTGTATTGAAATATAGTTTTGAATATTATTAATTTCTTCATTCACTGTAATGATACGATCAATATTATTCAAGTTATACCTTAGCATGTCTGATACGTTTTCAATTAACTCACATGTATCCTCTGCATCTTCGATTATAGCTGTTTTTGCTATAACATTTAAAGTATTAAATAAAAAATGGGGATTGATTTGCGCTTGTAAACCTTTTAACTTGGCTTGGTTTAACAAAACCTCCATCTGAGATTTTTCAGCCTCTTCTTTATGAAGTTTAACCTCTAAATTGGCATTATCTTTAATCTTATTTATCAAACTCTTTGTGTTACTAATAAGCTTATTAAATGCTTCAGCTAGTAATAACGTTTCATCATCTGAGTCTAGATTTATTTTCTCAATTTGAAAATTCCCATGGGATACTTCTTCTGCAGCATCAGTTAATTTTTTTAGATTATTCGATAAACGTCTACCATAGCTAAGACCTAAGAAAAGTATAAATATCAAATTTGAGAACATGAAAATTGCAATTCGTATAGTCATTTCATCTGAAATCTCTTTTAATTGGGTTTTCACCAACCTGGAATTTTCTAATTCACGATCAAAGAGCATTTGAAGATAAATGTTAACATATTGATTAACCTTTTTGTACTGATAATAATTGACTTGTTTCGCTTCTTCATCAACACCTCTTACGGACCAAATAGTTGACTCTAGTTTTTCACTGTACTCGTTTTCTAAAATATTTTCAATATTTTCTAAATATAGATAAGATTTTTCATCAAATACCATCTCTTTAAACTTGTTAGAGTTTATAATTAAATCTTGATAATTATTATAGATTTGATCGATATATATTCGATCGCCAGAAAACACAAAATTAGACAATGCAACATCAATTTTTGCATTGGTCTCAATTAAATCTTTAATATCATAAACTCTTTCCGAAACATCATTTAATACTGAATTATATCTTTCATAACTAATATAGGGAAACAAATTACCAATTAACATTGAAAAAATAATTAAAAGATAAATAATAAAAAGCGTCTTTTTAATCGAGTGTTTATTATTCATTTTCTTCACCTACTATGTAATCATCAACATTTTCTTTATTGACAACTACAGTTGGTACATAGTAAGCATCTAAACTAATATCGCCACTAACAATGGTCTTTAAAGTATTCATGGCTTCTTCACCGATGGTTTCCCCATCAGTAAAAAGTGTTGCTTGAATCACACCACGGTTAATAAAGTTCAGTGTCTCCATTGAGCCATCAAAAGCGATTATATCAATTGCTCCTACTTTGTTCATTTCGACAATAAGTTTTGCGATGCTAGAGCCATGATAAATACTTGTCCCAATAATAACATTGATTTCTGGATTTTGAGAAACAACATCTCTAATATTGTTACTTAGATCAAATCGATAATCTGAACTTGCTTGAATCATAGATAAATTAATATTTTCATGATTATTAATTTCACTAATCATACCTTCTATTACAAGGTTCCTCTCTTCTACCCCATACTCATCAACAATCAAAACATTGTATGTTTTGTTATCATTTTTTAGTTCCTGTATAGCCATCTGACCTCTTTGATAATTATTAGGACCAACATATGCATCTCTCAAAGTATTCGTCCCCTCATCATTTATAAATACAATCGGTATATTTTCTTCAGAAGCCTCTAGTAAATTTTCTTCCATGGAAGAACTATCAAATCCACTAATAATGATTCCACCAGGTTTACTTATTACAGCTAATTCTAACAATTCATTTTGCGAAATTAGATTTGTTTTAGATTCATCTAAAACCTCTATGGCAATATTATCATTGTCACTATTTCCAACGACGCTTTCTTCTATTGCGTCCCAATAATAATTATTACTTTCTTTTTTTATTAATATAAAATTTTCTGTGTAATCTTTTTTATAATAGCTATAATCTTGATTAATCATCTCTAGAGAATCCATAATAAAAATCCCAGATAAGATTATAATTACTACAATTGCGATTATGTAGTTATCTTTCATTCATCTAATCCCCCATAATTTATAAATACTTTATACTAATAATATCACATTAAACAAAACTGTAAATATGTAAAAGGAAAGACTTAAGCCTTTCCTAGATAATTTATATTTAATTTTCAGGTCGTTCATCAACAGGAATATTTCTATAGACATCTTCATATTTATGAAAACCACTATTAATGATTAATGCCATCATATTTGTTGCATCTACTGCTACTGGTTCTAATAATATAGATGGTACATTTTTAACATCATTTTTTACAAGTTTTGATGTTTCTATTGTCTTACCATTAACTACATCAACAGACATTTCAGCAGCTTTTGTTGCCAAACTTCTAATGTCTTTATAAACAGTCATATCTTGTTTTCCTTCTACAATTCTTTGAGCAGCTGATATTTCAGCATCTTGACCAATTATATATGCCTGAATTTGATTTTCAGCTAATATTGCTATAACAGCTTTGGCTAATGTGTCATTTGCACAAATAACTGCCCCGAAATCATCTTCATATTGATCAATTACATTTTCCATATGTTTTGCAGCTTCTTTAGGCTCCCAATCTTTTGTATACTCATCATATATTACATTTATATCCCTTTTAGATGATAGTACAGAAAGGGCTCCTTTCCTCAAAAGAGATGCATTGTTATCCGTTGGTGCCCCACCAATATAAACAACGTTTCCTGATTCAAAGTCTAAGGTATTAATTAAATAATTGCTTTGGATTTCTCCAACTTTCTCGTTATCAAAGGAAATATAATAATCTACATCACCATAGACTAAACGATCGTATGAAATTACTTTAACATCTTGAGCATGTGCCATCTCAACTATTTTAGATGCAATTTCTGCATCATGGGGTACTATAACTAAAATATCAGCACCCTCATCTAATAGATATTGGGCATGATCAATTTGTTTTTGATCATCACCATTCGCAGCTAATACTAATACTTCGGCACCGAGTTTCTCAGCTTCAGCTACAAATATATCTCTATCTTTCTGCCATCGTTCTTCTTTTAGCGTATCCATTGAAAAACCTATTTTAATTTTTTGGTTTTCTTGTGTTTCATCTATAACATCACTGTCTTGACAACTGGCACTAATCAAAAGAATAATCATTATTAAAACACCAATAAAAATTTTTTTAAACATAAAAACTCCTTATAATAATCATATATATTAAATATATCATTATTATAAGAAAAAAATTGTTAAATTTAAAGATTATTTTGTTATTTAGCTTATTTTCTAAACCAAGGGAAAAACTTGTTAGTATGCTTCTTGTATTCTTCAAAAGAAGGTCTCCCACTATATTTTTCTTCGAGTAAGGGAACACCACTGACTTTAAGAATTAAAAATGTAATCATAATAGGACTAATAATAGTATACCACCAGCCAGTTACAGAAAAAATGATTACGAAAATCCCCCACCACATGGTAACTTCTCCAAAATAGTTAGGATGTCTCGTATAAGCCCATAAACCCTTTGTCATGACCTGTTGTGAATCTTCTCTTTCCTTTAAAAAATTCTTCAGCTGCATATCCCCTATTACCTCAAAGGCATATCCTATAAGCCAAATAAGTAATCCAAGATACACAAAACCATTCATACCATTGCCCTCATAACCATTAATTAATATGATTGGAAAACCGATAGATAACATTAATAATCCTTGAAATAGAAACACTTTATAATAAGCAGTTAACCAAACATTGTCCCATTTCTCTCGCATCTGTTGGTATCGATAATCTTCTTTTTTACCTAAATTCCTAAAAGAAATATGACTTGCCAACCTTATGCCCCAAACCAATACTAAGACAGTTACTATGTTTCCAACTAAATTTTGAGTACCAACTAACCATGAATATACTGCGATGACCATAAAACTTAAACTCCAAAACGAATCAATAATTGATACTTTATCTACTCTTTTTGCAATTAAAAAAGCAAAACTCATAAAAATCAAAGTTATAATAATACTACCGATTAACATTTAAACCACCTCTTTAGTGAAACTAATGGCTAAAGCATTCTCTCCTGCACTTATAGCAACAACATTAGAAATTTCGTTAATATAATCTACTGAAATTGATAACTCATTTTCTATTTTGTTTGCCAATACTTCAGCGTCTAAATTGCTACTTGAATAGCTTATAAATACTCTCTTAATCTTATTTTCCTGAGAAGCTTCTTTTAAGATACTATAGATCTTGTTAATAGCACCTCTCCTACTAAATGATCCACCAAAAGCTCTACCTTTACCATTCTCATCTAAACTGACAATAGGTCTTAAATTTAAAAAACTGCCAACTTTACCGAGAGTTTTAGGTACTCTTCCGCCAAGAACCATGTATTTAAAATTATCAACAGCAACGTATATTTCTGTATTCTCTATAATTTCAGGAAGTTCTTCTTTTATTTTATCAACACTTAAATTCTCTTCAATCATTTTTGCTGTCTCTAATACTACAATTCCTTGAGCTGCTGAATTTTTCTTGCTATCAATAACATGTATATGCTCTGAGATATTGGCAGCTAAATTATTAATGGCTTGATGTGTACCACTAAGAGCTGAAGCCAAGCTTATATATATCACTTCTTCATAGTGCTCCGTTAATTGCTCAAATAATCGTTTGACTAGTTTTAAATTTGGCATTGAAGTTTTTGGTAAAGTATCATTTTCTTTTACTAGTTTAAATAACATACTTGAGCTCATGGTCACACGATCTAAAAAGTCACTGCCATTAGCTGTGATTGTTAATGGAATCATGTGAATATTATACTTATCAATAATTTCTTTTGAAAGATCTGCTACTGTATCTGTTACCAATGCAATTTGACTATCCTTCTGCGCTCGCTCTTTGACTTGGAATGCCATATCGTCAACTTTATTTTCAATGATTCTATAGCCTAAGTTATAAATTTTTTCAGATAAACTATAAGGTTCATTGGTATGCACATGAACTTTTCCTTGTCCATCATTGAAAGCAATAATACCAGAATCTCCAATCGAATCGACAAAATTTCTTAGCTCTTTCTTTTGAAAATTTTCTCCTTCAAAGAATATCTCCGTACAGTATCTATAATTTGAAACATTGTTCCCATCTTCTTCTAAATAATCATCTATAAGTTCTACCCGGGTAACATTTTTCCGTTTAAGTATTACGCCATGAAGAAAGTACTCTACGATGCCTTCAATAAAATGATAGAATCCTTGGGCACCAGCATCTACTACTTCATTTTTCTTCAAAACCTCTAGTTCTTCTTTAGTAAGATTTAAAACATCTTCACTATGCTTAAGACTAAGACCAAGTATTTTTTTAAAATTATTTTCCTTATTGTAATGCTCATCTAAAAATGATGTCCATTGATCAATTATTGTTATAATTGTACCTTGTACTGGATTAGATATTGCATCTAAAACATAAGGTACTGCTTTTCTTAAAGAAGCAATAAACTCTTTTTCCGATATAAATTCTTTTGTTTTCGTTTGATGATAAAAACCATTAATGAATTGTGCAAATATAAACCCGGAATTGCCCCGTGCTCCCATTAGAGCGCCTTTACTCATACCACTGACAACGGTTTTTACACTGGTTTTATCTTCAACATGATCAACAATTGAGTTAACTGTTGTTGCCATGTTGATGCCTGTATCACCATCAGGTACAGGGAAAAAATTAATCTTATTAAGATTTTGAATATTTTTACTTATTTTTACTGCACCGTTTCCAAATGCGTAATATATATCTTGTCCACTTATTTTATTCATAAGATCACCTCTGGTTAAACTATTTAAATCCCATAAGAATACCTATGGGATTATTTCTACTTGTCATATTTTGTAAAATCTAATCGACTTATAATATAAAATAAGTCAGACATTCTGTTAACATATTTTTTCAAAAAAGGATTTACTTCAACTTCAGAAATTTCTTCAAAGGCAATGATTCTTCTTTCTGCTCTTCTAGTAACAGTTCTAAGAATATTAAATTGTCCATCTAAAACGCTACGGCCTGGAATTGTCCAATCATTAATTAGATCACTGTGCTCTTTGTAAAACTCAATTTTTTCTTCTAAAAACTCAACATCTTCTTTAGATATTCTACGTTTTAACTCTTTATCAACTGTAGCTAACTCAGATCCTACAACAAATAAAGTCTCTTCAATTTTATATAATATATCCTTTAGTTCTTGATTGTTTAAACTTGCTCTAAGTAATCCAATCCATGAATTTACTTCATCAATTGTACCATAAGACTCTACTCTTGCACTAGCTTTTGATACACGTTGACCACTATACAAGCTTGTTTTGCCTTTATCACCAGTTTTTGTCATTACTACATCGGGCATATATTCCTCCTTATTTATATAAGTTATTACATCTTCTAAAGAATTAATACCCAGTTAAATCACATTAACACATTTTTCTATAATTGATTTTCACTTTCAATTAAGAGTTGTTAAAACATAAATAAATAGCTTGTAAAAGTAAGCACTTTTTTTTATACTCAAAAGTAAGATAATTATTAATAACACAATGGAGGAATCAAATGAAAAAATTAATTATACTTGTCTCAATATTTCTATTATTACTTACCAGTTGTTCTACAGAAACAGACGTTTCGAATAACGAAATGATGGAACTAAACATTGGCGTCATGCCAGCTGTAGATACAGCACCAATCTTTCTTGCAAAAGAAAGAGGGTATTTTCAAGAACTAAACTTAGATCTAAATGTTGAAATATATACAAATGCTCAAAACCGTCAAAGTGCTTTACAAACAAATTCAATAGATGGCGCAATGACAGATCTAATTGCCGTTGCAACGAATGTAAACAATGGTTTTAATATCCAAGCAACAATGTTAACCGATGGCATGTTCGTTCTTTTATCTCAAAAAGACCAGGCAAATGAAAAAGAACTGTCTATTGGTATGATGGAGATTAGCGTCTCTAACTTTTTAGTTGATCACTGGCTGGATGATACTTATATTATTGATAAAGTTTATATCAATGCAATTCCTGCACGTCTAGAAGCGGTTTTAACTAATCAACTTGATATGGGGCTATTCCCTGAGCCAATCGCCTCTGTCGGTGAATTGAAAGGTTTAACGAAATTGTCTTATGAACCCATTGATGGGTTTAGTCCTGATGTAATGGTTTTTACTGATGAAGCAATAACAGAAAAATCAAAAGCAATTGAAGCCTTTCATGCTGGCTATAATAAAGCTATAGAAGATATTAACTCAGATGCTTCACTTGCTAGGCAGACAATCATTGATAATATTCCCAATGTATCAGCGGACTTGAAGGATGTCATTACTCTTCCAACCTATCATTCGGCGCGTTTACCTGACGATGAATATCTAAAAAAAATTATAGAGTGGACTAATTCTGTTTTAGATGAACCATTAACAATTAATAGTAAAGATTTAGTTGACCGGAGTTTTGTGGAATAAAAATGAGGTGTTTCAACCATGATCAACACAAATAATCTAACCATCAATTATGGGGATAATAATGGTATTTTTAACATAAATCTTAGGATAGAACACGGTGATATCTATGCAATCGTTGGCCATTCTGGTTGTGGAAAAACGACTCTACTCCATTGTCTTGCAGGGATATTAATGCCAGACAAAGGAAACGTCACAATTCATGATCACAATGAGCAAATAACTAATCCAGGATTAATCCAACAGAAGGATGCTCTATTTCCTTGGTTTAATGTTTTTGACAATATTGCACTAGGGCTAAATGGTTCAAAAAAGACCATTAGTAATAAAATTAGCACTATCCTAATGGCTTTAGATCTCATTAATTATAGAAACCATTACCCAGCCCAATTAAGTGGCGGCCAAAAACAAAGAGTTTCTATCGGTAGAACACTCATCTCTAATCCTGATGTGCTATTAATGGATGAACCAACAGCTTCTTTGGACGCCTTTACGAAGGAAGCTTTACAAGACTTATTACTTAAATTATATATTGAAAAACAACGAACAACATTGTTTGTTACCCATAGTATTGAAGAAGCCGTTTTTTTGGCTAATAAAATATTAATTATGGACAAAGGAAAAATAGTAAAAACTTATGATAATCCCCTTGAACATAATTTAAATTTACGTGGTTCTCCTGATTTCTATGATGTGGTTAAAGACATTCGTTTAATGATGGGAGGCTTATAAATGAATAATAAATATCTAAATAAATTTTATGGTCTTTTAATCATTACATTGCTGTGGTATCTGTTGAGTCTTTTTTTAGGCAATAATCTTATACCTTATCCTCATAATGTTTGGTTATATCTTTTGACAATAACAGTTAATGGCAATATAGTTCCCCATATAACTTATAGCCTTTTTAGATTGTTAAGTGCCATAGGCTTTGCACTCACTATAGGTGTCCCTATTGGCCTTCTAATTGGCTCAAGTACAAAAACTGACCAGTGGTTTTCACCAATCTTATATATTCTTTATCCGATTCCAAAAATAGCCTTTTTACCTGTTTTCATGGCGCTTTTTGGTTTAGGTGATTTTTCTAAAATAACATTATTGTTTTCAGTATTAATTTTTCAGATTATTTTAGCAACGAGAGATGGCGTCAAGCAAATACCTATAGAATTTCACCATGTCACACAAACCCTTGGTTTAAGTAAAAAAGATCAACTGCTAAAACTCTACTTACCCCATGCACTACCAAATATTTTAAGTGCATTACGTATTAGTATCGGTATCAGCATGGCCGTTTTATTCTTTGGAGAAAATTATGCCACTTCATACGGGATTGGTTACTTTATAATGAATAATTGGATTATGGTGAACTATAAAGGTATGTTTGCTGGAATCCTTGCCCTATCACTCATGGCCGCTTTTTTAATATATCTTATCGATGTTATTCAAGATAAAATTTGTCCATGGTTAACTTATGAAAAAAGAAATAAAATATAGAAAATATGATACAATAGTATTATAAATTAGAAGCAGATGATAAGGAGTAACTTATGAAAATTTCCTTTGGAAAATTATTTCTAGCCTTTACAATTATACCCTTTGTAGAATTATATATATTATTTCAATTAGCTGATCTAACTTCTCCATTAACAGCTTTAACAATCGTGATATTAACAGGTATTGTTGGTGCTTTTATTGCAAGAAGAGAGGGTTTATCTATCTTTAAACAAACCCAGAATCAATTGGCCCAAGGTAAACTACCAAAAGATACGTTAATTGAAGGCCTATGTGTTCTAATTGGTGGTATTCTTTTATTAACACCAGGAATCTTGACAGATTTATTTGGTTTTAGTTTATTGTTTCCATTAACACGTATCATTTATCGTGAAACGATCAAAAAGCACTTTAAAACTAAAGTTCAATACCAAATGTATACTGGACAGAGGCAGTCACAGGAAAATAACTACAACCCAGAAGAAGAAATAATTGATATTGATTATAAAGATAAAGATGATCAGTAAGTAAAATAAGAAGGCTTTTATACAAAATAGAAGTCTTTTTTAATGACATCAAGAGAAAGGATATCTATGAATACTAAAAAATTATTTACGAATAAAGTCTCAGCTGGACTTCTCGCCTCACTTTGTGCAATTTTATGGGGCAGTGCCTTTCCTGCATTAAAAATCAGTTATAAAGCAATCAATATTTTACCCGAAGCAACCTTTGATAAAATATATTTTGCAGGTCTAAGATTTTTTATTGCTTCAATTTTACTTTTTATAATTTCTAAAATTTTACTTGATGAGTCCTTATTAATTAAAAAGAAAAATGTGAAGTTTATTCTTGGTCTAGGTTTATTACAAACTGCTATTATGTATTTTTTCTTTTATAACGGGTTGAGTTATACTTCTGGGATTAAATCTTCTATATTAATATCTTCAAATAACTTTTTTGTCGTGATACTTGCCCATTTTATCTATCATGACGACCGAATCAACTCAAATAAAGTACTTGGTTTAACCACAGGTTTTTTAGGGATTGTTTTAGTAAATCTAGGAAGTTTGCCTTTAGATTTATCCTTCAGCTTTAGAGGAGAAGGCTTTTTAATATTATCTGCTTTATCCGGGTCTTTTGGTAATTTGCTAGCAAAAAGATTAACAAAAGATATTCACCCTTTTAAAATTACTGCCTGGCAAATGTTCTTTGGTTCAACAACTTTACTAGTTATTGGAAAAATTGGTATGAAAGGGAGTCAACTAACCTTCAATCCACTGTCCATTACTTTATTAATCTATACTGCTTTCTTATCGGCAACTGCCTTTGCCCTTTGGTTTATGCTTCTCAAGTATAATAAAGCTGGTGAAATAACACTTTATAGATTTTTAATACCAATTTCTGGTTCGATTCTATCCATTATTTTCTTGCCAGAAGAAAATTTCTCAGTAAACATTTTATTGGGATTAATTTTAGTTTCTGGTGGTATTATACTAATTAACAAAAAACAAAAAAATATGACAAATGTTACTATTAATAAAAAAGTTGGTAATAAATAAGTCGTTCAAAATTTATTAAGGAGACCTTATGAATATAAACCGTTATACTTTTCAAGTGCATATTGCAGTATTATTGTTTGGCATGACAGGGATTTTTGGAAAACTTCTACCCTTACACCCATTAATAATCGTTCTTGGACGAGTCGTATTTTCTTTTATTTTTGTTGGTATATGGATGGGTTATAAAAATGAGACCTTTAAGTTATCAAATAAGAAGGATCTTAGAGATCTAATAATAATGGGTATTGTTTTAGCAGTCCACTGGACAACCTTTTTTTGGAGTATCCAGTTATCAAATGTTGCTATTGGATTATTAACTTTTTCTACATTCCCTATATTTGTAACTTTTTTTAGCGCATTAATATTTAAAACTAAAATCAATTCAAAAGAAGTTGTATATGCAATTTTAATTATCATTGGTATTTTAATCATTGTGCCATTAAAAGATATCTTTAGTGCCACTGTTCTTGGAGCAGTCGTTGGTACAATTTCTGGTGCCATTTATGCCATCTTCACAATTTACAATGAAATTTTATCAAAGAAAATGTCTAGTCGTTCTATTGCATTCTATGAACAGTTAAGCGCCAGTATATTTTTACTACCAAGTTTTTTTGTGATCCAACCAGTCTTTACAATCAGAGATATACTCCTGTTATTGCTTCTAGGAACGGTTTTCACTGGCATTGCACATACTTTGTTGCTAAACGGTTTAAAAGGCATATCAGCCTATTTTGCCAGCATCATCACCATGTTAGAACCAATCTACTCAATTGTCTTAGCATATATTATTCTAGGAGAGTCCATCAATTTAAGTGTTGTCATTGGTGGAAGTATTATTCTTTTTACTGTTTATCAAGTATCTATTCAGAGTAAAGAAAAAATAAGTTAAGTTTAAACCCTATACAGTATAAATATTTAATATGATAATGCGTCAAATGAATAATTTGACGTTTTTTTATTGATTTTTATCAAAATAAAAAGTAATAATTCTTATTAGCTAAAGAATTATTACTCCACTTTGTAAATCTAATACTATATTATACTCCTTTTCATTTTTTATTACTTCGCTAAATTTAAACAAAAAATTAATTCCTCCATATAAGCAAATAGCTAATGGCACAATGACTATTAGTTTATAGGACGGATTTGCATATGGAATAAAATAATAATAGTTAAATACCAAGCAAAATATAATAACACTAATCATACTAATCTTTTTTCGAATACTCATAAAATACCTTCCAAATATATAATTTATTGAAAATCCTCTTTCTTTATCATCTTAATTCCATACCCTATGTATTGATAATAATCTTAT
>Ga0209942_1000272_pt1 | contig 31926 bp, 29 predicted proteins | sample SalPonR1_A_D2_MG_FD_185695 | JGI IMG/M metagenome (GOLD analysis project Ga0209942, IMG submission 185695) | Salt pond soil microbial communities from South San Francisco under conditions of wetland restoration - Salt Pond MetaG R1_A_D2_MG... ...
ATTGAATTGTGAGGGTTTTTTTATTTCCCCATAGCTCGCGTTTTCGTTTTTTACTTTTTTGCAAATTTTAGTAAGACTATACATTCTCATTTAAGAAATCCAATTGTTCCTGATTAGCCATTAGAGTATGCTTTATTTCTCATTTAGAATTAAGCACTTTATATACCACCCACTCCGTTTGCCTCGGGGCGGAGCCCTCGGTTCCCTCATCATTGATACATGTAGTATCAATGGTCTTGGCTCAAAGCCAAGACTACATTCGGTCATCCCCGCTACTACGAGAAGCTCGGCAAAATTGCCGGGCTTTTTTTATTACTAGATCGCAAGTTCATCGATCAGGCTGATAGTTACGGGCTGGAGTGTAAGCTTTTCATCTGCCCCTACTGCTTGGAGGAGGCGGTAGCTAAATATTGACAACATTTTCTAAAAATCGAGAATCCTGTCTTCTGCGAGATTGCAGAGGTCTTTATAAAAGAGGATAGCTGCTATACCTTTTCTTCCGAATTCTGTATTAGATCCCTGACGGCCTGTCCATATTCTTATATCTTTGCACAAGAAATGGGAATGCTATGAAAAAGATGTTTACAAGGCTCATTCTTATGGTTTCGATTTTTTGGATCGGATCGTGCTCATCTGATACCCAAACGGAAGTGGTTTCTGAAGATTATGTAAAATACTCCGGGCAAACCATGGGTACAATGTATAACGTCACGTTGAAAGGGGGCGATGCAATGCAATTGAAGTCAGAGACAGATTCTCTTCTCCTGGCGTTTAATCAAGAGGTGTCGACCTATATTTCAGATGCTACGATCAGTCTATTTAATCAGTCTGAAGAGGCTTTTGCGCTCAAAAAGTCCAGCGCGCCTCATTTTTTTCGGAATTTAGTTCACTCTTATCGACTCCATTATGTGACCGATGGTTTTTTTGACCCTACGGTTATGCCCCTGGTAAACTACTGGGGCTTTGGCTATGCCCCTCGGGATACGAGTCAGTTGGGCGACGCCAAGGTTGTAGATTCACTGATTCAGGTAGTAGGACTGGACCGTCTGGGCTGGGAAGAGCGCAGCGATTCACTTTGGCTTACCAAACCTAATCTGGGCATGCAATTGGATTTCAGTGCCTCTGCAAAGGGTGATGGCGTAGATCTTGTTGCCAAGTTTCTTTCTCAAAAAGGATATACCGATTTTATGGTTGAAATTGGAGGAGAAGTTTTTGCTAAAGGGCAGAATCCCCGTGGATCGGACTGGACCATTGGGGTCAACCGACCAGACCCACAGAGCGCGCAAACCGATTTCATTCAAACTGTTCGGCTATCCAATCAGGGTTTGGCTACCTCTGGGAATTACAGAAACTTTTATGAAGCCAATGGCTTGACCTATAGTCACACCATAAACCCCAAAACAGGCTGGATCGAACGCAACGAATTACTCAGTGCCACCGTTATTGCTCAAGATGTACTTACTGCAGATGCGTGGGCCACCGCCTTAATGGCTATGGGCCGTGAAGCCGCTGAAGAGGCATTAATTCAACAGCCTGATATTACAGGTTTTCTGGTTTATACGGATGGAGAGGATATGAAGGTGTTCGAGGCCCCAAAATTTTCAGAGACACAAATAAAATAATATGATAGACGCTTTTGAGCTTGACAAGGACATGGTTTTTTTTGATCTTGAAGCCACAGGACTTCACGTAATACGAGATCGCATTTTGCAGATTGGTATGATCAAATATTTTGCTGATGGCCGTCCGGCGGAAGAGAAGGAGATGTTGATTAATCCGGGAATACCCATAAAGGAAGATGCGGTAGCCGTTCACGGAATTTATCCGGAAGATGTCGCCAATAAGCCTGTTTTTTCACAGGTTGCAGATGAATTGCTCGAATTTTTCGGGGATGCAGATCTGTCCGGATATAATCTGATGCGTTTTGATATTCCCATGCTCATGGAGGAATTTGACCGGGCCGGACATCGCTTTTCCATAGAAAATCGGCGGGTGGTGGATGTGCAACGGATTTTTTACAAAATGGAGCCACGGACTCTGGCCGCAGCCCATCGTTTTTATTGTGGGGAAGAAATGGAGGGGGCTCATGATGCTTTGTCGGATGTTCGAGCCACCGTAAATGTGCTCAAAGGGCAGATCAGTGCCTATCAAGGAGTGGATTATAAAGATCGGGATGGCCAGGTGGTACCCGAGCCGATTCGCAACGATATGAAACAATTGCACGAGTTTACCAATGATCTTAATGTATTGGATGCCACTCAAAAACTCAAGCGAACAGGAGAGGGCGATGTCGCTTTTAATTTTGGGAAGTACAATAATAAAACCGTTAAGGAGGTCCTTCAACGAGAACCCGCTTACATCGACTGGATGATAGCTAAAGACTTTTCGGTTCAGGTTAAAGAAATATTGAAGCAGGAAAAGCGTAAGTTCCATGCCTAAATTCTGGATTTTTGGGTTCATGGTGGTGTTGCTGAGCACGGGTTGTTATGAAGAACAGGAAGGCTGTTTGGATCCCATGGCTACCAACTATGATGTTTCTGCGGATTTAAGCGTCGATTGCGAGTATCCTAAACTTTCTTTTTCTGTCGATCACCGGTGGGGCGAAGAAATATATAGTCCGGACTCATTTTATACCGATGCGGTTGGCGACACTTTTCAGCTTCGGTTTTTGGGCTTATTTGTCCGAGAGTTAGCAGTCGATACGGGAATGAATTGGACATTGTTAAATCCAGTGGAGCGCAACTGGCCTCTGATAAATAATGCCATGATCACGGACACCGAAGCCATAGGTTTTATACAGGCTCGCAACTTTGAAAATAGTTGGGGAGAATTGGACTTTATCGGATCTTTTGATGGGCTGCGCATGCAGCTGGGTTTGGGGCAACTCGAGACGATAGACCCGGAAGTAGTCGGAGCAAGCCATCCTTTGAATATCCGACCGCAAATGTATGATACGACTGAAGAAGCTTACTACGGTTGGGTGTTGCGCTATCGAACTGATACTTCTTCCGGCACTCCGATTCGCCAGATCAGTTCAGCCGCCGGGCAGGAAATCGAGTGGTCGCAACAAGTGTCCGGCACATTTCCCCCGGCTGTGAATAGCTCGTTGATTTTCGAACTCAACTATGCTGAATTGCTTCGTGACTTCCGTGTAGAAAACTCCAATGTCGACAACCGAGCTGCCATTAATGGTCGTTGGTTGGAAGCCTTAGTGCTTCGCGACTCTTAGCTGATTTTTTGGCCTGTAATCTTAATTTTGTCTGCACATCGGCGCGCCTTCCTGCGCAAGGATATTAAATCGCTATCTGGAGCTCCGTATGTTAAGGCGATGCCCATTCGTCTGCCTTTCCGGCATAGGGGTTTCCCAAAGATTCGCAGATCCGATTGAGGTTCAGCAGTGGCTTGTTCCATGCCCTGATAAGTAGGTTTGACCTCTTCTGAAATGGGAGATAAGATCACGGCATTAGCGCCAAACCTTTCTTGAGTGATTTCGGGAATCGGCCAGCCTAGAATAGCTCGGGCATGCAATTCAAATTCATTTAGGTTTTGCGTCCCGGCCAGGGTGACCATTCCTGTATCATGGGGTCTGGGGCTCAATTCAGAAAAATAGACTCCATTTTTGGATACGAAAAACTCTACACCCCAAAGTCCGGCCCCTCCCAACGATCGCGTCACTTTTTCAGCCATTTGCTGAGCTTCAATCAAGGCCTTTTCATGCATGTCCTGGGGTTGCCAGGACTCTTGGTAATCGCCTCCTTCCTGACGGTGACCGATTGGTGGGCAGAATAGGGTAGGACCTTCTTTTTGAGTTACGGTGAGCAAGGTGATTTCATAGTCGAAGTCTATAAAACCTTCCACAATGACCTCGACGCGATCCCCACGGCCTTCTCGCTGGGCAATATTCCAGGCTGAGTCAGCCTCTTCCAAACTGTGAATGATACTTTGACCTTTTCCCGATGACGACATGAGTGGTTTTATCACCGCTGGAATCCCCACTTTTTTGACTGCCTGTTCCACTTCTTCCGGACTTTGGGCATATTCATAAGGGGCGGTTCGAAGTCTCAGATCGCGTGCCACCAGATCTCGAATTCGCTTTCTATCCATTGTAAACTGAGTAGCTTTGGCAGACGGAACCACTTGAATACCCTGATTCTCAAAATCAAATAATTTTTCGGTTCGAATCGCCTCAATTTCAGGTACAATGAGGTCAGGCTGAACCCGGCTAACAAGATCTGACAGTTCTTTTGGATCCAACATATTAATAACGGCAGACTCATTTGCTACCTGCATAGCGGGCGCATTTTGATATTTATCCACTGCTATTACATATTGGCCGTATCGCTGAAGAGCAATCGTAAGTTCTTTTCCAAGTTCGCCCGAGCCAAGGAGTAGGATTTTTTTCATATCACTAACTTAATAAAAATTTTAAGTTTTAGGAGGTAGTATGACAAGTTGCCTGGAAGATTCTCATATTTTCATTGTAAGCAGATCGTCATCTTTTGAATACAGAATACAGATTATTTCTGTGCTTGGCGGAATTCGTGGGCAGCTTGCAACTCTTTTTTCTTATAGGACGTTATATTTGTGTTATGAAAAAGTTTGCGGCTATTTTATTGATATTGGGCGTTTTTGTGACCTTTCATGCTTGTCAGGATGACCCAATGGATATTCCAGACGATAATCGAGGCGATTTGACAGATATCGCTTATGAGCCGGAGTTTGTAGACCCACCGAGACCGCCGGGCTATCCGGAGATGGTCATTCCGGAGGATAATCCGTTAACGGAAGCAGGAATTGAGCTTGGCCGGCATCTTTTTTACGATCCCATTTTAAGTCGGGACAGCACGATAGCGTGTGCCACCTGCCATTTTCCTTCTGCTGTTTTTTCTGATAATAATACATTAGCGATTGGTATTGATGGTCAAGTAAGCCCCCGATCATCGATGTCTCTATTAGATGTGGGGTTTTTCAATAATGGCCTATTTTGGGATGGACGTGCAGAAACCTTAGAAGAGCAGGTGCCAGATCCTATTGTCAATCCTTTGGAAATGCACGCTGTTATCCCTGATGTAATCAATGACTTACAAGTTCATTCGGATTATCCAACCATGATGAGGAAAGCATTTGGCATAAATAATACGGACGAAATTTCTATTGATCACGTATCGAAAAGTGTATCGCAGTTTATGCGCATGATCACATCTTCCGGCACTAGTAAGTATGATAGAGTATTTGCACCTGGTAGTTTAGAACTCTTTTCAGATGAAGAGCTTAATGGCTATGACATGTTCTTTGACATCAGCTTTGACGTTCCCGATGCTGAGTGCGGACATTGTCATAACGCTCCTTTATTTACTACCAATCAATTTTTCAATAACGGTCTTCAGGAAGATCAGGGAAATTTGACCTTTGCAGATAACGGCAGAGGGAAAATAACAGGAAGAAGAATAGATAACGGAAAAATGCGGGCTCCATCTCTCAGAAACATTGCCCTACGAACGCCATATATGCATGATGGCTCACTTAAAACCTTGGAAGAGGTCGTAGATCATTATGATAGCGGAGGACATCCAGCTGAAAACAGGGATCCATTAATTCGACCACTGGGCTTGACTGAGGAGCAAAAGTCCGACCTGATTGCTTTCCTTCACACCTTGACCGATACTGCGGCCATTAACAATCCCCGCTTGTCAAACCCATTTCAGTAAAATAAGTGTGAATCCCCTCTAATTTGTCGCCTACACGACATAATATAGAAAAAGCAAGGTTTTTTTCAATGATTAACTGGGGGTACCCAGAAGGCCAGCTATGACAAATTAATTACAATTTAGCCAAAGTAGGTTCTTATAGCACCTATATTTATATGTTTATTAAACATATTATGTAAATAAAAATATAACAAAGACTTATTTTTGTATTATTTAAGGTCATTTTTCTGGTCCATCTTTGAAGTATCAGACGGAAACTATGTAAGTCAAAGGACTTCATTCGGAAAATGTCTTTCATCGTCTTTTAACATGGTTTGTATCAAAGTTGGTTTATTGGTTTAACGCTTCATGAGATAGACTGAAAGACATTTTTCTGCTGATTTAAATTCATGAGATGTAAGGTTTTGCTAGCTCTTTCGGGAGCTAGCATTTTTAACCTTTAAATGAATGAAAAGTATTGTCGGTTATTGAAATCGATGTATAGATATTTCACAATATGAGCTAAGTTGGTGGCTAAGTGATTGATTTAGAGAGTGGGAGTTTCATATTGAGGAATTATAAATATTACAAGGTGTGTTTTTTGTATTTCAGATATGCAGATTCTCGCCTTATCATTGTAACAGAAAGCAATGAATCACTTCTGTCAAAGGATAGAAGTTCTCAACGTATCGGCTCCTCCTCATGAATTCATGGGATTTTTACGATGAGAGGGATACTCATCACCTAATATTGGTTTATAGGTTTTACACAGGAGAGAGGAGGCCGATACATTGAGAACAAGGTTACATTGTTCATGGGATTACAATTTGTTGTAGGCTAGTCATCGGGAGGTGACTAGCTTTTTTTATATCTTTTTCTTTTTAATCAAATAGACGATAAATAATAGATAAGCGCCTGCCAGTGCGATCAACCAAGGCAATTGGTTTTGATTAGATTCACCCTCAATGGTCACTTTTTGCGTGTTCTGCTGAAAAGTCCAAAATCCTCCCCAAAAGTAGGGATGTTGATGGATGGCACTTGCCTGTGATCGGTAGCTATTGATACTATGCTGAATTTGTGCTGCATCCATATTCAGCTTAGGAAATCTTTCTGGCGTGAGAATTTGTCTTGTACTTTGGTCAGCAACCTCCCATAAAGCGCCAGTAATTGAATGAGCTCCAGCTGCGGCCAAATAATAACTGAGGCTAATCATTCCTTCAGCATTTGAGCGCGCGCCCAGTTGACCCTCACATGCAGCCAGAACGACCTGTTTCCCCCTGAGTGGCCACTTACTAATGGCTCGGCTGGGGAGTGGATTGTCAGGATCAAAAAATATTTTTGTCTCCTCTTCCTCTTGCAGGTATTTTGCATGCGCTGCGATGTAAAGTAAATCGAAATTTGCTTTCTCTAACTCTTTTTCAAAGGGGGTATCTTTATGGTAGTATTTAGTTTTCCAATTTGAGTTTGTGGTAAATAATTGGTCCTCGCGAAAACCTAATTGGTGCATGTTGGAAGATTTAGCTGGAAGCAAAGCTATTCCATTGCGATTTCCTTTCATCGAATTTTGATTTCCTTCAATCCACCATTGAGCAGAATAGGCATACTTGACTTTATACTTGTCCGCCATGCGAGCCCTTTGGGCACTTTTAGCTAAGTTATTCGTAGGCTCATCTGTAAGGGGCAGGGTTATAATAGGTAAATAGTATAGGTACTCGTGTGGTATCACGATCCATTCTTCATACTCATAGATGTCTAAGGGATCGAATAGTTCCTGGCGTAAAAATTGCCCAAGACTATCGATCTCAACAATGGACTGAATCATTTCATCTCGATCCTGAATCTGAAGTGGGTTGTTGCGTATTCTTTTATAGTATTCATCAGTGGTTGTTTTGAGGTCTACCGTGTCAATTGATTCGATTCGAAAGGTGTCGGTTGAAATGATGAATGCATATACTGATGGCCACAATCCCGGACTTTTTCCATCCATAAACTCAATCATAACCTGATGGCTATCTAATTGGGATTGAATATGGGGAATAGACGGGTATTTTTGCTCCAGTCGCTGGGTATAGTATTCGGGGAATTTTTGCCCTATTTCTTGCTGATATTCATAAAGCTCAGAAAGGATTCGAGAAACTGTTTCGAAATAGACTGCTCGGTCTTTTTCCTTGAGGTCTTCATTTTTCTGGATATTATATAAGCTGTCCAATAAGTTTTGTTCCTTTTCTTTCAGGGAGGGTTCCATTTCCTGGTAAACGGATTCTAACTCGCGTGCGTATTTAAATTCTTTAAGGTATGATGTCCTATATTTTTCCGATAGTTCCCAGAAATCTTCTGGGGGGATTATGCCGGCTAAAACACACTTCCAGTAGATGAGAGTGGCATATTTCACAGAATTATATATCATATCCAAACTTTCTTTTCGCTCAGACATGTCAAAAAGAGTTCTTCTATTGTAATTATAAATTTCAAAATTAGATTTTATGGATTTCAGACTTCTTCTTAGTAAGCTTGTATCTCTGTTGATTTCATACAAGCGCACTGCTATTTCTGCATGAACTAAATTAAAGTAAGTTGAATTGCGTCTATTTGTGAGTTCCGGAACTATCAAACGTCCTGATTTGTCTCTTACGTTATTTATAGCAATCAAACTGTCAGCTGCTTCCATGGCTTTGTCATACTGATAGGCCATTGCCCTATACCCCGCTTGCCGATAATAAAAACCAATTTTTTCTCTAGAAGAGGCATTTTGGTGGTCAAATTCTTCCGCCCACTCATCCATATATCCCACGAGTTCAGTGTAGCCGCTGTCATCTGTCTCAAGAATATATTGGATTTTGGTGCCTCTTAACCGTATCTCCTCCAATGGGATTTTCTCTTTTTTAACCTTTTTAAGTTCTTTTTCACCACGATCAATATATAATTTTGTCATTTTAAGGTCCTCCAAGGCCAAATAGCACAGTGCCATAGAGGTGTAGAGTTCCACGTAATCTAATCTCGGGCTATTTACCTCGTCAAAAAGCCTGGGGAGTTGTTTACCTAGTTTAATAGCCGCATCATATTCTTCAAAATCATACAAATACTGGAATAACCTGAAAGCTGTTTTTTCAATTTCTTTTTTTGGGTAATCGTTTTGTTTAAAGCATAGAATGGCTTGCTCTAAAAAGGAAATGGCTCGAGTTTTTAATGGGATTTCAAGGGCAGACAAGCCCAAATATCTTAGAATATTACAAAATTGAGAGGGTCCTTCCGGTTCATATACAAGTAAATCGTGGGCTGCTTCAAACGATTTTAGGGCTTTAGCATCTGCATTCTGACGGTAGTAGTATTTTCCCAGCGCGTAGTAATACTTGAAATGATAGCTACTATCCTGTACTTCTCTCAACCAGTCCGCAGCTTTTACTATTGAAAGATCTGATATTTCTTGTTGACTACTCGTGTCATTAAATTGTCTTATCAGGTGTGATATACTATCAATTTCCAACTGTTGGGCAGGCAGGATCAGAGGCGGAAGGAAGCTAAAACAAACGAATAGGAATATTAATATACTATATTGATCAGGCTTCATAGGCGTTCTTTACATTTTGATGGCGCCTTTCTGAATTGATTCACAGTATAGAAAAAGTATCTTTTAACCTCGGCTGGTTATAAAATTGCGGATGAAAGAAAAATTATGGGTGCATCGCTTTTGTACTTGTCGTTTAAAAGATACAGATCAATTTCTTTTGGGACCATGTAATACATTAAAATTAACCCTTTTTCCGAAATTTGCAAAACGACATTGAGAAGTTGATTTTCGGTTTGTTTTGATTTGCTCTGCAGATTTCTCTTGTCTGTATTATCTGGTTCTTCCGAAATAAGTAGGAATGAATGCAAAAAAAAACCTCTTCAGCTTGCGCCGAAGAGGTTTTATTAGATATAGAAATCAGGTGTGATGATTACATCATGCCACCCATTCCTCCGGGCATTCCGCCTCCGGGCATTCCTCCACCCATGTTATTATCATCATCATCATCTTCTTTATCACTAATAACACACTCTGTGGTTAAAATCATACCCGCAATCGAGCCCGCGTTTTCTATGGCAACTCGAGTTACTTTTGTTGGATCGATGACTCCCGCATCTTTAAGGTCTTCATAAACTCCTGTGCGTGCATTAAATCCGTACGATCCCTTCTTATTCAAGACTTCCTGAAGAACAATTGACCCTTCATGACCTGCATTTTCAACTATAGCTCGCAAAGGAGATTCTAATGCTTTTTTAACAATTTGAATTCCTATAGATTGATCTTCATTTTCACCTTCCAGGCTTTCAATCTTTTCAATCGCTCGAACTAGTGCAACACCACCGCCGGCAACAATTCCTTCTTCGACAGCCGCACGAGTGGCATGCAAAGCATCGTCTACGCGATCTTTTTTCTCTTTCATTTCCACCTCTGTGGCTGCTCCTACGTAAAGTACGGCAACACCGCCAGCTAATTTAGCCAGGCGCTCTTGCAATTTCTCTTTATCATAGTCAGATGTAGTGGAGTCGATCTGCTGCTTAATTTGGTTAATGCGAGCATCAATCATGTCTTGCTCACCTTTACCATTTACGATGGTGGTATTATCCTTATCGATCGTAATTTTCTCAGCACTACCCAGATGATCTAACTCTACATTTTCGAGTTTAAATCCTTTTTCCTCACTGATTACTGTTCCGCCTGTCAATATGGCGATATCTTCCAACATTGCTTTTCGTCGATCACCAAATCCAGGAGCTTTAACAGCCACAACTTTCAACTGACCTCGCAATTTGTTCACTACTAATACGCCTAAGGCTTGGCTCTCAACATCCTCAGCAATCATTAAAAGTGGGCGCCCGGCACCTACAGCTTTCTCTAATAGAGGAAGGATATCCTGCATATTGGATATCTTCTTGTCGTGAATCAATATCAACGGGTTTTCGTATTCAGTCACCATATTCTCGGTGTCTGTTACGAAGTAAGGTGACAAGTATCCTCTGTCAAACTGCATTCCGATAACCTCGTCTACGTAAGTTTCAGTACCTTTTGCTTCTTCTACGGTAATAACACCATCTTTTGTAACTCTTTTCATTGCGTCTGCAATTAAGCTACCAATTTGGTTGTCATTATTTGCGGATATTGACCCTACCTGCTTAATCTTATCGAAATCATCACCGATGATTTCACTTTGATTCTTCAAGTCTTCGATAACGGCTTTAACTCCTAAATCAATTCCTCTTTTTAGGTCCAAAGGATTAGCTCCTCCAACAACATACTTCATACCTGCACCTACCATGGCTTGTGCCAGTACAGTCGCTGTTGTTGTTCCATCTCCGGCAAGATCGGCCGTTTTGGAGGCCACCTCTTTTACCATTTGAGCACCCATGTTTTCGACCGGGTGTTTCAATTCAATTTCCTTCGCGACGGTAACACCATCTTTTGTTATTTGAGGTGCTCCAAATGATTTGTCGATGACTACATTTCTACCTTTAGGTCCCAATGTAACCTTTACAGCATCTGCAAGGGTATCTATCCCTTTCTTGAGTTGCTGTCTCGCTTTTGTGTCAAATATTATGTCTTTAGCCATTTTTATTTTCTTTTTTTAATTGAGTTATGAAATGTGAAACGTGCAAGGTCGCTTATAGGATGATTAAAATATCATCTTCACGCATGATGAGATAATCTTCTCCATCCATGTGGAACTCCTGACCCGCATATTTTCCGTATAAAACCTGATCGCCTTTACTAACTGACATTTTTATATCTTCTTTCCCGGGACCAACAGCTACTACTTCACCTTTTTGGGGCTTCTCTTTCGCTGTGTCCGGTATGATAATGCCAGATTTTGTTTTTTCTTCAGCAGCAGCAGGTTTAACTACTACTCGGTCATTGATTGGTTTCATATTGTTTCTATAATTAAGATGTTAGAAAAATCCTTTCAATAATGTAGTATCATGATTTGTGCCAAGTCTGCAATTCTGCCAAAATAACAGTTAGGCCGCCACAATTGATATTTAGCAGACAATCTGGAAGTTTTAAAGTGCCTTTTTGACAATTTTGGATGTCAGGGGCAAAAAAAAGAGGTTCATCAAATGATGAACCTCGTCATGGGAACTAATATGGGAATAGTTGTATCTTATCTATTGCGACAGCAATGATGGCTCTACGCCGGCAGAACCTACCAAAAGGGTAGTTATAATGCACAATCCAAAAAGGATAGCTGCAAAATACCATGTCAACTTTTCAATAAAGTCAGTAGATTTTGCCGCTCCAAACAGTTGATTGGCACTTTGTCCTCCTAGAGTAGGATCTACTCCACCACCTTTAGGGTTTTGTATAAGCACAATTACCATTAGAAGCACGCAAACAATAGCAATCAAAATAGTCATTCCAGTTAGCATAATCTACTTTTCTTCAAGTTTCTCAATTATTTCCGCAAAGTAAGAACTTTTTTTCGGATTCAACAAACTTAATTTTTTATACATGTCAATGGCCCGATCTGCATGTCCTTGATGAGCCAGTAATTTTGCAAGGGTTTCGCTTAAGATTTCATCTCCGATTTCATTACTAGATCTCAATAATTGTTCTAATTTCTCTTTTTTCGCCTTTTTCTTAGCTTTTTTCTTTTTCTTCTTTGCCTTTTTTCGGGCCTTCTTTTTAGCCTTTTTGTCTTTCTTAGCCTGTTTTTTTTCTTCTTTTAAGCGAGCTCCTTCTAATGAAGGTTCATTTTTTGACTTTTCTTTAATGGGTTTCTCTTTATTTTTTTGCGATGTCAGCCATTGTAAGAAATTACTTTTTTTCATGTCTGATTCGGTTGAAACTTTGGAAGGTTCTTTTTCCCGACTTAGAATTTGGGTAAAAGCTTGATTTCCCACATCGCGTTTTTCTCTGTCCGGTTCAGAATCACTTTCTGTGGTGGAAGCTGGACTAATTTTCGATTCTACAGTTACTTTCTCTTGGTTTCTTTTTGGGTTCTCTGGCGGTGAGGGGAATAGTAGGGGCCATGTTGCCATAGATTTCAATATCTCCTGATCCGGCGTCTGTGCCCTTGTCGTTGCCGAGTTGTTACTTTGTTGAGTTAAGAAGTATATAGAGTCCATCTGCTCGAAAATATCGTTCAGAGCGCTGCAATCCTTAATCAAAGATAGATCTGGAGTAGGATTTACTTTATTCGATGAATCTACTTCTAAAAATAAAGGAGGTTGATCTATTACGGAGGCTATACTTACCACATCCATGATTGCACTTTTAATCATCTCGGTTCTTTCTCTTTCGGACTCTTCTGGGGTCGGAGATTTTTTCGACTCCGACTCTGCCTTATGGAGGGATATGGAGTCAGGCAAGGCGATGATTCCAATTGGCTCTGAGGAAGTAAGATCGCCGTGCATAGCCCAGGGATGGACTTTCTTCACAGAATTAGTATTTGTTTTATTTTGGTCCATAGTTTTACCAATCCGTAAATGCTTTGTTAAATATGTCCTCCGTGATTTGATCGTAGGCTTCCTGAACGAGTTGCGCCTGCAAATCTAAGAGATTTCGATCTGAAGGGAAGTCTACGAAATAGGAAAAGGTTTGTTGCCAATCAGCGTCTGGGTTTTCTCGCTCTTTATAACTCACGCGAATATCAATAGTAAGTCGATTACTTCCTACACGAGCATTCGGCTCGGGATTAATGGCTGTAACCTCGAATTTTGAAACAGAACCGGTAAAAAGAATATCGTGTTCGACATCATTTAGCTTTAAACGACTTTCATTACGAATTTTATCTGTAAGCTCGCGCGTAAAGTCTTGTCCCATAGTGGCCGGCGCGGAACTGGCCTCTACACCAAATAACTCAACGTAGTAAGAGTTCGCTGTTGGTGGAATACTAATTCCCCGGAAGCTGTAGCAACCGCTCAGCAAGAAAGCGAGTCCCATGATGACTAGTAGCGCCGGATTTTTCACGATAAATCGAATTGTTTGATTTTACGGTATAATGTTCGTTCTGAAATCCCTAAATCTTCAGCAGCATATTTTCGTTTTCCTTTATGCTTTTCCAGGGCTTTTTGAATCATTTCTTTTTCCATGTCTTCTAACGATAAACTCTCCTCGACGATTTCACTATCTTCGTAAGAATTGTATTCATCAAGTACAATAGGACGTTCATCCTCTTTATTCTCGGAATCTGATTGAGATTTTTTCGACTCTGCCTCAGATCGTCGATCGAAAAACTCATCAGACAAGTGAGACCCAATCCGAGGTAAATCATCTCGTTCAGGCACTGAAAGATCATTATTTGAAATTAATCCAAAGACGAGATTTTTTAGTTCTGTGACGTCTTTTTTCATATCGAAGAGCAACTGATATAGGATTTCCCTTTCCTGCATGTTGCTACCATCCTGTGATTCTGTTCGTGTAGGTAGGTGGCGATCTCTGATTTTAGGCGAGAAACTCACTAGATCTTCTGCTGAGATGGAACGCTCTTCACTTAGAATTGAAAGTTGTTCTGCCAGGTTTTTCAATTCCCTGATGTTTCCCGGCCAGGAATAGTGTTCAAGGAGCACTCGGGCTTCATCATTGAGTTGGATGGGGTCTATGCGATGTTTTTCAGCGAAATCGACGCAAAACTTACGAAACAAGAGGAAAATATCTTCTTTTCGTTCGCGGAGTGGGGGGACATATATCGGCACCGTATTGAGTCGGTAATAAAGATCATCTCTAAATTTACCGTTTTTTACGTTTTCTATCAAATCTACATTGGTTGCAGCAATGACCCGAACGTCCGTTTTTCTGATCGTCGAGGATCCCACCCTGATGAATTCACCTGATTCAAGAATGCGAAGAAGATACGATTGTGTATCTGAAGGCATTTCTCCGATTTCATCCAAGAAAATAGTGCCCTTATCTACAGTTTCAAAGTATCCTTTTCTTTCAGATGCAGCACCGGTGAAAGCGCCTTTTTCGTGACCAAACAACTCCGAATTGATGGTGCCTTCGGGAATCGCTCCGCAATTTATTGCAATAAAATGATTATGCTTTCTGGGGCTGAGCTCATGTATGATTCTCGAAAACACTTCTTTCCCGACTCCGCTTTCTCCTTCGATGAGTACCGACAAATCAGTGCCAGCCACCCGCAATGCGGTATGGAGTGCATGGTCCAGTTCCGGGGAACGACCAATGATCCCAAAGCGTTGTTTAACTCCCTGTAGTGTTCTACGCATGGACTGGAATCTCTTGATTTTCTGTAACGACCATTTTGCCAAGTAGGGTAGCACTGGTAGCATCCTGAACAACTACATTAACATAATCGCCGGGCTGATACCCCTCTCTTTTAGGGAAAACAATTACTTTATTTTGTGAATTTCGACCTTTGAAGTCCTGGGTTGATTTTTTGGAGTCTCCTTCAATCAAAACCTCGTAGGTTTTTCCAATGTCCTTTTGATTATGCTGATAGGAGATTTGGTTTTGCAGCCGGATGATTTCGGATAATCTTCGTTTCTTTTCTTTTTCCGGAACATCATCCTCGTATTTTCGTGCAGCAAGCGTTCCGGGGCGCTCTGAGTAGAAAAACATATAGGACATACTGTAGTTGGAATACTCAATGATACTCAATGTGTCCTTATGTTCTTCTTCTGTTTCTGTACAAAAGCCTGCGATGATATCTGAGGATACGGCACAATCTGGAATGACCTCGTAGATGCGGTCGATTTTTTTCATATACCACTCCCGATCGTAAGTTCGATTCATCAATTTTAGAATTCGGCTATTACCCGATTGAACAGGGAAGTGGATGTACTTGCATATGTTTTTGTGGTCTCGAATTGCATACAATACATCATCTGTAATGTCTTTTGGGTGGGACGTTGAGAACCTTACCCGTAAAAGGGGACTTACTTCAGCTACCATGATCAGTAATTGGGCAAAAGAGACAGGTTCACCTGTTTCGGGGTTTTCCCATTTATAGGAGTCTACATTTTGTCCCAACAAGGTAACCTCCCGATATCCTTTTTGAAATAGATCTTCAGCTTCAGCCACGATAGAAAAGGCATTTCTGGACCGCTCGCGCCCCCGCGTAAACGGAACTACGCAAAAGGAGCACATATTGTCACAGCCGCGCATAATAGAGATGAAACCGGATACGCCGCTACTATCTAAGCGAACCGGACTGATATCTGCATAGGTCTCTTCTCGGGATAAGAACACATTAACGCCTTTATCGCCTTCATCTGCAGTTTCTACGAGTCGGGGTAAGTCGCGGTACGCATCAGGCCCCACGACAATATCAACTAACTTTTCCTGTTCGAGCAATTTATCTTTAAGTCGCTCGGCCATGCAGCCCAATACGCCTATCAAAGTACCTGGTTTTTGGTCTTTGACTTTATTGAAAATCCGAAGTCGCTTTCGGACGGTCTCTTCCGCTTTTTCACGTATAGAGCAAGTGTTGATCAAAATTAGGTCCGCGGCTTCCATATTCCTTGTGCCACTAAAACCGGCTTCAGAAAGGATGCTGGCCACAATTTCTGAGTCATTGAAGTTCATTTGACATCCATAACTCTCGATATAGTATTGCTTGGAAGCTGATTTTTCGTTTGAAGCTTCGCGTTCAATGGCCTCGCCCTGTCGCGATTCATCCATAGTTTTATCTAAAAATCCATTCATAGATTCGGGGTTTAAGATCGCAAAGATAAGAAGTATTTACCCCAATGCCAATTTGTCAGCCGTCCAAGAATGTCAATTTTTAAGATTTGGAGCATGAAAAATTGGTTAACTTTGTCATTCGTTATGTCATCACTATCGCCACCTACCTTTCGGACGTTTGGATTAGTGGGATTTCCGCTATCTCACTCTTTTTCTAAGAAGTATTTTGATCAGAAATTTCGATCGGAAGGAATTTCAAATGTATCTTATGGACTGTTCCCCTTGAAGGATCGGGAAGAGCTCGAGAAGTTTGTGCAATCCAGGAACTACACCGGTTTGAATGTGACCATTCCATATAAGGAAACGGTTCTATCCGTGTTGGATGAATGTACTGAAGAAGCTGCTGCCATCGGTGCTGTGAATGTCATTTATAATAGGGAGGGGTATTTAATTGGGCATAATACAGATTGTCAGGGATTTGACAGAGCTCTCGAGAAGGATTTGGGCCCCGTGCATTCTTATCGTCGGGCTCTGATTCTGGGAACAGGAGGGAGTGCTCGTTCGATTGCTTTTGCCTTGCGCCGTCGAGAAATTGAAGTAGCTTTTGTTTCTCGAAATGCAGATCGAGGGGACTTTACATATGAAGATTTGACCCCTGAGGTTCTTCAGGCCTATACTTTGATAGTCAACTGTACTCCAGTAGGTATGTGGCCCAATATCCACAATTCGCCCAATCTGCCCTATGAGGCATTGACGGAACGACATGCTTTGTTTGACTTGGTTTATAACCCTGCTCAGACCACTTTTTTAGAACGAGGGATCGCTGCGGGTGCTCGCACTTGCAATGGCATGAAAATGTTGGTCGAGCAGGCAGAAGCCGCATGGGAAATTTGGAATTCTTAAAACAGATTGGACATCTTCTTCGAGATATTAGGCAAAGCGTCTGGACCCTTTGATTGTGTAGCAATGAACTGATTTTGAATATTTTATATCATTCCATTACATGGTTTCTGAACTGGGCCGTTCTCCATTAGCTTTTCGGGAGTATTGCTGAGGCGGGGTATATTTTCCGCATACCAGCACTATTTCTGATATCTTTCCGTGAGGGGTAGGAGTGGCCCCGAGCCGAATGCGAGGGGGTCCTATACGGGCGAAGCCCGGAGCTGGACCGATAGCCACGGATGGCCCGACCGCGACCCGTGACTGAAAGCGCGGGGAGTGGGCACGGCCAAAAACCAATATGAAAGATAATTTGTATTGATTTATGGGTGAGCTGGCAGTGTGAAGGTGACGGTGGTTCCCTGACCTACTGTGGAGTGGAAATAAATTTGCCCTCCTTGTTGTTCGACGAAGTTCTTGACTAGCATCAAACCCAGCCCAGTACTTGCTTCTCCGTCGGTGCCTTGTCGTATTTTCACTTTGGAAAGTTGAAATAAATTTTGCTGGATGGTTTCGTCCATGCCCACACCTGTGTCGGTAATTGAAATTGCGACTTCTGCATCTTTTTCTTTCGCCTCGATCGCGATGGAACCTCCGTTCGGAGTGAATTTAATTGCATTATTAACGAGATTCCGAAGAATAGTTTTGGTGAGATTGCGATCGGCAAAAATCTGAAGGGTGGACGGGATCGTAGAAGTGATTTCTATATTTTTGGGTTGAGCCAGCACAGATTGGGAATCTAGAGTTTCATTGACAATTTGCTGAAGGTTCAATGGTTTTTGGTCGATGGATAACTGGTCAGACTGGGATTTGGCCCAGGCGGTCAGATCGGTGAGCAGAGTTAAGGCACTTTGGGAGGCAGTTTGGATCCAGGCGGATATTTTTGGGACATCAGAAAGATTATTATTTACGATATTTTTATTTAGAAGTTCGCTGAGGTGGACGATGTTGGCAGCAGGGGAGCGCAAATCATGGGCTATGATGGACAGATAAGTGTCTTTCTGGTGATTCAGTTTTTCAAGTTGGTTGTTCTGCTCGGAAATTATATTGGTTTTAAGTTTTAGCTCCTCCAGTAGTTTTTTCTTCTTTCGGTTTTTTGCCATGATTATGGCATTGAAAATAGTGAAGACTAGAAGCAGGCAGCCCAGAGAAGCGATTACAATAAACATTTGGTTTTTCTCATTTTCGAGCTGTAGATCTCTTTGCAAAACTTCATATTCCAACGACTGAGCTTTGGCTTTAACTTCGGCATTTGTAATGTAAAACGCCTCTTTGGCGTCAATTTGCTTTTGTAGAAACTCGCGCGATTCTCGATATTTTCCTAAAATTTTATACTGATTGCTTATAAGTCCCGCAGACATGAATTGATAGACCTTGATATTGGACTCTTTGGCCAGCTTAAATGCGGTTTTAGCGAATTCAATCGATTTTTCTGGATTCTTCAAAAAACGCTCGTCGTAAAGGTGAGCAGTGTTGATATAAATGAGTGCCAAATCGCTGGGTTTGATTTCATCTTTTCTCTCCAAGAGTTGAAAAAAGACTTTTTTGGCCTCATCAAATCTAAATGTGTAGGTAAAAAATGCGCCTTCTATTATTTTGGTAGAAACGTAAACATCCCAATTGGACGTCGGATTTAAATATGAATACGTGCTATCCAGGTAATTTTTTAGCGTGTCTACACAAAGCTTAAGAGGTTCTATCTGCAAGAGCGATTCTTGGGGACTTCCTCCCAGAATTGTTACGGATTCAAAATAGCTACTGTAATAGCGTCCCCAGTTAAATTTTTCAAATTGCATAGCGGCAAGCCTATTGTAGGTTTTGGCTATTTCTTCCTCATTTTGTTGTTCCTTGAAATAACGAAGGGCTATTTCAAGATACTCTTCCGCAGATTGATATGCTATAAATGATCTGAGTGTTTCGCCCAAATCTCTGTAAGCCTGGTGTAAAATTGTTTTTTGGTTCGTGGATTTAAGGAGGTTAATAGCCTGTCTGAGTCGTTCCTCAGATTTGGCTTTGTTTCCCCAGTTTCTCCATGCTCTGCCACTCAATCTAAGTGCCATTCCTTTTTCGACATCTAGTCCGAGGGAGTCGGCTAAATTTATAGCTCTCTCCGCGAGGATTACGGCCGTTTGAGCCTGGGGAATAGAATCAATGATCTGTAATTTAAGTTGTAAACGCTGCTCGGGATCCTTGATGTTTCGAAAATGGTCTAAGATTTCATTTCTCGACTCCAGAAGAGGAGTTTTCGGTTGATAGGGAAAAAGGGGAGTAATATATATACCCATCACGATGAAAAATAGAAATAGTTTGGGTCTTATCTTCTTCATATTCATACAAAATCCAGTCCTGAAAGGTAAATAATAATTTTTGATTGGGTACTCAATTTTTTCAGAATTTAAAATGACAATAGTTATCCACTTATGCAAAGAGTAGGGCCAAAGATGGACTTGGCATTTTTTTTAAGAAAGAAATGACATTTTTTATATGATAGAGTGGAAAGGTAAACGTTCACAGCTTGATTATTGACTACAATATTAATATTTTTGCAAAAATTTTCGATGATGGAAAAAAAAGGACGCGTTTTAGTTGCGATGAGTGGGGGAATAGACTCTACGGTGACGGCTATGATGCTTCACGACGAGGGATATGAGGTTGTTGGAATTACGATGAAGACCTGGGACTATGCCAATTCGGGCGGCGGCGGAAAAGAGACAGGCTGTTGTAGTCTGGATTCCATAAACGATGCCCGTCAGGTATCTGTGGAGTTGGGCTTTACTCACTTTATCGTGGATATTCGCGATGAGTTTGGGGATTACGTAATCGATAATTTTGTTGATGAGTATATCGCCGGTCGCACACCCAACCCCTGTATTCTTTGCAATACCCATATTAAATGGGAAGCACTACTTAAGCGGGCTGATCAATTGGATTGCGATTATATAGCCACGGGGCATTATGCCCGAATCAAACAGCAAGATGGGCGTTACTATATTTCGAGAGCGCGGGATCGAAATAAAGATCAATCCTACGTTCTGTGGGGATTGAGTCAGGAGTGTATGGCCCGAACGCTCTTTCCTCTGGCTGAATATACGAAGCCTGAGGTCAGACAAATGGCATACGATCGTGGATTTACGGATTTGTCGAAAAAGGGGGATAGTTACGAGATTTGCTTTGTTCCGGACAATGATTACCGATCTTTTCTCAAGCGTCGGGTAGATGGATTGGAGGAAGAGGTCAAAGGGGGGCACTTCGTAGATATGGAAGGCAATGTGATTGGAGAGCACGAAGGCTATCCGTTTTATACCATAGGGCAGCGCCGGGGACTGGGAAAAGCCTTTGGAGAACCCAAGTATGTTACCCATATTCAACCCGAGACCAATACTGTAGTCTTAGGTGATGTACAAGATTTATTGAAAAACAGCATGCGGGTAGGGCAGTTGAATTGGCAAAAGGTGCCCGAGATAAAGGAGCCCCGAGAAGTGAGTACGATGGTACGTTATAATAGCTTTGCCACCCTATCTACAATAGAACTGCAGGAGAATACGGCGCGTGTTGATTTTCACGCAAATGTGAAAGGAATTGCACCCGGACAGTCTGCGGTTTTCTACGATGGAGACGATGTGGTTGGCGGTGGTGTCATTCAACGAAATGAATCTTTTTTATGAAGCAGGTGGCTTTCCTTTTATTTTTAGGAGCTATTTTCTACTTGAGTTCTTGTGGACGTGTGGAAAGTGATTTATCAGGGGAGGTCTATGATTTAGAAGAATTTTATCCGCTGGGAAAGTATGAGTGGACTTATCGGGCAGATAGTGTAATTTATGATTTGGTAGGTAATGAACAAACTGTAGACTCGACCACTACTTATATTCGATATCGGATGGAAAAGGTCGATGAGTACTGGCTCATGATCGAGGCCCAAAGGCCAGATACTTTATCAGAATGGAAGGTGTCTGACAACACTCAAATCCGAATCGAGAATGGAAGTGTAATAATGAATCAGAACGGGCAATCCCTTATAGCAATTAAAAGCCCAATTCGTCAAGGGACGATCTGGGAAGAAAGTGCTTTGGTAGATCCCCAATTTATGCTTGTGGTTGCGGGTGAATTTATCGCTCCCTTTTCCATTCCCTGGCAGGCTGAATTCACTGAGGTTACAGAGGGAGTTCAGTTGGGTTCTAATCGCTTCGATCGCGTTCTGAGAAAAGTCAGTGTGGATGAGGATGTGCTGATCGAAAGGCGCAGTCGATCGGAATGGTATGCAGCTGGATATGGCCTAGTTCAGGCGCGCGGTTTTTTTGCCGATACCCAATGCGAGCATTTGCCCGGCGAGCTGGCTGATTGCATTGACCTACCCTGGCAACGAAAAGCCAATCGTGGATTTCAGTATGTATTAACCTTAGAATCTTTTGAAATATGGTGAGTTTTGAATTTGAGGAAGTAGCGCGATGCGGAAGCTCATATGGCGTTAATGGAGGGATAAAGTTTGCGGGTGAAGAAGATGCATTAGAACGGTGTTTGTCTCTCGGCTATGTCTTTGTTTTGATGGAAGATGGAAGCCCAGTGCCGTTTAAGATTCGATCTGTGGATCAAAAATCAAACTTTATTCTCTTCTTTGATACCATCGATAGTCCGGAAGAGGCGAAACGCCTTTCAGATCGTCCTATTTTGCTACCGATAGGCTCTGAAAGTGAAAACTTGATGGATTCAGACGCTTCAGACTCATGGGGAAAGGAATTCGTAGGGTACGAATTGTTCGATAAAGAATCTGGACGTTCAGCGCGCATTATAGATGTAATGCAATATCCGGGTCAGGTGATGGCAAAGATGGAGGAGGGAGAACTTATTCCTCTTCACGATGATCTGATCCTAAAAATAGAACCGGAAAACAAAAAAATTACTGTAAGTTTGGCTTCCGGTATTTGGTCGCAAGGGCCCGATTCGTTAAAATAAAAGTTATCAGTATGAGATTTGTTTTTGGATGGCTTGTTTTCGCTTTGTTGATAGGATCCTGTGCACAGGATCGGGAGGGAAAACTCGTAAAAGAAGTGGATTTTCCGGAAGGAGAATATCCGGATTATGACTTTTCAGTAAAGGAGGAAGAAGAACTTTGCGATCTGATAGATAGGTCTTTGGTTCAGAAACATTTTCCGGGAGCGGATGATTTTACCTCAACGAGTTTGCGTCTGAGCCAGTACGGGTCGAACAATGGAGGTTGTCGACTGGCCTGGACTCCGGATACAAGCATATCCCGGAAAAAAGTGGGAAATTACTTCCATGCCAGTTCAGAAGGGTCTATTGTTTTGAAGTTTAATAAAAATGCCAAGCCTGGAAATATCGAACGTTTTGCTCAGCGATCGCTCACTCAAAAAGTGAAACCTCCCAAAGACAGTGAGTACGTTAACGAATTGGACTTCGATTATTTTAAAGTGAACGGAGTGGGGAGTTATGCTTTCTGGAATAATGGAACATCCACTCTGGAGTTTGCCATAGGAGATAATCATTTATACTCCATAACAGTCAAATATCCGTTGCCGGCAGAAGAGCGAAAGAACATTGCAAAAGAATTTGCACTAGCCTTTATTTCTGCGACCCAATAACTCCCAAATATGCTCACTAAAGAGCAATTACACGAATGGGTAAATGACTACGGGGATGACTTGTACAGGTACATTATCAGCCGGGTGAAAGACGATGCTCTAGCCAAGGATTTGGTTCAAGAGACTTTCTTGGCAGCCTTCAAAAGCAGAGCAAGTTATACTTCGGGCTCCAAACCGTTGGCGTGGCTGTACACTATTATCAAAAATAAAATGATTGATCATTATAGGTCTGAACAGCGCAAGCCCACAGACTCTCTCGATGATCAGCCCCATATTGATGCCGTCTTATTCGATAGTAAAGGGCATTGGAGACACAAGCCTTCATCTCACTTTTTTAGTTCGGATATGGGCAAGGCTGAGCGAGATGAGTTTTGGCGAATTTTGGGCGAGTGTCAAAATGACTTGCCGAATAAACAAAAACTAGCTTTTCTTTTTAAGTATCACGAAGGTTGGGAATCTGACCGGATTTGTAAGGAGTTGGAAATTTCTTCGTCTAATTATTGGGTATTGATCCACCGCGCTAAATTGAAACTGCGGCAATGCCTCGAAATGAAATGGTTGAACGCGTAATGATGAACTGTAAACAAGCAACTCGGGCTATTGAGAGGGAAGCAGAAGGAAAGCTTTCCTTCTGGCAGCGCATACAATTACGCTTGCACCTGTTCATGTGTAAGCCTTGTATGCAGTTCAAAACCCATTGGAATACGCTAACTCTGTTGATGAAAAACCATCCGGTAGTGGACAAATTGTCTCCGGATGACAAACAACAGATCATTGACCAAATAGACAAAGAAACTCTGAAATCATGATGAACAAAGTCATTCTATTTTTTTCGGTTACCTTATTTTTGATCGGCTGCAAAGCCAAAGCTTCATTTGAGAACGGAGTGAGCGATCCCCCATCGCATGAGTCATTTACTACGCTTTTACAAAAACATGTTGATGAGCGGGGAGGCGTTGACTACAAAGGGTTTTTAAAGGATCGAAAAGCACTGGGCGATTATTTGAAAATTCTTCAGAGCAATCCACCCAACAAGGACGAGTGGAGCAATGAAGATCAGATTGCCTACTGGATTAATGTGTACAATGCCTTCACCATCGAACTCATTCTGGAACACTATCCCGTCAAATCGATTAAGGACATCGCCGGTGGTATTCCTTTCGTAAATACCCCCTGGGATATCAAGTTTATTGAGATAGAGGGCGAAACCTATGACCTCAATAACGTTGAACATGGCATTCTTAGAAAGTATTTCGAGGAGCCTCTGATTCACGTAGCTGTCAACTGTGCCTCTGTTTCCTGTCCAAAACTCCTGAATGAAGCCTATGAAGGGAGTACGCTGAAAAGCCAGCTGGAGCGTCAGGCCGATTTTTACATCAATTCTTCGGGCAAGAATAACATCACCGGGGATAATTGGGAGTTGTCCCGGATATTAAAGTGGTATGGTGGCGACTTCAAAAAGCGATATGGCTCTGTTGAAGGGTTTGTACGTGCTTTTGCAACGAAACCGCTATCTGAAAACCCCGAAATTTCATTTAAAGAATACGACTGGAACCTCAATTTGCCCGCAGCGATGAAATAGTTTACATCGATTTTACATACTTCCCGTTTCCAATAGGATCCAAATAGGTAAATTTGCATATTAATTACATTTAATATGGATGTTGAAATACTCTCTCGGATTCAATTCGCTTTCACGATTAGCTTCCACTATATCTACCCACCCCTTAGCATTGGCCTAGGAATTATTTTGGTCATTATGGAAGGCTTGTATCTGTACACCCGAAATCAGATTTATCAAACGATGACCCGATTTTGGGTTAAGATCTTCGCCTTGATTTTTGGTTTGGGAGTGGCTACCGGTATTGTCATGGAATTTGAATTCGGAACGAACTGGGCTACTTATTCCAGATATGTAGGTGATATATTTGGCAGCGCGCTTGCGGCAGAAGGTTTATTTGCATTTGCCCTGGAATCTGGCTTTCTGGGCATTCTACTATTTGGATGGAATCGCGTAAAACCCTGGGTACATTTCGTATCTACGATTGGAGTTGCTCTGGGATCGATGTTCTCTGCGGTATGGATTGTGGTAGCTAATAGCTGGCAGCAAACTCCCGCTGGTTTCAAAATCGTGGGAGAGGGGTTGAGTCAACGAGCCGAAATCACAGACTTCTGGGCTATGGTTTTCAATCCATCGTCTATGGATCGTTTGTCCCATGTGATTATTGGTGCTTTTTTGGCAGGTGCTTTTTTAGTACTTAGTGTGAATGCTTATTACCTACTGAAAAAGAAATATGTCGAAATCGCCAAACCGGCGTTTAAAATTGCCTTAAGTGTAGCTATTATTTCTGCTCTCGCTCAATTATTTACAGGTCATCAGTCAGCGGAGGGGGTGGCTGTCAATCAGCCTGCCAAATTAGCTGCTTTCGAGGGACATTTTGATAGCTCTGCCGTTGCAGATCTATATTTATTGGGATGGGTCAATGCTTCCCAAAAAGAGGTGACAGGGATCGGACTTCCGGGAGGACTTTCCTTTCTTTTGCATCAGGATTTTACCACAGAAGTGACAGGATTAGATGCTTTTAATGAAGAAGATATACCCAGTCAGGTCAATGCTGTTTTTCAGCTGTATCACATCATGGTAGCTATTGGTATGTTTTTGATTGCTCTGACCCTCTTAGCGGGTTTTTATTGGTGGCGGGGCACCCTGTTTAATCAACGATGGCTGCTCAAAATATTTGTAGTTGCAGTACTATTACCTCAAATAGCCAATCAAGCGGGTTGGTTTGCTGCTGAAATGGGACGCCAGCCATGGGTGGTTTATGGGCTACTGCGCACTAGCGATGCCTTATCAAAAGCGGTTACAGCCAATCAGGTTTTGTTTTCACTGATTCTCTTCTCTCTGGTATATTTGCTGTTGTTTTTCTTGTTTCTTTATCTCTTAAATAAGAAAATTCAACACGGGCCCTACGATACTAAATTGGAAGATCAACGGCCCCGTCAATCGGAACCCATCTTATAAATCTTTTATTATGGAGTCTTTTTTAGGTCTAGAGTACAATGTATGGTGGTTTTTATTACTCGGAGCAACTGTCACGGGCTACGCGATCCTCGATGGTTTTGATATGGGTGTAGGTGCGATTCATTTATTGCTTCGTAAAGAAGAAAGCCGTCGTATTTCCTTAAATGCGATCGGCCCCGTTTGGGATGGGAATGAGGTTTGGCTGGTCATAACAGGAGGGGTCTTATTTGCTGCCTTTCCGCCAGTATATGCCACTTTATTTTCAGGGCTGTACATTCCACTGATCTTGTTTTTAGTAATGATTATTTTTAGAGCAGTGTCTATCGAATTTCGAGGTAAAGAGCCTATGGCCTGGTGGCGTAGAATGTGGGATTATATGTTTGCTATATCCAGTATTATCATGGCTCTGGCCCTGGGATTGGTTTTGGGGAATGTTTTACAAGGCCTCCCCATCGGCGCTGATGGGGAGTTTGATCGATCAGCCGATTTTCTATTTATTAATCCGTTTTCAGTTTTGACAGCGTTTACCTCTTTAGCCTTATTTATGTTGCATGGGGCCCTCTATTTGGGAATGAAAACCAAGGGCAAACTTTACCAGCGACTGGGTGAAATTATTCGCGCTACAACCATATTTTTTATTGTCAGTGCCTTACTTCTGAGTTTTTACACTCTACTTTATCAGGATCACTTAACAGCCCACATTCGCGAACAGCAATGGTTATTTGTGGTTCCCGTCGTTTTAGTATTACTCATGGCTAATATTCCTCGACAGGTCACCCGGAAGCAATATGGTTTCGCATTTATTTCTTCTGCGGCAATGATCGCTCTATTTTTGCTAATTGCAGCCTCGGGCCTTTTTCCTTACATGCTTTACTCTACTATTAATGAGGCCTACAGCCTGACCATTTACAATGCATCTGCCTCAGAAAAATCTCTGGGAATCATGCTTACTATTGCTTTTATTGCCATTCCCTTAGTGGGCATTTATACGACTTTTGTCTTTTGGACTTTTAGAGGGAAAGTGGAATTAGACGAACACAGTTACTAAAGAGTACCTTCGGAAACTATTTTTGAGGATGAAATGGCCTTAGGTGAATGAAGGGAAAGAACTGTAGGTTCATATTTTACATTTTGCCCCTGTCATTAGAAATGGGTGTCCACAAAAAAGATAGGTTTCGAGGATGCCCTAAAGGCAAATAAGAACCTCCAGTCCACCCAGGATTATAATTAATCCATCGAGAATGTAGCCGAAGTAGTATTCAGAGCGACTCGGAGAGCTTCGTCGTATCAAGGCTATTCCGGCTGCTAATACGAGTATATACGCCCAAAACAACTGCTCGTTGAGGTACTCCTGATAAAATAAAGGTATCAAAACCACAAAAGAGAGTACTAATAAACCGGAGGCCCAATCCTTACTGCGCTCTATCCCATAATAAGAGGGGAGGGTCTGTATGTGAGACACTTGATCCGTATAGACATCCCGAATATCAAAGGGAATGGTGATGGCAAAAATGAACAAAAATCTGTGCATGAGAAATAACCACTCACTGTAGTCCATCCCCTCACCGTTGATCCATATAGGCAGATAGCCGGTTACCCAGACCCAGGTGCTCGCGATGATGAATATCTTGAGAAAGGGGACCTGCCTGAGGCTGAGTCCATTTTGAAGGGGTAAAATATATAGAATAACCAGAGCTACAGGTGGAAAAAGGGCCCAGCTCCAAAACTCCGGATGTGTAAATAGAAGCCACCCTATGATTGCTGTAGCGAAAAAACTCATCGCCAAATTGATAAAACGCAACTGGTAAAAAGATTTAAATCGGGAAGACCAATCTTCGACATCGAGTTTTTTTAGACCATAAGCACGGTGTAAGTTATATACACAAAGTGTACCCAAGCCCACAATTCCATAATACGCCCCCGGAAGAGGGGGTATACCTAAAACCATCTGACTGCCCCAAGTTAAAGCCACCGCGCAAATAGCGATGAACAGATGCGTATGAAGAAGTACCGATTTCATAGCATGGGCTTAAATGAAGGCGCCCTGTTCATTGTCACTAAAAATAGTTGAAATTATGCTGGTTTTTTATTGCCCTTACGGATCCACACATGAGTTGAATCAAGTGCTCAATATCTTCTCTATGCGCCATCTCTACTGTTGTGTGCATATATCGCAGAGGAATCGAAAGTAAGGCCGAAGGTACGCCTGCATTGGAATAGGCGAAGGCATCAGTATCCGTTCCCGTTACACGAGAGGAAGCCTCTCTTTGAATCGGAATATTATTTTGCTCAGCGACATCGATAATCAGATCACGCAGAATATTATGCACGGCCGGAGCATAAGTGATCGATGGCCCATCTCCACACTTCACTTCTCCGTTCTTTTTCACATCCAGCATAGGGGTCGTCGTATCGTGGGTGACATCAATGACGATGGCTGCCTGCGGCTGAATGCGTTCTGCAATCATTTGCGCTCCCCGAAGACCGACTTCCTCCTGAACCGCATTTACGATATACAAACTAAAGGGCAGCTGATCACCCTTCTCATGCAGCGCCCGAGCCACCTGTGCGATAGCAAAGCCGCCTAATCGATTGTCCAAAGCGCGGCCGATGTAATAGTCATCATTCAGAGCCTCAAAGCCATCCTCAAAAGTGGCAATAGATCCCACATGGATGCCTTTCTCCAGCACCTCATCCTTGTCTTTGGCACCAATGTCCAGGTAAATATTATCCATAGATGGGGCCAGCTTGGCATTTTTCCCTTTGCGCAGATGGATGGCCGGCCATCCAAAAACCGCTTTGACAGGCCCTTTGCTTCCATGAATAAACACTCGTTTCGCCGGCGCAATCACGTGATCTGAGCCCCCATTGCGAATCACGCGGATAAAACCATCATCGCTAATGTGACTCACCATCCAGGATATCTCATCCGCATGCGCTTCAATTACAACCTTAAATTCATGCCCCGGATTGATAATGCCATAGGCTGTCCCATAGGTGTCTCTATCCCATTCATCCACGAAGGGTTTAATGTATTCCAGCCATGTTTTTTGGCCTTCTATCTCCCAGCCCGTTGGCGCGGTTTTGTTGAGATAATCAAATAAAAACTCCTCTGCTTCTGTATTGATAAATTTCATGGGCTTGATCCGCTTTATGATTTAGAATTCCAATTTTTAGGGTCTTTTCTCCACTCTTTCAGCACTGATTTTTCCTCTGTATTAATATAGCCTTCCTCCTCAGCTACCTCTATCAGCGTAGCATAATCAGTCAAAGAATGAGAGGGACATTTAGCCGCCTCAAATGCCGAAGCTGAAGCATCCAGTCCGTAGGTAAATATACTTAATACCTCAGCAACCTCTATGCCAATTTCTCGAATTGCGGCTACCGCCTTTAGACTCGACTGTCCGGTCGAAATCAAGTCCTCCAGAATGATAGCTCGCTTCATTTCCGGCCGCACTTGACCCTCGATGAGGTTTTGGCGCCCATGTCCTTTGGGCTTAGATCGCACGTACAGTAAGGGCAAATCGAGTGTATCTGCCATTAGCGCGGCCTGTGGAATCCCAGCTGTTGCTACACCTACTATCGTATCGATGGGCGTCTCCGACATCTCTGCCCGAGCACACAACTCGCGTTTTATTTCAGTCCGTAAGTCCGGGTGAGACAGACTCAATCGATTATCGCAGTATATCGGACTCTGAATTCCCGAAGCCCAGGTAAAAGGCTTTTGCGGACTGAGTTGAATTGCGTTAATTTGCAAGAGCGACAGGGCCAAATTTTTCGCCTTAGATCTCATCATTTTGTTTTAAATTGCTGCAAATGTACAAAATCCATATTTTCGATACGCCATTATCCATTGTCTCCGGAAAAAGTGGGGATGATTACAACAAAGCTATGAAACAGGGTAGTTTAGTTGCGCCCTTTCCGGGCAAGAAAAAGTTTTTATTGCACTACATTGACCTATTGGAAAAAACCGAGGATCATCCTGGGGTCGTTTTGGTCGCATCGGATGTAGATGATGCAGTGGATTTGCTGGAGTCCCTGTTTGAGCGAATGGATGCTGCAGGAGGTCTGGTAGAGCGCAAAAGCGATGGAAAGTTCCTGTTTATCTTTCGGAGAGGACGCTGGGATTTACCCAAGGGAAAGGTGGATGAGGGCGAAACTATTCCCGAGGCCGCATTGCGTGAAGTACGCGAAGAAACGGACCTCCATGATGTGGAACTCGGCCCTCAACTGGCGGTCACGCGCCACACCTACAAGCTCAAGAGCCAGCGAATTTTGAAGTATACCTATTGGTTTAAAATGCAGTCCGAAGGTGTGGACGCCCATCCCCAGACTGAGGAAGACATCGAGGAGGTGCGATGGATGACACTTGATGAATTTAGCAGCAGCGACGATTATGATACCTATCGGACCATCACCGAGATGCTGTCAGCGGAAGAGAATTCGCCCCAGGCTTAGCCATCGCGGTAATTACGAGTTTTGATTTGAATCGGAATGCGGGCGTGACCGGCCCCTTCGCTTCGCTTTCTGGGCCCGGTCGCTATGGTCGGAGGCTCGCTATTCGCTCGGCCCCTTCACTTGGTTTGGGTCTCCGCCACGGGCGGCCCTCCTCCCAGCGCTCACGCGAGGTGAAGGGTGGGGGAGTACCTCTGTTCAAAAAACTAAAGGAGGAATGGTTAACCCAAATATCTGCAAATCCATAGAAATTCTTGCCGAGAAAAGACAGCGGTTAAATAAAGAAATGGTACTGGCGAAATAGGCCGGAACCTTACTCTTTTAATTCATTTCGGGAAATAACCAATTTTTGAATTTCACTTGTCCCTTCTCCGATGGTACACAGTTTGGAGTCGCGGAAAAATTTCTCCACAGGGAAATCCTTAGTGTATCCATATCCACCGTGGATCTGGATGGCGTCAGTAGAAATCTCTACACAAGCCTCACTGGCGTAATACTTAGCCATGGCCGATGTGGTCGTTACTTCTTGGTTGGAATTTTTCAAATGCGCGGCTTTCTGCGTCAATAGCTCTGAGGCCTGAATTTTCGTGTGCATATCGGCCAATTTGAAAGAAATACCTTGGAACTTGCTGATGGGCTTTCCAAATTGCTCTCTTTCTTTGGAGTATTTTACGCTGGCTTCATAGGCTCCTTTGGCGATACCCAGCGAAAGCGCTGCAATTGATATTCGACCGCCGTCCAAAATTTTCATGGCCTGTATAAATCCTTCGCCCTCATCGCCCAACATTTGATCTTTGGATACGCGACAGTTATCAAAAATCAGCTCTGCTGTCTCCGAAGCACGCATGCCCAATTTATTTTCTTTTTTGCCACCTTTGAACCCTTCAAATTCTCGCTCAATGATAAAGGCCGTCATACCCCTGCTGTCTAGCAAGTCACCCGTTCGGACGATGACTACGGCCACCTCTCCGGATATTCCGTGCGTGATCCAGGACTTATTACCGTTGATGATGTAGTCGTCCCCGTCCTTTTTTGCTACGCACTTCATTCTTCCGGCGTCTGAACCTGTATTGGGCTCGGTCAGGCCCCAGGCTCCGATCCATTGACCACTGGCCAGTTTGGGTAAATACTTCTTCTTTTGCTCCTCATTTCCAAACATGAGGATATGATTCGTACACAGCGAATTATGGGCAGCCAAACTCAATCCAACGGAGGGATCTACTTTGGTGATCTCTTCTATGATCGCAATATACTCATGATAGCCTAGTCCGGCCCCGCCGTATTCTTCCGGTACCAACACGCCCAGAAAACCTTGTTCACCCATTTTGTGCATTAAATTCTTTGGGAACTCCTGGCTTTCGTCCCATTCCATCACATGAGGCCGGATATGTGCTTCTGCAAAATCCTTAGCACTTTGTCGGATGAGATTGAGATTTTCTATTTGTGTATTCGTGAGCATATAATATCAATTTTTGTAATGCAAATATAATGAAAATTGCCGGCCTTTGATTTTCAGATGAGCGTCATATTATTTTGGCTATTGGCATTTCGCTATTCGCCTTTCGCCTTTTGCTATTCGCCTTTTGCCTTTCGCCTTTCGCCTTT
>Ga0209942_1000280_pt1 | contig 31443 bp, 27 predicted proteins | sample SalPonR1_A_D2_MG_FD_185695 | JGI IMG/M metagenome (GOLD analysis project Ga0209942, IMG submission 185695) | Salt pond soil microbial communities from South San Francisco under conditions of wetland restoration - Salt Pond MetaG R1_A_D2_MG... ...
CAAAATTCCGATTTACCGCCCCCACGAACTCGCTGAACACGCAGGGAAGGCAACTGTATCCGTCAAACATCCTCTTTCCTCCTCGCCTATGGGCATTTGCTCTTTAATATTACCATAAAAGGGAGGAATTTGACCATTCGCAGCGATAAAATCGGCAGGCTCATTCCACATGAATTTTAAAGCCCTCATCTTCAAGCTTTTCTATTATCTCTTTCCTGTGGCTGTGTCCGTTGGTTTCAACCGTTATTCCCAACTTGACGTTCATCAGGCGGTCCAGGGACGTGAACTGGTTGTGGTCGAGCTTTATTACGTTTGCATCCATTTTGGCCAAGAGCTCCGAAACCCTCAGAAGCTCTCCCGGCTTGTCCGGAAGGTCTACGGTAAACTGCAGTATCCTGCCCCTGCCTACCAGTCCCCTGCTTATTATGGAAGAAATGGTCAATACGTCGATGTTCCCTCCGCTTATCACGCATACCGTATTCAAACCCCTGCCCTTTAGTTTTCTGAGCGCCGCAAGAGGCAAGGCCCCGGCCGATTCGGCTACAAGCTTGTGCTTTTCAATGAGCATAAGAGATGCTTCCATTATTTCGTAGTCGGTCACGGTTATTATTTGGTCGACATAATTCTTTACGACTTCGAAGGCGAGTTCTCCGGGTTTCTTTACCGCCACTCCCTCGGCTATTGTGTCAACCCTTTCCAGGCATGAAAGCTCCTTTTTTTCAATTGAAAGCCTCATTGCCTGGGCCCCTTCGGGTTCGACTCCGATTATTTTCACAGACGGCTTGATTCTTTTTGCGGCAAGAGCTATCCCGCTTATAAGCCCTCCTCCGCCCACCGGCACCAGTATGCATTCGGTTTCAGGAAGCTCCTTCATTATTTCGAATCCTATGGTGCCCTGGCCTTCTATAACGTCCGGATCGTTGAAAGGATGGACAAAGACGCTTCCCTCCCTTTTCATGATCCTGAGAGCCTCTTCGTATGCATCGTCGTAGCAATCTCCGCAAAGGACAACATTTGCCCCGTAGCTCCTCGTAGCCTCCACCTTTATAAGGGGTGTGGTCTTAGGCATTACTATGGTGGCGCTAACTCCCTGGGCCTTAGCGGCGAATGCCACCCCCTGCGCGTGGTTGCCTGCGGAGGACGCCACAAGCCCCTTGCAACTCTCGCTGCCGGCAAGTTTTGATATTCTGTTGTATGCGCCCCTTATCTTGAAGGCACCGGTTTCTTGCAGGTTCTCGGGCTTGAGCCAGACTTTGTTTCCTGACTCCTCACCGAACACCGGGCTTTCAATAAGATTTGTCGGCCTCAAAACCGGTTTGAGGCGCCTTGCCGCCTGCTCGAAATCCATTCTTTCGACTGTTTTATTGAAACTCGTTTTCTCTTTCATCTTTTCTCCCTTCGATCGTTTCGACTTTACAAAATAAAAATGCCCGTCCATGGAAAAATCATTCCAAGGACGGGCATATCCCGCGGTACCACCTTGCTTGCGCCCCCTTATGGGACGCCGCTCTTTCGGCTCAAACAAGCCTAGGCCTTTATCGGGGCCAATCGGCAGGCATTATGGACGCTGAGCGCTTTCATGCCTGCAACTCGGGAGGGATTCTGTTTTTAAAGGGGCGCCGGTTCGCAGCGAACACCGGCTCTCTTGGGCCCTCAAATAAAAACACTATCTCCGTCAAAGTCGCATGATGCAGTTTTTTGTATTGTTCAGTATTCTATATCATCAGTAAAACTTTTGCAAGCTGTTTTTCCAATTAATTCATTTTAGGTCAAAGAGCGGTTTTTTCTTTAAAGGTTCTTTATTATTTCATCCGCCATTTGCCTTGTCCCGATAGGCCTTTCGTTTTTACGTGCAATGTCGACTGTCCTTTTGCCGTCTGCAAGTGTTTTTCGGACCGCTTCCTCTATTGCCGAAGCCGCCTTTTCCTCACCAAGGGCATGCCTGAAAAGCATGGCCGCAGAAAGTATGGCCGCTATGGGGTTTGCCGTGTCCTTTCCCGCTATGTCGGGCGCCGAGCCGTGTATGGGCTCGTATATGCCCTTTCCGTCCGACCTTAGGCTGGCTGATGCCAGAAGCCCTATGGAACCGGTTATTGCAGCCGCCTCGTCCGAGAGTATGTCTCCGAACATGTTGGGGGCAAGCACCACATCGAACTGCCTCGGGTTTATCACGAGCTGCATTGCGGCGTTGTCGACATACATGTGGCGCAGCTTGACCGAAGGATAATCTTGGGACATTTTGTCGACCGTGCTCCTCCAAAGCCTTGAGCTCTTTAAGACATTTGCCTTGTCTACGCTTACCAGATTGTTTTTCCTTGCCTTCGCAGCCTCGAAAGCCATCTTTGCTATTCGCTTTATCTCCATTTCGGAGTAGCTCATTTCGTCCCAGGCGGAATGTTCTCCATCCCCCGCCGAGACTCCCTTGTCCCCGAAATATATGCCTCCGGTCAGTTCGCGAACGAAGAGTATGTCGAAGCCCTTGCCTATTACCCTCGGCGAAAGCGGAGACGCGTCTTCCATCCCCTTCATTATGGATGCGGGCCTGAGATTTGCGAAAGTTCCCATCGCCTTCCTCATTGAGAGCAAGCCTCTTTCCGGGCGAATTTCACTGGGAAGGCTGTTCCACTTTTCTCCCCCTACCGCCCCCAGAAGTATGGCGTCGGAATTTTGGCAGAGCCTTAGCGTTTCCTCCGGAAAAGGCTCTCCCGCATCGTCTATCGCAGCGCCCCCTATTTTGCCGTATTCAAGGAATATGTGCATTTCATGGATTGAAGCGGCCTTTTCCATGACGCGTACGGCGGCCTGGGTGACTTCAGGCCCTATTCCGTCTCCCGGTAGGACAGCTATGCGCTTCATCGCCCGCCCTCCTTTTCTGATGCTATCTTCGCCATCAGGCCGCCCTTTTTTATCATGTCCATAATGAATGGGGGCAATGGCCTGGCCTGGTAGGTTTCGTTCTTCGTCTCGTTCCTTATTGTACCCTTTGCCAAATCCACGCTTACAAAGTCTCCTGTCTCTGCCGATTCCGCAGCCTCGGCGCAAATTAAGATGGGCAGTCCTATGTTGAAGGAGTTGCGGAAGAATATTCGCGCGTAGGATGCCGCCACCACGCACGATACGCCGCTTGCCTTTATTGCCATGGGGGCATGCTCCCTGGAAGAGCCGCACCCGAAGTTGAAACCCGCAATTATGACGTCCCCCTTCTCTACGCGGTTCTTGAAATCGCTGTCTATGTCCTCCATGCAATGGGCCGCCAGTTCCTCGGCCTTTGTTGCTCCCAGGTAACGCGCCGGTATTATAACGTCGGTGTCCACATTCTTGCCGTAGACATGGGCTTTTCCTCTGCTCATTTGGCTACCTCCTCAGGATGGGATATTTTGCCGGCTACAGCCGATGCGGCGGCAACCTCGGGACTTGAAAGGTAAACTTCAGACTCGGGATGTCCCATTCTCCCCACAAAATTGCGGTTTGTTGTGGAAAGAGCCCTTTCCCCTTTTGCAAGTATTCCCATGTACCCCCCAAGGCAGGGTCCGCACGTAGGCGTGCTTACTACTGCCCCGGCCTCTATGAAGATTTCGATTATTCCTTCCTTCAAGGCGTCGAGGTATATCTGCTGTGTTCCCGGAATTATTATCGTTCTCGTTCCCTTGGCCGTTTTTCTGCCCTTCATGATTCCTGCCGCTTTCCTGAGGTCTTCGAGCCTTCCATTGGTGCAGCTGCCTATGACGACCTGGTCGATGGCGACTTTATCGAATTCCCCGAAGCGCTTTATGTTGGACGGAAGATGGGGAAAGGCGACAACCGGCTCGACCTCTCCGAGATCAATCTCTATTGTCCTTGCGTAGACTGCGTCACCGTCCGCCTTGAATATTTCGGGTGTGCGTTTTCCTCGCCCCTCCTGGTATTCCATTGCAGCTTGGTCCACCTCGAATATCCCGTTCTTGGCCCCGGCCTCTATGGCCATGTTGGCTATTGTGAAACGGTCGGCCATGGAAAGGCTTTTCATTCCCTCTCCTCCAAATTCCATGGACTGGTAGAGGGCCCCGTCGACTCCTATGTCTCCAATTATGGAGAGTATCACGTCCTTGCCCGAAACGTATTTAGGCAGCTTGCCCGAAAGCTCAAACCTTATGGCCTCCGGAACATGGAACCATGTTTTGCCCGTCGCCATGGCTGCAGCCATGTCGGTTGAGCCAACGCCGGTCGAAAATGCTCCGAGAGCCCCGTATGTGCATGTGTGGGAATCGGCGCCTATGACGGCGTCTCCCGATACCACCAGCCCCTTTTCGGGAAGAAGGCAATGCTCTATGCCCATGTCCCCCACGTCATAGTATTTGTCTATTCCATGCCTTCTGGCAAAGCTCCTGACCTGCTGGCAGTTTTGGGCAGACCTTATGTCCTTGTTTGGCACGAAATGGTCCATCACCAGTATGGTCTTGTCGGCAGCTTCTATCGAACCTAAGCCCCTTTCCTCGAGTATGTCTATGGCCACAGGTGTTGTTATGTCGTTTCCCAGCACACCGTCGAGAGCGGCCTCTATGAACTCTCCCGCTTCTACCGATTCCCTTGCGGAATGTTTTGCCAGAATCTTCTGCGTCATCGTCATCCCCATTTTTTACGCCTCCTTCATCATTCGCTTGTCCTGCGAGTCGATTTTGTTTATTGCGTCCACATAGGACAGAATGCTGGCCTCGACTATGTCTGTTGAAAGCCCCCGGCCCCTGTATCTCTTCCCTCCGGCCTCGACGACTATGTCGGCCCGGCCCTGGGCATCCTTGCCTTCCGTAACGGCTGTTACGCTGAAGCTCTTGAGAGTGGCCCTTATTCCTGTCATTTTCTCTATTGCGTTGAAGGCTGCGTCCACCGGGCCGTCTCCTTCTCCAAGCTCCTTGTTTATTCCGCTTGCGTTCTCTATGGTGACCTCTGCCTTGGAAAATCTTTCAAAGCCCCTTTGCACCGTGAACCCCTTGAGGGAGAACCGCTCATCGTGCCTGAATCGGTGCCTGTTTACAAGCGCCTCTATGTCTTCCTTCTCCACGGTTTTCTTCTTGTCGGCCAAGGCCTTGAAGGAAACGAAAACCTTCTCCATTTCGGCGTCGTCCATTTCTATCCCCATGTCGCTCAAGCGGTCCCTGAATGCGTGCTTGCCGGAGTGCTTCCCGAGGACCAGATTCGTCTTTTTGAATCCAACCGATTCGGGGGTCATTATTTCATAGGTGAGGGAGTTGCTCAGCATTCCGTGCTGGTGTATGCCCGACTCGTGGGCAAAGGCGTTCTTTCCTACAACCGCCTTGTTGGGCTGCACGGAAACTCCAGTTATGTCGCTTACCAGCCTGCTTGTCCTAGCAATCTGGCTCGCGTCGATGTTTGTCTCTATGTCTAGAATGGATTTTTTGACGCTTGCCGCCATTATTATCTCCTCGAGCGCCGCGTTTCCGGCCCTCTCGCCGATTCCGTTCACCGTGCATTCGAATTGGGTTACGCCGGCTTTCGCGGCGGCCAGTGTGTTTGCGACCGCCAAACCCAGGTCGTTGTGGCAATGCACAGACCACTGGGCCCTGTGGTCGAATTTCATGTTCTTCCGTATGGCCAGAATGAACTTGAAGAACTCATCGGGCACTGCGAATCCGACTGTGTCGGGAACATTTATCACCCTTGCTCCGGCATTTATGACCCTGTCGAATATTTTAGCCAGAAATACGGGGTTGCTCCTTGTTGCGTCCTCGGCTGAAAACTCAATGTCCGGGCAACGCGAAGCCGCATACCCCACCATGGCCTCGGCCTTCTCTATGACGTCCTCAGGCTTCATCTTGAGCTTGTATTTCATGTGTATCTCGCTCGTTGCAATGAATGTGTGGATTCTCGGCGCCTCCGCGCCCTTCACAGCATCCCATGCCGCGTCTATGTCACCCTTGGCCGTCCTGGCAAGCGAGGCCACTTTAGCGTTCTTCACCGTCCCAGCTATTGCCTTGACCGCTTCGAAATCCCCTTCCGAAGCTCTGGCAAACCCGGCCTCCATGACGTCTACCCCAAGCCGCTCGAGCTGCCTTGCAACCTGCAATTTCTCTCCAAGATCCATGCTGAAGCCCGGCGCCTGTTCCCCGTCCCTGAGCGTAGTGTCGAAAATGCTTATCCTCTGCGTCATTGTGTCTCCCCCTTTTTTTTTGAATGCAAAAAGACCCGTCCTAATTAAAGGACGAGTCTATTACCCGCGGTACCACCTTTTTTACTTGCAAAAAACGAAAATAACGTTTCAAGTGCAAGCCTCTTCTGAGCGTTTTAATGCACCGGCCGATAATGAGGCCAACCATCGCGCCCCTACATTCTCAGGACGGCCGCTCTGGAGTGAGTAGTCTTCCGGTTGGACCATCGGCTTTCACCAAGCGCCGACTCTCTAAAGGTTCCGTCCCGGATGACGCTCTCCGTCATCGCGTTTCTTTTCGATATATTGTTGCCTATGTTATCAAGATGTCGCTCCTTTGTCAACAAAAGATTGAAAAATAATTATTTTTTTCTGAATAATGCCGATTTATTGCTCTTTTCAGATTTTTTAGTTGACACCAGGGCTCATCCATAGTTTAATAGTATTTAAAAACTTGATGGAGGAATCGGAATGGAAGGCGCAAAAGCCATAATAGAGTCAATTGAAAAGCACGGAACCGACAGAGTCTTCGGACATCCGGGAGGAGCTGTCCTCCCCCTTTACGAAGCCCTAAGGGCTTCGGGTCTTGTCCATGTGCTGACCCGTACAGAGCAGGGCGCGGCCCACGCGGCAAGCGGATACGCGCGAATGAGCGGAAAGCCCGGGGTTTGCATAGTGACAAGCGGACCCGGGGCCACCAACATCATAACCGGAATAGCCACAGCCCAGGCAGATTCCGTACCCCTTGTAGTAATAACAGGGCAGGTTCAAAGGAGCAGGATAGGTACCGACGCTTTTCAGGAGGCTGACATAACCGGAGCCTCCGAACCCTTTACAAAGCATACATACCTTGTGCAGGACGCAAACGAACTGCCCAGAATAATGAAAGAGGCTTTCCACATAGCCTCGACAGGCAGGCCAGGTCCCGTGCTCATAGACATTCCTGTGGACATACAAAAGACGGATGTAACGGATTCATGCGAAACTCAAATAAATATCAGGGGATACAAGCCTGTTTTCCACGGAAACAGGAAACAGATAAAAAAAGCCATCAGCGCAATTGAGAAAAGCGAGAGGCCCCTGGTGTGCGCCGGCGGAGGCATACTCTGCTCGGGAGCAAGAACCCCTCTCAACCTCTTTCTGCAGAAAACAGGAATACCTGTCGTCTGCACTCTTATGGGAAACAGCGCCATCGACGGCGGGCTTGCGAATTCCATGGGAATGATCGGCTCTCACGGACATCTGCGCGCAAAACAGGCCCTTAAGGAGTCCGACCTTCTTGTAATAATCGGCGCAAGAATCTCTGACAGGGCAACGGCGGGCGGTCAGATATTCGAAAGCCGTAAAACTATAGTGCACATAGACATCGACCCTGCGGAGGTCGGAAAGAACATAGAGACTCAAATACCTATTGTGGGCGATGCGGGAGACGTTGTCATGTATTTGCTCAAGCATATAGACCCGGAAAAGTCATGGAATTGGAAGCCGTGCAGGACTCCTTCGGAGGAGCCAGTGCCTTCCAAAACCCGTGCCGACAAGCTGGACCCCGCTGTGCTCCTGCACTGCGTTTCCGAAAAGGCGGACCCTGACGCTATATTCACCGCCGATGTAGGCCTAAACCAGATATGGGCCGCCCGCCACATAGAGATGTCAGGCAAAAGAAGGTTCCTGACATCCGGCGGACTGGGAACAATGGGATACGGACTGCCATCTGCAATCGGAGCCAAGATGGCCGTCCCGGGCAGACAGGTTTTCGCAGTTATGGGTGACGGAGGAATACAGATGAGTCTTGGCGAGCTTGGAACATTGGCGGAATCGGGGGAAAAGGTTGTGATACTGCTTTTGAACAACCAGTACCTTGGTATGGTCAGGGAACTTCAGGACAACGCTTACGGAAAGGAATGCAGGCATGGTGTGCGTTTCGAAAAGGGACCGGATTTCGTTAAAATTGCCGAGGCATACGGTCTTAAAAGCGCACACGCATGCGATATGGAAAGTTTCGAAAAAATACTCGATCTTTCCTTGGCCGGCCATGACAGTTGGCTTATCAACTGCAAAATAGACTCCAAGATCAATTCAGTAAGGAGGTTTTAGCATGAACAAAAGAATATTGTCCGTTCTGGTTGAAAACCACGCCGGGGTTTTGTCCCGGATTGCAGGCCTTTTCAGCAGAAGGGGCTACAACATAGACTCCCTTTCGGTGGGCACAGTCGATGACCCCGAATACTCTAGGATGACAATCGGCATAACTGCCGACGACTGGCAGACCGAACAAATAATGAAACAGCTCAACAAGCAGGTGCCGGTGATCAAGGTTGTGGAGCTTTTGCCGGACGACTCGCTGATAAGGGAAATACTGATAATAAAAGTATCCTCCCCTGTAGAATCAAGACGCGAAATCAAGGACCTGGCCGACCTTTACAAGGCATCGGTGCTTGATGTAACGAAAAACACAATGGTTTTGGAAACAACCGGCTCGGAAAAGAAAATAGAATCATTCATAGACCACATGCGAAGCTATGGGCTGCTTGAAATTGCGCGCTCAAGCTCCGTCGGCATGCAAAGAGGCTCCAAGGTTTTTTAACATGGAAAAGGGGACATGGAAAAGGGGACAGTCCCCTTTTCCATAAATTAACCGCATCACTTTTTTATAGCCCATTCTACTACTCCGCGGCCTACCCCCATAATCTCACATGTTTCCTTTTGGGTGAATCCATATACTTTTATCAGTTTTGTCGCAAGACCATACATTATATGCTTGTCAGCATTTTTCAGGTCTTCCTTTGCCAGGCCTTCTTGTGTAAGCATTTCCTGATATATGCCTTTTGCCCTTATTCTCCTTCTCTTTTTCATGACTTCTGCGATATCCATGTATTCGTTGTTGTCCCAATCCTTATGTGTTTCTTTGAACCCTTTTATTGATCCAAATAATGCTGCAACCGATTCTTTTACTTGACTATCCAATAATCTGCTTTTTGCAATATACTCCGTGTAGCTTGACCATGGCCAGTCTTCCATGCTTTCGACCAATCCGGCTTCCAAAGGATTTCGATGAACATATCGAACGACACCTAAAAGATATTGACTGCTCTCAATTGTTTCACTCCTGAATCTGCCTTGAAAAACATGACCCACCCTGTCTCTGTTCAAGTTATAGTATGATGCATAGGAAACAGTGATTTTTTTCATGAAATCCGCCAATTCCTCTATTTCTGCTTTTGCAACAAGGTGAAAGTGGTTTCCCATGAGGCAGTATGCCGCTACAGCAACATCGTTCAGCTCAATTTTTTCTTTGAAGATTTTCATGAATTTGCCTTTGTCCTGCGGTGATTCGAATATGTACTCTTTATTGTTTCCGCGAATCATAACATGGTAATATCCGCTTTCACTCATTTTTCTTGCTTGCCTTGGCATTTTCACCACCCCTTTTATTTAATAATACACCCAATACAAGCAATTTGCTGTCTAAAAATAAGAATCCCATGGAAAAGGGGACTGTCCCCTTTTCCATGGGTTTTACTGTTTTTACGATTTTTGTAGTTTATTCAATATTGGTTTTCAGCTTTTCTTCTGTAAAGAAGTCCAAGCCCGATAAGAAGCATTCCCATGAAGTAGAAAATATTTTTACTTTCTTCACCTGTATTCGGGAGAGCCTGGGGCACCTCTATAACCGGAACTTCCAGTTCTGCTGCTTCACCAGAAGCCATGGCTATTTGGGGCTGGCTTTGAGGAACATTGACCACTTGAGCCACAATTATCTCTTCTGGGTCGGAATCATTATTGTTGTTCCCATTGTCGTCTGAATTTCCATTATCGTTTCCATTGTTGTCGTTATTGTTTGGATTTCCGTCGTTGTCGTCTGAATCATCGTCATCGCTGTCGTCTGAATCATCATCGCTATCGTCTGAATCGTCATCGTCTGAATCGTCGCCGTCGTTGTCGTCGGGATCATCTTCGTCGCCGTCAGAATCATCATCGTCGTCGTCTGAATCGTCGTCGTCTGAATCATCATCGCTATCGTCTGAATCGTCGCCGCTGCCGGAATCGTCGCTGTCGGAATCATCGTCGTTGTCGTCGGAATCATCACTGTCGCCGTAGCAAGGTATGAAACCTATACCATCACTCCAAAGGACTCCTGTCCCGGGATGGCCGTCCATCTGATATGCCTTGAACATGTAGTTCCCGGATTCTCCGTCATAGTCCTGAAGATTCACTCTAAGTTCTTCGCTTTGACCGGAATCAAGCGGTCCGAATGTGCCGCTGGCAATTACTTGGCCGTTCTTGGGATTTCCTGATTCTGAATAGTAGAGTTGCCAAACAACGGAATCGGTCATGTCTCCAGAACCGCCGTTTTCAACTATGGAATAAACATACGGGCAGTCTGTGCCGCTGTTTCCATTAAAGACAAGTGAACTCTTGTCCCAGCTGGAGCTGTTGCTGTTTTCGCTTCCGTTGTTGCTGTTTTCGCTTCCGTTGTTGCCGTTTTCGATTCCGCTGTTGCTGTTTTCGCTTCCACTGTTGCTGTTTTCGCTTCCGTTGTTGCCGTTTTCGCTTCCGCTGTTGCCGTTTTCGATTCCGCTGTTGCTGTTTTCGCTTCCACTATTGCTTTTTTCGCTTGCATTGTTGCTTTTTTCGCTTCCGCTTCCTTTTTCGTCTTTTTCGTCCTTTTCGTCTTTTTCCTTTTGCTTTTCGCCTTTTTCTTTCCCACTTTGGGAGTTTTCTTGTCCCTGCTCGGAAGCATTTTCAGATACTGCATAAGAATAATCATCGATTCTGCTCATCGGCAATATCAAAGCAAGTGTCAGTGCCATGAATATTATAAAGAATCTTTTTTCTCTGAATTTCATTTTACTCTCCCCTTCCATTCTTTCTTTTTTAAAAACAAAAAACTGCCATTTTCATGGCAGCCGAACCGTCATAGTTTTCACTTTAGACTTCAAGCTTTGCGTCCCTGCCTTTCGACAGGTTTGCCAATTGAATTATTTTTTTATTATTACCCACTTCCACTTTATTATATCACTTTTTCTAATATTTTCTATATAGTTGCCATCTTTTTTACTTATAACAATCCCCGTACAGTTGGTCAGACTGCCGGGGATTATAAAGGGGGTACGAATAACCGGAAAAGTTAATCATACTTAACCCTATTTTAATACATAATTCAATTATTAACTAACAATTCTTTTAAATTTTATATTAATATTTTATTACAAAAATTTCTTGCATATGTCAAGCAATCTCCGACTCAGACTGGTATTTCCCAACTATAGACTCGAATATCCATTCATTCTCGGTAAAAACTTTCACAATATCGGGGTCAAATTTTCGTCCGGAATCATTTACTATCATAGCGTAGGCCTTCTCGTGCGTATATGCCATCTTGTATGGACGCCTGCTTACAAGTGCATCATAAGCGTCGGCAACGGCCATTATCCTGGCTGAAAGCGGTATTTCTTTTCCGCAAAGGCTATCGGGGTAACCCTGCCCGTTGTACCACTCATGATGGTGCCTGGTTATCTCTATCCCCATTTTTACGAAGTCGTTGTCCGGATATTCGCTTAATACCGCCAAAAGTGTTTCGCATCCTATATCTGAGTGCCTCTTCATTATTTCAAACTCCGCCGGGGTCAATTTGCCGGGCTTGTTGAGTATGTAATCCGGTACTGCAACCTTTCCTATGTCGTGAAGAGCACTGGCCACTTTTATTATGTCGACAAATTTTTCAGCAGTTGTCCATTCAGCCTTGTAAAAATGTCTGGGCAGATTTTCGGCCAATATGCGGCAATACTGCCCTGTCCTCTCTATATGTTTTCCCGTACCTTCATCCCTTGATTCTACCAGCCGCGCTAGTGCGTAAATGGTTCCAACGTGCGACAGTGATATCTCCTCGACTTTTTCCCTGACCTGGTCCTCGAGATTCTTGTTGTAATGTTCTATGTTGTGGTTTTGCAGATAGTTGGTCCGGATTATGCATTCGAAATTATAGCTGCTGATCATACCAAGAATGTTAAGACCAAAGAATATTACAAGCAAATAATATGTCTCTGTGTGCATGCTTCCATGATTAAAAACAAATCCCAGTATAAAAAAAGCGAAAATCGACCATCCTCCCAGGGCTGCATATGCAAATCTAAGCCTTATGAGGGAATATACGCAATAGAGCACCAAAAATAACGAACCGTAGTATGCAAAATTGTCCGGTAAAGACAAAAGCATTATTACTGATCCTGCTCCTGCGGCTACGAAATTCACAAGGTACGCCGTCTGGTGGATTTTATAAAATTTGTCCCAATACGTCAATAATGCAGTCGCTATAAAAATAGGTATCACAAAGCAAAAGCGCAGTAGAAAGAAAAACGATGCGAGTTCCGGCGTCTGCCACCTGTCTATGATTGAAAATAACCCATAGAGAACTGCGCTTACAAAAAGGGTCACCCGAATCATTTTCAAATCATCTGTGTATGTTTTTTTAAGAAATTCGTTTTCGCTTTCACTGTCGAACAATTCCTTTAAACCCTTTAATTTCACTCTTCACACCGTCCCTGATTTTCAGTAATCAATAACCATGTTTTTTCCTCTTTTTTTCGCCTTGTACAGAGCCTCGTCGGCACGCGCGACAAGTTCATCAGCTGTGCACTTGTCGTTCAGGGAAGCAATTCCAGCACTTATTGTAATGCCAATGCCCGCGCCTTGCGACTTCTCAGCGTTTTTGCGCAGCCGGTCGATTATGCCGTATGCGTCTTCAAGTTTCGTGTCGGTGAATATAATAAGGAATTCGTCCCCTCCGTAACGGCCAATGATGTCGGAATCCCTGAGCCTTGCATTCATAAGCTCTGCGAAGTCCGAGAGCACCAAGTCTCCGGTCTTGTGCCCGTATTGGTCGTTTATTTCTTTGAATCCGTCAATGTCGACCATCGCCACCGTAAGGCTCTTTCCGTACCTGGCAGCGTTCTGTATTTCGACGAAAAGGAACTCGTGCACCGCCTTGTGGTTATATAGGCCGGTCAGACCGTCTCTTAGGGAAACTTCCCTAAGTTCGCTGTTCATCTTCTCTATCATTGCATTCTTGTCAAGAAGCCTTAAATCCTTCTCGACAATGTTCTTGAATTCTCTCATTATCTGTTTTGTCAAATCATTGTGGATTCGCTTCTTTTGGTCCAGCACGCATATGGTTCCAAAAATTTCTCCGCTTTCCCATTGAAGAGGATATCCGAGATATGAAATCATATTGAGCTTTACATCGGGGTTGTCTTTCCAAATAGAATCGGCAAAAGCGTCGGGCACTTCGAGCTCCTCGCTAAGTCCGATTACCGTTTCGCAATAGAGACCCGCTCCAAGATGTTCGCTTTCGTTTCTTTTGTATGGATTACCCTCGCTTTCGCTCGAAAGGAAAACTTCAATTTTTTCATCTTCCATTCTCATTATCAGCGCCGCCGGCACATCCGCGACTTGAGCCAGCAAGTTGAGTATGCTCTGCCAAGCGTCCATAACTTCATATCCAATACCCGGCTTTTCCCTTGAAGTTATATCGACGGAAACTGGATTTTCAATGCCTGCCACTTTTACATTTGCCTGTGTATCCATCTTCATAACGCGGTCTCCCTTCATTTTATATGTAAATTATGATATGTGTACCCATTTGCAGAATAATAGCCACGCGCATTGGATAATATTAATAATAGTTACAATTATCCATTTTAAGTATTTCGACGAATGCTGTTCATTTACCTTTTTTTCGCTTATTATTATAGTATCCATAATTCAAACTGGCAACTATCAGGAAAGGAGCCTTCTAATGTCAAAAGTGGCAATTATAAAATGTGAAAACTACGACTGTGAAACGGTTTATGAAAAAATAAAGAAAGGGCTGGCTTTGCTCGGAGGACTGGAAACCTTTTTCGAGCATTCCGAAAAAATCCTGCTCAAACCAAACCTTTTGGCTTCAAGCATTCCAGACAAAAGCGTTACAACGCATCCCGCTGTGTTCGAGGCCGTAGTCAGGCTTATGAAAGAAAACAATTTCAATATAGTGTATGGAGACTCCCCGGGTTTCGGCAAGCCGGAAAGAGTTGCAGCAAATTCGGGGCTGAAGGAAGTCGCCGACAGGCACGGAATTGAATTCGCAAATTTCAAAGGAGGCGAAACCGCGGATTTCCCCCAAGGCAATTTCACCAAGCAGTTCGAGCTCTCAAATGCAGTCCGTGAAACTGACGCCATACTCAATCTTTGCAAAATGAAAGCGCATCAATTGACCAGAATCACCGGTGCGGTAAAGAACTCGCTGGGTCTAGTATACGGAATAAACAAGGGAGCAATGCACGCAAAATATCCCGATGCAATAAGTTTCTCAAAGATGCTCGTCGACCTGAACCTCCTCATAAAGCCCAGGCTGCACATAATGGACGGTATAATGGCAATGGAAGGAAACGGCCCGAGGTCCGGAAATCCGAAGAAAATGAATGTCATAATAATGTCGGGCGACCCTGTAGCCCTTGACGCAACATTCTGCCGGATGGTCGACCTTGACCCCGAATTGATTCCCACAGTCTACTATGGAGAATCATACGGACTTGGAAAATGGAAAGAGGAAGACATCGAATATCTAGGCGACGGCCTTGGCGGGTTCATTTCAAAAGACTTTGACATTAAGCGCGGTCCGGTGAAAAAAGAAAACATTGCCGCGGCATCAATATTCAGAGGAATGGTTCTTCGCAAGCCATTCATAGAAGAGTCGAAATGCATACGCTGCGGCGTTTGCGTCGAGGCATGCCCTGTGCAGGGTAAAGCTCTTGAGTTCAAGAAAGGCGACCGTTCCAATCCGCCTGTTTACGACTACAAGAAATGCATAAGATGCTATTGCTGCCAGGAAATGTGCCCAAAAGAGGCGATAGACGTGAAAACGCCTCTTTTGGGAAAATGGTTTCTTTACAAATAGCTGAAAAATAGCCCCTTCAATGGGGTTTTTCTTTGCGTTCTTTTTTTCGGTCGCCATTTTAAATCGCATTCATTTCCGCGTTTAATAATTCAAAAACAGGGCAAGATGCAAATACCTTACTTTGCCTTCAAGCTCCCAGGGAGGTGAAAACATGAACAAGAAAATACTTATCGTCGTATTGGCGCTGTTGCTGGTGTTTGCTTTTACAATCAGTGCATTTGCTGGACATCCACCTATTGACAAAATCAACAAAAAACCTATGCCTGCACAAGCAGCAAAAGGGCTCCACAATGCGTGTGGACATTTAGATGAAGAAAGCATAGCATACCATGTCCATTTATATTTTCTTTCCCCACATGCTATAACGGAATGACAAAATTCACAAGGATGCCATTGAAAGTCCAAAACGAACCCCCGCCCGGGGTTCGTTTTCTTTTTAGGCGCAACTCAGCTGCCGATTTTTCACATGCAGCATCCCTGTTTCGAATAGCATGTTGCGTTTGTCTATACCTCCATAGGGTAAAACAATACCATAGAAATACAGCTTGATAAAAAAACAATGGAGGTGCATCATGAGAAAGAACGGACTAGCGCTGGTTTTGGCGCTAATGATGGTTTTGGTATTTGCATCTGTCTCCTTTGCCCACCCTCAGGTCAATACAGTCGATCTTCCAATCCAATCACTTGAGCGTTTGGATTCGGGCATCCACAGGGCTTATATGAATGTGAGTGAAAAATCCAAAGGAATAGCACAGCACAACATGTACTACAGATTCCAATTTGAGAAGTTTCATGGTTCAGACTAAAAAATTCAGGTGAAAAAGAACAATCCAGCTCTTAGCCGGATTGTTCTTTTGTTGTCTATTTTTTCTTTTTCATAAACATTAATCCTCCGCCAATTGCCGCAAGCAACACAAGTCCTCCCAGCACTTTTGCAAGTCCGGATTTTCTTTCTGTTTTGGCTATGGCTTTCTCCATGTCATCATTTGAAAAGCCCTCCCCGTCTTCCTCCTGTCTTGTTTGCCCTCCCGAACCGGATTCGGAAGATTCTCCAGGCAAAACCACAGCGCCTTCCATGTCCACCTCAGACGGATCAACCAACGGGTTTCCGGCTTCGTCGTAGAATGCCTCGGACCGAGCATTCTCCTCCTCGGCTATGTCCTGAGCCAAAATAAGGTTTTGAAGAATTGACGCTTCCTCGACCTTTGTTACATAAAGGTCCTTCTGCATTGTAAGGGCGACCTTCCAGTCCCCTCCTTTGTTTGTCGCGTATACCATGAAGGTGTCTTGCCATGAAGCCACGCTTCCATCCTCCGCGATGACCGCCTCGGTTTTGACATCTACTGATCCCATGGCGGCTGAATTGTCCTCGGCAATCGTAAAATTCATGTTCGAAGTTTCAAAAACGGTTGGATCCGCGGCCCCGAATGCAGTTTCAAGGTACATTCGGTATGTCTCCTCGTCCGCCAGATGAGCCTTGACATATTCCATGTCTACTGTCCTGATTATTGCATCCGCATCACCGGTGGCGCAGGCTTCGTAGTATTCGCTTGCCGCTTGCTCGGGACTTTCTGCCGCAAATGCCGTCTGCACGAGCGCCATGACAAGCAATAGCGCTATTGACATTATTTTCTTTTTCATGTCCTACACCTCCAGTCCGACGACTGGAACCAAAAGAACCGCCCTGCTGGTGTATCCGCTCTCGTCTTCAGCGATTACGATTACAGGAATCATTTCCTTTCGTTCCTCCGCCCTGTTCATTTTGTCCACCTTGGAAACGTATTTGAGGTTTCCCTTCCAGACATTGGTCATGAGATTGAATACCGCCATTTTCTCTGGACCTATCCCCAAAGCTTGGCCGTTGCCGTCTGTAAGGTATCCCGCAATCGCCGCAAAGCCTCCTACACCTGTTTGGAGAAGGCTTATGGCTGCAATACCCGCGTCGCTGCCAATCTCGACCACGCCTTTATTCTTCCATGTGAATGCCTCATATATGTCATTGCCCAATGGGCTTGCTCCCTGCTGTGTCTGGCTGGCGAAGGCCGCATTGTTGATGTCGTTCATGCGAGCGTTTATTTTCTCCCACTGCTCAAGAAGCTTCTGCCTGTTAGCCATTGCCTCCATGAACTCCTTGCTGCCTTTTGCGTCATCCATGTCGAGACCGAAGCCCTGGACCCTGTCGATCATCTTGTTTGCACCCTTCATCTTTTTAGTGAAGCGGTCCATCATTACTGCTTCAGCATCTGCTATGGCCTGAAGTATAGTCCCTTCCTGAAGGGCTAGCATGCTTAGGTCCTCCAATTCCTTGTTGAGGAGGAAATTGCCGACCTCCGGCGCCTTGAATGCAATATTAACAGTCCCGTTCGGCGCTACCTCGAGTTTTGTCTCCTTGGACCACTTTCCGCCGGACTCCTTGCTCATTCCAAACGGAGTCAACACTCTTATCTTTATTTTTTGGGAATCGGGATCCTTTACAGAAAACCCGAATGCCGTCTCTGCGGAGCTTTGAATCTCGGCGGGGCTGGTGTTGTCGAAAACAACCTTGGGCGATGCGTCCGCCAGACGAACCTTGTATTCCACCTTGTTGGACACTATGGCGCCAGTTGAATCCTTAAGCATGAAGCTGACTGTCTCCTCGGGGTTGAAAACAGTCTGCTTGGTCTTTCCTCCCCCTGTGCCCTTGGTGCGCATGAGCACGGATACGATATCGCCGTCGGCGGCGTATGTTATGGAATCGGACATGATGCTGCCGCCCTTTACAAATCCGATGGCGCAATTTCCTGGCTTCTCAACTGTTTCACCGTATACATACAGTTTATCGTCCGGATCGTATGCTCCGGATTTTTGTATCTTTACAACTGCAGTGAAGGCCGAGTCCATCTTGGTGCCTGTGTTGTATATTCCGTTGTTGAAAACGGCTATTCCGGGAGAAAGCAAAGAAACGGTGTATTTCACAGGACCCTTCCGCTCGACCTTGGGGATAGCATATTCCCCTTCGAACTGCTCCACGACCTTGAAATTTTTGACAAAGGTTTCGAACTCTGCCAGCACGCTCTCGAAAATTGCCTGGCTGTTGTTGGTGTCGGCGGAGAAGGACCTTTGGCAGGAAAGTCTTATGGTCCGCCCCTTGTCATAGAAGTAGTATCTGACTTCCACCTGATGGACCTCCCAGGTCTCAAACCCCACGGGATGGCTGATGCTTTTATAAGCCTGCGCCTTGGTTCGCATGAAACCCTGCTTCATGCCCATGTGGGCCGTCAGGGCCTCGGGCGCCTCCACCATTGGAACCTCCGAAAAAGCGATCTTTGTGGCTTTGTCGGCAGCGGCCACAAGGTCCTCGCCCTCGGGCATTTCACTGTTGAAATAGATGTTGCCGTATAATCTGGTCTGACGCTCGTCCGTCCCTTCGTGGAAGTCTCCCATAGTGTTTTTACGGGTGTCCTCCCAGATATCGAAGTTCCATTGGCTGAAGGTCTCATTATCTATTACGAAACCGAGAGGCTTTGTAACGCTTATTGTCGGAGTTGCAACCTCGTAAGTCACTTCCGCCTTGGCCAGGTTGCCCACAGAGGCCACCACCTCGCCAGAGTCCTTTTCCGAAACACCTGTGAACATCAGATATCCAGGCGAGGCCTCGTATTCCTTCATGGAATCAAACTTCTCAACCCTTCCCAGCCTCAATGAAAAAGTAGTGTTTTTGAGGGATTCCCGGTTTGCGATTTCATCGGCGCCATGCCAGCTTTTGGACATTACTTTCAGCACAATCTCCTCTTCCCCCTTGTATGCATAAAGATTCCGGTTTCTGAATCCAGGAGTCTTGGACCCGGACGGCACCTGACCATACTGGTCCAAGGGGGCGGGGGTCAGGTTTGAATCCGCCTCGTAGAAAAAACCGTTGAAGTCTCCAATATGAAGCACATTTGCGGTCTTTCTGAGCTCCGGATCATTGATCCGGATGGTGATCTCGTATGTACTCCAGGCGGAAACCACCTGGGGCACGAAAACCTCCAACGAATCCTGCAAATCCTCGACGGGCCGCCATGGACTCTCCCCATATGCGAAAACCGTCATGGATAAAAGACAGACAACCAAAACATAAGCTATTTTTCTTTTCATAGAAGCACTCCCCTCAAAATTATTTTCAATACTGTTTTTCTCGACAATTCAAAATCTCAAATATTTGTCTCTTCTTTTCGCTTGGCGATTTATATTGATGGTGCAAAAATATTGTTCTAATTCACGGAATTTCTTTCAGTATAATTTCACCAGACATATCCTCTAAATAATATAAAAGCATTTCTTTACCATTATATCAGCATATTGGATTTTCTCTATACTACCTAGAGGTAATATTCGCACAAATACAAAAAAACCCGGCTTTCAAGCCGGGCAGTCATTGCTGGAAAAGACATGCAGATGTTCTAAGTCGAATAAATTTTTTTTGAAATTGCTATCCCCGTGGGCGTTGTTGCAAGTCCTCCCATTGCCGTTTCCCGGAAAGCGATTGGCAGAGCTTTCCCTACCTTGTACATGGCCTCCACAACCTCGTCGAATGGTATCACGCTTTCTATTCCGGCAAGGGCCATGTCCGCCGATACCATGGCGTTGGCTACGCCAAGCGCGTTTCGCTTCTGGCAGGGGCTTTCAACAAGGCCCGCTATGGGGTCGCATATGAGGCCGAGCACATTCTTAAGTGCCATTGCGGCCGCATGAAGGGACATGACGGGAGTGCCTCCCGCTATCTGTACCGCCGCAGCTGAAGCCATGGCCGCCGCTGTTCCGGTCTCGGCCTGGCAACCTCCCTCGGCTCCGGAAACCGTTGCGTTTTGAACAACAATCAAGCCTATGGCAGATGCCGCGAAAAGCCCTTCGATCAGTTCATCTTCTGTCAAGCCAAGCCTTTCGCCCGCCGTCAGCACAACCCCGGGTATTATTCCGCAAGAACCTGCAGTGGGCGCGGCAACAATCTTTCCCATGGAAGCGTTGACTTCCATGACAGAAAGAGCCCTGGCTACGGCCTTGTTTATTATATTGCCCGATAAAGTCGTGTTTTTTTCATTCCAGGCATTCAGCTTGCGGGCCTCTCCGCCTATGAGCCCACCTACAGACTTCATTTCACCGTCAATTCCTTTTGTTGCTGAAGACTTCATTATATTCAATTTTTCTTTCATTCCCGCACTGACCGCTTCAATTGTTTTCCCTGAGATTTCTATTTCTCTCAGCATCATGATTTGCCCTATGGTTTTTTTTCGTGTGTAGCAAAGGTCGAGCAGTTCTTTCCCATTTTCGAATCCATAATCCATTGCTATGCCTCCCCGTCCATGAACACTATGGCATAGGCGTCGTTTACGCCTTCTATTTGGCTTCGCAAAGTTTCCTCTATGCCTTCATCGAAGCAGTCATCGGCTTCTATCACCATAAAGGCGTCCTCGCCCTTGCTGTGCCTGTAAACGCTCATGAAAGCTATGTTTACTCCATGCTCGGCCAAGAGTCCTGTTACTTTTGAAATGACGCCAGGATAGTCCCTGTGACGTGTTATCAGCGTGGGGTACTCTCCTGTAAGCTTGAGCTTTAGTCCGTCGAGCTCGGTCATTTCGATGTTGCCTCCGCCGATTGACGCACCCGTTATTTGGATGGATTTGCCGCCGGACTGGTCTATTATGAACTTTACTGTGTTGGGATGGACATTACCAAGATCAACTTTTTCTAATTCATATGAAAATCCCCAAGCATCTGCAAGCTTCAGGGCATCCTTAAGCCGCTCGTCGGAAGCCGGTATGCCGAGCAGTCCCGCAACAACGGCCCTGTCGGTACCATGCCCGCGGAAAGTCTTGGCAAAGGACCCGTGAAGTTGTATCGTCGTTTTTATCATGTCCCCCCGCGCGATTTTGCGCGCCAAGGCTCCAAGCCTGTTGGCTCCGGCGGTATGAGAACTTGAAGGCCCAATCATGTCTGGGCCTATTATGTCAAAAGCGCTATATTTTTTCATTCCAACTCCTTCGGACACGGACAAAGGGACAGGGACCTGTCCGCTATGCCCTCTCCACAATATTTTTCTTCACTCCAGTTACTCTAGCAATCTGCCTTATTGAAGCACCATCAATTGACTTCAAATCCCTTAAAATTAATTTTTTCTTGTCTTTTTCAAGCAGATTCACCGAATTATTTTCAACTCCGTAGGTGTTTTTTACAATGTCGATAATCTCTTGATCCGATACTTTATGTTTATGCTTTTCTTTATATTCAATGAATCCTTCATCGCTTTCCTCTTCCATGAAGCTCTTAATTTTTTTTATTGCTGATTGTTTATTTTTTGAAAACATTCCCAAAATCAATTCTGTATCCAAATCACTTTTTTCGTGGGTATAATCATCATAACTGCTCCAGTTGTACCTGTCTAAGCTATCTACAATGCCGGCTTTGACAGGGTTTTGGTGTATATACCTTAATGCTGCCAACAAATATGCCTCGTTTTCAACAATCTCGCTTTTATATCTCTCCTGAAACAAATGTCCGCATCTATCATACTTCCAGTTGTACCAATACACAAAACTCGAACATATCCTTTGCATAGACAACGAAACCGATTCTTCTTTCTCTTGCATTAATATATGGACATGGTTACCCATTAAGCAATATCCAAATAACTTGAATTCTCCTTTGATCTTGGCACGCTTCATAACGTTAATAAAGTATACATAGTCCTCATCATCTTCGAATATTGTCTGTCTGTTGATTCCTCTAACCATTATATGATAGATTCCCGTGTTACTTCTTTTTCGGGCTTTTCTTGGCATATTATACCACCTCGTCTATATAATAACATTATCTGTCATAGCAAACAAGATGGCTCGATTTCGGACACGTGCCTGTCCCTCTGTCTGCGTGCCTGTCCCTCTGTCTGATTCGTGCCTGTCCCTCTGTCTGATTTTTAGATTTTCATGTTTCCAGGCACCAGCTCATTCTTAGCAACCAAGCCCTTCGAAATCGCCTTTTCTCTAAGTTTCATGTAGAGTTCGGCATTAGTCGCATCGTAGTATGGCTGCACGAAAAAGATTCCTATCCCAAAGAAGAGAGCGCCCAAAATGAACCACCCTATAAAGGACAAATCCAGGACGAATATTTCCAGTTTTTCTCCCATAGTCATTTCATTGCTTAGCTGAATCGCCTTTTCGCTACTCATGTCTGGATTTTCGGCCAATATATAAGGAACCATTCTGTAAGCGTATGCCTTGACTATCCCCGGTATTATAAGGAGAAGTGTCCAAAGGAATATGTATATGCTCCGCAAAAGCATGGTTTTAAATATGTTTGCGTATCTGCCTTCTCCGAATCCGTAACCTAATACTCCTATATCGGCACTCCCAAAGGTCAAGTCTATAAAGTAACGTCTGCCTCCGACTTCGACCATGTAGCCTATGAATATGCGAATCAACACAATAAGCAGTACTGTTGCACCGACAAGCATTATCATTTTGTAATTGTAATTGAAAAAGTCAGACACCGCGTTTCCTCCGGCGGCGCCTCTTCCTCCTGCTGATCCGCTCCCCCAGCTTCCACTATTGTGGCTGCCTCCAGTAAGCATAATCAAAAAACTTACAATCAATGCTTTCCAGTAATCATCCTTGAGCACTCCTTTGGCGCGATTCTTAAGCACTTCTCTAGTCCACATGTTATCCTCCTCTTAATTCCCCTTCGTTTTTCCATATAAAAAATGCTTAAGGTTTTTTCATAATAACAAACTTAGATTGTTTTATGCAATTAAAAAAATGTCACTAAGAAAGATGGCTTATTCACTATAACAATATATCGAGCTCTTGAATTCAAAAATGAAGCCGCTGATAAACAAGAACAGGTGGGGCAAGACAACACTCTTGTCCCCCTGTTCTTGTTTTATATTATTTTTATTTCATAAGAAAGCTCAAGGGCCTTTTCAAATAGCGCGCTTACTCCGCAATATCTTTCCTGTGAAAGCTTGACTGCTTTTTCGATTTTCGCCAAGGGAAGCGCTGCCCCCTTGCTCTTGAACTCATAGATCAAATGCATTTTTGTGTAGGTCTTGGGGTGGTCGTCAGTCATTTCGGTTTCGGTCTTTATGTCGAAGGACTCTATGTCGCCTGCAACCTGCATTTTTCTGAGTATGGAAACAACATCCATCCCGGTGCAGCCTGTGAGCGCAGCCACAAGAAGCGGCTTTGGCCTGGGGCCCCTGTCCTCTCCCCCTACTTCGCTGTGTGCGTCCATTAGAACCTTGTGACCTGTTATTTCAGCTTCAAATGCCATGTTTCCCGCCCATGATGTATTGAATGTCTCTTTCATTTCTTTTTCCTCCCTGTCTTCGGTTTACCAATATTTTATACCCCATGATGGTAAGCGTCAATCTCAAGCATTGATGATGGTGGCCGATATTTAAATAGAACATCTCCTGAAAGACATTGCATTTCCAATAGAATGCAGATTACAAACACCGATTTCTGCGTTTCTTTATTAAACTATCAAAAAGCAGCAGTCTCGAAACATAAAGACTACTGCTTTTGATTCATTGTGTTTAAAACTCATTCTCGGCAAGACAATCAAATGCATCGGACAAGGTGCCTGTCCCTCTGTCCGACTATTTGTCAAATTTATTTGCAAGCTTTGTCCACGCATGGAGCGATTTTTCTATCTTTTCGTAGGAAATGCAGTAGGAAGCCCTGAAGTAGCCGGGGCATCCGAACGCAGAACCCGGAACTATCAGTATGTTGAATTCCTTGGCGGCCTGCACGAATTCGTTGTCGTCGTCAATAAGCGCCTTTGCAAACAGGTAGAAAGCCCCGTCCGGTATGGCGCATTCGAACCCTAGCTTGAGGAGATGATTATAGAGCAGGTCCCTGTTTCTTTTGTAGACTTCAACATCAACAGATTCATTGAGGCATTTCAATATTACTCTCTGGAAAAGGGACGGCGCATTGGTATACCCTATGTTTCTTGTTGCGTTGCTCAGGCATATCTCGACCTCCTGGGCCTGTTCCATTTCCGGCAGGAAGGCCACGTATCCTATCCTTTCTCCAGGCAGTGAAAGCGATTTGCTGTAGGAGTAGACTATGAATGTGTTTGTGTAGTAGTTGAGCATGTAGGGAACTTCCACTCCGTCATAGACTATTTCCCTGTAGGGGTCGTCGGCAACCACATATATTGTCCTGGCGAATTCCCTCGATTTTTTCTCGAGCAGGGCCGCAAGCCCTTCAATGTCCTTTTCTTTGTATACTACTCCTGTAGGGTTGTTGGGGTTGTTTATTATTATGGCCTTTGTCTTTGGCGTAATTGCTGCCTCTAGGGCCTCAAGGTCCGGCTGGAAGCTTCCTACAAGAGACGGCACCACTACCAGTTTTCCTCCGCAGTAGTCGGCGTAATTCCTGTAGGGTCCGAAATACGGAGAGAATGTTATTATCTCGTCGCCCGGGTCAATTATTGTGCTGAAGACTATGCTCAGCCCTCCCCCGGCTCCGACGGTCATGGCGATATTCTTGAATGTGAGATTCAGTCCGTGCTTCTTGTTTATGTCCTGGGCTATGGCCTCTCTGACATCTGGGTATCCTGAATTGCTCATGTATCCATGCAGGAAATTCGGGTCCTCCTCGTCGAGGATCTCCTTGATTGCGGTCTTTACTCTTTCAGGCGGCTTTACATTTGGGTTGCCGATGCTGAAATCGAATACATTTTCGGCTCCGTAGATTTTTGCAAGCCTGTTTCCTTCCTCGAACATCTGTCTGATGACCGAACTGCCTTTAAGTGATTCTTGCATTTTTCGAGATATCATATTGAACTCCTCCCGCAAACTTTTTTATTTATTTCTGTCTGTGTACAAACTTTTTCAAGCTTGTATATGTTCCTTAATATGTATGATAGGCGGCCGCCCTATCCTTTTAGAATTATCGGCAACCGCCATTTATCACTTTGTAATTCGGCTAAATGAAATTGTATCCGAGCTTGAATGCTTTGGTGTTTAATTCCTTGAATTTGCCTTTCCCTTTTTTATCAAACATCATGTTCATGCCGTCGACGCCTTCCTGCTCAGTGAAATCTCCGGACACTTTGGCTATGACTCCAGCCATAACGATGTTTGCGCCTTTGGCATGTCCTATTTCCAGCGCCATTTCGGAAGACGGAAGGGAAACGATTGTTATATCGTCCCTTACGTCTGTGTCGCATGTCACGAGAGAGCTGTCTATAACCACAGTGCCGCCCGGGGCGACAAGGCCCACAAACTTCTGGAAGGAAGGGTTGTTCATTGCAAGCAATATGTCAGGCTCTTCCTGGGAAGGATTGTATATCATTCCCTCTCCGAATTTGACTGTGCAGTTGGCTGTTCCTCCGCGCATAGCGGCGCCGTATTGCGGAATCCAGGTCGCATTCATGTCTTTCGATACGGCGATTTGAGAGATGACAAGGCCTGCAGTGAGTACTCCCTGTCCGCCCAATCCTGCAAACAATACTTCTTTCATGTCTATTTGTCCTCCCTTGTCTTTAATTCGCCTAATGGATAGTAGTCAACCAATTCATTGTTGATTCTATCAATTGCTTGAAGCGGCGTCATCTTCCAGTTGGTTGGACATGGAGACAGGACCTCGACAAGCGAATATCCCTCTTTGCCCATCTGGGCTTTGAACGCATTCATTATATATTTCTTGAGTTTAGTGACATTGGCAGGTGTTGTCGTTGCGCCCCTTGCAACATATGCCACATCCGGGAATGAACCAGCTATCATCTCGGGGAATTTCATAGGCATTCCAGTTGTTTCGCAGTCCCTTCCAAGGGGAGATGTTGTGGTCCTCTGCCCCGGCATGGTAGTGGCGCTCATCTGTCCGCCTGTCATTCCGTAGTTGGTATTGTTGACTGTTATTACCGTTATGTTTTCGTTTCTGTATGCGGCGCTGACGCTCTCGCCTATTCCTATGCTGTAGGCGTCTCCGTCTCCCTGGTAGGAGACTACAAGCGTGTCCGGATTGCACCTTTTGATACCCGTGCAAACCGCGGCTCCTCTCCCGTGAAGGCTGTCTATTTTATCCAGGTCCAGTGACGCTCCCATAAGCGAATAGCATCCTACACCTATGCTCCATACGCTGTTTCTTTCCATTCCGAGTTCCTCGATGCACTCGGCTATAAGCCTTACCACGACTCCATGGCCGCAACCAGGGCAGTAGGATATCTGATTGGTAAGTATTTCAGGCACTTTTTTAGCTACAGCCATTTTAATATACCTCCTTCATTTCACCATTTTTAATCTTGATGAAATCCGCCTTGATTTTCTTCATGGTCGGAACACCGTATGCGTAAGCAAGACAATAAACGGGTTTTGACCTCATATCGGATTTTTTAAGCGTGAGAGCAATGTCGTCGACCATTTGGCCTGTTGCATTTTCTTCTATCGAAATGAAGCCCTTGACATCGGGGTTCACTTCCTCAAAAGCCTTTTCAGGATAAGGCCACAGGGTTATTGGTCTTATATACCCGACTTTATGGCCTTCCTTGCGGAGCTGCTCGACTGTTCCGATTACCGATCTGCCGGCCAATCCGTAGGCTACCATAACATACTCGGCATCGTCGACATGCTCGGATTTCCACATCTGCTCGTTTTCCTTTGCGCGGTCGTATCTTTCCTTCATTTCAAGGGCTTCAGAGTATCTGTCCCTGTATAAAGGTGAAATTCTTTCCTTGCTGAAAGTCCCGTCTATGCATCCTTCTCTTCTTTCCACTGTTTTCATTTCAGGGAAACCGCAAGGCTCCATCATTTGGCCAAGCGAAGCTTCGGTATGGAGGATGGCTCCCATCCTGTACTTGTCGCCAAGGTCGAATGCGTGTGAAATAAGCTCGACAGCTTCCGGAAGGCTGTAGGGCGAAAGCACAAAATTCCTGTAGTCTCCGCTTCCTCCGCCTCTTGTATCCCTGTGATAGTCAGACTGGCCCGAAAGAAGTGTTCCAAGTCCGTTTCCGTATCTGACCACATTAATAGCCAGGTAAGGCAAGTCCTCGTCCGCCAAATGGGAGATTGCCTCTTGCTTGAGAGTCATTCCAACGCTCGATGATGCGGTGAAGCATCTTACTCCGGACGCCGCCGCTCCAACCAATATATTCATTGAAGACTGTTCGCTCTCAGCCTGTATGAAAACTCCGCCCACTTCATCCATCCTTGTTGAAAGGTATTCCATAATCTCTGTCGATGGTGTGATCGGGTATCCTGCATAGAATCTTGCGCCGGCTCTTATTGCCGCTTCCGCAAATACGTGATTGCCTTTTATCATGTCTTCCATTTTATTACCCCCTGTCTCCTAAGATTTCAAATACCCAGTCCGGGCACATTTTGTAGCAAATTCCGCATCCTATGCAAAGGTCGTCATCCACAACTACCGGCCTGTATCCGGTGACGCTTATTTCTTTGCTGAATGAAATTGCTTTCTTGGGACAATTTGCCACACATATGCCGCATTCCTTGCATCTCTCCTGCCTCACTTTAACTTTCATGCTTTGTATACCCCCATTCTTTTATTAGGTTCATTGAACGGTAATTTCATTTCCCGGCGACAATACTTCCTATGAATAAATTCAAGAAACATGTCTGCCAGTCCTGTTTAAATCTGTTAACTTATAATGCAATATGCATGCCAAAACAAAAACGGGCAATATGCCCGCTTTACAGTTTTTTGTTTTATGTTTTCGGTTTTTTGCTGTTTTTAATGTTAACGCCATGTTTAATAAAATCAACGCAATTGGGCCATGCTTTGAAAATCCAGTCCCTTCAAACACCTTTTCATTTTTTCACTAATCTGATTCTCTCCATGTTGGCAAGGATTCTATCGAGTTTTTTTCTTTGACTTCCTTGCGAAATCTCTCTTGCCACCAAGGTTTTTTTGATCATTTCGTCAAGATTCTCACCTTCGAAGCTTTTTTCTTCAAGCAGATTCTCATCGATTTCTCCAACCCCATTTTCATCCTCACTCAAGCCTTCGCGGATCAGGGCTCTGGTGTTTCCCACAGGGCACCTCGTACCGTCGCATTTTCCGCAGACCCCTTCGCCATTGCAAAGAGTTTCGATTTCAGTTTCCATGTTCGAATAGTATTCATAAAGCTTTCTTGAAATGTTTCCATACCTTGAGACGAAACCGCTCCTGTATGCAATATGATTTTTTCGAAGCAATGCAGCAAAAATCGCAGCAATTGCGATGATGTACAAAGTCACATTGAATTGATTGACATACCTTGCCGGAAGAGCCATATAAAGCTTTACACTCCCGAACAGCAGGAAAATAAGCGATGCGGCCGTCTTGATTCCAATTTCGGGAATCCTGTTCCCTATCTTCTTTCCTACAAATATGCCGAGACAACTCGTCGCAACCATAGCCGAAACCGTTCCGGCCAATACAAGCAACAAGTGCTTTGAAGCGGCAGCAAGGGTTATTGCAGCCAACTGCGTCTTGTCACCGAGTTCACCAATGAAAAAGGCCAATGCAACGGTTAGTACGGCCCCATATGTGCGTGATGCTTTTTCTTCTTCCTGGTCCTCTTCTTCCATCCTGAGCGACCATATGCCAAATGCCACGAAAGCTATTCCGGCGGCAATCTGAACGGTGTCCATGGGAACAACTCTTGTAAGCTGGCTCCCCAGCACTACGGCTATTCCGTGGTTGAGAAACGCCCCGATCATTATTCCGAGCAAAACCTTTTTCACCGGATACCTGGTTGCGAATGCTATTGCCAATATTTGCGTCTTATCTCCCATTTCAGCAATGAAAACAAGTATGAAAGCCTGCAGCATTTCATTTAACATTTTATTTTCTCCATTTTATTGTTCTTTTCAACTTCTCAGTAAAATCGGTTTCGGTTAGTCTCAAGCCTAATATCCCCAAATCAGTATACCACTCAATCCATTTGTTTTCCATTTGCTTGCCCGCAAACTACCCAATGCAGAGCGGAAGTTTGATTTTGATCAAAAAGCTTATTCGAGCACCTTCTTGACCGTTCCGTCCTCGTAATAGGTGATATGGGGGCTCACCCGGGTTCCGTTCTCGTAAGTCGCCTCAGATTTCAATGCGCCGCCAGGGTAATACTTCCTCCATGTGCCATGCTCCTTTCCGTTTTCGTAAGGCATCTCCGAAGCCACAGTACCGTCGGGATAATAGCTGTAGGCCATGCCTTGCTCCATGTTGTCCACATATGGCGTCATCCTGTCCAGATAGCCGGAGCTGTCGTACTCCCTATGCTCCCCGTGCTTTAAATCACGCCGGTATTCTGTCTCCCTCTCAAGGGTTCCGTCTTCGTTATAGACAATCTCCCAACCATCCCTCATGTCATCCACATAGGAAATCACATAGTGTATCCGGGTCTTCTCCGGGTCGAAGTAGCCAGTCACCTCGCCCTGCCTGCGGCCTTCCCCGTCCTCATGCCAGATTTCGGTCTCCGATTCCATGCGGGTCAGCTCGCCGGGATCCTTCCTATCCTCGCCGTCGACTTTCACGACAAGTTCGGCCAGCTTGACGCCATCGGTGTCGTAGCATTCCACAAGCATCTCACTTGTGTATCGGTCCCCTGCGCTAAAGGTTCCCACGGTGCCCTGCCCCACTGTGCCGGACCGGTCCCCGTCCACATAAAAGAGTGCAAAGGGCGCAGGATCCCCGCTTCGGGTCTCAAGCCGTACAGTGACTCGCTCCCCGGGCTGGTAGAGGTCCTTGTCCGGAACCAGAACAAGGTCCGACCCGCCGGTGAATTCCACCCATTGGAAATCGTACCAGTCCTTGTCCTTGCTTTGGAACAGAAAGCCGATTTTTTTCTCATTCCCAACGAAACCCGGCATGTCGTACTGCCTGTAGGAACCCCCCGAGTAGACGGGGTTCTCGAAATCCTCGTACCAGATTTTGGCCTCTGGCTTGTACAGGCTAAGGTAAAGCTTAGACGCCACAGCCGGGGAAAGCTCCACCCTGAAATTCAAACGGTTGGGGTCTGCAGAAAGGCCTCCCCCGATTATGATTTGGGGATGCTCGAAGATGTTGTTTGACAGTGCACCGCTTTCCACCTCTGCCCATCTTTCGCCGACTTTATACTCGTCAACAAGTGCGAATTCCCCGCACCAGTATATTTCATCATAGTCCTTGCCGTTCATGACATAGGGCGTGAACTGCTTGCCGTCGAAGGTTATGGTCCGGGACACGTCCCCCGGTTCATTGGGGTCGCAAAGATAGACCGTGTTGCCATCTATTTTATAGGCGAAAATGAAATGTCCCCCTTTCGCAGCGGGATCGCTGCTGTATATGGCAATGCCCTGGGGACGCTTGCTGGCGGCCATGGCGTACTTCATGCTGTAGAACTGCAGCTCGGCCTCTTCAGCGAAAAGCATGTCGGAAGCAATCTCCGACGCCTGCCAGGCGTAATCCGCAAAAAATGACTTTCGGTTGTTTCCGCCCGCATCCGTATGCACGGAGCTGCTGAGGCGATAGGCCCAGGAGTCGTCCTGCCATAGATTCGGCGTAGGGGTCTTGCCGTTGTTGTCCCAAAGGCCATGAAGGGGCTCCTCGCCCTTTAGGCGGCGGTTCTTGTAGTGCCAGAGCATGGCAACCGACTGTCCGGCGCAATGGCCGTCCGGATTCACGTAACTGCCGTAGTTGGTGAACTGGAAATCGTCAGCGCCGGGCCTGAAGCCGGTGTCGACAACAGAAAGCTTGTCGATGGAAGCCTTTTCGGCATTGACCACAACCATATCCTCAAGCCGGTTGGTTGCCAGGGTGATAGAGTCAGCCTCCAGGCCGGCCGATGGAATACCCTCCCAAAGCGCTTCCTCTCCGCTTTGAAAAAATGCGACAGATATCTCCCCATCCTTTGTTTTATGGGGAATATTGACGAATGCAGTCTCAAAAAGGAATGGCTCGGATGCGGAAATCTCGACCACGGGAGAAATCGACTTGGCGTTTTCAGGCATTTCCGCAGGAGTTCCCCCCTGGCTTATACGAATATTGATCGCGCCATCTGAAGCCTCTTCAGCAACCTCCACCGACAAACCTTTCAACGGGCCATCCTCCACCAATGCAGTTCCTCCGCCCGCCTCAAGGGTGGATTCAAACAAAACAGCCTCGGGCTCCCCGCAGCCAGCCATCGACAAAGCCAAAATTAAAACGCCAAGCAACATGTACAGCTTTTTTCTCATCCTTTCCACCTTCCTTCTTTGTGATTCAAGCTCGTTTAGCCTCATATCGATTTTATACCCGAAAAACCGATTTGTTTAATTGGAATTTAAAATTTTTTTCGGATTTTTATCGATTCTCTAAAAAATCCGAAAACAAGATAGATTGCGCCGTATCCGCTCTTATAGGCAGCACCATATCTTTCATCCCTTGTTTTT
>Ga0209942_1000289_pt1 | contig 31295 bp, 27 predicted proteins | sample SalPonR1_A_D2_MG_FD_185695 | JGI IMG/M metagenome (GOLD analysis project Ga0209942, IMG submission 185695) | Salt pond soil microbial communities from South San Francisco under conditions of wetland restoration - Salt Pond MetaG R1_A_D2_MG... ...
GAGCCATTGTTGGCTTACCTTTAGGAGATGTTCAATTAAGAAGTCCGATTGTTATGAAAAATATTCTTGGAACAGGAAAAGAAGGCATGGCTGTAGTTAAAGGTATTGAAAAAACCTATAATAATCCGCGCGTAAAAGTACATATATATGGTAAAAAACTATCAAAACCAGGTAGAAAAATGGGACATTTAACCGTTATTGGTAGTTCAATTGAGAAGACCAGAGAAGAAGCTAGAGTGGCTTCTGAAAATATAAAGATTATAGGAGGAGAGTAATGATTGGAATTATTATGGGAAGTGATTCAGATCTTCCAGTAATGAAAGCGGCAGCAGAATTCCTAGATGAAATAAATGTACCTTATGAATTAACCGTTGTTTCAGCTCACAGAACACCTGATAGACTAATAGAGTATGCAAAAACTGCAAGGGAAAGAAATATCAAAGTAATTATTGCAGGGGCTGGTGGAGCAGCGCATCTTCCGGGGATGGTAGCTTCTATGACTTCAGTACCTGTTATTGGTGTACCAGTAAAAACTAGTACTCTTAGTGGTGTGGATTCTCTTTATTCTATTGTACAAATGCCTCCAGGGATTCCCGTTGCAACAGTAGCAATTAATGGTGCTAAAAATGCAGGCATTTTAGCAGCTGAGATGTTAGGAACTTTTGATGATAAGATTTACAATAAAGTTGCTGCTTATAAAAAAAGCTTAGAAAAGATGATCACTGATAAAGCAGAAGTATTAGAGAAAATTGAGTACAAAGCATATTTAGAAAAAATGGGAAAATAGTTTAAGAAACTTAATGGTTACTTTAAAAGTTATGGATTGCTAAAATCCATAACTTTTTTTGTTTCTAAATTTTCAGTCAGAGATTAATAATCTTGTAAATAGGGCTAAATAAAAACTTAATACAATTCTAATGAACATTTGAAGAAAGTGGTATAGAATAAGTAGTAGGTTTTTCAAGTCAACTAGGCAAGGAGACAATATGAATGTGATTATTGATTTAAGAAAAAGACAATTGGGATCGCCCCTCCAAGAGATAAAAGAATTTTTAGGTGAAGATACAAAGGTTGTTTCTTTAGCAGAAGAAATAAGGCCTTGTATTGGTTGCTGGAGTTGTTGGCTAAAGACTCCAGGTGAATGTGTCTTTAATGATGTCATGACAAAAGTATATGCTGATTATGTTAATAGTAGCCGTGTGGTATTATTATTTGATACGAGTCAAGGATTTGTTAATTATCAGATGAAAGCTTTTTTTGATCGTACGATTCCTCATTACCATCCCTATATTGAAATAGTTGATGGAGAATGTCATCATTTAGCAAGATATGATGAGTATCCTGAACTATATTTCTATTATGATGGAAAACAGCTAAGTGATAGCGAAGAACAATTAATCGAAGATTATTTGTATAGAACAGCGTATCACTTTCAATCATCGGCCTTTAGAATACACTGGAAGGACAAACTTGAAATCATGGCACTAGAAGATAGAAAAGTTAAGAGAAATAGTGTCAAAAGAATAGAAACAGAAAAAATGGAAAAATTAATTATTTACAATGGTTCTCCAAGAATAACTGGTAGCAATACTGCTTTGATTTTAGAAAATGTGAAGAACAGTTTAAAAGATAAAGTGGAAATTCGAGATTTAAAGAATAAGGATCAGTGGAATGAATGGTTAAGCAATTTTAAAAGGGAAGAAAATGTTCTTTTTGTAATGCCTCTTTATGTCCATGCAATGCCGTCTCATGTCATGGCATTTATTGAAAAGTTAGAGCCATCAGACGGATCTGTTGCCTTTATAATCCAGTCTGGGTTCCCAGAAAGTAGCCAATCTTATTATCTTGAAGCTTATTTCGAAGCGTTGAGTAAAATTCTTAATCGGAAATATCTTGGGACGGCAATCAAAGGTGGTATAGAAGGCTTGCAAATCAGACCCTTAAAACAACAGAATAAAATGATTCAACCCTTTGTTGCTTTAGTTGAAGGATTAGTAACACATGGTAAAATGGCTCCAGATTTGATTAATAAACTCTCTAAACCTATTTATTTACCTAAAGCCATGCAGTTCTTGTATACCCTACTTAAGAAAACGGGGTTAGTCAATATATTTTGGAACCAGCAATTAAAGAAAAACAATAGTTTTGAAAAACGATTTGCTAAACCTTATAAAGTCAACTAAACGAGTCACTTTGTACTTTTGATTCCATTATAAATATGGTATAATATTTGAAATAATAAAATATTAGGGGGCATAATTATGTATGAAGGTGTTTTGGTTCGGTTAAGGGCATACGAAAAAGAGGAAATGGGATATGTAAAAGACTTGATTAATAAAAGTGAGATAAAAAAATATTTATCACCAGGGATTCCTTTTCCCTACACTTTAGAAGATGAGTTGAAGTTCTATGAGAGTATTTCGGCAAATAATGATACATATACTTTTGCTATTGAAGCCAAGGAAGATGAAGAACTAATTGGTGGATGTGGAATCAATGCTATTGATTGGAAAAACAGTACGGCAACTGTAGGGATTTTTATCGGTAAAGAAGGTTTCCTATCAAAGGGGTATGGAACAGATGCTATGAAGATTCTTATAAACTTTATTTTCAATGAGATGAATATTAATAAGATTAAATTAGATGTCTACTCTTTTAATGTAAGAGCTATTAACTGCTATGAGAAGTTAGGTTTCAAAAAAGAAGGCACTTTAAGAAAAGAAATCTTTCGTGAAGGTAAATATCATGATATTCTTGTTTATGGCATGTTTAGAGATGAGTTTAAATATTAAAAGAAGAATCTACTATGAAATGATAGTAGATTTTCTACTGTAAGGATGGTAAAGATATGAATTATAAAGAAATTTTTTTAAAAGCCTATCAATTAATGGATGAACCAATAATTGATGGCAATTGTGGTTTATTATGTAATTTTCATTGTTGTCGGGATTTAGATGATGATGGCAGTCGATTAGGGGTTTATTTATGGCCCCATGAATATGAAGCAATATATAAGGATGAAGCTTTTGAAATAGAAAAAGTTCCTAAAGAAGAACATGGCGACTTGTATATGCCAAAGCATTTATCAGATATGTATTATTTTTATTGTAATGGATCAATGAACTGCCCGAGAGACTTGCGACCACTTCATTGTAGAACTTATCCTATAGAAGCCCATATTGAATCGGACCAATTAATGCTAGTGGTAGAGAAAGATCAAATTCATAGTTGTCCACTTTTAAATCAGCAAGAAAGATGGCGTGAAGAATATATTAATGGGATTTATGAGGCCTGGTCTTTATTGATACAAATACCAGATATTAAAACATTAGTAAAGTATTATTCTGATAATAGAATAAGAAGACGTAATATACAAGCAGTTATCAAAGGCTTTTAATTAAATCGATAAATTTATGACTGGCCAGACTTAAAGGAAAATCTTTATTAATAACTAATCCAATATCAATAGAAGGAATGCTTTCAACAATATTTATTGTTTGAAGCATTTTTTTATTGATTAAATCTGCTACTGCATCTTTGGATACATAGGCTACACCAATACCGGCTAATGCCATTTCAATAATCAAAGAAGTGGTACCAAATTCAAAATCAAAAGTTAAGTTAACATTTTTTGTTTTTAAGTAAGTTTCAATCATTTGTCTTGATGTTGAGTTTTCTTCAAGAGTAATCAAAGGGTATTGATCTAACGCACTTAGCGTCATAATTTTATCATTAAATGTGTAGGCTTTAGGTGAATAGACAAAAATATTTTTTGATGTCCATAGCTTTTCAATAGAGACATTTTTATAATTTAAATCTGGATTAATATTAATGATTGAGAAATCAACACTATTATTCTTAACCAACTTAACATTTTCTGGAGAAGAACGGTTGGTTAGATGAATTTTTATTTTAGGATAATGTGAGTAAAATTCTCTAATACCAGCCATTAAGTAATATTTGCTCAAAGTGTCGCTGGCACCGATATGAATTTCCCCTTTATCCAAGGTTTTCATATTTTCAATGTTTTGTTCCCCGGATTTTATGATATTAAAAGCCTTCTCGATATAAGTAAAAAGTAAATCACCTTCTTTTGTCAAAGAAATATTTTTACCTGTGCGATGAAAAAGCCTAACATCCATTTGTTTTTCTAGTTTTTTTATGGTTTGGCTAACAGATGATTGGGTCACAAATAATTCGTCTGCAGCCTTTGAAAAGTTTAGATTTTTCCCACAAAAATAAAAAACTTTATAGAACTCAAAATTAATATTCATATTAGCTCTCCTTATCCAACTCATTAGTATTATTAATTATTATTATATAACATTCTATGTTAAAATCAACATATAAAGTAGATGAATGGAGGCATTAAATGATTACACGGTTGTATGTTGAGAAAAAAGAAAATTTTAATGTAGAAAGCGAAAAATTATTAAAGGATATAAAAGAAAATGTACATGTTGCCCTTGAAAATATTCGTATTATCAATACTTATGATATTAAAGATTTAGATGATTCAATTAAAGAAGAAGTAATTCATACAGTTTTATCAGAACCAAATGTTGATCAGGTGGCTGAAAAAATGACATTTAATTCGGAAAATGCTTTTCGAATTAAATTATTAGAAGGACAATTCGACCAAAGAGCGAATTCTGCAGTTGAATGTTCAGAAATTATAACCATGGAAAGATTAGAAATAGAAGCATCAAAAATATATGTTTTAGAAGGAAATATTACTAAGAAAGATCTTGAAACAATTAAAGATTATTTGATTAATCCTGTTGAAAACGAAGTTGTACCCTTAGATAAACCAGAAGAAATAAAAGTTTTTAACACAAGAATATCTGATGTTGAAGTGATTACTGGTTTTAGAAATCTATCTGAAAAAGAATTAATTGATTTTGCTGAAAATCGTGGGTTTGCTATGGATATAGAAGATTTGCAACATATCCAAAAGTACTTTTTACAGGAAAAACGGGACCCAACAATAACAGAGTTAAAAGTACTAGATACTTATTGGTCGGATCATTGCCGTCATACAACTTTTTTAACTAAGTTAGAAACAATTGATTTTGAATCAGATGATTATATTAAAGAAAGTTTTGAACGGTACCAAGAGATCAGAGATGAAATTGGTAGAGATAAAGATATTACTTTAATGGACTTAGCAGTTATAATGATGAAATATCAAAGAGCAAAAGGAAATCTAGAAAATTTGGATATTTCAGAAGAGGTAAATGCTTGTACGATTAATGTACCCGTTGATGTCAATGGAGAAGCAGAAGATTATTTGATTATGTTTAAAAATGAAACCCATAACCATCCAACAGAGATTGAACCCTTTGGTGGCGCATCCACTTGTTTAGGTGGGGCCATTCGAGATCCCTTGTCTGGTAGAGCATATGTTTATCAAGGCATGCGTATTACCGGTGCTGCTGATCCAAGAAAGCCTATTGAAGAAACCTTAGAGGGAAAGTTACCCCAACGGATCATAACTAAAAAAGCAGCTCAAGGCTTTAGTTCCTATGGGAACCAAATAGGTCTTGCAACAGGTTTAGTCGATGAAGTCTATGATGAAGGATTCTTAGCAAAACGAATGGAAGTTGGCGCTGTTGTTGGTGCCTCTCCTAAGAAAGATGTAACAAGAAAATCACCTAAAAAAGGCGACTTAATTTTACTGCTTGGTGGGAAAACAGGGCGAGACGGCTGCGGTGGTGCAACAGGTTCATCAAAAAAACATTCTGAAGATTCAATTTTAACTTCCGGGGCAGAAGTTCAAAAAGGAAATGCGCCAGAAGAACGAAAATTGCAAAGGCTTTATAGAATACCTGAGTTTTCAAAGGTCATTAAAAAAAGTAATGATTTTGGCGCTGGCGGTGTATCAGTTGCTATTGGTGAGCTAGCAGATAGCTTAACAGTAAATCTAGATAAAGTTCCAAAAAAATATAAAGGTCTTGATGGTACAGAACTAGCTATTTCTGAATCCCAAGAGAGAATGGCAATCGTCATTGATCCTAAAGATCTTGATTTAGTCAATAAATATTGTCATGGGGAAAATGTTGAAGCAACTGTTGTTGCTGAAGTAGAAGACCATGGGCGATTCATTATGAAATGGCAAGGAAAAGAGATTTTCAATATTTCTAGAGAATTCATTGAAACCAATGGTGTGATGAAAAAGGCGACAGTTAAAGTATCTCATCCAACAGGTAATTATTTTTCAAAGAAAACAGATACAGACCTAGAAGATGAATGGCTTAATGTTATGAAAAATTTAAATGTTTGTTCTAAAAAAGGTTTATCGGAAATGTTCGATTCAACTGTTGGTGCCGGTAGTGTCTTAATGCCTTATGGCGGTAAGTACATGAAGACACCGATTCAAACAATGGTTGCTAAAGTACCTGTATTAAAAGGTGAAACAAAGACATGTACACTAATGACTTATGGTTATGATCCAGAAATAGGAAAATGGAGCCCGTACCATGCAGGTATATTTAATGTATTGTCATCAATCGCTAAAATTATTGCAACAGGTGGTAACTATAACGATATTAGATTTTCTTTTCAAGAGTACTTTGAAAGTCTAGGTCAAGACCCAGTGAAGTGGGGAAAGCCTTTTGCCGCACTTTTAGGGACACTAAAGGTATTAGATACATTTGATTTAGCTGCTATTGGTGGAAAAGATTCTATGTCGGGTACATTTAATGAGATTCATGTGCCTCCTACATTAATATCCTTTGCCTTAGCTCCAGGAAATGTAGAAAATATTATTTCGCCAGAGTTTAAATCAACTGGCAATTATGTTTATGAGTTAGCTATTGATTTAGATGTTGACGCTTTGCCAGATTTAGAAAAGATAAAAGCAGGTTATGAAAAACTTTCACAATTAATAGAAAGTAAAAAAGTTATTTCTGCTTATGCAGTTGGCACAGGTGGTTTAGCAGAATGTATTTCAAAGATGGCCTTTGGTAACCGTATTGGTTTTAAATTTAGAGAGAAAATTAATCAAGAAAAAATCTTTAGTCCAAGCTATGGTAGCATTGTCTTTGAAAGTAAAGAAAAAATAGACTCAGAATTATTTAATCTAGTGGGTGAAACAATAAAAGAATATATTATAAAAAAAGATGATTATGAGCTTTCCCTTGAGAAAATTGAAACGAATTGGGAGCAACCTTTGGAGAAAATTTTCCCACAGTATGAAGAAACAACAGGTGATATAACACCTATTAAATATAAATCTGAGGAGAGAAAATTCTCAGAAGTCAAGATTGAAAAGCCTAAGGTATTCATACCGGCTTTTCCAGGCACAAACTGTGAATATGATACGAAAAAAGCTTTTGAGAAGGTAGGCGGTGAGGCAGAAATTGTGGTTTTTAAAAATCAAACAAAAGAATCTATAGAAGAATCCATTAATCAAATGGTAAATGTTATTAATAAATCTCAGATAATAGCCATTCCTGGCGGGTTTTCAGCAGGCGATGAACCGGAAGGTTCGGGCAAGTTTATTGCTTCAGTTTTCAGAAACGAAAAAATGAAGGCGGCTGTTGAAGATTTATTAGATAACAGAGATGGACTCATCATAGGTATATGTAATGGTTTCCAAGCACTTGTTAAACTAGGATTATTACCTGATGGAAAGATAGAAAAATTAGAAGAGAATTCTCCTACCCTGACTTTTAATAAGATTGGACGACATGTTTCAAATGTATCCAAGGTAAAAATGGTTTCTAATTTATCCCCATGGTTAAAAGAAGCAGAATTTGATTCAATCTATGAAACGCCAATGAGTCATGGTGAGGGAAGATTTTACGCCAATAGCGATGTTATTAATGGATTAATAGAAAATGGACAAGTCGCGACTCGTTATGTTAATGCATCAGGTGAGCCAACATTGAATGGACAATATAATCCGAATGGGTCTGTTGAAGCCATTGAAGGTATTACTAGCAAAGATGGCCGTATTTTCGGTAAGATGGGTCATGTAGAAAGAGTCTATGAAGATTTATTGGTTAATATTTATGATAAGAAAGATATGAGAATTTTTGAAAGTGGCATTAAATATTTTACACACCAATAAACACAAACGTTTATCTAAAAAAAGATAAAAACATTCGTTAAAATCGTTGACGGTATATTCGAGTGATGTTATGATAGGTTTAAAGAGAGAATAGAAGTATTTTGCTCTTAACTGTTAAATAAAATAATCATTTAGAATACCTAATAAGAAAGGAGTTCTATCGTGGAAAAACTAGAAATGCTATATGAAGGCAAAGCAAAAAAAGTTTATAAAACTAATGAAGTTGATCAATATATTGTAATGTATAAAGATGATGCCACTGCTTTTAATGGGGTGAAAAAAGGGCAAATTGAAAACAAAGGTGTTGTGAACAATAAAATGAGTTCTTTATTATTTGCAATGCTTGAAGAAAAAGGAGTACCTACACATTTTGAAAAAATGTTAAATGATCGAGAGCAATTAGTAAAAGCTGTCGAAATTATACCTTTAGAAGTAATTGTTAGAAATATAGCGGCAGGGTCATTAGCTAAGCGGTTGGGTCTTGAAGAAGGTACTCAAATGAAAAAGACGGTTATAGAGTTTTGTTATAAAAAAGATGCATTAGGGGATCCAATGATTAATGAATCCCATATCGATGCCTTAGGCCTTGCAAAACCAGAAGAAATAGAAAAAATTAAGGAATTAAGTTTGAAAATAAATGAGATTCTTTTAGAATTTTTCTTGGCTAAAGACATAAAATTAATTGATTTTAAACTAGAATATGGAAGATATAATGAACAAGTAATTTTAGCAGATGAAATATCACCAGATACAGCTAGGTTATGGGATGCAAAAACAGATAGGAAGTTAGATAAAGATAGATTTAGAAGAGATCTTGGAGATGTTGAGGAAACCTATGCTGAAGTATTATCAAGATTGGAGTAAATAAAATGACTGAAGACAAGTTAAAAGATGAATGTGGCGTTGTTGGAATACATTCTAAAAAAAGAGATGAGATATCTACATTAACTTATTATGGCTTAATTTCATTACAACACCGAGGACAAGAAAGCGCTGGAATAGCAGTAAAAGACAATGGTGAGATTCGTTATTACAAAGAGATGGGATTAGTAAAGGAAGTATTTAATAAAGAAATTTTGGAATCTTTAAAAGGCGAAATATCTATTGGACATGTTCGTTATTCAACAACAGGTGAGAGTTTTGTTTCAAATGCTCAGCCTCTTGTCGTACATTATAAAGGTGGCAAAATTGCTTTAGCCCATAATGGAAACTTAGTGAATGCTGTAAAAATAAGAGAAGACTTAGAGGACCAAGGCTCAATTTTTCAAACATCTATTGATAGTGAAGTGATAGCAAACTTAATTGCGAGAAATTATAAGCACGGTGTAAAAGAATCTTTGATTAAGAGTTTTGAAATGCTTAAAGGATCTTTCGCGTTGGTTTTAATTTATGGCGATATGCTTATTGGTGCCCGTGATCCCCATGGGATTCGACCATTATCTATTGGGAAGTTAGATGGCGAATATATTTTATCTTCTGAAACGTGTATCTTCAATATTCTTGGAGCTGAGTTTGTTAGAGATGTTGAACCTGGTGAAATAGTTATGATTAGTGATGACGGGATAGAATCCATCCAATATGCTAATAGTCATAAAGCTCTTTGTTCATTTGAATATGTTTATTTTGCTAGACCAGATAGTAATGTAGATGGCATAAATGTTTATAAAAGTCGAGTAAATGCTGGTAGAATTTTAGCTAAGGAATCACCCGTTGAAGCGGATATGATTGCAGCGGTTCCAGATTCAGGTATTCCGGCAGCAATAGGTTTTTCACAAGCATCTGGGATCCCCCATGATATTGCATTAATTAAAAACAAATATATGGGACGAACCTTTATAAAACCAGATCAAAAATCTAGAGAACTCGCCGTTCGTTTAAAACTGAATGTATTAAAAGAAAATATAAAAGGCAAAAGAATCGTTTTAGTCGATGACTCTATTGTTAGAGGAACGACTTCTAAACGAATCATAAAGATGCTTAGAGAAGCCGGTGCTAAAGAAGTTCACTTTAGAATTTCATCGCCACCAGTGAAGCATTCTTGTTATTTTGGTATTGATACACCTTCTAAAAAACAATTAGTAGGTGCAATGATGACTGTTGACCAAATCTGTGAAGAAATAGGAGCAGATAGCTTAGCTTATATTAGTATTGATGGCTTAATTGAATCAATAGGTAAAGAGAAAGCCGATTTATGTGGTGCGTGCTTTGATGGCGTTTATCCAATGGAAGTACCAATGATGAGCCATAAGTTTGTATTTGAAAAGAGATAGGTGATTTGATTGAAGGATAAATTAACGTATGCATCTGCTGGTGTAAACATTGAAAATGCAAACAAAGCAGTAGAAAAAATAAAAGGACATGTTAAAAAAACTTACAACTCGAATGTATTAGGTGGATTAGGTAGTTTCGGTGGACTTTTTGAATTAGGTACAGGTTATAAAAATCCAGTTTTAGTTTCTGGAACGGATGGTGTTGGTACGAAGTTAAAAGTTGCTTTTATGTGTGACCAACATGATACAGTTGGGATTGACTTAGTCGCAATGTGCGTGAATGATATTATCTGTCAAGGAGCAAAGCCCCTTTTCTTTTTAGATTATGTGGCCACAGGTATTATTTCACCAGATAAAATAGAAAGTATTGTTGGCGGTATAGCTAAGGGTTGTACTGAAGCTGGAACACCTTTACTTGGCGGAGAAACAGCTGAAATGCCAGACTTCTATGAAAACAATGAGTACGATCTGGCAGGTTTCACTGTTGGTATTGTTAATAAAGAAGATATTATAACTGGAGAAAACATAGAAGAAAATCATATTTTAGTAGGGTTACCATCTAATGGCATTCACTCGAATGGATACTCTTTAGTAAGAAAATTATTTTTTGATAAATTAAAAATGAATGTTAATGACTCAGTGGCAGCTTTCGGGCACACCCTTGGGGAAGAATTATTAAAACCGACTAAAATTTATGTAAATGATTTTTTAAAAGTAAAAGATGAAGTTTCTATTAAAGGCATGGTACATGTGACAGGTGGTGGATTCTATGAAAACATCCCAAGAATATTACCCGAAGGCTTAAGCGCTTCTGTAAATTTAAATACATGGCAACCCCCAACAGTTTTTAAATATATGCAGGAAAAAGGTAATATTGATCAAAAGGAAATGTTTACGACCTTTAATATGGGCATTGGTTTAATTTTTGTTATAGAAGCTTGTGATTATAGTGCATTAAAAAGCCAGTTACCTGAAGCAATACAAATTGGAAAAATTGTTAAAGGAGATTATGGAGTAAAATTATGGGAATAAAGATTGCTGTCCTCGCTTCAGGTGGTGGAACAAATTTACAAGCGATTATAGACGCTACTGAAAAGGGTTTAATTCAGGGAGAAGTTTCACTTATTTTATCTAATAATGAAGATGCTTTTGCTTTAAAAAGAGGCGAGAACAAAAATATTCCAAGCTTTTATGTTGATTCTTATAATCGGAATGAGAAAATTTTAAAGCTATTAAAGGCATATGATATCGATCTAGTTGTATTGGCTGGTTATTTGAAAATTTTATCTGAGGAAATTATCGATGCTTTTAGAAATAAAATCATCAATATTCATCCGTCTCTTTTACCAAAGTACTCAGGTAAAGGGTTTTATGGAGAAAAGGTTCATCAAGCAGTCATTAATAACAATGAAGAATACAGTGGTGCAACAATACATTATGTAGATGAAGGCATTGATACAGGTAAAATACTCATGCAAAAGAAAGTAAAAGTACTTGATACAGATGATTATATAAGTTTATCCAAAAGAATTTTGAAGGTTGAGCACGAAATTTTAGTAACGGTAGTAGAGAAGTTGTCGAAGGGAGATCATGATTTTGAGAGCATTAATTAGCGTATTTGATAAAACAGGGGTAGTAGATTTCGCAAAAAAATTAAAGGCACTGAATGTTGAGATTATTTCTACTGGTGGCACAGCTAAATTATTGAAAGAAAATAATATAGAAGTCACTGGCATTACTGAAGTGACAGAGTTTCCCGAATGTTTAGATGGACGGGTAAAAACTTTGCATCCAAAAGTACATGCAGGTATTCTTGCGAAAAGAAATTCTACTGATCACATGAATCAACTGAAAGATTTGAATGTTGGCACCATTGATCTAGTTGTAGTCAATCTTTATCCATTTAAAGAAACAATCTTAAAAGAAGGTGTTACCTTCGAAGAAGTTATTGAAAATATTGATATCGGCGGGCCAACAATGTTAAGGTCGGCGGCTAAAAACTATAATGATGTTTATACAGTAGTGGACCCTAAAGACTATAATGAAGTAATTAATGTTCTAGAGAAAAATATATCAAATGAAAACTTTAAATATGAATTAGCAATGAAGGTTTTCGAACATACTGCTCATTATGACACTTTGATTTTTAACTATTTACGTAATAAAAAAGGTGATGAAAAGCTTCCAGAACGATTAACAGTTACATATGAAAAAGTAGATGACTTAAGATATGGTGAAAATCCTCATCAAAAAGCAAGTTTTTATAGAGAAGTGACAAATTTAGAAGGTAGTTTAGTGAATGCAAAGCAATTACATGGTAAAGCATTATCTTTTAACAATATAAACGATACAAATGGTGCATTAAAGACCCTTAAAGAATTTGATGAACCAACAGTTGTAGGGGTTAAACATACAAATCCTTGTGGCGTAGCAACAAGTAGCGATATCTACACAGCTTATAAAAATGCTTATGCAGCAGATCCAATCAGTATTTTTGGTGGTATTATTGCTGCGAATAGAGAAATTGATGCAAGAATAGCGAAAGAGATCAATAAGATTTTTATTGAAATTGTCATTGCACCAAGTTTTTCTGAAGAAGCATTAGAAATTTTGAAGCAAAAGAAAAATATTCGGTTGCTTGAACTTAAAGATATTCTTGAAAAACCAACAGTGGAGAAGTTAGATTTTAAAAAAGTACATGGCGGCTTACTAGTACAAGATTTAGATCGTGAGCTTTATGAAACATTAGATGTTGTAACAGATCGCCTTCCAACGGAAAAAGAAATGAAAGATTTAAAATTTGCATGGAAAGTTGTAAAAAATATTAAGTCCAATGGCATTGTAATCGCTAAAGATTTAAGAACCCAAGGTGTTGGACCAGGACAAGTGAATAGGATTTGGGCAGCTGAAAATGCTATTAGACAATCTCAAACCTCAACAAAAGGTTCTGTTTTAGCATCTGATGCTTTTTTCCCTTTTGCAGATTCTATTGAAGCTGCTGCAAAGGCAGGTATTACAGCAATTATTCAGCCGGGTGGCTCTATAAGAGATGAAGAAGTGATAAAAAAAGCAAACGAGTATGGCATGACAATGGTAATGACAAAAATGAGACATTTTTCACACTAGGAGTGATTAATATATGAAGATATTGATAATTGGATCTGGCGGAAGAGAGCACACAATTGCATGGAAGTTAAGCCAATCAGATCAAGTAGAAAAAATCTATGTTGCCCCTGGTAATGCAGGTACGAAGGCTATTGGTGAAAATGTTACGATAAAAAGCGATGATTTAGATGGATTACTTACATTTGCTTTGGAAAAGAAAATTGATTTAACCATTGTTGGTCCTGAAGTCCCTTTAGTTTTAGGGATTGTAGAGTTGTTTAGAGAAAATAACTTAAACATTATTGGACCGGATACCAAGGGGTCGCAATTAGAAGGTTCAAAAGCCTTTGCTAAAGAGTTTATGATGAAATACAATATTAATACAGCTCAATATAAAGAATACAATGATTTTAATGAAGCAAAATCTGATTTGGGTCTATATGGTTATCCAATGGTTATGAAAGCTGATGGTTTAGCTGGTGGTAAAGGTGTTTTAATTCCTGAAACGGAAAAAGATGCAGTTGATGCACTAGAGACATTAATGAATAGTGATAAGTTTGGTGAAGCTGGATCAAAAATAATTATTGAAGAGTTTCTAGAAGGCATTGAGGCTTCAATGTTGTGCTTTGTAGACGGAGAAACAATTATTCCTATGGAAACTGCTCAAGACTATAAACGCGCTTTAGATGGAGATTTAGGCCTTAATACTGGTGGTATGGGAACATATTCCCCTAGTGTTTTGTTTGACGATGAGTTAAATCAAAAAGTAAAAGTGGAAGTACTTACACCATTTATTAATGGTATTCAAAATGAAGGCATTGATTTTAGAGGTATTTTGTTTGTTGGTTTAATGATTAAAGACGATGAAATTAAAGTTTTAGAGTTTAATGTAAGATTTGGAGATCCTGAAACCCAAGTGATTTTACCAAGATTGAAAACTGATTTATACGAAATATTTGATAAAATGAATAATAAAAAATTAAATGAAGTAACACTTGAATGGACAGATAAAAAGGCAGTATGCGTTGTGTTAGCATCTGGTGGTTATCCAGAGGTTTATAATAAAGGTCATGAAATTAAAGGGCTTAAATCTGTAGATATGGTTTTTCATGCAGGAACGACAGTATTAGATGGTAAAGTCGTTACCAATGGTGGCCGTGTTTTAGGCGTAACCTCATTAGGAAAATCCATTGAGTTAGCAAGAGATCGGTCCTATGAAAAGGTTAAAAAGATAGAATTTAAAGATATGTATTATAGAAAAGATATTGCTAAACTAAATGATTAATAAATAAAAACCTTATGAGTATCGTTAACGGATATCCATAAGGTTTTTATATTTTAAACCATGTTTCATAGAGAGTAGATGGCCTAATTTTTAAATGTATAGAAAATGTTAAATTGCTACATTAACTTTTAAAATGTAATAATTGTGATATAATAATATCAAAGTTCCTATACTAATTGAAAGAGGTACTTATGCAAAAAATAATTTTAAAATTCAAAGCACCATCTAATAAAGAGGTTTTGAATGGTTATCGGGAAAATAATCATTATTTTGATGGGAATATTATTTTACCTGTGGAAGTAGACTTTATTAGAGATTTTGAAAAGAATGATTACATGAATTTAGTACGAAATGCAAATAATACTGAAATACATAGTGTGTACTATACAAGGGGATTAATTCACTTAGATTTTACGAAGCTCATAATAGATGTTCATTATCACAATAAATTAGAGAAAAAAGGAAAAAAACTAGTAAATCATAAAAATAGAGACGAATATGAAAATGATGGCTTATTCATAACAGATCCATATTACTATTTATCAGAAGAAAAAGTTAAAGGCTATGAATTATCCTATCCAGAATTTTTAATGTCGCCGACACGTAAGGTTAAAAAGTTTATAGAACTTTTTAATAGACAAACGTACTATCTTATTCAAAAGAGGGATCAAGTAATCATGAAAATTGAAGAGACCTTAGAAATGTTTGATATAAGGATTCTTTATAATGTTAAAACTGAGGATTTAGTAGATGGTGAGGAAAATCAAACCATAGCAGAACAAGGTACAGTACCTTTGAAAAAAATTGTGAAAAATGATTGGTACTATATTGCTGAGAATATTTCATTAAGCAATATGTCTGCGATATATTTACAGAAAAAGCAAATTGTTTTTGATTTCAGACAATTGAAGTCTGAGTTAACTTTTGTTAATTTATTAGAAAATCCTAAAGATTTTAAGCATAGGACTACTAAACCATATCTATTTAGAATGATTAAAGATGATCCTTCTGAATATGTTTTTCTTTATTACAAAGACGAATACACATTAGATTTATTAGAAAAAGAATTTGAATATAAGAAGAAAATCAGATTATTCATGGATGAGTTTAAAAGAAATTTGAGATATTTTAAAATTGAGGATTATAAAAATGCTTCTGAGTCAAGAAATGCTTATAACTTAGCGAAAGAAGCTTTAATAAAATTGAAGGTTAAAGAAAAAAATCAGTTAAGTAAAAGGTTAAATTTCTTTATTCAAGAATTACTTTTACCTATGAGTATTGGGTTATTTTTCTTAATAATATTAATTTACTTTCTATTGAATGTAAGTGGTATGGTATGATAAAAAATGCTAAAAATAATTATAAAATAATTCAACCAACATTACCGAATGCTTTAAAAAAAGTTAAAAACGTTAAAGAAATATTATTGGAAGATGAGATTGTTTCAGAAAGTATCATAGAAGACCTGCTAATTGAAGGTTTAGAGGTTAAATACTTGAATGTTAGCGCTTCAATCTTTGACAATGTTAATTTTTCTAATGTATCAATAGAAACTTTAGATGTTACAAATGCAATTTTCAGAAATTGCGATTTTTCTAATATTGATTTTCGGGGGAGTATTTTTCATCAAGTCAGGTTTGAAAGCTGTAAACTTATTGGAACAAACTTTTCTGATGGTAGTTTTAAGAATGTAGTTTTTGAAGCATGTCAAGGAAGATATAGTTTTTTTAGATATACTACTATGAAAGATGTTTTATTTGATGAAAGCATTTTACTACAAAGTGATTTTCAATCAAGTAATTTTAGAAGGATTTCGTTTGATTATGTAGATTTACGTAAAAGTCAATTTTCTGGTGTGAAGTTAAAAGATGTTGATTTATCAACTTCTAAAATTGAAGGTTTTACAGCGCGGTATGAAGACATCCAGGGATTGGTTATAGCAGCAACTCAAAGCATAGATATTGCTAAGCTTGTAGGCGTTAAAATAGAATCATAGTCAATGAGTAAAAAAAGTTAATAAAAAAATCACGTAATTGATGATTAATTACGTGATTTTTATTTGAAATAATCCATTGATTCTTTCGTTTAAGAAACTCCTTCGATAATCTTTTCTTCTCTTTTAATAACCTTTGTTTCCCATTTCCCTGACTTGTAGATAGCATAACCGACAAGTACAGTTAGAAGGTTACTTAATACCATTGAGTACCAAATACCATTATAACCTAAATTAGTGAAATTTTTTGATAAGACAATTAATGGGATTCTTAAAAGCCATAGACGACCAGTCATAAGCAACATTGCAAATTTTGTATGTCCAGAGCCCTGAAAGATACCATTTAAGATTTGAAAATAACCCATGAGTGGTATAGATATAGTGATCAATCTCAAATAGGGTATACCTTGTTCTAAAATCCTATAATTGGAAGTGAATACACCTAATACTTCATTTGAGAAGTATAGAATAATACCACCACCAATAGCCAAAAATACTGTTGACATAATGACACTCGATTTTATACATTCTTTGGCACGTTTAACTTGTTCAGCTCCAAGATTTTGACCGACGATAGGTGAAAGCGCATTACCAATTCCCATGGCTGGCATCATAATGAGAGATGTTACTCGGTTCCCTAAAGTAAAGGCTGTAAGGGTAACTTCTCCATAGGAAACAATAAATATATTCAGAACAGCAAAACCTAAAGCAGCAGTAGATTGGCCGATAGATGCTGGCATGCCTACTTTTATAAGTTTAGTTAAGAGTTCTTTATCAAATTTTAGATCATTTATTTTAAGTTGTAGTGCATTATGTGGTTTGAATAGAGTGTAAATTGCATAAATACCAAAGACACCTCTTGATAAAATAGTTGCATAGGCTGCTCCTTTTACACCTAGTCCGAAAGTAAACATGAATATTGGATCAAGAATTATATTCATAATAACTGAAAAAAGCGTAATAATCATTGGTTTAACAGTGTCTCCTTCACCACGTTTGATTGAAGTATAAGCAAACATTATAAACATTGTAGGCATCCCTAGAAACATGACGCTTAAATATTCATTAGCATATTTAAGAAGATCCCCTGTTGCACCCATCGTTGCTATTATTTTATAACTAGCTAAAGAACCAAGAATTCCCATTGTAACAGAAAATATTACAGAGAAGGATATAATCTGTCCAGAAACCTTCATAGCCTTTGCTTCTTGATTTGAACCAAGATATTGAGATATTAGACCAGTACCTGCCATAGAAATTCCAATACCAAAAGCCATCATAAAAAATATGATTGGCCAGACAAAAGAAATGGAAGCAATTTTATTACCAGGTAAGCGACCAATAAAATATGTATCTGTTAAATTATATATTGTTTGTATTAAATTATTAAACATAATAGGTAATGATAAAGTTAAGATAACTTTTTTAATATTACCATTTAATATAAGTTTTCTTTTCTCAATAAAATCCATAAATACCCCTTTCAACTCCAAAAGTATATCATAGAATTTGCAGCTTGACAATTGATTAGGGGCCCTAAATATATTTTTTTTGACATTTATGATATAATAAAATAAAAGATGAAATTAAGAGAGGTGAAAAATGTTAAATCATGAGAAAGATGTTAAAAAAGTTGAAGTATCACATCCAGGTGCTAAAAAGGCTATGATGAAAGTTTTGATAGGCCCAGAGGATGGTTGGGAAGATCACGTTATGAGAACTTTCGAAGTAGGTGTTGATGGTTATACACCAAAACACAACCATGGTTGGCCGCATATTAATTATATTTTAGAAGGTGAAGGGGTTTTATTTCTTGAAGGTAAAGAAAATAAAATCGAGAAGGGTTCTATTGCATACATTCCTGCAGGTGAAACCCATCAATTTAAAAATACTTCAGACAGCAAGTTAGTATTAATGTGTATAGTTCCTAAAAAAGGGCATACTTTTTAGAAAGAAACAAAAATAAAACTAGGGAGAAATCCCTAGTTTTTTATTGCCAATGTTATAAAATAAATAGTTGCTGAGGAAATAATGATAGATGCCCCAGAAGGGATATCTAAAATATATGATATATATAATCCGCTCATAATAAATATAAATGAGAAGCCACTGGCTAGAAAAATGATCTTATTAAAAGTATTTGAAAAAAGCTTTGCCATTGCTGTTGGCAGCGTTAAAAGTGCTATGATTAAAATAATCCCAACAAGTTTAACAAGGGCAATAATTGCAATTGCAATTAGTATAAACAATGTATAATCAAAAAAACTTTTACTAAAACCTAAAGTATGAAAAAATTCTTCATCAAAAAAGTAAGCTAACCAATAATTAAAGAACATCATAAAGACAGATACTATAATGACCGTTATACCAATGATTAGTGCTAAATCACTTTTAGTGATAGTTAAAATATCACCAAAAAGATAGGAGTTAACATCCGGTGGATAACCAGGATTTAAATAGATAAATAAGATCCCCAGTGCCATACCTAGTGACCAAAAGATACCAATTAAAGAATCAGGGTATGATTTATGAGAATTATTCAGCTTAACAATTCCAATAGATGACAAAATAGAAAAAATAAATGCTGTATGAATCGGTTCGACATTAACTAAATAACCTAGACCTATGCCGCCAAAAGATATATGTGCAATACCACTGCTGAGCATTACTAGTTTTTTTTCAACAATGATGGATCCAATAATACCTGTAATGATACTGGCAAATAAGGCGCCGATAATTGCATTTTGTAAAAATTCGTACCTGAAAATTAGATTAATCATTTAAATCACCTGCTGAGTGGTGAGGAAATACCCGATGGGGAATTCCGTGACCGATCAGTTCAACAGGGCAACTATAAGTATCTTGCAATATTTCATTGGTTAGATGGCTGCCATGATGGTAATGGGCAGTCTTATTCATACATACCACATCATCAGTAAAAGAAGTGATAATACCGATGTCATGTGAAATAATTAGAATGCTCATGTCATGGGATAATTCTTTTAATAAATGAAAATACTTATTAGTTGAGTTTGTGTCAATATTTGAAAAAGGTTCATCTAATATTAATAGATTTGGATTAGATATAATTGCACGCCCTAAAAGAACTTTTTGTAACTGGCCACCAGATAGTTCGTTAATTTGTTGATCTTTCAAATCTTCGATATTTAATCGTTTTAGCGTATCATCTAATCGATTCCAACTTTTAGACTTAAACCGGTGGAGGAGTCTTATTTTACTTTCCAAATCACCAGAAAGAATTACTTGACTAACACTTATAGGAAATTCTTGTTCAAAACTATTTTTTTGCGGAACGTAGCCAATCTTAAGCTTAGGCGATTTAATAATTTCGCCTTTATGTGGTTCAATAAAGCCTAAAATTGCTTTAATAAGTGTCGTTTTACCGCCACCATTTGGACCGATAATAGTGACAAATTTATTCTCGTTAATTGAAAAATCAACCTTTTCGATAGCGGTATAATCACCATATTTGACAGTTAAATTTTTAATATCTATGAGTTTACTCAATTGTCTCACCAACCAAAGTATCTATAAAATACTTTTGTCCTTCAATATAGTCTGCACTTAAAGGTGTCAATTTAATGACATCACCATTCAGTTCATTTGCTACTATTCTCGCTTGTTTAACAGACATCTCTTCTTGATAATATATGTTCTTAATATTTTTTTCATTAGCGAGTTCTATTATACGATCAAGCTCATTAATATTGGCCTCTTTTCCATCGTACTCAATTTCAATCATATTTAAGCCATAGTCATCTGCTAAATAACCATATGATGGATGGTAAATTATAAAGTCTTTCGTTTTTGCTGCTTTAACTTTTGATTGGATGTACTCATCTAAAGCTTGTAATTCTTGGATATAATTGTTGCTGTTCTCAATAAATAATGCTTCGTCTTCAGGATAAGTTTCAATTAATGTTTCTGTCATAATCTCTACCATAGCAACAGCTCTTTTAGGAGAAAGCCATATATGCGGGTCTCTTCCTTCATGGTTATGGTCATCAGCTTCAGTTGCTTCAGTATCATGGTCATGATCATGGTCATGGTCATGTTTATCCCCTTCGCTATTTGTACCAAAATACCTTGGTGAATAAATTTCATCAACTTGATCAGCTAAATCAATAATATCTAAATTTTCATATTCTTTAAGCATAGGCTTAATATTTGATACTTCTGTTGGAACATCGATTGAAAAGTAAAGCTTTGCTTCACTCAATTTTTGTAACGTTCGAATGGATGGTTGATGGGAAGCAGGAGAACTACCCGGTGGTATAAGCGTTATAATTTCATAATTGTCTCCAACTATTGCCCTTAAAAAAGTTTCTTGAGGAACGATGGAAACACCAATAATTTCTGTTACATCTTTTTCAGGATCTGCTTCAACTGCATTCTCTTCTATTTTTTGATTGTCTGTTTCATTTTCAATAGTTGCTTCGGGTTCCGATGCAGAACAACTGCTAATTAATAGTGTCATAAAAATTAGTACAAGTAGTTTTTTCATTAATATAATACCTCCGTTTAACTGATAATCGTTATCATTTAAAATATCATTTGCTATTTAAATTGTCAATAGATAAAATTTTCTTTATGATTTTTTCTGAACTAATTTACTAATGGAAGCAGAAACCATCAATCCGCTAGCAATAAGTAAAGCAATAATGATTGATTCAAAGCCAATATTTGTAGCGCTTTGATAATCTTTTTCTATGATTTTTAACATGGTATAGTAAAGTCCATAGCCAGGTACTATAGGTATAATACCCGGAATAATGAATATTGTAACAGGTTCTTTAAAAATTCTTGAAAAAATCTCTCCTAAGATCCCAATGGTAAGGGATGCAAAGAAAGCCGTCATAATAGTTGATTCAGAAGGAAAAATAGAATAAACTGTCCAACCAACAGCACCAATGAAAGAAGCCTTTATAATACAGTCCTTTGGAATATTGAAAAGCACAGAAAAGCCAGCTGTTGAGATAAAAGCATAGATAAATGATAAATAATTCATTTAAAAACCTCCTAAAAAGCTAAGATTAATCTGCAATACAAAACCAACACCTATTGCTATGGCAATAGCAATAATAGTTGCTTCAAGTAATTTAGAGACACCAGAAACAAAATCTGCATTAATTGAGTCTCTTATGGCATTAGTAAAGGCTACACCTGGAACTAATGGCATAATAGAGCCAATAATAATCTTATTAAAATCTATAGGCATGATATTTAATTGATTAACAAAATAAGTTAATGTAATGGCAACACTGGTATTTACAAGGCCACCAATAATATTTCTTAGAAAGAACGACTGACTATATTTGTTAAACTCCGTTACAGAGAAAATTACTAAAAAGCTTGTAATAAATGCTAATAATAGCTCTAAAGTATTGCCGCCAAACATAATGGTGAAAAAGCCACCGCTGAGACCACCAAAAAAACATCTAGTGAATAGTTTAAAATCTGGTGCATTAGCAATTTCGTCTAAAACATCCATCGCTTCTTTTGTAGTAATTTCCCTGTTAACATATGATCTTGAAAAATCATTGACTAAAGAGATAATATGTAAATCAATATTAATTGCATTGATTCTTTTAATATAAGAATAAAGTTCATCTTCATAGTTAATTGATAAAAATATACCCGTCGGAATAACAAACACTTCTGCTTCATCTATATTGTTTGAATGACAAATTCTTTTTATAGTGTCTTCTACACGATAAGTTTCGGCACCATTTTCTAACATAATTTTTCCAGCAAGCATTGCAACACTAATTATGTCTTTTATTGCTTCATTTTTCTTCATAAAAACACCTCACAACCCCATTATAGCATTTTAGAACTTAATAAACTAGTATTACTAAAGTAATGTATGTTATAATCTGAAATGGAATAGTTAAGTAATAATAAATGGAGGTGAATTTTTTTTACTAGAGTAATTTAAGTATTACAAAAGCGCCAGGACTCAAATGAGTAGACGAGGTTAAGGTTAATCGAAATTCGGCGGGTGCCTTACGGTTTTTATAATCGTTAGAAATCAAACAAAGAATAAAGTAATTTATTGATAAAATTGATTTCATATAAAATATGAACTTACTATTCCTATTGTTTATTAGAAGACTATAGGAGGTTAAAATATGTGTGGAATTGTAGGATACATTGGAGTAAATAATGCGGTACCAGTTTTAATTGATGGTTTAAAAAAACTTGAATATAGAGGTTATGATTCAGCAGGTATCGCCATTAATCAAGACAATAAGCTTTACATTAATAAAAAAGCTGGTCGTATCAAGAATTTAGAAGAAGCAATTAATGGAGATTTGTTTTCAACGATTGGTATAGGTCATACACGATGGGCGACTCATGGTGAGCCATCAGAGGTAAACGCTCATCCCCATTATAACAAAACTCAAAGTATTGCAGTAATCCATAATGGTATTATTGAAAACTACATGGAGATTAAAAAGTGGTTAATGGAAGATAAAGGTGTAGTTTTTAAGTCTGATACTGACACTGAAGTCATAGCGCATTTAATAGATGAATTTTATGATGGAGATTTGGTTAAAGCTGTAGAAAAATCAGTTAAACGTTTAAGAGGCGCTTATGCTTTAGGTGTGATAGCAAAGGAAGATCCTTCTAAAATAGTAGCTGTAAGAAAAGACAGTCCTTTAGTAATTGGTTTAGGTGAAGAAGAGAACTTTATTGCATCAGATGTACCAGCTATATTAAAACACACAAAAAAGGTTATTTATTTAGAGAATGGTGAAATGGCTGTTCTAACAAAAGATAATGTTTCAATCTATAATGAATTAGGTCAATTAATGGAGAACAAGATTGAAACCATCGAATGGGACATTGAGGCAGCAGAAAAAGGTGGTTATCCACATTTTACTATTAAAGAAATCAATGAACAACCAGAAGGCATCCAAAAAGTAATTGATCGCCGCATTAATGCTGATGGAAAGATTGAATTAGAAGGTATTAATTTAACGAAAAAAGAACTAGATAAGATTTCTAGGATCTATATTGTTGCCTGTGGTACCTCGTATCATGCTGGACTTGTGGGTAAATATGTTATTGAAAAGTTTTCTAAATTACCTGTACAAGTAGAAATTGGTTCAGAGTTTAGATACAAGGACCCACTAATAGATAATCAAACATTACTCATTACAGTGAGCCAATCAGGAGAAACCTTAGATACATTGCAATCCCTTCGTATCGCGAAAGAGCAAGGTGCCCGTATCATGAGTATTGTCAATGTAGTTGGTTCTTCAATTGCAAGAGAATCAGATGATGTTTTTTATACCTGGGCAGGTCCTGAAATTGGTGTGGCTTCAACAAAGGCTTTTACAACCCAATTAATGACTTTTTATTTAATTGCATTATACATGGCAGATGAACTAGGCACCATAGAAAAAGAAGCATACGATAAGATTATAAAAAATCTATATGATATACCTGGAAAGGTTCAAGAAATACTTGACCAATCAAAAGATATACAAAAAATTTCTGCTGAACAGTTTAATAATGAAAGCGTATTTTTTATTGGACGTGGGTTAGACGTAGAAATATCTTATGAATCATCTCTTAAGTTAAAAGAGATTTCATATATTAATTCTTATGCCATTGCTGCTGGAGAGTTAAAGCATGGTACAATAGCATTGATAGAAGAAGGGACATTAGTCGTTTCGATTGCAACCCAAGATCATTTATATGAAAAAATGCTATCAAATATTAAAGAAGTTAAAGCAAGAAAAGGTAGTATTTTATCAGTTGCAAAACGCGGGAATAAAGAAATAGCTGAGATATCAGATTATACGATTTATATTCCTGATACATTAGATATTTTAACACCGCTTTTAAGTATTGTATCCATGCAGCTGTTTGCATATTATATTTCTGTTGAACGAGGAAATGATGTTGATAAACCAAGAAACTTAGCAAAAAGTGTAACAGTAGAATAATTGACTAAAGACTTAAAACTCATAAGAGTTCTAAGTCTTTTTTTAATAAAATTTAATGTTTCTCTAATGAAAATGGTACTTAGATAGGATAGAATATGTATATAGAGATAGATATAGATATAGAGAGGAGTTAGAAATGAATAGCAAAAAAATTGGTGGTATTGTATTATTAGTTATTGGTGCTTCTATTTTATTAGATCAGTTAAGTATTTTTAGCAGTTCGGGTATAATTGGTAAATATTGGCCATTGGCAGTTATTTTTACTGGCATGTATTTATATAATGAAAAGAATATTACTGAAAAAAATGCATTGATTATCATAGGGTTAGGTCTTATATTTCAATTGAATAATCTAGGTATGTTAAGTTTTTTACCCATTGGACTGTTATGGCCAATTGTATTAATTGGCGCAGGTTTTTATTTATTTACCAATCAGAGTATAACTACTGAAAACAATGGCGATTTAAATGTTTTTTGTTTATTTTCAGGAGTTGAAAATAAGAATTTATCAAAAAATTTCAACGGTGGTAATATTTTTGTTATGTTCGGTGGTGCAGATCTTGATTTGCGTCAAACGGAAATGTCAAGTGAAGAACTAGCAACGATTGATATTTTTTGTATGTTTGGCGGTGTAGAAATAATGCTTCCGGAACAATGGAACGCTGAAAATCACATTTTACCAATCTTTGGAGGCGTTGATAATAAGATACATAATCGAGAGGAAAATACCAAACTTCTAAAGGTTAATGGTTTTACAGCTTTTGGTGGCGTTGAATTATACCATTAAATAAGAAAAGCCTTTCTTCAAAAGATGAAGAAAGGCTTTTTAGATGTTTAGTTTTTTTCAAATTATTTATTGTTCAGAGATAATTTGTTAACAACTAATGCAATGGCACCATCACCAGTAACATTTGCAGCGGTTCCAAAACTATCTTGAGCCATATAAAGGGCAATCATTAAAGCCAAGTTTGCATCACTAAAGCCTAACATTGTTTCTAGTAAAGCTAATGCTGCCATAATTGCACCACCAGGTACACCAGGTGCTGCTACCATTGTCACCCCAAGCATTAATATGAATGGGAAAATTTGCCCAAATGTCAAAGTAATGCCGGATAAAGCCATTACTGCAATGGCACAAATGGTTAACGTAATCGTACTACCAGCTAGATGTATCGTCGCGCAAAGGGGTACTGCAAATTCTGCAATTTCATGTCTTACACCATTATTTTTTGCACTTTCAACAGTTACAGGAATGGTTGCAGCTGATGATTGGGTACCAATAGCAGTGAAATAAGCTGGTAACATTGTCTTTATAGCTTTAAAAGGATTCGTACCTGTAAAACTACCAGCAATGATGTACTGAAAAAGAACGTAAGTGATATGCACAGCAATAACAACAATAAATACCTTTCCAAAGACTGCTAAAGTACTAAAAGCCTCGCCAGAGTATGCCATTTTTGCAAAAATACCTGAGATATGAATTGGTAACAGTGGTATAATAACAACTGTTATAACTTTCTCAATAATCCCTTGAAAATCTGTCATAACTTTATACATAGCTTCACTTTTAATAGCTGCCATACCTAGGCCAAAGATAAAAGCTGTCACAAGAGCAGTCATAACACCCATTATGGCAGGTATTTCAATTTCAAAAAAGGCAGAGATACTTGCACCATTACTAGCGATTGTAGAACCTTCATTAACAATATTTGGTATAATAATACTAGCAACGATAAAAGCGAAAGTACCGGCTATAATAGTTGATACATAAGCAATCCCCGCTGTTAAGCCCAAGAGTTTTCCTGCTTTTGATCCTAACTCTGCAATGCCTGGGGCAACGAAACCAATGATGAGTAGTGGAATAATATAACCTAAAAAGTTTCCAAATATACCGGTGAAAGTCACCAATAGTTTTGTTAACCACTCAATTCCTAAACTTCCCATAATAATACCAAAGATGATACCAATAATCAGTCTTGGTAATAATCCTATTTTTTTCATTTTTTTCCTCCTTGTTACAATTCAATATATAAAATAATTATTTGGCAAATGTGAATATATTGTAACATTTAAAAGCGGATATATCTAGAAATTTGTTTAAATAATATTAAAAAAATCTTTATCTGTCATATAATAATATAAGAAGGAAATAATCTTGACAAAATTACTAAGGATTAATATAATGGCTTTATGTAAGGAATGGAGAGATTAATATGAATAAATATATTTATATGGATAATGCAGCCACGACACAACTAAATACTGAAGTTTTTGAGGAGATGAAAAAGTATCTTCTTGAGTATCATGGCAACCCTTCAAGCATCTATAGTTTAGGTCGCCAATCGAAACAAGCTTTAGATGAAGCCAGATTACAAATTGGAAAAATGCTTCATACATCTCACAAAGAGATTTATTTCACCAGTGGTGGTACGGAATCGAATAACTGGGGGATTCAAGGTGTTTTAAGAAATAATAAAAAGGGAAAACATCTTATTACAAGTAAAATAGAACACAAATCAGTCTTGAGTACTTTTGAGGCACTAGAAACAGAAGGTTATGACGTAACTTATTTAGATGTCAATCAAGAAGGTATGATTGATTTAAATCAATTAGAGAATAGTATTAGAGAAGACACGGTTTTAGTTAGTATCATGTTAGCAAATAATGAGACAGGTGTTATTCAAGATATTAAAGACATTTCAAAATTAATAAAAGAAAAAAATAAAGATATTTATTTTCATACAGATGCGGTTCAAGGCGCCGGAAAATTAGAGTTGGACGTTAAAGCATTAGGTGTAGATTTACTTTCAATTTCTGCTCATAAGTTTCATGGGCCTAAGGGAATTGGTGCACTGTATATAAAAAAAGGAACTGATATTGAAAACATACTATTTGGTGGTGCTCAGGAACGTGGGTTGAGACCCGGCACTGAAAACATTGCAAGTATTATGGGGATGTCAAAGGCATTGACCCTTGCAGTTGAATCCATTAATAGTAGAGTTGAAAAAGTAAAAGCATTAGAGCATTATATGATTGATCAATTAAAGAATAGATTAGAAGATATAATTTTTAATGGTTTAACAGCCAAGCGGTTACCTGGCTACATTAATATTGCCATTAAAGGTGTTTCGAACGAATCATTATTAATGAACTTAGATATAGAAAAAATTTGTGTTTCAAGTGGTTCGGCTTGTACATCTGGATCAATCAAACAGTCCCATGTAATAAAAGCCATGGGTTTAGATGAGGCCTATGCTGTTTTACGTTTTAGTTTGAATGAAAAGAATACAAAGAAAGAAATAGATTATGTTGTTGAAAAATTGAAGTTAATAATCAATCGTTTAAGTTAGGAGAAAAAATGAGTTTAGATAAAAATAAAGTTGTTTTAGGTATGAGTGGCGGCGTGGATAGTTCCGTTGCAGCTTATTTATTAAAGGAACAAGGCTATGATGTCATTGGGGTGACAATGAAAATTTGGCAGGATGACTCTAAAAAAATTGCTGACGATGGTGGTTGTTGTTCATTATCTGCTGTGGAAGATGCAAGAATGGTAGCTAATAAATTAGGCATTCCATTTTATGTAATGGATTTCCAAAAAATATTTCAAGAAAAGGTCATCGATTTATTTTTAGATGAGTATGGTAAAGGCCGCACACCTAACCCCTGTATCGCGTGTAATCGATTCATTAAATTTGAAGAACTTCTACAAAGAAGTCATGATTTAGGTGCATATTATGTTGCGACAGGACATTATGCAAAAAAAGTTTATGATGAAGAAAATGACAGGTATTTATTAAAGAAGTCTAAGGCAGATCAAAAAGATCAGACCTATGCTTTATTCAATATGACACAAAATCAATTAAAACATACTCTATTTCCTTTAGGAGATTTTACAAGCAAGGAAAAAATCAGAGCAATTGCTGATGAATTAGATCTAATTGTTGCAGATAAGCCTGATAGTCAAGAGATATGTTTTGTAGATGATGATTATGTTGATTTTATTAAAGAAAATGCAGATTATCAAATCACAAAAGGCAATTTTGTTGATACTGAGGGGAATATTTTAGGTCAACACCAAGGTATTGTAAATTATACCATTGGCCAAAGAAGAGGCCTTGGTATAACCTTTGGCAAACCAGCCTATGTTGTTGATATTAATGGGGAAAAAAATGAAGTAGTGATTGGCGATAACAAAGATACTTTTTCTAAGGGCCTCATTGCAAGAGACCTTAATTTTATTCCCTTTGAACAGCTTGATGAAGAACTTTCAGTTCAAGCGAAAATACGATACAATGCGAGACCAAAACCGGCTCAACTAATTCCCTTAGGTGAAGATCGGGTAAAGGTAATTTTTGGAGAAGTCAGAGCTGTTACTTTAGGTCAAGCAGTTGTTTTTTATGATGAAGAAAACAACAATATTATTGGTGGGGGAACCATTGAAGAAAGAATTGATTAATGATCGGTTCTTTTTTTTTGTATTCATTGTTTATTGAATTGAATAATGATAAAATTGAGTAAATAGAAGAAAAAGTTTAAATGGGGGGATTTATGAATAATGTATTAAAAGGAATTGAACCAAAAAATGTAATGAAATACTTTGAGAAATTAACTGAAATACCAAGAGGTTCTGGTAATGAGAAAGAAGTAAGTGATTATTTAGTTGATTTTGCAAAGAAAAGAAATCTTGAGGTTATTCAGGATAAGGCATTAAATGTTATTATTAAGAAACCAGCAACAAAGGGGTATGAAAAAGGTAAAAGTGTTATTTTACAAGGACATATGGACATTGTTTGTATTAAAGAAGAAAATCTTGATTTTGACTTTGAAAAAGATCCAATTGATATATATGTAGACGGTGATATGATTCGAACCAAAGGAACAACTTTAGGTGCTGATAATGGTATTGCTGTGGCAATGGGTTTGGCTGTTCTTGATTCAGATGATATCCATCATCCAGATTTAACGTTACTTGTGACAACAAATGAAGAAACGGGAATGGAAGGTGTTTTAGGTTTAGAAAAGGGACTAGTGAAAGGCGATGTTCTCATTAATTTAGATTCTGAAGAAGAAGGTGTTCTATTGGCTTCTTGTGCTGGTGGCGTTCGAAGTAACATGTCTTTACCAATTGCTTATGTAGATAATCAGTATGATTATCATTATGAGGTTTCAATTGATGGATTATTAGGTGGACATTCTGGTGTAGAAATTCATAAGAAAAGAGCTTCAGCTATTCGCTTAATGGGTAGAATTTTAGCAGCGCTTAATGAAGTGACTGAAATTGGTGTCACTTCAGTTAATGGTGGGGAAAAGATGAATGCTATTGCGAAAAGGTGTCGAGCAAAAGTTTCAATTAATGATAATAATATATTTGAAAATATTATGGATGAAATGGAAGAAAAAATAAAAGAAGAGTTAAAAACTTCCGATCAATTTGTCATTGTTAATTACGAAAAAATTGATTCGCCTGAAGAAATGATTACCCATCAGAACAAAGATGATCTCATTGCAATCATGCGATTGATGCCCCAAGGTGTTCAAAGTATGAGCTCAGATATTGAAGGGTTAGTCGAAAGCTCATCAAATGTAGGTGTCATTAAAACAGATCAAGATAAAATTGATTTGAATAGTGCTGTGCGTAGTTCTGTTAAATCATTAAAAGATGAAATAACTGATCGGATTCATCAACTAGCAAAAGTAACCCACGCAAAACAGACACTTATTGCAAGCTATCCTGCGTGGACTTTTGAGAAAAAATCATATATTCGAAATCTAATGAAAGAAGTTTATTTACAGATGTATGATAAACCATTAGAAGTTGATGCCATACATGCAGGTTTAGAGTGTGGCTTCTTAAAAGAAAAAATTGGAGAGGTAGATATGGTTTCATTAGGGCCTAATATGTATGATGTTCATACGCCTGATGAGCATGTAAGTATTTCATCTGTTCAAAGAGTATATGAGTTTTTACTTGAAGTACTCAAAAGATTAAAATAAAGATATCAATTGTGTATAAAATAAATTTGTAATCATTACAATAATAAGTTATAATAACATTAGAGATAAATAAGACGTTTATAGTATAAATAGATGGAGGTTATTATGAAAAAGATTACATTTGGAGGAAACGAAGTAACCCTTAAAGGTTCTCAAATTAAAGTTGGAGATGAAGCAATTAATTTTACTGCTGTCAATAAAGATCTTTCGCCATATAAGTTTTTTGAAAATACAGAAGACAAAGTAAAAGTTATTAGTGTGGCACCTTCTTTAGATACAAGTGTTTGTGCTTTTCAAGCAGAAGAGTTTAATAAGAAAATTGAAAATCTAAAGGAAGATGTTGCTTTAGTAACAATCACTGTAGATTTACCATTTGCTCAAAAAAGATTTTGTTCGAGTCATGATACAGAAAATGGTGTTGTTGTTTCAGATCATAAAGATTTAGACTTTGGTGAAAAATATGGTTTTATAATTGATGAGTTCAGATTACTTGCGAGAGGTGTCATCGTAATTGATGAAGAGAATACTGTAAAGTATGTTGAATTTGTGCCTGAAGTAACAGATCATATTAATTATGATGAAGCAATGAAGGCTG
>Ga0209942_1000297_pt1 | contig 31009 bp, 27 predicted proteins | sample SalPonR1_A_D2_MG_FD_185695 | JGI IMG/M metagenome (GOLD analysis project Ga0209942, IMG submission 185695) | Salt pond soil microbial communities from South San Francisco under conditions of wetland restoration - Salt Pond MetaG R1_A_D2_MG... ...
AACTGCCTAAGATGTCCGGGTGCAAGAATCGCAACGCCGCAAAGGGTCAGATCAGCAAAAACGCCACCTCAAAGACTGGTAAGAGCGGGGAGCTATTGGCTATTAGCTATTGGCTATTGGCTATTGGCTTACTTTTTAGTCGTTTAGGCGTTTAGGCGTTTAGGCGTTTAGGCGTTTATAGATCAAATTAAACCTTCTTCAACATGAGTGATAAAAAAACGATGGTTTTTCTTCTCTAAAATGACATTTACTAGGATCCCAAACCTGCAAACAATTCAACAACAGCTAGCTTTTCGCTGCTGAACCCTTTATCGGGCTCAGTTTGGCAAGCTTGGTTCAGCTCCGCTCAGGAAGCAAGACTTTTGTTGCTTTTTTCTTCGGATTTGGAAGGGATTTTTGAAAAAAATCAGTGCAATAGCGCCACACGGTTCGTATTCTCTATAGCAAAGTGAATATAAAACACAGATTTGAGAATACTCAGGGTGTAGGCTGATCACTCAACCGCCAACTCAATGCGATAGTGATGTGCAGGGATGCGGCCGCCAGGCCGCGTGTCCGAGCCTCCCGAACAAAGAGAGGCGGCGAAGGACCGATAGCCCGGAACGTAACGACGGCCCGCCATCCCTAAATATGGCGGGCCGTATCGCCCTAAATACATAAAAAATAAACGCTTACTGCTTTCCTTTTAAGTAATGTTCTATCTAGATATTGCTTTTTGAAGTTCAGCTCAAATCTATATGCTTACGCTTTGCCACAAGTTACCCTATTATTGCCTTATCTTTAAATGAGGTTAATGTGGTGATGAGAAAAGAAGCTATTTATTATTGACATTTTACGTCTTAATTTTCCGAAGTTTGTAACTTGATGAAGAGCCGGCATTTTTCTCGTATTGCAATCAAAGTGGCGCTGGGGGGCGTGATTTTCTTCCTATGGGCCCGGGCTTATCAGCACCTGTTTTTTGAAGGTCCCTACCGCGCCTTTTTTGTAGATCAGTCGCTTTTTGGTGGGGTTCAAAACCTCATTTCCGACTTGTCTTGGCTGGAATTTGTCACTGATCCTCGAACAGATCGGGCGATTCTATTCTACACGCGAAGTATGGGTGGACTGTGGCTGCTGACCCCACTGCTTTTTTTGGGATATCGGAAGGTGTCAAGCCCGGTGCTATGGGTCTCGGCCAGCGTCTCTTCCCTCGGCTTTATGTTCTACGGGGCTTCGGATTACCTCGACAAGGGCTATCAATTGGCGCAATGGCTGGAGTATGCGGCTCAGATTGTGATGCCGGTTTGGGTTGTCTTTCTACTCCAAAAAGGGCCTTCCGGCAGCTTGCTATTTGTTGGAAAGGTGGCTATTGCACTCACTTTTTTAGGTCATGGACTCTACGCCATGGGCTTCTTTCCCGTACCCGGGCACTTCATTTATATGACTACTGATATATTGAGTCTGAGTGACGATGGCGCGCGTCAATTCCTGCTAATAGCAGGTGTTTTAGACCTGGTAGCTGTTGTTGCTTTATTTTTCCCCAAGGTGGATCACTGGGCTCTCGCTTATTGCGTACTTTGGGGGTTTTTCACGGCTCTGGCGCGTCCGGTGGCATATATTGAGCCGGGCCCTGTGTTTTGGATCAGTGTGCATCAAAGTGTGTATGAGTTTTTTGTGCGCATTCCGCATTTTATTCTGCCGCTCTGCACCTTGTGGTTAGCACTGGGGCAAACCCGGATGTCCCGGAAGACTGTGCAAACTGCCTAAGATGTCCGGGTGCAAGAATCGCAACGCCGCAAAGGGTCAGATCAGCAAAAACGCCACCTCAAAGACTGGTAAGAGCGGGGAGCTATTGGCTATTAGCTATTGGCTATTGGCTTACTTTTTAGTCGTTTAGGCGTTTAGGCGTTTAGGCGTTTAGGCGTTTAGGCGTTTAGGCGTTTAGGCGTTTATAGATCAAATTAAACCTTCTTCAACATGAGTGATAAAAAAACGATGGTTTTTCTTCTCTAAAATGACATTTACTAGGATCCCAAACCTGCAAACAATTCAACAACAGCTAGCTTTTCGCTGCTGGCTATTAGCTGTTGGTTGTTTTCTTCGCCGGAGCTCCCTCCCCGCATCGCAGGAGGTAGGGGGTTTTTGTTGCTTATTCTCTTCGGATTGGGAAGGGCACAGTTGAGTAGCGGCAGTGGAGTGAAGGTAAAGCAAGGCCGGCTCTCCGTTTTATGACCAAATCGATATAGATCTGGATCTTTGGCCTTACCTCGCCCGGACTTGTTTCGTGGTGACCGGTGGGAGGCTGCGAAGGAGTAACGGATCTGCGATATCTAGCGGATTTGGCGATAGCCAATCTGACATGATCATCGCTTGTTATGAGCTGCGTTCAGTTTTTCAGTTTGTAATTCAATTCTGTAATTATTCCATTTTCCACTTTTAAATCATAACTAATGTACTTATTAGAGCCACTTAATGATGAATTGTAGTTTTTGCCAATATTTTGCTGTTTAATTGCCCATACACCACTATTTGAGCCTTTGTATGAACTATGGATTGGCATTCTGTTTAGATTAAGTTTGAATTCATCTCCAACTTTCAATTTTGGTACAATTCGACTTACAATTTTGTCTTGAATTTCGTCGGGCATAAATCTTAGTGCTTGCTTAGGAAGTACTTTAGGGAATATAAAGTAAAAACTAATTGAGATAATTGGGACTGATATCCATAACATCTTATTCACTTCGTTTTTATGATTCAATATTGTTATAAGAAGACCATATACAAAACCAGTAATAATCGAATAAGGTAGAAACAGACGGTAAGTTTCACTGAATTGAAATGTCTTACCTAAAAGAAGCGTATAAACAATTCCAGCATATATCGCCATAATTGGAGCTGCGAAGAAAATTAATTTTCCAAATTTTATTTTCTTAAATATTACTGTTGGCAGCCAAAGAAAAAGAACCCAACTCATGATTATATAGATTCCTGACCAAAATAGAACAACTCCACTATCGTTTGTCTTACCATATTGGATAGCCGTTATAATTGCAAATGAAATATTCATTATTAGCCATGCTACAATTGTTGCTATAAAACTATTATTAAATTTCACATTCAATTTTATTTTTTCGTTCTCGTTGCTCATAACGGAGCAGTGGCTAGGCGCCGTTTCAATGGCGTTTAGCCATTGTTTGGGGAAATGCCGAAGGCATTTCCCCGAACGTTATTGCGACATCCGTCGTTCTGACGAAGGAAGCATGATCGAGATCGTCGCTTGTTAGTGGTCGTTTTTAAGAGATTCAATCTTTTCTTTTATCTTATTATTAAAGTCAAGTTTATTTGCACGGGAATAGCATCTTAATGCTTCATTTAGATCTCCTTGCCTTTCGTTTATTAGCCCTAAATTATAATATGTAGTTGACTCAAGTTTATTTGAAGAATAATATCTTAACCTCTCTGATAATAACTCTTCAGCAGTATTTAAGTCTCCTAGGATATAAAGGACTAAGGCCAAATCATTTGCTGCTTTAAGTGCAGGTCCAGGCTTTGCAGTGCTTGTTAAAAAAGCATTGTTAAAAAACTTTTTTGCTAAAGAAAAATCTTCTTTATCATAGGCCTCCTTTCCACGAGTTTGATATGTTCCTCTATTTACCTTGATCAGTTTTGAACTAATGTAGGAAGTACCATTAAAAATAAATTCATTTGGATAAAAGGTGCAATTTGTTTTGTGACCCTCACAATATGGTTCAACAATCTTCAAATAATCGGTTGTTGATTTAGTGAAATGTATCCTACCCAAGAAAGATCCAATTACCACCAATTCTTCCTTATCATCTACTTCAATTATATCTGTGATCATAGGCTTTGATAAAAGAGATGAACTGTAAATCAAAAGATATTCACATTCTGATGTTTTATTGATATTTACTGGAATAAAATCATGCAATTTTGAATATTTAGACATAGGATTGCTAAAGTCAAATTTGGAAACTAAACTATCTAAAAAGGTTTGGCTTACATCACACTTTAATAGCTTCAATGGGATATAGTCTCCAAAAAAATATTTTTGATTTTCTTGACTATAAACGGCGAATGAAAACAGATATAAAGCGATTAATATTAAATATTTCATGTTTATTTACAGTTTATATTGACCACTAACTTACCTATATCCGCACCAAAAGTACCCATAGCCTCCCCCCGTTCGTTGTATAAACGCACCTTTCATGTACTTATATATGCTTTTTGTCATGTCTTTTTATCTGCAATTTTGATAGGTAGTTCCCCTCGACTACAGGTTTAGGTCAGTGGATGCTTTCGGGTTTCTCAGCTGTCGCTCTATCGCTTCTGTTGAAAAGGGGAAAGACACCGACTTTTCTAAACCGTAGCTTTAATATACGTGTTTTTATGCATCTTTGTACGTTGGGTTTTTGGAAGTGTGGAATGCTGATGGCGTTAGGGCTGGGATAGTGTTTTTGGCCTTCACGCGCCCGGGGAGCCCACGCAAATACAGTGTGAATACGATCCAGCAAAGGGCTGCGCCGGATAATAAATATACCATTTTCGTTTTTGATCATAATTGCCAGCGCAGCCTGGCCCTTGCTGCCTGCGCGGGGCTTCCCATCTCCATTATCCAATCAAAGTTTTTTACCGGCGGGGTATGTAGCCCACCTTGGGTCAGTCTCTGTTCATTTAAATTCATATTTCGTTATCCTATTATCACCTTTTTTTATTAAAAATCCCAAGTCAACTCCTTTTTTTAAATCTCTCGTTGCTGTAGCTGTAGAAATATCCCTAAATACCTTAAGGTAATCTTTCCTGGTAAATTCGCTTAAATCTGTTTGTTCTTTAAAATATTGCAATCTCTCCTCATCACTAAATGATTTTCTCTGGTCGTCTATCAACTCACTTAAACTTACCTTTATCATACCGAGCATGAATTCAACGAACCTCGTACATAGCCCTTCTTTATCTGATTCTGATAATGCTTCGTAATACTTTTCTTGATTTTGCTTAATCTCTATTTCTATCGGTAAATACTCAAATACAGGATTCTCCAGCATCAATATCAATGTCTGCCACAGTCTACCCATTCTACCATTTCCATCCATAAATGGGTGTATGAACTCCATTTCATAATGGAATACACAGCTTTTTACTATTTGATTATCTTCACTCTCTTTCAAATAGGTGAATAAGTTGTTCATTAAATGACTTACATTCCACGCAGGTGGAGCCATATGTGCTATTTCTTCTCCTTTTACTACCCCCACCCCTTTTGTCCTATATTCTCCCGCATTATCCACTAAGCCCGACATCAATGTTTTGTGTGCTAATAAATATGACTCTTCACTGTATGGATCAAAATTTCTCAGATTACGATAGACTTCAATTGCATTTTGAACCTCTTTGATATCCTTTGCCGGACCCATAATCTTTTTGTTTTCAAATATCGCTGATACTTGATTTATCGACAATGTGTTACCTTCAATCATTAGTGAGGACTGAATTGTCTTTATCCTATTCTCTCGGCGCAAATTTGTTTGAGGTTTTCTTAGATATGTCGCATCTACTATCCCGATCAACTTACCAACTTCTATTGACAAGTTGATTATTTTAGCGGTGCCTTCATAGTACTTTTGAATCATGATGCCATCATTTGATCGCATTAAAGGTACAAAATTATCAAATGGTTTGGATTTATAGCGTCATTCTATTCACAAGCATTCGATCAACTTCTGTTTCTTTATGGGATTGTGCCTAAGAGTTCAAGTGAAGTCTTTCCACAGGCATTTGTATGTTCGCTTGCGGGCAAAGTCTGGTTATGTCCTACACCGTGTTAGTGCCCGTTTTATCTTTTTAGGTGTTTTGTATTATGTAGCAGACTACTTTAGTTTGAGGTTCAATAAAAATATACATATAACCATCTCCCCAAAAATTTAAGTTTTCGAAATATTTAAGCATAAAATCCTTATTGGAAGTGATATTATGATGCTTTGTCTTGATCCCGGTATTGCTGCTAATTTGCATCACAAACTTCATCGCATTATCAGATTTGGGACAAACTGGAATTTTTGGCACCTGAATCCAATGTGGAATCCCACTATGAGCAAAATTCAAATGGAAGTGATTCGTCTTTGTTGCACTAAAAAAGGTCTTTTCGTAAATAATTTCCGAATTCATTTTCAATTCATTTGGAAAAGAAGTACTTGTCGTTTGAAGTTGGTCGCGATTTAAAACTTCCGGTTTGCTAGGGTCAGAATAGTCTATAAATACGGATTCAAAGTTCAAATATATAGGAGCGATGAGATGCAGGTCGAAAGGAAGCCCGTTGAAGGCATCATCGTTTTTGGAGATCATGCCTAAATATTGAAAGGGTGCTATGAAGTTAAGTCTAGGTATCGTCAAGGAATCTGGTGGTTCGCCACCTAAGTAGCTTTTTGATTTTGATGTTCTCTGTATTTGATAAATTGAATGTTGTTCAACTTCAATGTAATGCATGCCAATTTCGTCTTCCTTTAATTCTCGCTTGTATCTCGTGCCTTCACTCCACTCAAAGGCTTGCATTAATTTGTCATCCTTGAAAACTAATTCTAATGGTGAATATAAATATCTCGCCGTTTCTTTGTTTACAGCGTGAGTCTGGATATATCTTTGGCATTTTTGATCGCCATTTAATTTCACGTCATAATCACTTAAGAAGATTTTCTTTATTTCACCTTGTCCCATACATAGATTTACATGAGCAATAATAATCAGTGATGTTTTTATAATGATTCGTTTCATTTCCTTGTAGTTGGCAAAACGCACACCGTAAGGTGCGTATCCCGAAGGGTATGCACTTTACAGAATATTAGTAGCTTTTATTTTTTTGTAATCTCTTTGCTCGTACGCAATATACAAAACTAAATATCGCAGCTCTAGTCAACTGCAGCAAATGTATTACCCTTTCCACTTTCCCCTTCTTCGCCCACTGAAGCTCCGAAGGAGCGAAGGAAGGTCTTCGACCAAGCAAACACAGCGCGCGCAGTTGGTTATACTTTGAATTCCTTCTCTTTCATGGAAATTGTACCTTTGCATCTTCAACAGATGAACTTCGGGATTTATGTATACGGAAATCAAGCAACTGCACCTACCTACGATTGACAAATCGCTAGCGAAATACTGGGAAGAAAAGAAAATTTTTCAACGCTCGATCGACGAGCGGCCAGCTGATCAAACCTTTGTGTTTTATGAAGGTCCGCCCTCGGCCAATGGTAAGCCGGGCATACATCACGTCATGGCCCGAACGGTCAAAGACTTGTTTTGCCGATTCCAAACCATGCAGGGAAATCGCGTGACCCGTAAAGGGGGATGGGATACGCACGGACTGCCTATAGAACTGAGTGTAGAAAAAGAACTCGGTATCACGAAAGAGGATATCGGAAGTAAAATCACTGTGGACGAGTACAATCAAAAGTGCCGGGAGACGGTAATGCGCTACAAAGATCTTTGGGACGATATCACGCGCAAAATGGGCTACTGGGTAGACCTGGATGACCCTTATGTCACCTTTGAAAACGAATACATCGAATCGGTCTGGAACATGATTCAACGCCTATACAAAAAAGGCTATCTATACAAAGGATATACTATTCAGCCCTATTCGCCGGCTGCCGGTACCGGCCTCAGCACTCACGAGCTCAATCAACCCGGCTGCTATCAATCCGTAAAGGACACTTCCGTTACCGCCCAGTTTAAGTTAAAGGACAGTCCGGCCGTAAAAGAACTTGCAGCTCATGTTGATCAGCGGCCTGTCTACGCAATGGCCTGGACGACCACCCCCTGGACCTTACCTTCCAATACGGGCTTAGCAGTGGGTAAGAAGATCGAGTATGCGCTGGTGGACACCTATAATCCCTACACTTATGAACGCGTGGCCGTTCTTGTGGCGACCGATTTGCTGTCCGTGTATTTCAGTGGCGAAGAAGGTGATCTGAATGCTTACACCGAAGGCGATAAAGAAATTCCTTTTAAAGTCGTTCATACATTGAAAGGCAGCGACCTGGTCGGCATGCGATATGAGCCGGTTTTCAATTACGCAACGCCAGAAGATGGTGATGCCTATATCATTGTGGCGGGACACCACGTCTCTACCGAGGATGGTACCGGGATTGTACACATTGCTCCCTCTTTTGGTGCGGATGACCAGCAAATTGGTAAAGAGCATGGCCTTGGACACCTCACTTTAGTCGATGAACAAGGCCGATTTACTAAAGAAATGGGGCCTTATGCCGGGCGCTATGTGAAAGACTTTACCGACGACCCCAACTATGAGTCAGTAGACATCGATCTGGCCGTACAACTCAAGCAAGAAAATAAAGCCTTTCAGGTGCAAAAATACGAGCACAATTATCCCCATTGCTGGCGAACAGACAAGCCCATTTTGTACTTTCCGCTCGACAGCTGGTTTATTCAGGCCACGAAGGCCAAAGACCGCATGGTAGAACTGAATAAAACCATCAATTGGAAGCCCAGCCACACCGGCGAAAAGCGCTTCGGACAGTGGTTGGAAAATCTACAGGACTGGAATTTATCCCGCTCGCGATTTTGGGGTATTCCACTTCCCATTTGGCGAACAAAAGACGGTACAGATGAGCGTTGTATCGGCTCCATTTCCGAGTTAGCTGAGGGCATTGCCGAGGCCAACAAGGTGCTGGGAATGCAACAGGAGGTACCCAAAGACCTGCACCGTCCCTATATTGATGAGGTGGTTCTCGTCAATGAGGATGGCAAAGCTATGCATCGCGAACTGGATTTGATTGATGTTTGGTTTGATTCGGGTTCCATGCCCTATGCCCAATGGCACTATCCCTTCGAAAATGAAGACTTATTCAAGGCCAACTTCCCTGCCGACTTTATCGCGGAGGGGGTCGATCAGACGCGCGGTTGGTTCTATACGCTGCATGCGATTGCCACTATGGCTTTCGACAGTGTCGCCTATAAAAATGTAGTATCAAACGGTCTCGTGCAAGATAAAGACGGACGAAAAATGTCGAAGCGACTCGGCAATGCCATCGAGCCATTTTCCACCATCGAAAAATATGGCGCCGATGCCAGTCGCTGGTATATGATCACCAATGCGCAGCCCTGGGATAACCTCAAGTTTGATCTCGAAGGGCTAGCAGAAGTGCAGCGTAAGTTTTTTGGCACACTGCATAACACCTACGGCTTCTTTGCGCTTTATGCCAACATTGATGAATTTACCTATGCAGAAGATCGAATTCCTGTAGCAGATCGACCGGAAATCGATCGATGGATTTTGTCCCGACTGCACTTGCTCGTTCAAAATGTTCAGGAAGACTATTCCAATTACGAGCCGACGCAAGCCGGCCGAAAGATCCAGACCTTTGTAATCGACCAATTGAGTAATTGGTATGTACGCCTCTGCCGACGTCGATTCTGGAAAGGAGACTACGGTACGGATAAGATCGCGGCCTACCAAACGCTATACGAATGTCTGCTCCACGTTTCAAAACTCATGGCACCTATTGCGCCATTCTATGCCGACTGGCTGTATCAGCAACTCGATAGTTGTACACAGTTGGAAAAGGTGGACTCCGTACATCTCACTCTCTTCCCCGAAGTGGAAAAACAGGCTATCGATGAAGGCTTGAACCAGCGTATGGATTACGCGCAGCGCATTTCGTCCCTAGTCCTTTCCCTCCGTAAAAAAGAAGGAATTCGGGTGCGACAGCCGCTACAAAAGATCTTGCTGCCTGTTTCGTCCCCTGAATTCAAAGCTCAAGTTCAGGCCGTAGAAGATATCATCTTGCAAGAAGTGAACGTCCGAGAAATCGATTACGTGGAGGACGCCTCAGACGTCATTCGCAAGCGGGCCAAGCCGAATTTCCGAAATTTAGGAAAACGTCTGGGGTCGGATATGAAAGCAGCTAATCAGCAAATTCAGGACCTCAGTGATAGCGATATTCGAGCCTTCGAGGAAAAAGGCGAGATGACCTTACAGATTGAGGACAGAAGCTACACGCTAGGGCCGGATGATATTGAGATTATCAGTGAAGATATTCCCGGCTGGCAGGTGGCGAGCAGTGGCACCCTAACCGTCGCGCTGGACATTACCATCACTGAGGAGTTGGCGGACGAAGGTATGGCGCGAGAGTTGATTCACGCGCTTCAAGCCTTGCGTAAGGATGCCGATCTGGAGGTGACAGACCGCATTCGCGTGCAGATTTCCGAGCACCCCGATGTCGTGCGTGCCGTTGAGGCACATGGCGCCATGATGGCCCAGGAAATTCTTGCCGACGACATTCAGGTGACCAGTGATTTAGATGGCACCGATCTGGCGCTAGCCGATGATATAGAAGTACAAGCGAGCATATCGCGGGTCTAATTTTTTTCGGATGAGGGCATCACCCACGAGGCTCCGCCCAAAGGCGAAGCTCGTGGGTCGCTATGCTCGAGACTCGGTCCCCAACAAGTTGGGGACGGCTGCGGCTTCGCCTGGCCTCTCTCGCAGCGCTGATGCACTAAGAAACCCCATTTTCTGGTGCTTTTTGAAACTTGGCGTTTTCGTTTCAGACCGCATATTTCTATGAGGAACTTTTTTCCTAAGACGTGCCACCATATTCCCCAACACCCTTTTGTTGTTCCACTACAGCAGAATAGCCGCACCTATTTTTAAAAATCGAAGGGTATTACTATCGGAATAATATTCAGAATCGATGTGCTGGGTGGCAATATTCAATTCTACAAATAAGCGGTAACCAAACCGCCCATAGTTTCTCTCGTATGCGGTATGAAAACTAAAAACCGCAAAAGGGTTCTTCTCAAAGTCTTCGGTTTTATCGTCATACCGGTTCTCCCGCACGTAAAATCGTTCAACTTCCGTATCTGCGAGTGCCCGTTCCCGGGTACGAACGACCTCCAGCTCGTTGATGAAGTTGGTCATATAACTGAGGCCAAAACCTACAAGAAAGGTGTTATTATTTCTTTGATACGCCTTGAAGTTAAGCTTGGCACCTACGGATAAATAATGGACATGAGCCACTACATTCGTTTGCTCCCGGGTAACACCCAGCGTTTCCATTGCAACCAGGCGATCAAAACTAGCTCTACTTCTTTGGTATTCGGCTATAAACGATAAACTCGGCCACTTCTTATTCGAAAACCTCCGGTAGGCTAGCCGAACACCCGGATACCATAAATCGCTTTGCTTTGTCATATCACCTACACCGGGAATATTAACCTCATCCTCGAAAGTTCCTAATGAAAACCCAAAAGAGGTTCCTATTTCCCAATTATGGGTCTTTTGGGCCTGAGCGTGAGACGGAAAAAGAACAACGGCCATACTTAAGAGAAACAAACTTGAGAGATATGACCCAAACGCATTGTGCGGCTGGGGAAATTTTGCTTTAACAAATATTAAATGTTTCATGGTTTTTAATTTTAATTAGTAATTAGATTGGCAAGTTGAAAAATTCCAGTCGTTGATCGCGACCCAATAAGCACAAACGCCCTTCGCGATCAAAAAAGACTAGTTCATATGGGGTATCCTGAACGGGAAACTCGTATTCGAATAAGAACTGCCCGGTATATAACTCAGCAAAAGCGATGCGCTCACGGTAGGGAATGCACACGATATCTTCCGAGGGATGAATCAGCGGCGGCTCCTGAACATTCGAAGAGTGCAAATCATCAATAGCAGACTCTCCGGTAGCGACATCAAAAACCTCTATAGCATCATCGTCCCATTTTAATAGGAAGCCATTCATTCGGTCAACGGCCGTAGCCCGCTCGCTCCAAATTCGTTCTTTCGTCTGCAAATTGAAAGCCACATAACCATTTCGACCATCATAACTTAAGACCCCATTTTCATAAGCAAAAGGTAGGTCATAATACGTGGCAGATTCCCTTTGATACACTTCCGCCGGCAAGTAGGTGCTATCGATCGAATTAGTTTCGACATTTAAAAACGGAAAGTATGCTCCCGGGTCATCGCTGTTCTCTTCGATAGGAAAGGGCAGTAGAAGCTTTTTTTCATCTTCTCCGTAAGGGAAAATACTTACATTCCGATAAAATGAGAAAGAGCGTTCTGTATACAGTTTTACGAGTCGAAACTCTTCAGATGGGAAGCTGTATGAAAAAGCAGAGACGTTTTTTGTATTTCTATTGTATGCATAAAAGTAAGCTATGCCGTTAATACAATTAAATCCAAAAATTTCCTGGCCCGGTGCTTTTGTTTTCATGTCGACCGTCTGAGTGATCGTCCCTGAGTTCCTGTCTACAAAATGCCACAGGCGGCCATTGGATAATATCAGTTGGTCCTGATAATCAAATACCCCAATATCATAGATTCCGTCGTTATAAAAACCGAAAAAATACTCGCTCAGATCGCTTTCGCTTAGGGTCCAGACCGTTTCAATATTTTCCGTATTAATCGCTACCAGGCTTTCATGCATTTTTAGAAAAAGCAAGGGCTGTTCCCCGGTATAATGGCAGGTACGTGCCTGGTTTTCATCCCATACCCCGTTGAGCTCAATTTGCATTTCACCTACCTTCTCTAATGAAAATTCAGTGTAAGCGGGATCTATCGCATCGGGAAAGTGCCCCTCCTCCGTATTGCAGGAGATTAAGATGATAAGCAAACACGAGAGGATGGCCCAAATGCCTAGCGGTCGAAAATGAGATGTTACTGTTTTAGGGTGCCTTAAATCTCGGCGAAAAAAAATAGTTTGCATAATAAGGTTTTTAATAATTATTAATAATTAGCATAGCTTAGAAATCGAGTTTATTACTAATCAACTTCCCTTGATTGGTGGTATAATTTAAATATCCTCGGCTATCAAAAAACACCGTTTGCTTATAAATGTCATCCGATATCAAATCAACCACAAGCTCTGATGTAGATAGGTCGTAAACAGACAGGCGATCCGAGCGAGTAATGAAAAAATATTTTCCCTCCGAGTCTACGCCCGCAGATCTGATCCACTTCGTAGGAAAATCCGAGCTCCAGACCTCCTCTCCGGACACAATGTTATGCAAGCTGGCCTTTCTGCTCAGGACGCGAAGGAAATGTTTGTTAAAATAACGCTGCTGGCCACCCATAGACTCCCAGTAGACCTGTTCATCCTCTGTATTGTAGACGTTGATATGTGTAGTTCGGAACTGCAACATCTTATCCTGGTATCGAACCGGCCAATACATGCTAAGATTAGACAAGAAGCGAATGGGCATTTTTTTGCTTTTTACCTGATTCTCATCAAGTGTAATAAGGAAGGAGTAAATGCCGTATTCGAAATCGGGATGTTCGTGCATGAATAAAGGAAATATCAACGCTCTTTCTTCAGCGTCATAACTTAAGCGTTGGGGCATGGGAATGCTATGTGATCGCGAGTAGGGAAAATGAAACTTATCCTTTCTTAATTGCTCTATGGCCAGGAGCCTTTTTTGGGTCCGCTCCTCCAATTGGTGCAAATGGACTTCCATGGAATACGTAGAGTCGGTGGGATAAAAAAGGCTCATGGTATATACTACATCTTCTACTACCTGCAGAGCCACTATATTTTCAGGCTCGCCGCCGTCAGGCCACAGGGTGAATGCTTCAAGTTCCTGGCCATTTGAGGCATCTATCTTTTTAAGATTGCGGTCAAAGCCCACTAAGAGTTGCCCTTCAAAATCGTGAATAGGTGCTCGGTAATCACCCCATTCTGATCGAGACACTCTCCACAACAAAGAATTATCCTCCGTACTCAAGGCCACGCAAACATTAGGACTCTGAATAAAATACATGCTTTTTGTGCCTTCGTAAAGGTCAAGAGCCAGTTGATCTGTTCCCATGCCGATATCGACGGAACTCACTTGATAGTCGGACAGGCTGCCGTGTAAAGGCTCTTCTTCAAAGGTGTAAAAAAGGGAAAAGTCAGGACCTTCTTGCTCTACACAAGCTACCATGAATAGGCTGCTGATTAAAGCAATTTTTAATACATAGAGTTTCATAATTAAAGCTTTAAATAAAATAATAGATTATTAAATTACACAAAATCCTTATAGTGTGTGGTTGAAAAATGCCTCGCGAAGGTTGTTTTTTGACGTTTTTGTCGCGGAGGCGACACTTTTTCGCTTAAGTATATCCTAAAATTATAGACTCTCTTTTGTCTGTAGTTGCTTTTTAATTGTCTCGAAACAAAAAGACCTCGATAACATCCTTCCCGAACAATGGGGCACTCTTTACCTATAAATCATTTGATAAAACAACAGTCGATTTAAGGCCTGGGTATCCAAAAAAGGTCCATCGCAATAAAGTGTAAGTTAGTTCCTGCTAACCACAGGAGACGAAAGAGGAAACCTTAGACCCGCTCGAAACCAAATGTTGTTATTATTAAATCGGGGCATTTTCGAAAAATCATTAATTGGGGTTTCTTCTTCTCCCAACCTGGTTGTTTGAAATCCCCGCTGACTTACCGTATACAAACACTCTACATAAGCACCCAGCTGCCACGCTTTTGGCGTGTTGAGGCGTATGCCTATTTCTGCCGTCCAAGGCGCACTATACCCTTGATCGCCATTCAACTCGACCTCCTGGTTGGGAAACAGGTCGTCTCTGACTTCTCGGATTCTGAGCCGGTTCGCTGTATTTCTCAGGTGGTTCGCGATTCCCAAGGCCGAAAAAACAGATACAATGTCTTCCTTTAGAAAATCCATCGATATATAAGCCATTGAACTTACAACTGTTTTATCGTAGCCGCCATTTACATAATAACTGGATATTTCTGGGAAAAACACATCTTCAAAAAACAGATTATTAAAATTATTGACGAATTCATAATATGAAAAAGACAGTCCCAGTGAGATTGGAGATAAATCATAAGTAATCCGACAATTTATCGGGTTATAGCTTATCGATTCAATTTGGCCTGTTTCTAATTCTACAGCTATGCTGCTATGACCGTAAACACTTAGGCCGCCAGAGACATCTAGATTGACCTGGGCCATACTCAAAATAGGGGATACACATAAGAGAATAATAAATAAATATTTCATAATGATATTATTTGTTCTAAATCAAAACTAAATAGTTCGTTGACAGAAACCAGGATAAAACAGTCGCGCTCGGGAACCAGGGTGGCTTTTCGAAAACGAGGGATTTCAATCCTATCTTCTAGCGATAAATTGGAAGCATTCCACACTTCTAGAATATGTTTTTCTCTGCCGGTTTCCGTTTCAGCCTGCGAAAAGGTCAAAATATGGTCCTTATAATAAATGGGGTTTCTGAAGGTGGTTGGATTCGACAAACTGTTTCTGCTGACCTGACCTGAACTTAAATCAATGGATACTCTTTGAGATTCTAAATTATATCCAGAACTCACTGTTAATAATTCATTAGTTGTAGGAATATATACAGGAGACGATATACTTCTGCTGTCTGGTCCGGCTCCTTCTGAGTAGTAGGTCCAGTCTATAGAACCCGTAACCGGGTTTACAGCAATGATATCGCCGTTTGTTACGATAAGAATTTTATCATTAACAATACGCATTTCTCTTATGTTGGGGTTAAAATTATTGTTGGGATTATTAATAAAGTTGAGCAAGTCCCACTCGATGCGTCGCTGACTTATATTGTAGTTGATCAATAAGATTTCGTTATTATTCAACCACGATTCAACAAAGAGGTGGCGTTCTCCGGTATTTGGGTTTAACCATTCTGCCATTTCTCCTATTATAAGCCGGCCCGCACCATAATCTTCAGCGTTTATGCTGAACAGAACCTCTGAAGGCTCAAAGTTGTTTATTGGTGCTCGGAGGACGTTCCATATCGGACCATAAAAACCAGTGTAGGCTGCTCGGTAAAAGTAATCCTTTCCCAGATAGCCTTCTTCTAATACTTCGAAATCCTTCTCTTCTATTAGATTTCTCCATTCCCCCACAAAGTCGTCCACTACGACAATTCGTCTTCCTTTGCTCACAAAGACATGGTCGGCAGACGGACTCACATACACCTCTTCGGCAAAGAAAAATGAGTAGTCCCACCTCCAGAACTCATGTCCGGTTACAGCACTGACTTTAGCTATATGGTTGGATCCGGCATTCGATGAATAATAAATTGAACCGTCCCGGGTCTCTATGGGACTTAGGCCAAAAAAATTCTCACCCATATCTTTTGACCATAATACATAGTTTTCATATTCAGTATCCATGGTATCCTGTTCATCGTCCGGACAATCATTCCATCTACAATCGTCCATTTCTTCCGGAAGATCAAGAGAATCGGTACAGGATGAGGCTCCAGCAAGGAGGATAAAAACTAGAGAATAAAGTAGTAGTCTCATACTAAAAAGTTTAATAAAATAATACCTAATATAATAAAACATTGATAAACCCGCAAGGGCTTTCCTGCAAAAACCTGCTATTTCTTCCTTATTATAGGTTGTTGTCAACATCTTAGTTTGTAAAAGTCGTTGATCTAAACTTAATATGTGGCAATTAAAAACTACGCCTTCGGACTAGCGATGTGCAGCCAGCCCGCTCCGCCGCTCGGCGGACGGGAGTCCGATCCGCCGGCAGGCGGAGAAGGACCGAGTGACGCTCCGGAATCCCGAGGGTCGCTGAAAGCGATCTCGAGGATGGAGGAGGAGGACGGAACGAGTGGCGAAACGTAGCGCAGCCGGCACCTCGCGGGCCGGCTGAGGCCCCTGATAAGGCATATTACTATCCTCGACCGGATCTATTTTGCGCTTCTTGATGAGTAATTTCTCAGCCGCTCAGCTATTGGATTTCTTCCTGCCATGTGCTGGGCTTGGCGCGGATAAGGCTTTACTTTTTAGACCTCACGCGCGATTTCCATCTCGGTGCTACTGCTTTTCAATGGCTTTCAGGCGGAAGCTTGCGTCTTTTCCACTCAATAAGAAGCCGTCGTCCCGCTGTTCTACCGAAAAAGTGTCCACCTTCGATTCGCTATCCAGTAAAAATTGTCCCTCTTCAACGGACCATTTCAGTTGCTCCTCGTTGAGTTCCACGTCGATCTCGTCATTGGGTGAGCTGAACTGCATGCTACCGTCGGCCCGGAGCTCTACATTGACTTCGACCATTTCTTCAATCATAGCCGTCAGACCTTTTCCAATTTGAGCTAAGCTTTTGAATAAGCCTTCCAGCCCATTAGCCAATGATTTTAGACCTTTTGCCAAGCCTTTACTATCAATCTTTTGGCTGTCCCCCTTGCTTTCAATCGTAAGATCAAATTCGACCGAATCGATGGCCGCCTTTACTTCCTGAGAGGCTTTTTCCATGCCCGAGTCTACTGCGACTTGTACGGTTTCCGAAATACTTTTTTCACCTACGGAGTCGGCCACTATAGAGACCTCCCATTTTCCGACTAGCTCACTTTTCAAGGACCTGTTCGAATTACAGGCAATGAATGTAAAAAGTGCCAGGCCTAAGATCCATTTAGCCATAATTATGTCTTTGGTGCTTTGTATAAACGACCATTTTATAATTTTTCTTGTAAGTGTACGGCTGTGGGTGTAAACTTGTGCTTGGAGTTTTGATCCATTGAAGAGCTATTTTGGGGCAAAGGGGCTTAGGGGACCTCCTTACCGGTGGAGGCCTGCCATAGCTCAAACCATTCTTCATCATTGAGGGTTATGTCGAAAGCGCCCGCAGCAGCTCGTAAACGGTCCGGGTCGCCCGTCCCCAAAACGGGCATCAGTTTCGCGGGATGATGTAGCAGCCAGGCGAGCAACCACTGATCGATTCGAAATCTGCCTTCTCGTCTTTCGATCTGCTTCTCGGCTATGCGGAGTATCCGCTGAATTTGCTTCCCGGGTTGGTCATCAAAGAACTGCCCGCCTCCAAGCGGCGACCACACCATGGGAAGGCTTTGATAGCGGATACTTTGGTCGAAGGTGCCGTCTATAAAAGGCTCCAGATGCAATATAGAGGCTTCGACCTGATTGTTGACGAGGGGGAAATGGTCGTTCAGCATTTCGAATTGGGAAGGGATAAAGTTGGAGACACCAAAGTGAAGGACCTTGCCCGACTTCTTGAGCTGAGTGAAAGCCTCAGCTATGGCTTTGGGATCCATTAGGGGGCTAGGCCGGTGAATGAGTAGGAGGTCGAGATGGTCTGTGCATAGGTTCTTTAGAGATTGCTCGGCCGAGGCGATAATATGAGCTGAGCTTGTATCATAGGATTTGATGTGATAATCCGGGCGCGCTTCGGCGGGCATTTTGATCCCACATTTTGTGATTAGTTGCATGTGCTCTCGCAAGGCGGGCTTTTTTTTGAGCGCTTGCCCGAATGCTTCTTCTGTGGTATATCCTCCGTAGATATCGGCATGGTCGAAGGTGGTGATACCGAGCTCCAAGCAGGTTTCTATGCGCGATAGCATCTGGTCTGTATTTAATTGGTGGCCCCATAACCCCCAGCGCATGACGCCACAAATAAGTCGGGAGAGTTTAGGACCTTCCGGAGAGATGGATTGTGCTGGAACAGACATATGGATAGGTTTTAAGGTCTGAACGAATATAAGGGTCTTCGATGAGAAAGTAAGCGCTAATTACGCAGCTAACTGCTATTTTTTGACCTTTTCGGGCCATCTCTAAGTGCTCGATACTCTGCATCGACAAGTATGCCTACGATTATAAATTCTCCGATAAAATAGGCTATTCCATAAATCGTTATCGTTTCCCGATGAAAAAGTATAGCTGCTGCTGTTATCAGACAATATAAGACGTTGGCGGCCACAATGGGTTTCAAAAAGCGCCTGTGGTTACTTCTTACAAACATAAAGGACAACAGGCCGTAAGAGCTCATTATTAAGGCCAAAACAGACAGCCGATACAGGACATTGGGCGGCATCCCAAAAAAAGCTTCATAATTCGCGAGCAGTAAGATCAGCAGTCCGGCTGTGGTGAGCGCCCCCAACCCATCGATCAAGAGGAGCTGTTTAGCTGAAAACCTGTTTTGTCCCTTTTGCATACTGCTCTTTTTAAGTAAGCTTTACCATAGAGCTAAAGGTGTTCAGAAATTTGGAAAAGACTTGGCTTGAGGTCTTTATCAACCTCCCTCTAAGTGAAAGTCGATGGTCGATACAACGCGAATTTGCTTGATCTGTGGTGTATTCTGATCGCGATCTGAGATAGTAAATAGCCCTTGCCGGGCGGTTTTTATATCACCAACCTGTGCTTGAGAGTCTCGTGCAAACTTTTCAGCCACTTCTCGCGCATTTTTTGTGGCCTCTTCGATCATGGCAGGTTTGATATCATTGAGGCCCGTGAATATATATTCAACGGGTCTCCAGCTATTCTGAGATCCCAGTAATATTCCTTTTGACATGAGCTCCAGAGAAGCGGTAAGTGCGTTTTGTACCTTGCTGACCTCTTTGGTTCGCAGAGTAAATTCAGATTTAGCTATGTATCGAAAAGGGTTATTCTGCGCATTTCGATTATAGGGGTCTGCCTGGAGGTCATTGATATTGGTATTTCCTTTCGATAGCTCTTCCTCTGAAAATCCTAAGCTGCGAAAAAAGTCCTGTACTTCCCGGTTTTGCTCTTCGATCTCAGCCTTGAGTGTAGTCAGGTTGTTTCCGGTCAAAGAAACATGCATGGGCCATACAGCCAGATCTGCCGGGACTTCGCGTTCAGAAAGTCCTTTGACCTGAACATAGCGATCGTACTCCTTTCCAATTTTATGCATGTTACCAATAAAGTAGCCGGCACCGAAGATCCCGACCGATAGTAGCAAAGCGGGGAAAATATAGGTTAGTTTCATTTTGGTTTCTATTTTTAAATCTTACAATAGAAGATAAAGGCTGAATTCATGAAAAGCTAGCTCTTTCGCTTTTTAGAGGGGTTATAAAGAATTAGGATTTGAATCAAAACGGCAATGACGATTAAAATAATAATTTCAATTTGAGTGAATAAGGTTACTGTTTCCATCGCCCGCTTACTTCGCTCCATTTCTCGTCGCCCTTCTTTGAGTTGAACTTTTGATAAATCGTACAAATCCTGTACGATGTTGCTGATGGTTTTGAATAAAGCTTCGCGGTTACCCTCCTCAAAATTATCGGATGCTTTTTCCTTTTGTTTTAGGCGGTTTACGTTCTCCTTAAGGTTTGAAAAAATAGCTCTTTCCTCGTCCGTTAGCTTTGTTTCTTTATATTGGGCAATCAGCTGTTGGAATTCGAGGTTTACTTTTTCGTTTCTTTCTTGAAAAAAAGACGCATTTTCACTTGCCAGGGCCATTTCCTTTTCTTGGATCAGCAAGCCCATTTCGAATATCAAATCGCTAGCCACAATTCGGTCTTCATAAATGGTGACAATGGAGTTTCTCAGGCTGTTAAAATTATGCCTGTCCACCAAGTTTGTGGTGAGAATGATAAAAAAGACGAGCAAGACTGCCGAAACCCACTTAATTTTGTCGAATATTTTCATTTTTGACTTTTTGACTCTCAAGACTTTTCGAAAGATAAGATAAATATCTTTCGCTATCGGTAGATTCTCATTGCCGGTGTGGATCTTTCTGGTTGGGCGAAAATAGGTGCTACATCCATTCCCTATAACTGCATTTAAGCTTTCGAGCCGGACGACGTGAGCCGCTCGAGCCGGCAGCTGGGTCAACTCTGCCCTGAAACGCCTTTTGGCTTAGCCTGCAAAATGATATAATCCGATTCCGATAGTTAACCAGATGTAAGATGTGATAGCTATCCACTTTAATATCGTTTCGAGCAATGGGCTTTTAGGAGCCATTTCTTTATGGTGTGAGACATCCTTCCCGACGACTCGTGCGAGATAAAAGAGTATTCCGGAGATTACTAAAAATGCAAGGTTGAAAAAGAAGGTGTAGTCAAAGGCAAAGTGTTCCTGATCCATCAAGTTTTTATCTGCCGAACTTGGAATCATATTGAAAAACTCGAAACCATAGTGCAGGAGTAAGGAAGAAGCGACCAGGGAAGTGAATAAAAGGAAGAGAATAAAAAGCGAGACTTTCCATCCGTAATATTTTGCATTGATGCGGAGGACCGGAAAAACTACCAGGTCACTGAAAATAAAGGCCATCACACCGGCAAAACTGATTCCTTTTCCGAATAGCAAAGCAGCCAACGGAATATTTCCCATGGACCCAATGAAGGTCAAAAAAGCGGCGATCGGTCCCACCACTACATGTTCAAGTAGAGTTAGGAAACTAAAAGACGTCTGACCGGCGCCTGTGTTGATAAAAAGCATTTCAAAAAAAGAATTGGGGACAAAAACCGCCACTATTCCAGCTATAGTAAAGCCAATAGTCACATCTTTCCAGACCATTTTCCACTCCATGAGGTATTGCTTACCGACTTTTATCCATTTTTCAGTGGATTGCGCCTGTTCGATAAATGGATCCGTGTCTACCGATTCTTCACTTGCACGCCCTAATCGCTTCCGTGCATTTTCAATCATTTTTTTCGGCCGAATGAGTCGGATTAAAAGCCAGCTGAAAAGAATGAGTAAAACTCCACCCACATATTCTCCGACTACGAATTGCCAGCCCAAAAAGACAGAAATAATAATACCCAGCTCGATCACCAGGTTGGTTGAAGCCAGCAAGAACGCTATAGAGGATACAAAGCTCGCGCCTTTTTGAAACAGGGATTTCGATGTGGCCAGTGCCGAAAAACTGCAGGAGCTACTAATGAAACCAAAAAACGTTCCTAATAGCACACTTCGGCTACTCTTGTCGCCCATTGTTTTTTGCATGCGTTTTTCAGTGACAAAAATTTGTATCATTGAGCTTATGACATATCCCAGGACGAAGGCCCAGAGTGCCATCCAGAAAAACCCCAAACTGGTGTAGGCGGCTTCACCCCATTGTTGAAAAAAATAACTCAAAACTGTTTTGTTTTCATTTGGTGCGCAACTTAATCTACTGCTTTTAACTAGGTACGGGTATGCCGGGCAACTCAAATGATTCGTTAAAAAATTGGTCTGACTACTTAAAGAGCCTTTCTAAATATAAGAATCCTTCTTTTCTATCAAAATGCCACTAGTAAATTTAGCCGGTCCTTCCCTGCACTCCCTTTTCATACTCGGCATCATTGGGCTCCCAAAGCTCAATTTTGTTGCCTTCGTTATCTAAAATATGAACAAACTTACCATAGTCGAACTCTTGAATTTCATCCAGGATCGTAACGCCGTTTTCCGCCAGAGTTTGCAATAGTTTTTCGAGATGAACCACCCTGTAATTGATCATATAGGGTTGGGAAGAGGGCTGAAAATAATCGGTGTCATGCGGGAAGGGACTCCACTGGGTGTAGCCTTTTTTTGAAGGATTACGCCCTTGATACCATTCGAAGTTTGTACCCCATTGATCTACAACGAAACCGAGGTTTTCCTTATACCATTGTTTGGAGTTCTTGGGGTTTGCCGACTTGAAAAAGACACCTCCGATTCCCGTAACCCGGGGTTTATCGTCACTCATATTCTATTCCTGTTTTTGTGTGGTGCAACAAGTGTTTTTTCTTTTGCTCTACTCTTCTTTACTCTCCTCCTGGCTTTCGAATCCACTAACTTCCCTGGTAGCGTCTCAGCTTATTTTTTAAGGCGTTCACTTCCTGCTTCAATTGCCGCTGCTTTTCTAATAAATTGAATACGACATCTATAGCTTCAATATTTAGATTTAAATCTTGATGTATCCGTATCATTTTTTCCAGGTCTCTGATTTGGTCGTGGTGCACACAGTGTTCTTCCTCAAAGACCTCAAATTGTATAAGTCCTGTTTGATGCAGGGCATCGATGAAGGAAACCTCAACTTCATAATGCGAGCACAAAGTTTGAATAGCCACAAATTCTTTTTTCATCTTAGCTCAATTTTTGTAGTTCTCGGAATAATTCCTTCTCCTTTTCACTCAAATTTTTTGGAGTTTGAATGCGATAGGTAATGATCAGATCCCCAAATTGATCCTTTGTTTTATAGCGCGGGAAACCTTTGCCCTTCAGTCGAACTTTCGTACCGTTTTCAGTTTCCGGCGGAACTTTGAGTTTGACCTTTCCCGTGAAGGTCTTGACCGTGATCTCGCCCCCAAGTATAGCTGTGTACAAGTCCAGGTCCATATCGGTGAATAGATTGCTGCCCTCACGCCTAAACCCGCTGTTATTATTGACGACAAAGGTGATATACAAATCTCCGTTGGGGCCATCGTTGAGGCCTTCGCCACCTTTTCCTTTAATCTTAATTTCCTGACCATTCTCCACACCTGCCGGTATAGTCAGTCTAATCTTATTACCATTAACCGTAAGAACCTGTTTATGCTCAGTGTATACATCTCTTAGGGTTACATGAAGTTCGGCGTGATAGTCTTGCCCTTTAAATTTTGGATACTGTCCTCTTCGCGAAGATGCGGAGCTGCGTCCACCGAACATTGATTCAAAAAAGTCCGAATAATCCTGTCCGCCAAACGATTCTTGAGTAGAACGCCGTTGCGACTGTTGCTGCTGGCGTCGAGCCTTTTCAAACTCCTCACCGTGCTGCCAGTCCTTACCGTATTTATCGTACTTTTTCCGTTTTTCAGGATCACTTAAAACCTCATGGGCCTCGTTCACCTGTTTAAATTTTATCTCTGCCTCTTTATTATCCGGATTTAAGTCTGGGTGATACTTTCTCGCCAGTTTTCGGTACGCTTTTTTCACCTCCTTTGCAGAGGCCGTTTTCGGTACACCTAATATTTTATAATAATCGATAAAAGCCATCCGTCCGTTTGATTTTAATTTTATCCAGGTTCAACACTGTGATTGTTGCCCGAGCTTGTTTTCTAAATATACAAGGTATGCATGAGAACCCATAGAAATTCCGTCTGTAAATGAATGTTAAAAAAAGGGTGTGATACACCTGGCTGGCGGCATGGAGAAGGTAGGCTGTTTGATCTCCGTTTTCTGTTTCTTTGGATTCAAACTTCTTCAGGGTTTATTTGTTCTGAGCGTTGCACAACCCTTGCTCTGGTTTGGGATCATCTTTAGATCTTTTTATATGGAGTTCCACTAAAATATCAGACTACTGATAGTGTTTGCTTCCACAGCAGTCTTTGAATTTTTTGCCGCTTTGGCAGGGGCAGGGTTTGTTTGGGTGAAGCTGGGATGATTTTTTTCTGAAATTTCTACGGGCCATATCTTGCTTAAAGATTTTTTTCAGCAAGTCATACAGTTCCGGATGGTGTTTTTTCAATAGCCGAGGGCGTTCAAAAAAGTATTCACTGACTACCGCAAAAAACTCTGCCCGGTTGGTAGCTCCATAGGGGTTAATACCTGACTTACCCGCGTATATTTCATCTATTTTTTGTCGTATGAGGTCGATCCAAGGGATAGAATACTGTTTTTCCAGTAATACAGCAGGAACACCGTCCACACTACCGTCTTTTTTATCAATGAGATGCACGAACTCGTGTACAGCAGTGTTTTTCTTATCGGTTTCGTTCTTAAATCCTTTTTCCAAAGCTGGCTTGGACAAGATCATGACTCCATTCATATAGCCATTGCCCACCATTCCCATAACCCTTCGCTCTGCTCCTTGCGTCTCAAAATCGGTGTTGAATCGTCGTGGATATAATAACACCTCGTGTAGATCTGTATATCGCCAATTATCAAAAGCAAAAATGGGGATAACGGCACTAGAAGCAACGAGAAGTTTGTCGCGCACATTCACTTCCGTTTCAATACCGGTTATCCTGCAATTGAGCAGAAACTCCTGCACTTTATATTCAAATTTTTCCTTTTCTTTTTCAGATAGGGATCGATAAAAGGCTACTTCATTTTCCAAAATGCGTTGTTGGTCCGGTGCAAGAGGAGCTTGAGGAGATTTCCACCGGGCATAGCTTTTTCGGATCCAGATTAAAACTAAAAAGAGGATCAATAAAATACTCGAAATGGGTATCCATACATTCATAGTGGTCTGCGAACCATTGATAAGGGTACATAAAAATAGGTGCCCGACTCAAAAGTGGTCTCTCTATTTCATAGCTCAGTAATCCACCTTCATAAAAATATTAGTTTTTTAGTAGCTTTTTGCTGTAGACCTTTCCGGTTTCTGTCCTTATCAGGACACTGTACAATCCGGAATTCAGCTGGCTTAGGTCTTGCTTCACTATTTGATTATTGATATTATCAACTGACAATATCATCTTCCCTGACCAATCATATATCTCCAGAGTCAATATTAAATTGAACTGAGATTTTATGGTAACCTCATTACTAACCGGATTGGGATATACGACCATACCTTCTCTTCCATTTACATCTTCGACACTTGTAGTTCCTGTTTTTATTTTATCCTTGATTTCAGGAATGGATAAACCCCCGTGTTCACCATTTTTAATTCTTAGGTAATATCTTCCACACGTTCCACCTCTCAAGTAGAATGTGTCTTTTTCAAAGCTTTCATGATAGCCATCTGCCAGGGCTAAAAAAAGTGTGTCTCCAGGGTCAAAGTGATTGTTTAGGATCGCTCCACAGCTAATTCCGTCTTCGCCTAAAACTACAATAGTATCACCAATTTGAGCCGGAAATTCTCCAATCGTATCAAGAAGCTTGAAATACCCTGTTTGAGAAATAATCCCATTATAGGAATACCCGTAATCATACCCTTGGTAAACAGCCAAACAACTATAAGGTACTTTAGACAAATTATTATAAAAGTTATTGTTTTCCCAAAAATCAAAACATCTACATTGAGAATCTCTTTCTACAAATAACCGGTTAATTCGTTCTTTAATTTCTGCTATTGACAAGTCAGCATGCTGTCCGTTGGTAATATTAAGATAATGCTTCCCACAAGCTCCCTCCAGGTAAAAATTTCCCATTAAAGCTAAAAACAGGGTGTCTCCAGGTGAAAAGCGATTTAACAATTCTCCGCAATTTATCCCATTTTGACCCTCAACTTTAATGATGTCTCCAATTTCAGTAGCGAAACCAGTAAGTGTGTCTATGACAACAAAATAGCCATATTGATCACTTCCATTTTCATAAACCAATGTATCAAAAACAGCAATACAGTTTTTTCCACTGTTACGAATATTTTTATAAAAACTTGGCTCATAGGGTAAACATTGGCATGAAAAACCAATTTTTGCTATTAAAATTAATCCTACCGTTAATAGTGTTTTTATCATGGTCTTATAATTTTACAAAACCTTCTTTAGCTCATTTACTCATTCAGAAAAGTTTCATGCCCGTCTACATCCATTAAAATACGAAGAATATATTAACCGCATTATTTATCTAGTGTAAAAAGCCAATTGAATAATGGAAAAACTAACAAACCCGATTGGGAACTTAATATTCAAAGTTCAATGATAGACAAGAATCCATCCATATTTTGCTAACAAAAAAATTTATACATAGCCCCACGGACTTCGGCCTGTCTAGAACGCTTGTTCTTCATTCGTGAACCTTAATAGTTTTACTGTAAGATTCTGGCCTTATATCCATCAGTTCACCTGCACCTTTGGGATTTGTTGGTGGATTTTCTGAAGTTCCGACAGCGCCGCCGAACCATACCAGTGAAACAGTTCAACATCAAACACACCCTCTTTATAGTCGAATTGTTTTACAGCAATTAACTAGCTATAATATTACCTGTTCAAAAAAATTTCCTCACCTTTTGCCGTAATTATTTCTAAGCTATCCTGATCGAGGAAGCTCCTGATGTTCATAAAATATTCGCAGTAATCTGTAAATACGTCTTCGGGGTGCTGGCCGTTAATACTGCGCAAGGTATCCCCTAGTTGGATGGGCATTCCCGGCTGGGACCTGGCTACCACCCATAGTGAATCGTTCAATACGCCGGGCAAAAAGGCGATACTTCCCGGGACTTCCATTGCACTCTGGAGCTGAAGATGTATGAGCATTTCCTCGTAATCCACGTACACTGTAAAGTGCTCCAAAATTTCGTTTCCGAGTAACCCTTTTCCGATAGTAGAAAACTCTACGGGAATCTCAGCTTCAAACCCACCTATATTCAGATGGAGTAACTTGGAAGTGATTGTATCCTCTCTGGTGCCGTATATACCCGTAGTGGATTTGTCGCAATAGATTTCTGAGGGAACGTTCGGAAATGCTTTAGCCCACTCCGCGGGTAAAATTAGTCCGCCGTTGTACCCTACGTCAAACAAAACACCGTCTATTTCTTTTCCATTCAATAGTACTGATATGCTCGGCGTTCCCGAGAGTAAAGGGGTGCTAACCCCAAGTTCAAAATTTTGAAGGGTATCCTTCCTCTCAAAAGCTGTATCAGAGAAATACAAGGTTTTATTTAAGTAGTCAATTTTCCAATGAGCCAGCTTGATCAGGTTAGCGCCAATAATCCCATCTGATGCAATGCACGGAGTCGCTGAGTCTTCTCCATATTCTACCTTGCCAGCTCCAATATCGGAAAACCAGGTCTCGCCTATCAGGAGGGAGTCTATACGTGCAACTTCAATGGTTCTGCTATTCCCGTTAGAATCTGTATTGGTTTTTGAAGTCACCGTCTTCAGACCCAGCCTTTTTGCTAGTCCTTTTTCAACTTTTGAGTTAAAGGCGCCTGTATCAAAAATAAATTCCCTTTCCGTGCTATCTGCATTCAATCGTGCTTTTACGACTATTAAACCCTTCTTAAACTCAAAAGGGACGGCCTGTACAAAATCTTCCCGTAACATCTTTCCATTCGTGAGCAGCCCGATATTTTTAAAATATCCGCAGGCCGCCATGGAAACTACTAAGGCAAGAATAAGAAATGTGGATTTTTGATGCATTATGTTGAATTTTATTTAATTGGCTATTCCGTTTCAAAACTCCTTTCGCTCAATGAGAGTCATCAAAACGCTTTCTTTGCCCTTCTAATATTTCGCCACCGATTCGGATAGAAAACGAGTTGTATAAAGTTGAATTCAAATTGGTCTACTCTGGACCGTTGACCATTAATGTCATGGATCTCCTGAAAAGGGTAATAGCGGAGATTGGTTCGTAAAACCCAGCTCTCGATAGGTGATGCAAGAATATCCCAGCCGAAAATTATACCTGGAGAAAAGATCTGGCTTCTCACCGTTTCTCCTTGTTGGACGTCATTTACAAAAAGCCCAGTGGCCCATCGCTCCGCACTTAAGCTCAATCCTATAAAAGGCACAAAGCCGTGATAATTCGCCATAAATTTAAATCCCTCAAGCGAAATAGCAGATCGCCTTACAATATGGTGGAGTTCATAACTTAAGGCGTGCGAACTGTAGGCTCTGTAGGTTAAGCCAAAATGTAGTTTTTGTTTGTGGAATAGATAGCCCAGACTATATTCAAGATTGATACTTCCTTTGTGCTGTGCTAAAGACTGTAAACCGTGAGAAAAGTGTGGAGACCTCAAAAAATAGGATCCATTAGGGGCAAACCCTATGGAAAAGCTATTTAGTTTTTTCTCTTCGAGTAACTTTTTTTCCAACCCTTCTGTTCTGCCTGATTGCTTGGGGGCTTCCTCTTTCAGTGTAAAATCAAAGTGCCTTACCAATCCTATAGAAAAATAAGAATTAGGCAATTCAAATCGGTGCTTGTCTTGTGTATTACTGTAAAAGTCTCGTTCGTTTCCAGGCAAAAACATCCATTCGGCATTTATACGCCAATCGTTTATGGAGTAGGAAAGACCGACCAGCGCCGAATACGTAATAAATCCCTCAAAGCGCTCCCCGTGCTCTTTTCTTTCCAGTGTTAAGCTCATGGTATTGAAAGAGGCCCCAAAAAACGGCTGGACCTTGCCATCCAATAATCGCCACGGGTAGTATCGGGCGCTTAAATCTGGTCCGCTAGAAAATTCAATGCCCGCTTCCTGAGTGATACTGTTATTACCAAAACTCGTTAAAGGAATATTCATATTAAAATCCAACTTCCCCCAAAAATGCATACCTCCAATAGTAAATCGAGGAATAAGCTGTTGAGGGAATTTGTACTCCTGATTTTGGAGGAATAATCGCCCAGAAGTGGGAATAGCCTGTGTATTCAACCCTACATAGGTTTGGGCAAATCGGTGTTGAGTTTTTATATCGCTATACACCTGTGCTGCTCCAATTTTGGAATAGAGCACGATAAAAACAATAATAATAGATCTAAATGCCATCGGATTTCAATTTGATTTCTGACCGCAAAAATCTAGGTTTTACCGACTAGTGGCTGTATAAAAACAACTATTTGGTGTGTTTGGGAGCAGTTTGGGATGAATGGGATCGGTTCGTAATTTCCTCCAATAGACGTTTGGCTTTTGCCCTTGACACCGGCACTCGCTCTTGACTCTTTTTCATCACTAGGACTAAATCACGTGCATTTCCCGTTACGGTTTCGATCTGTTGGAGGTTGGCTAAATAACTTCTGTGAACGCGCCAAAAATATTCACCGGGTAGCGTTTTTTCCACCTCTGATAGTTTATTCCGAATGACTTGCTTCTTGCTTTCTAAACTTTCATGGAGCACGTGAATTTCTATATAGTTTCCATCCGCCTTAATGAATTGAATTTTCTCCGGATTGAGCTGGCAGACGGCTTTGCCATTTTCACCTAAAAACCAAATCATTTGGGGTGTGTCTTCCTGTAATTTTTCTTTTGGATCTTGTACGCTGCGAAGGGCCTTGTTCATTTCTAAGGCTCTTTTCAACTGCTGGGTCCGATGAATATATTGTTCGATCAATACTAGACCAATAATCGGGAAGGTGCTCATAAGCACTGTTCGCAGGAACACTTTTTGAAATAGTACCGTCAGGCCTATGTTTGTACCCTTTAGCGCATACATCACAAAATGAAGGGTGGCAATACAAAAAACAACCGATATGAAAAGCAGAATTTCTTTGCCCACGGTCCAGTTTTCTGCTTTCGTCCATTTGGGAAAGAATCTCATCATGCCGTACACAACCAGCCCGATACTAAAAGAAACTATAAACGCACTTATCAAAGCCGTGATGAGTCGGTTCTGCAGCGAAAGACTGTCAAAATTAAAAGGAGACAATAGAAAAATAACCAAAATAGTAAGAAGCCCGGGAACAACAATACTCGTAGGTGTAAAGATGAAAGGGTGGGGACGTGTCCAAAAGTATCGCTTCATGTTGAGGGAGGCTATGCGTATCTCATTTTGATCCGCTAAAGATAGGACGTTGGTTTTTTTGAACAAAAGGCATCTTATCAATAGAGGGTTTGAATCGCTTTATGTTCTTTCTGGCAATAAAATCTGTTGCCGAAGGGATACAAAAGTCTTATTGTGCACGCTCGTGCAATTTCAATACCGTTTTCCAATTTCGAGTAGTGGCGTTTACTTTCAGCTTTTTCTCAAAAAATGAATTGGTCAACTTCGACTTATGATATTTTCCCTCACAGTAAATAAATACGTGCTTTCCTTGTATCGAAAATTTATCGGGGCTAAACGTGTGTGCCTCCGCTTCCGCTATCTGTTCATCGGCGGGTTCTTCACCTAAAAAAGTTAAATGTAAATGTCCAATGTCGGTATCCGCTGAGTAAAAAGGGTTTTTGTTAATGGCCTCCTCTATCTCTGTTGGCGTTCGAACAATCACAGGAACATCAAAATCAAAGGCCTTTTTTATGGCGTGCTTAATTTTTTTAGCCAGGTTAAGGTTGTTCATTTCACTGAAACTATCAAAAAACACATTCCCGCTCTGGATATAAGTGCTGATATTTGAAAACCCCATAGTAACAAATAGTGCCTTCAGATCTGCCATCAGGATTTTTCTTCTGCCTCCCACATTGATTCCTCTCAATACTGCTATTCTTCTATTCATAAATATTAGATATTATCTTGCCATTGAGCAAATTATAAAATGCCCCAAAATATAGTTATAAAATTATGAGGCCCCTGACCGGCGTTTTAGCTTGACTTAGATGTGTTATCGCCAAAAAAAGACTCCCTCTCTGACTGACTGCCGTAAACTTAATTGACCTGTACTTTCTCGATCTTTTGGTGGATTTTCTGAAGTTCCGACAGCGCCGCCGAGCCATACCAGTGAAACAGTTCAACATCAAACACACCCTCTTTAATGGTCGGGTCGTTTTGCAG
>Ga0209942_1000299_pt1 | contig 30855 bp, 25 predicted proteins | sample SalPonR1_A_D2_MG_FD_185695 | JGI IMG/M metagenome (GOLD analysis project Ga0209942, IMG submission 185695) | Salt pond soil microbial communities from South San Francisco under conditions of wetland restoration - Salt Pond MetaG R1_A_D2_MG... ...
ATTAATCAAGAATTAATTAGTAGAGATGATTTTTTGAAATTGATTTCTCCTAAAGCTCAACCCTATTTAGAATTAATGGCTCAAAAGGCTAGAACACTATCAATGAAGCATTTTGGTAAAGCTGTGACACTATATACACCAATGTATTTATCAAACTATTGTAATAACAGGTGCGTCTACTGCAGCTTCAATGCAAATCATGAGATGAGAAGAAGGCGTTTAACTGAGAAAGAGATAATAAAAGAAGGGGATATGATCGCTCAAACAGGGTTGAAGCATCTGTTGATTTTAACTGGAAGTTCTAGACAAGCAACATCTGTAAATTATATTAGAAGGGCAGTAGAGTTGTTAAAAGACAAATTTGAATCAATAGCAATAGAAATTTATCCTTTGCATCGATTTGAATACAAGCAATTAATTGAAGCGGGTGTTGATGGTTTAACTATTTATCAAGAAGTTTATAATGAAGAACAATATAAGAAAGTTCATCCAAGTGGTCCTAAAAAAGATTATATTTTTCGATTGAATGCACCTGAAAGTGCTTGTCAGGAAAAAATGAACAAAGTCAATATTGGTGCACTGCTAGGGCTTCACGACATTCGAAAAGAAGTCTTTTACTTAGGTTTACATGGAGAATATCTAAGTAAGAAGTATCCTGATGTAGAAATGAGTTTTTCCTTACCAAGGTTAAAAAAAGCCAAAGGAGGTTTTTTCTATAATGAAATTAATAACAAAGATTTTGTTCAATTATTACTAGCCTTAAGGATTTTTCTGCCATACTTTTCTATCAATATTTCAACTAGGGAAAAGGCATCTTTTAGAAGACATTTGCTACATTTAGGTATAAACAAAATGTCAGCCGGTGTTTCAACAGCAGTGGGAGGGCATATTGATGAAAAAGGTGAGACACAGTTTGAAATTGATGACCATGGGTCTGTAGATAATGTCAAAAAAATGATAAAAGAAGCAGGCTATCAACCTGTAATGAAAGATTGGGTAAGAATATGAGAATTATTGATGCCAATATTAATCGAGCGGTTGAAGGGATACGTGTCATAGAAGATTTATTAAGGTTTAAGTATAATAATAAAGACCTTTCAAAAGAGTTACGAGAAATTAGACATACAATAAGAAAGTTTTATGACAAATCAGTACTAATTCAACACAGAGATGTAAAAAATGATCTTGGGGTTAAAACTTCTTTTGAAAGTTCCATAGATCATAAGAATTCTTATAAAGAAATAATACATGCGAATTTTTCCCGGGTTACTGAATCTTTGCGAGTTTTAGAAGAAGTTAATAAGATAGGTAATAATTATTCTTTAGGTAAAGCAATTGAACAAATAAGATTTAAAGTTTACACCATAGAATCAAATTTTCATAGAATAGTTCAATTAAATTTTAATAAAGAGATATATGGTATAACTAATGAAAAGTTATCAGAAATGCCAGCAATTAAACAAGTGAAATTATTTGTTAAAAAAGGTATTAGAATAATACAATATCGAGAAAAAAATAAATCAAAAGGTGAAAGACTAGAGGACTGTTTAAAAATAAGAGAATATTTGCAACCATTAGATAATCATATATTTATTGTAAATGATGACATTGCAATAGCAGAAATTGTTGAGGCTGATGGTATACATCTGGGGCAAGAGGACGTTGGCATTGAACATGTACGTGAGAAATATCCAAACTTCATCATAGGCGTATCAACACATAATAAAATTCAGGTAAGAGAAGCTATTAAACAAAAGGCTGACTACATTGGTGTCGGTCCTATGTTTAAAACTAAAACAAAGAAAAATGTTGAAGCATCAAAAGGTTTAGAGTTTTTACAATGGGTAGAAAAGAATTCCAGTATTCCTTTCGTTACCATTGGCGGAATCAATAGAAATAATATTGAAGAAGTTTTCAAATCAGGTGGTAAAACGATTGCTATGATTCGTCAGTTAAGAAATGAAGAAAAAATTAATGAAATTTTAGAAGTCTTTAAAGGGGGAAAATAATGAATTATACAACACAAATGGATGCTGCAAGAAAAGGTGTCATAACAGATGCCATGAAAAGTGTTTCAAAAAAAGAAAATGTTTCTGTAGAGTTATTAAGGAAAAAAATTGCAACAGGAAAGGTTGTTATACCATCAAATATAAACCATAAGACTTTAGATTATCAGGGTGTTGGTGAAGGTTTAAGAACTAAGGTAAATGTTAATCTAGGGATCTCGAAAGATTGTCGATGTATAGAAACAGAACTAAGCAAAGTAGAAAAAGCAATTGAAATGTCTGTAGAAAGTATAATGGATTTAAGTTCTTTTGGTAAGACAGAGGAGTTTAGAAGAAAGTTAATTAATCGATCAACTGCTATGATTGGTACAGTACCAATCTACGATGCTATTGGATTTTATGACAAAGAATTAAAAGACATTAAAGCAAAAGAGTTTTTAGATGTTATTGAGAAACATGGATCAGATGGTGTAGATTTTATAACAATCCATTCAGGTTTAAATAAAGAAACCATTAAAGTTTTTGAAAGAAATAAACGGTTAACAAATATTGTGTCAAGGGGCGGTTCTCTTATATACGCATGGATGAAAGCAAATAATAAAGAAAACCCATTTTTTAAATATTTTGATGAAATTCTAGAAATATGTGAAAAATACGATATAACATTGTCTTTAGGTGATGCTTGTCGCCCCGGGAGTATATCAGATGCCACAGATGCTAGCCAAATAAAAGAACTCATGGTTTTAGGAGAATTAACGAAACGCGCTTGGGAGAAGAATGTTCAAGTTATGATTGAAGGCCCTGGCCATATGGCAATGAATGAAATAGAAGCCAATGTTATTTTACAAAAGAAGCTATGTCATGGGGCACCGTTTTACGTGCTTGGGCCAATTGTAACAGATGTTGCACCAGGACATGACCATATAACATCTGCTATTGGCGGAGCCCTTGCAGCTTCTAAAGGGGCAGATTTTCTTTGCTATGTCACACCAGCTGAGCATTTGAGATTACCTAATGAAAAGGATGTTGAAGAAGGAATTATAGCAGTAAAAATTGCAGCCCATGCGGCAGACATAGCCAAAAACATTGAAGGGGCTAGTGATTGGGATGATCAAATGAGTCAGGCAAGACAAAATTTAGATTGGAATAAAATGTATTCTTTAGCTATGGACCCTAAAAAAGCAAAACTTTATAGAGAATCATCTGAAACCGAAGTAGAAGATAGTTGCTCAATGTGTGGTAAAATGTGTGCCATTCGTACCATGAATAAATCTATGAAAGGGGAAGATGTTGATATTTTGAATCAGGAAAAAGTAAAATGATTACTTTAATCACGGATCGACAAATATGCAAGACATCACTAGTGACCAAAATAGAAGAATTAATGAGCAAAAATAGAATTGATCAAGTGATTTTAAGGGAAAAAGATTTAGAAGAAAAAGAATTATTTTATTTATATTTAGAACTCAAGAAACTAATTGAGAATAGTCCTATTAATCTGATTGTCAATGCATCATTGTCATTTGCTAAAAAATATAGACTAAATCAAATTCATCTAAGCCAAGAAAATATCCAAAAGATTTCTAGTGTTGAAGCCGTTAAAAATATTTCATTTGGCGTCTCAGTTCACTCCAAAGAAGAGATTGAGTTTGCTTTGAAATTTAAACCGGATTATTTACTTATATCACCTATTTTCAAAACAGATTGTAAGAAAGGAAAAAGACCTTTAGGTCTAAGATTACTAAAGGAATATCAAGACATAATAAATGTACCTTTAATTGCATTAGGTGGTATAAATGATGAAAACATTTTTCAATTGGAACAGTTAAATATTACAAATATTGCTATGCGGTCAAATTTATTGATTTAATAATGACTAAAAAACATCTTGTACTCTTGGGTATTAGATGTTTTAATTTTGAGAAAAAATATTTTGTGGTATAATAAACAAACAAGCAAGCATTAAACAATGTTTAAAAGATAGATGGTGGAGGTTGTTATGATTAAGAAAGCATTACACGAGTTTGATGAAAAGATATATCATCCAAGTACTGTTGTAGGAGAGTTTTCAGGTAGAGATAGTGTAGCTGCAATCATGAAAGCATTTGAATCAGATGATATTAATTATATTTTACCTGTGGCAAGTTTTGCAGGATCTGAATATGGGGATTATGATGAGATATACGATAATTATAAAAGAATCTTAGAAATTGTTGAAAAACGTTATGGAAAAGAAAAAGTTCTTTATCCACTACATGAGTACAACCGTGAAGATTTATGGCATTTGATGAATGGTAGATTTATGGCCCAAGTAACAAAAAAGTTTGGATACATGACACCTTGTATTGGTTGTCATTTATATTTTCACTTAATAAAGCTTAATTTCGCGAAATCCCTCTCGAACAAAGTGATTTCAGGGGAACGGGAGTCCCATGATGGTAAAATTAAGATTAATCAGTATTCATTAAGCTTAGATGCCTATATTCGAGTAATGGAGTATTTTGATGTCGAATTACTTATGCCTATAAGAAATATAAAAGATAGTGAGACAATAGAAAATCTAATTGGTTTTCCATGGGTGGAAGGGAAGAATCATCCCAAATGCGTATTAAGTGGAAATTATCGCAATAGTATGGGTCAGGCAATTTTAAATGTAGAGGAGTTACAAAATTATCTTGAAAACCATTTAATCGTTCTTGGTCAAGTTGTTGGAGAACACTTATTAGATCAAAAGAGAAGTTTGGAAAACCTAAAAGAAAGGATACAGGAGATATAATGAAAGTCATTACCCTATTACTTGATGGTGTTGGGGATCGAACCTATGAAGAGTTAAATCACCAAACACCTCTTCAGTATGCAAATACGCCTAATTTAGACCTATTAGCGGAAAAAGCCCAATGTGGTTTAATGACCCCTTTATCAATTGGCGCAAGTTTAGGGACAGATTTAGCCCACTTCATTTTATTTAATTATTCTTTAGAGGAATACCCAACGCGTACAATTATTGATGCTTATGGTGAGAAAATCAATTTTGATAAAGATGATTTGTTATTAAGAGCTTCCTTTGCTCAAGTAGATAAAAGAGTTGATGGCTATTATATTAAAGAACGTTTTATAGAAAAGCAAAATGAAAAGGTAGTTAAAGAATTAATAGAGATCTTCAATAGAACAAAGAATGGTTATAATTTTGAGGTCATCCATTCTTACGATAGTCATTGTTTTTTAAAAATCAAAGGTAGTGGCTTGTCAGCATCTGTTTCAGACAGTGATCCATTCTATTCAAATCAATTTGTTATGAAAGTTGAACCCTTTGAATCTGAAAGAAAAGAAAGTCAGCAAACAGCAGATACAATCAATGAATATTTAAAAGAAAATTATACTTTATTAACACAGAAAGATCTGCCATGCAATTTTTTATTAACGAAATGGGCTGGTATAGACAAAGCAGTTGAACCTTTTAAATCTAAAACAGGTATGTCTGGTTTAATCCTCGGTAAATCTAAATTACTAGAAGGCATTGCTACTTTAACAAACATGAGTTACAAAGCTTATGATACATTTGCTGAAGGCATAGAAAAAGCTCTACTAGCAGAAGAAGAGTATGTTCATCTACATACAAAAGAAACAGATACAGCTTCACATTCTAAAAATGTTCATGAGAAAGTAAGAGTAATCGAGGCAATTGATGAAAAGTTAAAACCATTATTATCCTTTGATGGATTACTAGTAGTAACAGCAGACCATAGCACACCTTGTTCTGGTGAAATGATCCATTCTGGCGAATCTGTCCCATTTATGGCAGTTGGTGGTTATATTAGAAGAGATTTAGTAGAGAAATTCAACGAAATTGATTGTAGTCTTGGGAGTGTTCAACTAAGAGGTAATGAATTTATTGACTACATTAATAATGCTAGAGATGAAGGAAAACTCTACCATTTAAGAGCAGGTAAAAAACACTCAAATTTTATTAAAAGGGATATTAATAAATTAGTATAAGATTTATTTATAGATAAGATTAATGCATTAAAATATTCTATTAGATTTATCGTAGAAATCTTTATATAATAAAAAATAAAAAAGAGGATATGATAATGATTATAGATATGCACATACATGAAAAGAATGGTTCCTTAGATAGCCAATTAAGTATTGAAGAAGCAATTCAAGAAGCTGAAGAAAAAAATATTGATGGTTTGTGCTTTACTGACCATGACAGTTTGTATTTACGAAATCATATAGAAGAATATCAGCAGACAACAAAGGTTTTGCTAATTGTTGGTGTTGAAATTTATACACTTGACGGTGATTTGTTGTGTTATGGACTTGATGAGTTGCCAAAAGAAAGAATGAGTGCAGAAGAAACAATTGCCTTTGTACATAAACGTGGAGGTGTATGTATTGCGGCACATCCCTATAGGAATAATAATAGAGGCTTGAAAGATAAAATTCTAAGTTTACAGCATTTGGATGCCATTGAGGTATTAAACGGAAGAACTTTACCATTAAACAATAATATAGCTTATCAAAAATCTAAACAAAATGATTTAAGGCAATGTGGTGGTAGCGATGCCCATCAAGTTGGTGAAGTTGGAAAAATGGGAACGTATTTTAATACGGATATTAGACATGAGCTAGATTTTATTAATGCCATTAAAACTGGTCAATTTTATCCAGTAGCATTAGAAACTAGAGAGTCAATAAAAATTGAAAAAGTAATATAAATTAAAAAAACGATTATGTTAATAGTCGTTTTTTTGTGTTAAAATAAAATTATGAAAGTACAGTTGATTAGAGGAGTTTAGATGAAAATATTACATACAGGGGATTGGCACATTGGTAAACTAGTAAATGGTGTTCACATGACAGAAGATCAAAGGTTTATTCTTGAACAGCTTATTAATCTGATAAAAAAAGAGAAACCAGAAGTTTTAATTATTGCTGGAGATATTTATGACCGTTCCATACCACCGACAGAAGCTGTTAAGTTACTTGATGAATGTTTCGCAGAAATTTTAATTAAGCATAAGACAAAAATTATAGGCATTGCTGGAAACCATGACAGTCCAAATAGATTAGCCTTTGGCAGTCAAGTGTTTAAAGAACAAGGCCTTTACTTGAAAGGTGAAATAAAAGAGAGTATTCAACCAATTGTCATTAATGGTGCGAATTTTTATTTAATACCATATGTAGAACCATCGGTTATTAAAGAAAACTTCGGCGAAAAAAATATTAAATCTCATGATGATGCAATTAAGTTTTTAATTGATTCAATTGAATTGGATCCAGAAGCGTTAAATATTTGTATTGCTCATGGTTTTATTACAAATAGCGATACTATTGAAACCAGTGACTCTGTAAGACCTTTATCAATTGGAGGCAGTGAATATGTTAATGTAGACTATTTTGAAGCCTTTGACTATACAGCGCTAGGTCATTTACATAGACCGCAGAAAGTAAAACATGACTTCATTCGTTATTCAGGGTCGCTTTTAAAGTATTCTTTTTCTGAGGTGAACCAAAACAAAAGGGTTACATTAGTGGAATTTTCAGATAATGCATTTCTAAATTTTACTGAAGTTTCTTTACCAGTAAAAAGAGATATGAAAGTATTAGAGGGAAGATTATCTGAAGTGCTTGCATTAGGAAAGAGTGGAGAAATCAATACAGAACATTATTATAAAATCATTTTAACTGATGAGGGACAATTAATAGAACCCATGGCTAAACTTAGACAAATATTTGATCATGTTTTGAAACTTGAATTTAGGAGAACCCTCAGTAACCATGAAAACAGGAATACTTCAGCAGATAAGAACTTCGAAAAGAAAAGTAATGTGGAACTATTTCAAACATTCTATGAAAATATGACGGATCAGAATTTTGATGATAAGAGAAAAGAGTTAACAGTTTCTTTATTAAATCACTTGAATAAGGAGAGGAGAGGAAAATAATGCAGCCAATCAAATTAAAGATGAATGCCTTTGGACCTTATGCAAGTGAGGAAACAATTGATTTTTCTGAGTTGAAGAACAATAAACTTTTTCTTATTTCTGGACCTACTGGTTCTGGTAAAACAACTATATTTGATGCTATGAGTTACGTTTTATATGGTGAAGCCAATGGGGAGTATAGAACTACTGACGATCTAAGGAGTCAATTTGCCGGTCCTGACACATTGACATGGGTGAGTTTAGAATTTTCAGTTAAAGGAATTGATTATAAGATATTACGTGAACCTAGCCAATTAAGAGAAAAGAAAGTTGGGGATGGATTGACAACTCATAATGCCTATGCTGAATTGATTATTTATAATCAAAAACCAGCACAAGTGATTACAGGTGTTCAAGATGTAACGAATAAAATTATCGAAATTATTGGTTTAGACTCAGAGCAATTTAAACAGATCATGATGATTCCCCAAGGGGAGTTTAGAAAGCTATTGGTTTCCGATAGTCAAGATCGAGAGAAAATATTACAAAAATTATTTGACACGAGAATATATAAGACTTTTCAAGAAGCTTTAAAATCACAAGAAAGAGAATTGAAAAATACATGGGAGACCTTGAAATCATCCCAAAAAGAAGCCATTAATCGTATTAATGATGAAAGTTCAAATGAAAAGATGCAGGAAATACTTAAGCGTGAATCTATTGCAATTGATGAGTTAATCATAAGCTTAAAAACGTTGAATCAATCAGACCAAGTAAGAATAGAAGAAATCAATGAATCTATTAAGGGACTTGAGAATCAACTCGCTTTGTTAATTGAAAAAAAGACTAAAGGTATTGAACTTAATAAACAAATTGAGGCATTTCACAAGGTAGAAGATCAATTAGAAAAGCTCAAAATAGAAGAAAGTAAAATTATTGAGTTAAAAAATGCCCTAAGACAGATGAAAATTGCAAAGGATATTAAACCATATAAAGACACATTAGATAAAATAAAAAGTGAAATCGTGAAGAAAGATTCGGACTTAGAAAAAAACAAAGTAAGATTACAAGAGTTAATCGAATCTTTCAAAGAAACAAAGAAAACTTATGAGTTTCATCAATCAGAGAAAGAAAAGACCTATAGAGAAAAGCTAAATGAACAATTAATCGATTATAGAAGATTTTTAGAGAAAATAAAAAGTTTAAAAATAATTGAAGAAAATATAGATACAAGAGAAAACGATTTAAAAAACAAAAAAAATAATAACAATGAAAACAATCACTTGATTAATCAGACAAAAGAAAAAATAGATAAGACCCAAGAGACAATAGAACATCTTGAAAATGCATTAGATCTTAATGGGATTAATGAAAAATTACAGGTGTTGAATGCTAAAAAAATGCTTTTAGATCAAATGCTAGGATTGGAAGCAGATATAAACACTTTAGAAGAAAAGCAATCTGATTTAAAGAAGCAATTAAGTAATCAGAAAGAAGCAATGGTGAAAAGTGAAAAAGAATATAAGAAGGGTAAATTATTATTTCATAGAAATCAAGCAGCTCTCTTAGCTAAAGAGTTAAATGAGAATGAACCGTGTCCTGTGTGTGGGGCTTTAGAGCATCCTAATAAAGCAGAGTTTAATGTAAATATCATTTCTTCAGAACAACTAGATAATTTGGAGAAGGTTTATAGTGAAGAAAAAATAGGATATGAAACATTAAAAAAAGAATTTTTAGAAATACCAGATAGAATTGATTTGGTATCAGTAAAAATGAATCAATTAAAAGAAGAGTTAAAATCCTATGATAAGAATACAGAGTTATCGAATCTTCAACAGGTTATAAAATCTAATGAAGTGTTAATTGAAGTTTTTTCTGAGAAAAAAGAACAAGCCAGTAATAATAGAAAAGAGATTAGTGTATTAAAAAATAAGATACTAGAACTGAGCTCTTTATTAGAAGAAAAGCTTGAAATGAAGAATATTTACGAAAATAAAATAAAAACAGTAGAACATAGCTTAGCAACACTTGTTTCAAGAAAAGATACAATCAAAGAAGAAATTCCAAGTCATTTACAATCTGAGAAGAAAATTATAACTGCAGTCAATGAATTAGAGAATGAAGTTCAAGAAAAAAATCGTAAACTTAATACACTCATCACAAAATTTAATGATGAAAAAGTTGAAATAGAGAAATTAAAAAGTGTTATTGAAGTAATAGAAGCTGATTTAGAGACATTAAGAACTGAAGAAGTAACAGCAAATAAAAAATACATTAATGAGTTATCGGCTAACAACATGACTGTCATAGAATTTACAGATTTTGTATCTAAAATTGAAAAGATTGATCATTATAAGAATGAAATAGATGCCTATTTCTTAGAAAAAAATAAGTTAGAAAATGAGTACAAACGATTAGAACAACTTGTTGGTGAGGTTTCGCCTGTAGCCATTGATTTAATTCAAGAAGAAATTAGTGGATTGGGAGAAAGAAAAGATGAGATTCTATTAGAGCGTGAAAGATTTGCATCGCGACTTAATACTAATAAAAGAGAACTAGCGACGATTTTGGAATTAAAAGAAAAGATTAAATCTGTTGAGGAGGAATATTTAGTATTAGGGGAATTGGCAGATGTAGCAAATGGGAAAAATGAACATCGAATGACCTTTGAACGGTATATTTTAGCTGCTTTTTTAGAAGATATTATTTACGCGGCTAATATACGTCTAAATAAAATGACAAGTGGTAGATATGAAATGTTTAGAACAGAAAAGAAAGAAAGGGCTAATAAACAAAGCGGATTAGAAATTGAAGTTTTTGATAATTATACAGGCAAAAAAAGACATGTTAAAACTTTATCTGGTGGCGAGAGTTTTATGGCATCATTAGCAATGGCATTAGGTTTATCAGATATTGTACAAAACTATGCAGGAAATGTTAGGCTAGATACAATGTTTGTTGATGAAGGTTTTGGAACATTAGATCCAGATGCATTAGATGCAGCAATCAATTGTTTGATTGATTTACAAGATTCTGGAAGACTTGTTGGTTTGATTTCACACGTACCTGAACTCAAAGAGCGAATAGAGGCAAGATTAGAAGTTTCTACTACTAATATAGGTAGTACAACAAAATTTATAGTATTATAAAATGAGCCGGTTAATCACCGGCTCTTATTTAACTATTCATTTTTTTCTAATTGAACAGCAGTCCCATAGCATAGAACTTCAGCAGCGCCTTGCATAATTGCAGAAGTAGAATATCTCAAGTTAATGATTGCATCTGCACCTAAGGCTTCAGCTTTTTCGATAACTTCTTGCTTAGCAGAAGCGCGAGATTCTGTCATCATTTCCTCATATTCACCGAGATGTCCACCAACAATGTGTTTAAAACCACTTAAAATATCCTTTCCTAGATGCTTGGCTTGAATGGTATTCGCTTCTACAATACCGACTACATTCTTGATCTTATAACCTGGTACATAATCAATATTTACAATAATCATTTTTTCCTCCTTAGAACTTCAGTACAATAAGGACATATATCCCATTCTTCCTTTATATTTTTATTGCAACTTGGACAGGTATAGGTTAATATCTGATTACAATTTGGACAAATCGAAGTTTTTTTCTTTACTCTAAAGTGACAATTAGGACAATTCGTATATTCATTGTATTTACGTATAATTAAATAGGCAATTAATGCAATATAACTTGGTAAAATTATAATTATTGCAATCCAAAGTACTCTTCTCATATCATGAGACTTTGCATCATGATAAACATATAAGATAATCAAACTCTTAATTATTATAGCAATAATTAACCCTATTAAGTTACTTGGTTCAATGATATTTGCTAAGTATAGGTCCATTTTTTTCCTTTCATTGAGAGTTTAAATGTTTAGTGAAAAGTTATTACTATCTTGGTTTTCCTTAATAACGACATTTTTAAAGTTATATCTTTTATATATTTTTATATATTTATCTCGAAGATTATAGTTTGTTTTTTTGTCTATAGATGAGTTAATAAATTCATTTGTAGAGTCATCATTTTCTTCTTTGATAATACCATAAATTTTCCCCTCTGGACCTCTAGTATATGAGTAGATATTTGCTGAAAAATCCTTTGGCACTTCACTATTATTCAGAGGGTTTTGCTGTTTCTTTTGAATAGGAAGATCAGATATAGATTCTTCAGTTTTTACTTCTTTCTGAATAATAACTTTTATATCTATCTCATCATCAATACTTTGCTTAACTTTTTCAGCTTCTTCCTTAGAAGAAACAACAATAGTAATTTTTGCCTTTGAAATAGATTGTTGATCATAATTGTAGCTTATATTTTTTACTTTTCCCGGTAATTGAGACATGATTGCTTTTACTTTATTCTCAATATTTTTGTCTTTTGCTATCAATGGTGATTGATTCATTTGATTGTTGTTAGAAATTTGTTTTATTTCCATAATAATCACCTCTATATAAAGCACACCCTAAATTATTAATACCCATATATTTTCACTTTATTCATAATATTTTTATTGTAAGATTAAAAAATGAACTATATAATGTACTTAAATAAGGAGGTGTAATCAATGGGATATATACACATATATACTGGTAATGGAAAAGGTAAAACAACAGCTGCTTTCGGATTGGCTATTCGAGCACTTATGAGTGGTAAAAAAGTTTATATAGGTCAGTTTGTAAAAGATATGGCATATAATGAAACTAAGATTTCAAATGATTATAAAGATTTAACTATTGAACAGTTAGGTAAAGGATGTTTTATTGAAAGAAAACCAACAGATGAAGATAAAAGAATTGCCAAGGCTGCTTTAGATAAATGTTATAAACTTTGTGAGAGTAATACATACGATCTGATTATTCTTGATGAACTATGCATAGCATTATACTTTAAACTTTTTAGTGTCCAGGTTGTAATCGACTATTTCTTTAATCAAAAATTCAAAGCAGAAATAGTATTTACTGGTCGTTATTGCCCAGAAGAAATGATTGAAAAAGCAGACTTAGTAACTGAAATGAAAGAAATTAAACACTATTTTAGTCAAGGCATTACTTCAAGGGATGGTTTTGATCGTTAAAATAGTATAAAGATGGGAGAATCAAATGAAGTATTTTATCGCTGCAACATCAGTAATAATTATTGCTATATGTATCTTGCTAGAGATTCCATTATATTTAGGTTTTTTTATGAGTGCTGTATTAAATATAGTTTATTATAGATTGAAGGAAAATTATACACTGAAAGAATTGATCGGCTATTACTTAAACGGCGCATTAGAACATCGTGTAATCTATGGTATTATTTTACTCATTGGTGGGATTGTTACTGTATGGATTGCTTCGGGAATAGTTCCAAGTTTAATCTATTATGGTTTTGAACTCATCAGTGTAAATTATATCTTTACAATTAGTTTTATATTTACATCCATTGTATCTGTTTTTATGGGAACTGCTTTGGGTACGATTTCAACTGTAGGTATTGCTTTAATGGGAATCGGTAAAGGTTATGGTGTTGATCTAAATATTTTGCTAGGGGCAATTGTTTCAGGCGCTTTTATAGCGGATAAGATTTCACCGATCTCAGGATTACACAATTTACTTTTAGTTGTGACAGAAACAGATTATAAGGGTGTATTTAAAGAGATGATGAAAACCTTTATACCAGTATATTTGTTAACCTTATTGTTTTTTATCTATAAAGACTTCAGTATGTCAATTTCTATTAGGTCATTAGAAACTGTAGGGTTATATAAAGAAATGATTAGTACCTACTTCACAATATCTAAACTACTCTTGATGGTACCTATTATTGTTATCATACTTCCTTTTTTTAAGGTGAAGGCAAAGTTTGCATTATTAATTGGTACAATCATTGGAACCGTTATAACAATTTTGGTACAAGGGAAAAGTGTTCTTAAAACCTTGAATATCTTATTTTTTGGTTTTTCTATTGATCAATCGAATAATCCTCTAACTGAAATCCTAACAAGTAGTGGTATCTTTGGTATGTTTGAAGTAATTTTGATTGTAATGGGAGCATTAGGTTTGGTTGGAATATTTAATAATACTGGTATTATTACTAAAATTTCTAATAAGCTAGTTGATAATATTAAGAGTAAATCAGATTTAATAATAAAAACAAGCTTGATTTCTTCAATCTTTACAATCATGACATGTGACCAGACCGTAGGAATTATCGTTCCAGCAAAACTTTTTCCTAAAAAGTATGAAGCTTTTAATATGTCTAGAGAAAAACTGGCAAGGATACTTTCAGATACAGGGATTGTCATTGCACCATTAATGCCTTGGAATGTAAATGTGATAATATTCTCTAAAGTCCTTGGACTTTCAAGTTTAGGGTATGTTAAGTATTCTGTTTTATGTTTTTTATTTCCCATAATGACTATAATTTTTGCATTAAAAAAGAACTTAAATTAGAATTTAAGTTCTTTCTTTTATTTCTGATATTTCAGTAAAACTTCTAATTTGATTCCGGCCAGATTCTTTTGCAAGATATAAAGCCCGATCGGCTTTATTAAGTAAAGAATCAAGTGAGTTTGCGTGTTCTGGAAAATTTGCAATACCAAAGCTTGCCGTGATGTTTACTTGAATAGAAGGTAAAAATGAATTCTTCAAAAAAACCTTTCTGAATGCCTTTAATAGTTTTATTGATTCTATATAAGTCTTCTCCAGAATAACTATGAACTCATCACCACCATACCTTATTACTCGGCCATGATGTTCTTCAAAAAAATCCAAAGCAAGGGAAGCAATATTAATGAGTAGTTCGTCTCCTTTTTCATGTCCTAGTGTATCATTCACAGTTTTGAAATTATCTAAATCAATTAAGATGTAGGTTATACTTTGAGCATCATGATAATGTTTCAGATCATCTAAATATCTTCTATTATAACAACTCGTCAAAATATCCTTATTAGATAATTCCATAATTTGTTTGTGCATCCTAGAATTAATAAATATATTACTTAATTGAACGGTTAAAGTTTCAAAAAAATCAAGTTTGGTTTTATTAAAAAAATTATTGTAGCTTTTCGCTGATAAAAAACCAATTTGCTCATCATTCATGTAGTTATAAATTGGCAAATATACAATGGTATATTCATTCCGATTGATAACCTCTACTTGTTTAAGTATTTGGAACTTTTTATCGATTTTTTGATCTTCTAGTATTCTGAATTTATTTTTTAACTCATTATTAATAGTATATACATTATATCCTTCATTTTCTTGTTTAAGGGAAATTGAGCAGGATTGTAAACCAAAAATTCCAATGAGCATATCTAAAATTAAAGAGGCTAATTCTTTCTCAGATTTTAATTTGCTAGAATATTTTACAATTTCTCCAAAAACCCAGAGAAAACTTGATTTTTCATCATTTTCTTTTTCAAGGTCAATTATTTTTTTGTTTTGTTCTAATATAAGTTCTTCTCTACTATAATCCATAACACCCTCATTTCTAATCTATAATTAATTATATAAGAAACTTACATTAAAAGAAAGTAAAAATTAAGTAAATTATTTGATAAACCTTTGATAAATTTTAAATAAGGGTATATTTTTTATAAGAATTTTGTTATGATATTTCTAGTCCCGAAGTAAATTAAAGGAGAGTACATTGGATTTAATAAAAAAGTTTGTTAAATATTATAAACCACATAGAAAATTATTTATTTTAGACATTACATCGGCTTTTTTTGTTGCAATGATTGATTTAGTTTTTCCAGCAATTTCAAGGAATATTATAAATGAAATTGTACCAAATAAAAACTTTGATATGTTAACCAAAATGATCTTATTCTTGTTTGGTTTATTTGTCATAAGAGGTATTCTAAGATATGTTATACATTATTGGGGACATGTTGTCGGTGTACGCATGGAAGCAGATATGAGAAATAAATTATTCTCACATATTCAAACCCAAGACATTCAGTTTTTTGATAATACTAAGGTTGGTCATTTAATGTCTCGTATAGTAAATGATTTAAGAGATATTTCTGAGTTAGCCCATCATGGACCGGAGGATATATTCTTATCTGTGATTATGTTTATTGGATCTTTTATCATTTTAGTTCAGATTGAACCAACATTAACTTATATATTATTCTCATTTGTTGCAATTATTGTTTTCTATGCAATTACTAGAAGAAAGAAAATGAGAAATGCTTTTAGAAGTGTAAGAAAAGAAATTGCTAATGTTAATACAAGTATAGAGAATAGTTTATCAGGTGTAAGAGAAGCCAAAACGTATACAAATGAAGAAATGGAATATGAGAAGTTTTTAATAGGAAATACTAAATTTAAAGAGTCAAGAGAATATGCTTTTAAATCTATGGCTGAGTTTTCTACTGGAATAGATTTTTTAATGAAATTTTTAAATCTTATTATTTTAGGTTTTGGGGGATACTTTATTATAATTGAATCCATTGACTATGGTGATTTTGTAGCTTTTTTAATGTACATTAATTTATTTATGGAACCAGTAAAACGATTAACTTCCTTTACCCAACAATTTGAACAGGGGATGAGCGGTTTTGAACGCTACTGTGAGTTATTAGAGATTCAACCAGAAATCAATGACAAACCAGATGCAATTAAATTTAATGAGATTAAAGATAAGATTGAGTATAAAGATGTTGGTTTTTCATATACTGAAGAGGGCGAATGCGTATTAGAAAATATTAATTTGACAATAAAAAAAGGCAGTACATTAGCATTAGTTGGCCCATCAGGTGGTGGGAAAACAACAATATCTAATTTGCTACCGAGATTTTATGATATTAATAAAGGTAAAATTACTATAGATGGTATAAATATTAAAAACTTTAAAATCAAATCTTTAAGAGAAAAAATTGGATTTGTTCAACAAAATATATTTATTTTTTCTGGAACACTAAAGGATAACATTCGTTATGGTAATACAGAAGCGACTGAAGAAGATATTATTGAAGCAGCTAAGAATGCTAACATTCATGAGTTTATCATGAGTTTGCCAGAACAATATAATACTGATGTTGGAGAAAAGGGTATTAAACTATCTGGTGGACAGAAACAAAGAATTTCGATTGCTAGAGTATTCTTAAAAAATCCACCGATTTTAATTTTGGATGAGGCAACATCGGCCCTTGATAATGCAACAGAAATTAAAATTCAACATTCACTAGAGAAATTATCGAAAGGGCGAACGACTATTGTAATAGCCCATAGACTATCAACTATTCGTGATGCAGATGAAATAATTGTTATTTCTTCAGAAGGGATACAAGAGCGTGGCAATCACGAAGAGTTAATCAAACAAGGTGGTATTTATTCAAAATTATACAAAGCACAATTCAAAGGATTTATACCAGATGACATTAAATAAAAGGATTTCATCTTGATATATTAAAAATAGTATGATATATTTATTTAAAATTACAAATATTGTATTTAGAGAGTAGGTAGTGTTTATTTTTATAGAGAGCCGAGGATGGTGGAAGCTTGGTACTTGATGCTATTGAAACGTACTAATAAATTCTAATTGAAATGAGTAGATTAGATGGTACCTACCATTAAAAGGTTTGAGTGAACATTTTATTAATGTTAACAAGAGTGGCAACGCGTATAATACGTCTCTTAATAGGAGGGGTATTTTTATTTTTTGAAGGAGGAAAAATGATTGATTTTAAGAAGAAGACAGCGGAATTATTGAACGATGTAATTGAAGATCTACAATTTGATGAGATTATGGAGACAATTGAAGTGCCAAAGAACACAGAAATGGGTGATTATGCTTTTCCATGTTTCAAGTTGGCATCAATATTTAAGAAAAGTCCACAGATGATTGCTTCATCTTTGGTAGAATCAATTGATTCTGATAAGAATTTTGAAAGCATCAAAGCTGTAGGACCTTACATTAATTTTACAATAGAAAAAAGTATACTATCAAAATTGATTATTGAAGAAGTCTTAGACGAAGAGGACCAATATGGTTCATCTGATCTGGGAAAAGGCAAAAATGTAGTAGTTGAGTATTCATCAGTTAATATTGCGAAGCCTTTCCATATGGGACATATACGTAGTACAATGATTGGGTATTCACTTTATAAAATATATAGTTTCCTAGGATACAATACAATTGGTATAAACCATTTAGGTGATTATGGAACACAATTTGGTAAGTTAATTGTTGCTTATAAAAAATGGGGAGATAAAGAAGCCATTGAAGCCAATCCAATACCGGAACTTTTAAAAATATATGTTAAGTTCCATGAAGAAGCGGAAAAAGATCCTACCTTAGACGATGAAGCGCGAGCATGGTTTACTAAACTAGAAAATGGCGATGAAGAAGCTGTACGTTTATGGACATTATTTAGAAAAGTAAGTCTTAAAGAATTCGAAGGCGTTTATGATTTATTAGGTGTTGAATTTGATTCTTATGCTGGTGAAAGCTTTTATTCGGATATGATTCCTGGCTTACTAGAAGAAATGCGTGAGAAAGGTGTAATGACGAATGAAGAGGGTGCAGAGTTAGTAAACTTAGAGCCTTATGATATGCCTAACGCTTTAATCACAAAATCTGATGGTTCTTCATTGTATATAACACGTGATTTAACAGCTGCAAAATATAGAAAAGAAGAGTATGATTTTTATAAGAATATTTATGTTGTGGGCTCACAACAGAACTTACATTTTAAACAATGGATTAAAATCATTGAGCTGATGGGTTATGAATGGGCTAAAGATTGCATCCATGTACCCTTTGGCATGGTTGGCCTTGAAGAAGGGTCTTTATCAACAAGAAATGGCCGTGTGGTGTTCTTAGAGGATGTACTAAATAAAGCAATCGAAACAACAAAAGATATTATTGAAGAAAAGAATCCTGATTTAGATAATAAGGAAGAAGTAGCAAAACAAGTAGGCGTTGGTTCTGTTGTATTCCAAGAACTTTCTAATAACAGAATAAAGGATTACACTTTCTCATGGGAACATACTTTATCCTTTGAAGGAGAAACTGGTCCATATGTACAGTATTCACATGCAAGAGCTTGTAGTGTTTTAAGAAATGCGGAAGTTACTTTAGAAGATGTAGATTATAGCTTACTAAATAACAAGGCTTCCTTTGATTTAATAAGAGAAATTTCAAAATTTGGCGAAGTAATAAAGAGAGCTGCTGAAAAATATGAACCATCTTTGGTTACTCGATACATTACACACTTAGCTCAATTATTCAATAGATTCTATCATGAAACACCAATATTAGTTGATGATGAAGAATTGAAAAAAGCACGCGTTGCAGTAGTAAAAGCCTATAAACATGTTGTTAAAAATGGTTTATCATTAATAGCAATTGAAGCACCAGAAAAAATGTAAGAATATAAACAACAAAAAAACGTAATTCCTAAATATAAAGGGATTACGTTTTTAATTTAATCATCAAATTTCAAGTTTGTGTTTAGTACATCGGGATCTTTTTTGTAGTAAATTCTATCACATTCTTTAGTCATTTTTCTAATTCTATCAAGTACATCATGTAAGATAGTATCTAGTTCGTCAATTTGATCCTTATTTACATTATAATACAGATACAAATCTTCAAAGACTCTAACTAATTTAGATAGATGATCGTCGACTTTTATAAAATCTTCAAAATTAGAACTGCGCATAGCATTTCTAAACTGTTCAATATCTATTTTTATTGCATTGACAATGTTTTCTTCTTTATTATAAGTACCTATTTGAACAAAATAAGGTTTTACTCGTTCTAGTAGAAAACTATTGTCTGGGTTTAAATGATATATATAAGCAATTTCATGATCCTTTAATTTAAAGGAAACATGAAACATAATCCCTTGTACATCAATTACTTTAGCGCCTGCTTCTTCCAAAGCTTCTTTACATACTTCATGCCTGATTAATCTAGATGACATTATAGCCATTTTATTCCTCCTTTAAAGCAATTCTTTTCTTAATTATAACATATTTTAAATTTAATTAAACGTCTATTTATGATATACTTCATTAGGAAAGGATGAGATTATGAAAATATTATTAACAACATTAAATTCTAAGTTTATTCATTCTTCGTTAGCCATTCGATATTTAAGAGCTGTCATTGAGCCGATGAAGAATATAGACGTTGAATTAAAAGAATATACTATTAATATGCATACAGAAGATATTTTAGTTGATCTTTATAAAGGACAATATGATTTAATTATTTTTAGTACTTATATATGGAACTATAGCGAAATAACAAACTTAACCAGAGCGTTAAAGAAAGTATGTCCAGAGACAAAAATATTATTAGGTGGACCAGAAGTTTCTTATGCATCGGAAGAAGAAATGAAAGACAATCCTAATATTGATTTTATAATATACGGTGAAGGAGAAGATACTTTTAAAGAGTTTATTAAAGCCTTTAAAGTTAACCAAAGCTATGAGAGTATTAATGGTTTAGTTTATAGAGAAAAGAGAAATATTATAAAGAATTCTGAAAGGCCATTGATTAAAGACCTTGACGAGATTCCTTTTCCTTATAAAGATACCTTAGAAGGTTTAGACCATCGAATTATATATTATGAAAGTACAAGAGGTTGTCCTTTTAATTGTAGCTATTGTTTATCATCAACTATTAAAGGGGTTAGATACTTTTCTTTAGATCGAGTAAAAGAAGATATGTTATTTTTTCTGAAAAAGAATGTAAAACAAGTAAAATTTGTTGATCGAACATTTAATGTAAAGAAAGAACACTATTTTGAGATTATCAAATTTCTGAATAATAATGATAATGGCGTTACGAACTTCCATTTTGAAATTACGGCTTCTTTATTAGACCAAGAGGTTATTGATTATCTAAAAACGGTAAGACCTGGACTGTTTCAATTAGAAGTTGGTGTACAAACAACGAACACGAACAGTTTAGAAACGATCAATAGAGGCATGGATTTTTTAAGTATTAAGAAAACTTTAGTTGAAATTGTTAGATTGGAAAATATTCATAGTCATTTAGATTTAATTGCAGGATTACCCTATGAAGATTTTGATAGTTTTTTAAGTAGTTTCAATGATGTTTATAGCCTAAACCCTAACAAACTACAATTAGGTTTCCTTAAAATTTTGAAGGGTTCAGAAATGGAAAAAAATCATGAGCTGTATGGATTAGTATATGATGATTCACCACCGTATCAAATTTACTTTAATAAATTTATTAATTTTGATGAGATGATTGTATTAAAGGGTATAGAAGAATTATTGGATATTTATTATAACTCTAATTATTTTGCTCATGCATTAGATTATTTAGTTAATAAGAAATTTAAAAGTCCATCAAGTTTTTATCATGCATTTTATGAGTATTGGTGCGAGAAGAAGTTGTTTGAACATAAACACTCAAAACTTAAGAGATACAAAATTTTGTTGGATTTCTATAATGAAACCTTCGACTCTTCTCAAGTATTTGATGCATTACTAAAGTTCGATTATATACTGAATAAGAATAAAAAAATTGATAAGTTGTTTTATCGAATAAAACCCAATGGTTATCGAAATAGCTGTCATGAATTTTTGCAAGATGAAGAAAAAATAGAGAAGTATTTACCACATTTTAAAGATAAGAATGCAAAATATATTATTAAACGTGTTCATTTTGAGAAATTTAAGTTTGATATTAAAAAATTTATTAATTCAAACTATGAACTATTAGAAGAAAAAGAAACAACAATCTTATTTGATTATTCGAAAAGCACATTGAATGAGCGGTCACTAAATTTTGAAGTTTCCTTGGAGAAAGGTGATTAAGATGGATATTTTACAGGATCTATTCTATACAAATAAAAAAGTACTATTTAAAACAATAAAAACAGTTTTTAAAACACAAGAATTATTTATAATTGGTATACCTTATTTACTAATCCCTATGATTGTTTTTAGTATGGCAGGTGCATTAAGTTTTTTAGCGGGCATTATCATATTTGCTTGTATTAGTGCAGTTATATCAGATTACTTATATGTTATAGAGTTTATATTAAAACACGAGCGTTTTAGTTGGGATGCCTTTAAAGTAGGATATAAAGTATATTTTAGAAATATATTCGGTACTTTATTTGTTTTATATCTAGTAAATTATGGAATTGGTTTATTTATTAGTCCAATTCTAAGTATTTTACCCTTTGGCGGACTTATGATTTGGCTAATACAATTAGGAATAATACTAGTTCTTAATCCATTACCAGAGGTATTTTATCAAAAGAAATATGATGAGTTAGATTCATTGAATTATTCTATTTATTTTATGAAAAAAAATCCAATTGATTGGATAGTACCGAATATTATACTTGCTATAGGAACCTATTTTGTTTATACAGTTGTATTTAATTTGGTTAGCATTTTGACATTTTCATTGAGTTATACAATGAGTCTTCCTATTATTGTTATTGTTGTAGCGATTTTACTGCAAGTGGTTATTGGTTTTTCACTAGTATATAGAGGCTACTTGTTTAACATTCTAGACAATTCGACACGTCGAAAAAGACTTTTTAAAAGGCATATGTAGGGGTGGAATATGAAAATATTTATTCATTGCAACCATAAAGACTCTAGTCAAGAAGTAAAAGAAAGGTTAATTGAACTAATCAAAGATTCACCATTGCAAATTGTTCAGAAAGATTTTGATTTAATTGTAGTGATTGGTGGTGATGGTACTATGTTAAGTGCCATTAGAAAATACAAATCCAAAATGAAACCTTTTGTAGGAATTAATACTGGTACATTGGGTTTTTTACCAAGTGTCTTACCGAAAGAAATTAATCAATTTGTTGATACGATTGTTAATAAAAAGTATATAGAAGTAGATTATCCATTGTTAAAACTCACAAGTACTTGTATAGATGGGGTTAAAACAGATCATTATGCTTTTAATGAAATTCTAATAAAGCATTTACAACCAAAATTAATGGAAGCAAAAATATTTTTTGACAATAAACCCTTCAATTACTTTACAGGTGATGGATTTATTATATCAACTGCTATTGGATCAACTGGGTATGCCATATGGGCAGGCGGTGTAGCGACACATCCGGATTTAAATCTCTATCAAATAATACCATTGAATCCAAATGATAATAGTGTCAATAGACCCTTAAAAACATCTATGATTGTACCAATTGATGTAAAATTATCCATTGATATTGTTAAGGCTAAAAAAAGAAAGGTAGCTGTGGCTTGTGATGGTAAGAATGCAACGCATAAATATATCGAAAAAATTGAAATTTCAAAGTCTTTACATCATAAAGTGACTATTTTAAAAACTGATACTCTCAGCTACTTTGACTTGTATCGTGACAAAATTATAGATAAAAAATCAGTTAAAACTTTATAGGAGGACCTATGTTTATAAATATATCGAAGTATTTTAATGAAAAAACGAAAGATGTTGTTTTCACTCAACTGAAGGAAGGGAAAACAATAAAAATAGCTGGAAATGTTATTGACCATAATTTCAAAATTCCATTATTAACAAAGAATCTTGTGAACAAAGTAAAAGGTGAAGAGGATTTAGATATTAATATAGATTCTATGGTAAAAGCAATGGTAAAGATCATTGGTTTAGATCCTGAGTTTAGCCATGTTGAAGAATATAAAGCATTTTTAGAAACCTTTGACCCTGCAATAGGCAACAAGGTATTAAAAAATGGCCTGTATTATGCTTCAAATGAAAGGTACTTAGAAGGCCTCATTCACTTGAGAACTGCTTATGAGTTTCTAGGTGACGATTTGAATGTACTTTATAATTATGGAAAAGTATGTGATGAGCTAGTTGAAAGATATGAAACTGAAGATGATAAGCAAGAATTGTTTTTAATCGAGGCAAAGGAAATATTTATGTATATCACAGAGAAATTTCCTTCTTTTCCTGACGCGTATTATTTCTTAGGATTTTATTATGCAATGGATGATCATTACAATCAAGCCAAAGAATATTTTAAAATTGCTATTAATAATGGAATAGATGATAATAAAAGAACAAAAATCATTGATTTAATCAAAGATATTGATGATAAAGCGGCTTTTGAAACGGGCAGTCAGATGGTTTTAAATGAAAGATTCCAAGAAGGTTTAGAATACTTATTACCTTTAGAGGAGTTTCATAATGATTGGTGGAACCTATTGTTTTTCATTGGTTTAGCCTACAGACATTTAAATGAGTATGATAAAGCCATTGATTATTTTAAAAGAACTTTAGAATATAATAGCGGACATACAGAAACACTAAATGAACTAGGCATTATCTTTCTTACAGTTGGACAGATTAAAGATGCTAAAAAAGTGTATGAAGAAGCATTAAAAATAAAGCCAAATAATCATGAACTTTTATGTAACTTAGGCATTGTTTATCTGAACGCAAATGATTTAAACAAAGCTGAAGAGTATTTATTAAAAGCAAAAGAAGAAAAACCAGATGATGAAATTGTCATAGCATGGCTTAAAAAATTAGAAGCGTTAAAATAAAATTTGAAGTTTTTATAATAAATCAGTTGAATCTTTACAATATTGTGTTAAAATAATATTGAGGGATTCAATTTTTTTTGTAAGAGTTAAAAAAATAATTTAATTTTTTAAAATAAAGGAGGTAAAAATGATAAAAGACTTCAAAATGTTGTTTTCTAAGGCAAAAGAACAAAAGCCAATGACTTTAGCAATAGCAGCTGCTAATGATGAAAACATTTTAAAAGCTGTTTGTTCAGCTAGGGATGAAGGTCTAATCCAACCACTACTTATTGGGGAGAAAGATAAGATTATAAAAGTAGCTAAGGATATTGGTGTGACCATTGATTCCGAAAGAATAGTTAATTGTTCTACATTAGAAGAAATTGCTGAAACCACAGTAAAATTAGTTAATTCTGGAGAAGCGGACTTTTTAATGAAAGGATTAATCGATACTTCTATTCTATTAAAGGCAGTACTTAATAAAGAGTATGGTTTAAGAACAGAAAATCAATTAAGTCACGTAATGGTTTATGATGTTGAGACTTACCATAAACTGATTTATTTAACAGATGGTGGTATGAATATAGCACCAACTTTGGAAGAAAAGAAAATGATTACAAAGAATGCTATTAGAGTTGTTAAGGCTTTAGGGAATTCTCAAATTAATATTGCAGGTATTGCCGCGAAGGAAAAAGTAAGCAAAAAAATGCAAGCCACAGTTGAAGCAAGAGTATTGCAGGAAGCTTGCGAAAAAGGTGAATTTGGTGATGATGTAATATTTGAAGGGCCTTTAGCACTAGATTTAGCTATTTCTAAGAGTGCAGCAGAAGTAAAAGGATTCAAATCAAAAATTGCTGGAGAAACTGATGTACTGCTTGTGCCAACAATTGAAGTGGGTAATGGTATAGGGAAAACGTTAACATATTTAGCAGGCGCAGCATCAGCAGGTATCATCATGGGCGCAAAAGTACCAGTAGTACTTGTATCAAGAGCAGATTCATTTGAAGCAAAATTAAATTCAATTGCACTGGGGAGTGTAATTGCAGCTAATAATTAAAAGGGGGTTATAATGAAACATTTAATGACTGGTAACGAAGCCGTTGCTAGAGGTGTTTTTGAAGCAGGCGTAACATATGCATCAGCTTATCCAGGTACGCCAAGTACAGAAATTTTAGAGAATGTAGGACCATATAAAGAGCATATTACAGCAGAGTGGGCTGCTAACGAGAAAGTAGCACTAGAAACAGCTATTGGTGCATCAGTTGCTGGGGCAAGAAGTTTTGCAGCAATGAAACATGTAGGAGTAAATGTTGCAGCAGATCCATTATTTACTTATGCCTACACTGGCGTAAATGGGGGGTTGGTTTTAGTATCAGCAGACGACCCAGGTGCACATAGTTCACAAAATGAACAAGACAATAGATATTATGCAAAGTTTGCAAAAATTGCATGTATTGAACCGAGTGATTCTCAAGAATGTAAAGATTTTATCATGGATGCCTATGAGATCAGTGAAGCCTTCAATTTGCCTGTTATGTTTAGAATGACAACTAGAACATGTCACTCAAAATCATTAGTAGAATTTGGCGAAAGAACAGAGGTTGGTGCAAAGCCATATAAAAAGAATCCAAGTAAGTTTGTTGCGGCACCAGCAAATGCGCGACTAATGCACCCTAAAGTAGAAAAAAGAACGGAAGCTTTAAAGAAATTTAGTAATGAAACACATCTGAATCGTTTTGAGTGGAATGATAAAAAAATCGGTATTATTACTTCTGGTGTTTCTTATGTTTATTCAAGAGAAGTATTTGGCGATACAGTATCCTACTTAAAATTAGGTTTTACTTATCCACTACCAATGGAAAAAATCAGAAAATTTGCTGATGAAGTAGAAACATTATATGTAATCGAAGAGTTAGAGCCTTTTATAGAAGAACAGATGAAGGCAGTTGGCATTGATTGTATTGGTAAAGAAGTCATTCCAAGAATTGGTGAGTTAAACCCAGATATTATTGCTAAAGCAATTCTAGGAGAAGAAAGAAATACAGTATCTATTAGTGAAGATAAAAAGGTTGAAAGACCACCGGCATTATGTGCTGGTTGTCCACATAGAGGTCTTTTTTATGAGTTAGCTAAAAGAAAAGATATCATGGTAACTGGTGATATTGGTTGTTATACATTAGGTGTGGCTGAACCATTGAATACAATTGATACAGTTATTTGTATGGGTGGTAGTATTTCAATGGGACACGGTGCTTATAAAGCATTTGAGAGAAATAATGTAGATAAACAAGTGGTAAGTGTTATTGGAGACTCAACATTCTTCCATACTGGTATTAATTCATTAATTACAGTTGCTTATAATAAGAGTAATACTGTGAATATAATCTTAGATAATAGAACAACTGGTATGACAGGACATCAAGAAAACCCAGGTACTGGATTTTCACTACAAGGCGATATGACTGAAGCAATAGATATACCAAAATTAGTTAAATCTATCGGCATACAGGAAGTTATTACAGTGAATCCACTAGATCTAGATGCAGTTGATAAAGCATTAAAGGTTTCTTTAGCTTATGACGGACCTTCCGTTATTATCACAAGATGGCCATGTGCTTTAAAGAGATTTACTGACCTTGACAAGGAAGAATTTGATCTTGTAAGAAAGACTTATAGAGTAGATCCTGATGAGTGTAGAGGTTGTAAAGTTTGTATTAAAACAGGTTGTCCGGCGTTAGAATTTGATATTAAGAGTAAGAAAGCGATTATTAACGAAGATATGTGTGTTGGCTGTAGTGTATGTGCACAATCTTGTCCTTTCGATGCAATTGCAAAGGTAGGTGAATAATATGTCAAATGTTAAGAATGTATTATTATCTGGAGTAGGCGGACAAGGAATAATATTGGCAAGTAAAGTTTTATCTGCAGGTTTAATTGAAGCAGGTTATGATGTAAAGATGTCAGAAGTGCACGGCATGGCACAAAGAGGTGGGTCTGTTACAACTCAAGTAAGATTTGGAGATAAAGTTTACTCTCCAATTATTGGCTTAGGACAAGCCGATATATTAGTGGCATTTGAAAAAATGGAAGGCGGCAAGTGGTTAGATCATTTAAATCCAGAGGGTATTATGGTAATTAATGACTATAAAATACCATCTGCACCAATCTTAACTGGTAGTGTAGCTTATCCAGAAGGCATTATTGAAGAGATAAAAACTAAGATCGAACATGTATCCGTTGTTAATGGTCCGGCTTTAGCAAAAGAAGCTGGTAATAATAAAACGATGAATATTGCAATCATTGGTTCTTTGGTAAAAGCTTTAGGCTTAGATGAAGCGGTTGATTGGGAAATGATTATTGGTAAAGTTATTAAAGAAAGATTTGTGGATGTAAATATTAAAGCATTCAATCTAGGTATGAACCAAGTAAAATAGAATAAATCAATAGTTATTAGTCTTGCTTATATGACCAAAATATAAGCAAGATTTTTTTATTAAAAAGAAAACTGAAAATGATTATCTAGAGTTGCCAAGTAAATAATAAAGTGTTTAGAATTAAGAATTCATTTGATTTTTAGATCTGTTAGAAGGTATATATTATCATCAATTTTATATATTTGGGGGATTTTAGAGAGTGGGTGTATTTTTTTATCCCATTGATTTATAATGGGAGACTAATGAAATCTAAGAAAATGAGTAATCATATTAAATAATAGAGAACTAAGTTCGATTTAACGCAGAAGGACTTGGCAGAAAAGGTAAATGTTTTAAGAGAAACCATTGGACATTTAGAAAATAATAAATACAATCCATCTATAGAGTTGGATTAATACCATCTATTATTAAACAGGAGCTATTTTTTATAAGTTGAAGTTGGTATTATTTACCAAGGCAAGACAGATGTTTCAAGGAAGTTGGTAAAAAAAACCAATTTAGTTAAATTAATCTTGTTTATTTGTCTTTAATCATGGCACAACAATTGCATATATATAAAGTAGAGAGTTGCGCTGATTTATTTAGTTTACTTTACTAGGGGGAAATTTATGAAAAAAAGAAATAATTACTTATTAATTTCTATATTGATAGTATTAATAATTCAAGTTGGAATGTATTTTACAATAGACTCAAAAAATTTATTGTTTGTATTAAATGGAATTGTTTTAATTGGTGTGATCTTAGTCGTTAATAGAACCCCTGATACAGAAACCTTTGAAAAAAAAGGGGTTAACGAAACTGACGCTCAAGTAATTCAAAAAGAAGTGAACAAAAAACTAGCAAAGGTTTCTGAAACCCTAGGTTTTGATATTCAACAATTGCTGTGGTTATCGAAAGGTAATATTCAGATGTTTAATAAAATTGTTGATAGTTTTCATGGTATAGAAGCCAACAGTCAATCAAATTCTGCAAGTGTAGAAGAAATTACTGCTTCAATCAATGATTTTATCTCGAATACAGAGAGATTAAATGATAATATCACCATGATAGAAGAGGAATCTGGCAAATCCATTAATCTGCTAGATGATAATAAAGAAAAAATACGAAATGTTGAAGCATTTATGAAGGATTTATCCTTAGTCATTAAAGATGCATCTGAAAATAACCATAATTTAAAAGAATCTTCTACTGAGATTAATAAAATAGTTGAATACATTAAAAATATTTCAAAAGAGACAAATTTATTATCTTTAAATGCATCCATTGAAGCAGCAAGAGCTGGTGATGCTGGAAAAGGCTTTTCAGTTGTAGCGAATGAGATTTCTAAACTGTCTAATGAAACAGATCAAGCAATATTAGAGATAGAAAGAATTGTTTCCTCTATTGTTGGTGAAATCGATAACTCAAATCAATCTATGGAACTATGTATGGAAAAAATAAATAAAGCTGAAGCAATTAGTCAAGAGTCAACAAAAGCTGTTGAAAAGATTCAGGAAATTATTGAAGGTATGGGACAATCCATTACTACTTTAGAAGAAATTTCGACTCGGGAACTAGAAAGTTCGAAAGAAATAGAGTCTGCATCAAATTCAGTTGCACTCTCGGTTGAAGATACTTATTCAATGGTAGCTGATCTTATGAAACAAGTGAGCAGTCAGCAAAGTAAAAACAATGAAATTATTGCATCAGGAGAAAAATTAAATGATATAGCCGATGAGTTACAAAAAATCACAGCTAAACTAAAAGAGGACAATGAAATAATATTCGGGGTGAATCCCTTTACTAAACCAGATACGATTAAGAAAACTTATGTGCCAATCTTAGAAGAGGTATGTAAAACATTAGGTTTTAAAGCTAGGACCATAATTTTAAAAGACTATGATGCCTTAATTGATTCAATAGCAACTGGTATTATAGATATTGGGTGGTTTTCGCCATTTGCATATATTAATGCAAAGAAAAAGTCAGATATAGAACCCTTAGTTTCTCCAAAAGTAAATGGAAAAGACTCTTATAATGGTTATATTATTACTTTAAAGAATAATAACATCAATACATTAAAAGATTTAAAGAACAAGCATTTTGGCTATGTAGATGTCAATAGTGCATCTGGTTATTTGTATGCTAACCACATTTTAGAGACCAATGGAATGAATCCAGAACGAGATTTTTCTAAACATTCATTTCTAGGGAGTCATGACAATGTTATTCAAAGTGTTTTATCTGGTGAAATAGAAGCAGGTGCGACATATGACGAGGCATTTGATCGAATGAAGGCTGAAGGTTATCCAATGGAACGATTAGAAGTTATTGCTAAATCAGATGATATTCCAAAGGATGCAATTGCAGCTAGTAATGTGTTAGATAGTGAAATTAAAAATAAATTACAAGAAGCTTTCGTAAATTATTCGCCGACAGCTTCAGATATTGGTGGTTTTGTTGTTAGTAATGATGAACGTTACAATATCATTCGTGATGTTATAAAAGGTAAAAATTAAAAAGTCCATATTTTCTTGTGAGGATTCCTCCTGAACAGGGAGTCTTTACTTGTTTATCCTAAACCTCATTCAAATCACTTAGGTTATATTTAATCTAAGTGATGATATTTGAGGTCTTTTTTATTAATAAAATTGTTACTATAATGAAGAAACTAATTAAAAACCTTCAATGAATTTTCAGAAAAGTTTTACTTTTTTAAAATAATTGACTTCATAAATTGTAGATGCTATTATAATAAAGTCGTAGAAAAAAAGATTTAGATATTTAAGAAAAAAGTTATAAAAAGTATTTGACATTGTGCCGTTAAAAATGTAATATTATAGATGTCGCAAAAACAAGTAAAGTTTATAAGTGACTTAGAAAACAACTAAAAAACTCTTGACATTAAGTACTTGAATTGATAAAATATTTAATGTCGCAAGCAAGTGAAATTGTTAACTCTAAGTAATTTTTTAAAAAACTTCTTGACGACAAAC
>Ga0209942_1000300_pt1 | contig 30786 bp, 22 predicted proteins | sample SalPonR1_A_D2_MG_FD_185695 | JGI IMG/M metagenome (GOLD analysis project Ga0209942, IMG submission 185695) | Salt pond soil microbial communities from South San Francisco under conditions of wetland restoration - Salt Pond MetaG R1_A_D2_MG... ...
GTTTGCCATGGTCAGATTCATTACCCGAAAGCGTCAGAAAAAACATAAGTAAAGATTGATTGCCGCCAGCGAGAGTATCAAGCGCTGGCTTTATTATTTGTCAATGTGTGCTATGATTTACGCTTACAGAGCAAATAAGCAGCAACTGTCTGAATTACAATGGCTAAGTTCAAGAATTGCTTAATTTAGAATTATGGTTACTCCTACTGGGTTTTTTGATATGCTTTCAGAAGATGATCAGCGAGAGTTCGTAAAAGATTTAGTAGAAAGAGTGGATGTATCATCAAGGAGTAATACTTCTGTATGTTTACTTGATACAGGGGTTAATAATGGACACGAATTACTTGGACCTTTATTATCTGATGCAAATATGCATTCAGTTGATCCCTCAAAACATGCTTATGATATTGCTAATCATGGGACAAGGATGGCAGGAATTGCTTCGTACTTTACACTGGAAGATAAATTAGAAGGTTCTGATCCAGTTTTGGTAAATCACTTTTTAGAGTCAGTAAAACTTTTTGATAATAATGATGATAATAATCGTGAACTGTATGGCTATGTGACGGAGAGCGCTATTAGTTTGGCTGAAATTCAGAATCCAGATACAAATAGATCTATTTGTATGGCAGTTACTGCTCCAACAAACGCAATAAAAAATGATGGGAGACCATCTTCATGGTCTGGTGCAATTGATTCAATTATTTCAGGTGCAAATAAAATTGAACAATCTGACATTAGAAGAAAGTTGATGTTTATTTCAGCGGGGAATACACTTGTTCATGAAATTATAGAAGCGGGTGACGCTAAGACTGCGGTTATTAATCATATAATTGAAGACCCAGCACAAGCTTGGAATGCAATTACAGTGGGTGCATACACGAATAAATTTCAAATACCAGAAGAGTTGAATGGAACATTTCAACCAGTTGCTGAGCCTGGTTGCTTTTCACCATTTACTTCTTCTTCGCTTATGTGGAGTGCTAAATGGCCAGTAAAGCCTGATATTGTTCTTGAAGGTGGAAATTTATCCTATGATGAAAATACTGATTTTTACTCTGAACTTTCTGATTTGCAGCTCTTGACCACGAGTATGAACTTCGCATCGGGAAAATCGTTTGATACCATAAGCATGACAAGTTCAGCAACAGCGCAAGCGGCATGGCTTGGTGCAAATGTTCAGCATCATTATCCAGAACTTTGGCCTGAAACAGTACGAGCGTTAATTATACATTCGGCAGATTGGACAGATGCTATGAAAAAGGCGTTATTTGAGAATGCATCCCCGAATAGAACTGATTATCGTTACTTGTTGAGAACGTGTGGATATGGAGTACCGGACTTAAACAAAGCAATTTGGAGTGCGTCAAATCGAGTGAACTTAGTTATCGAAGATGAAATCCAACCTTTCTACAAGAAAGAAAGTGGGAGTGTTACTTCAAAAGAAATGCACATTCACAAAATTCCTTGGCCAGATGATGTATTACTTAACTTAGGTGATGAGATTGTAAGAATGCGTGTAACACTGTCATATTTTATTGAACCAGGCCCAGGTGAAGTTGGTTGGAAAGACAAGTATAGGTATCCTTCTTGTGGCCTTCAATTTGATGTTAATAATTCTACAGAGGATCATGATAATTTTTTAAAGAGGATTAATAAAGCTATCAGAGATGATGAAGAAGATAAAGGTGATGTTAAAAATGATAGTAATCGCTGGATAATTGGCTCATCAAATAGGAATGTAGGTTCTATACATTCTGACATCTGGGAAGGCACAGCGAGTGAATTAAGTCAAAGTAATAGGATAGCAATTTATCCAATAACAGGCTGGTGGAAGTTAAGGACAAATCAAAAGAAGTTCAGTTCTAAAATTAGATACTCTTTGGTGGTAAGTATCGAAGCGCCAAAAACAGAAATTGACTTATATACTGTTATAAAGAATAAGATTGGAACTGAAATCAATGTTGAAAACAGAACGACTGTCTCTACCGAAATCACATATTAGAGACATGAATTAGTTTTTAGGAGTTTAACAAAAAAAGTTCTTTCTGACTGCCTTTTGACTGCCAGCCGCATTATAGTCGAAAAATATAGCGATAATAATGATAATAAAAGCACGGGAAACCATGAAAAAGCACCTAAAATTATTAGGATTCAATTTATGTCAATTGAGTGGGAATAGAAAAAACAAACCCTGAAAGCCTTGTAAATACAGGGCTTTCGGGGTTTGTTTTTTAAAAAAAGGCTTTTGTGCTGTTCATTTTGATTATACGGTATATAAATTCTGTGATATGGAGGGTATAATAGACTTGTAATTCAAAAAAAATAGGAGATTTTTATGAAAAAGATGGTATGCATGGTTTTGGTTTTAATGATAATGAGTACAACCTCGTATTCTTATGGGGCCTATTATGATTATGGTGTTGAGGTATCTGTAAGGATAAACGATTCTTATCTTTATTCGGACACGCCCCACATATTGGCTGGCGACACGGTGTTTGTTGTCGGCCGGTATCTTATAGAGGCCCTTGGAGGAACAATAGAGTGGTTTGGAGAAACGGGCACGGTCAGGATGACACTAGGCGATAAAAGCATGGAGATTGCCATAGGGAGCATCGACGCCAAAGTCGACGGTGCCGGGCTTGAGCTGTACAAAGCCCCGTTTATCAAGGATGGGAGGACTATGATCCCATTAAGGTTTGTATCCGAAAATTTTGGCTGCCAAGTATCTTGGAATCAAAGCACATATACCGTAGATATCGTAAATTCAAGGGCTGAAATACCGGAAAAGTATACTTATGAAAGAAACTACACAGATGAAGACCTGTATCTGCTCGCAAAGATCGTAACGGTAGAGTCGGGCGACTATTCCCTGGATATGGCCCTGGCCATTGCCAATACAATACTAAACCGTGTTGAAGACGAAAGGTTTCCCGATACAATTGAAGGCGTGATTTATCAAGTGGACGGGCATGTTCAGTTTCCGCCTGCGCATAAGGAAACCTTTGAAAATCTTGAGCCAAAGCATACCAGCATAGCTGCGGCAAAAAAGGCTCTTGAGGGAGTCAATAATATTGGTGACAGTTTATTTTTCAACAACAATCCATTTGTATCAAAATCCGAGGATTTGATTCGTATTATCGATGGAGAATATTTTTATCGTTAATAATCACTGGTTGGCACTTGTTGATTTTTGACGAAGTTCAAGAAGTTCCAAAGGCATTGACGGCCTCAAAGTGCTTCAATGAAGATGCTCCGGAGTATCAAATCATATGCGCGGGATATTTACCTGGAGTGGAACTGCACAAGAGAACTTCATTTCCTGTTGGCAAGATTGAATTTATGAAAATGTAAAAATGCGACGATAATTATCGTCGCATTTTGTATGTTCGAATTTGACAAAGAGTCTATTTTTTTGGTTGGGGCATGAAGGGAATTATGTTTTTTGCCAGGTTTTCCATGGGCATTGTTTGCAGCCATACTTTTCCCGGTCCTTTCATTATGGCAAGGAAAAGACCTTCGCCGCCGAAGAGGACATTCTTGAACCCTTTAAGCATTTGTATGTCGTAGGAAACGCTCGGCTCGAACATGGCCACGTGGCCCGTGTCAACCTTAAGTATTTCCCCGGGCTTAAGATCATAGGACATGAGGCTTCCGTCGAATTCCATAAAGGCAGTCCCGGGGCCTGTTATCTTTTGCAGTATGAAACCCTCTCCTCCGAACAAGCCGGTTCCCAGCTTCTTGCGGAAGTGCATTTCAAGCTTAACGGCTTTTTCCGCGCATAGGAAGGACTTCTTCTGGCAAATTATGCTTTGTCCCGAGCCAAGCTCGAATGGGTGGATTTCCCCGGGGAAAGATGACGGGAATGCAATCATGGCCGAATCTGTTTCGGATGTATAGGTGGTCATGAACAGGGATTCGCCTGAAAGCTTGCGGGCCAGTCCGCCGAACAGACCGCCCTCCATGTTGGTGCTCATGTCGATTCCATCAGTCATCCAGCCCATTCCGCCGGATTCCGTGAAGACCGAGTCTCCCCTGTCAAGCTTCATGACAAGTACCGGGAGTTCCCCGCCCTTGAGTTCATAATTCATTTGATTTCCTCCTTTTTTTATGTGTTTGCGTGCTTTCCTTGCAAGTCTGTTTCCTGATTATTGTACCATATTTCATGAAAAGGAATAATGGATGAAAACCATATGGAAAATAACAGAAGGGTCCATAAGCATTAACAGCAGTAAATATTATTCGACCGGTATTCTTTTGTCGCAAATACATAGGCAAGGCATTTTATTCTCGCAGGCATAGAACTGCAGGGTTTTCTAAAGGCGTATTGAGTGTTATGATTGAAAAAAGAATATATTAGAGGGGACGATGACTTTGAAATACGAACTTTTAATTTTCGACGCTGACGGAACGCTTTTTGATTTCGAGAGATCTGAGGAGTATGCCTTTTTCAAGACGGCTGAGGATGCCGGCAGAAAGTTTTCCATGCAAGATTACGAGGTTTATACAAGGGTCAACAAGGCCATATGGCAGGAGATGGAGCTTGGGCTCATAGACCAGAATACGCTCAAGGCGGAGAGGTTCAGGCGTTTTTTCGACAAGCTTAAAATCAATGAGGATGAAGATAAATTCGCCAAAGGATATCTCTACAATCTTTCTACTGCGGGTTTTTTAATAGATGGAGCGGATGATTTGCTTGAAAGACTGAAGGGGCGTTTCAGAATGGTCCTGCTTACAAACGGCCTCACTTCGGTCCAGGAGAGGCGGCTCGGGACATCTCCCATAAGACCCTATTTCGAGGAACTTGTCATTTCGGAAAGCGTTGGAGTTTCAAAGCCCGATCCCGGGATTTTTGAGCACACTTTTGAAAAAATTGGATGCGCAGACAAGGAAAAGACTCTAATGATTGGAGACAGCCTCACATCCGACATTCTGGGAGGGCTCAATTACGGGCTCGACACATGCTGGTACAATGCAGGGAAGAAAACAAACGAAAAAAATATCTTTCCAAAGTACGAAGTGCATGATTACGGGCAGCTTTTGGGCATATTGATATAGGCATAAAAAGCTAAAACCCCTAATTCAAAATACGTGTATTCTTCAAAAGAGGCAGGGGGAATCTTCGCTGAGAATTGATCGGCTGGGAAATTGTGGAAAGACCTAAAATGAAAATTTCAGCACAGCAAAATAGAAATCGAAAATAAATATCATGGCGATATCTGTTGATAGTCAAATGTGATTTTATAACTGATTTGTTAAATGCTGAAATCAATTAAAGAATGAGGGAGGAGCATAATGAGATACGATTTTGATGAAATCATCGACCGCAGAGGCACAAACGCAATGAACACGGACGGATTTCGGGACTATATATTCAACGCCCCGGAGACAATGGAGTTTCCATATGCCGACGACGAGTTCATACGCATGTGGGTTGCCGACATGGAATTTGCCACGCCAAAGGTTATAATCGATGCGGTCAAGGAAAGGCTGGACAGGCGTATTTTTGGCTACACCCAAATATTTGACAAGAATTATTACAAGGTCTTTTCGGAATGGACTAAAAAAATGTACGGCTGGACTTTTCCAAAAGAGCATCTGGTCACTTCGCCCGGAGTTATTCCGGCTCTCTACGAACTTGTCGGGCATCTTTGCAAGCCAGACGAAAAGGTGCTTATTTTCACTCCGTCTTATGCCTTTTTCAAGCATGCCGCGGACTACAACAATGTGGAACTTGTCACATCGGACTTGAAAAACGACAACGGAGTGTACAAGATGGATTTTGACGACTTCGAGGCAAAGGCCCAGGACCCGAAAACTGTGCTTTGCATATTTTGCAACCCCCACAATCCAACGGGAAGGGTATGGACAGAGGACGAACTTAGGCGCGTGGGAGACATATGCCTGAAAAACAACCTGTGGGTGATATCGGACGAAATACATTGCGATTTGCTGAGGTCGGACAAAAAGCACATTCCGCTTTCAAAGATTTTTCCCGATTCGGACAGAATAATCACTGCAATGGCACCTAGCAAAACTTTTAATATGGCCGGACTGATGCTCTCTAACATAATCATTCCAAACGAGACCCTCCGAAAGACCTGGCTGGACCGCCACTATCCCTTTGAGAATCCGCTCAGCATTGCGGCGACCCAGGCGGCATACGAACACGGCAGTGAATGGCTCGGCGAACTCAAGATGTATCTGGATGGAAACTTTGAATTCGCAAAGCGCTTTCTTGATGAAAACTTGCCCGAAACCAAGTTTGTAATTTCCGAAGCAACATATTTGGCTTGGGTCAACATAGATCCTTATCTTCCGAATGAAGAAAATTTGTCTCTTTTCTTCGCGAACAATGCCGGAGTCCTTCTGGAGGGGGGGAATATGTTCGTCGGAAACTCCGACGGATACATCAGGCTCAATCTGGCTTGTCCCCGTTCCGTTTTGAAAGAGGGACTAAAGAGAATAAAAGAGGCTGTTTTGAAATAAACCTTGCCGCGTCCGGGTTGCATAGAAACGAAAAATATTCTTTAGTGCATTATTTTGGAATACTTTTGGGTATATCAGGAATAGATTTTGATTAAGGGAGGTGTATCTCGTGGCCGTAAAGAAGAAGCTGTACAAGGATACGGAAAACGAAAAACTTGGAGGCGTGTGCGCTGGCTTGGCGGACTATTTCGCGATTGACCCGACCCTTGTAAGGCTTGTCTGGGTTGTTTTTTCATTGTTCTACGGAATTGGAGTGCTTATATACATCGCCGCATGGATTGTTTTTCCAGACAAAAAAGAAGTGGTGTGAAGGGTGTCTGAGCTCCCCGGATGAAGGGGTGCTCAAGGCGCTTTTTTTTAAGACGATTTATACGAATTATAATTGGAAATCAGGGTAAAAAAATTCGTAATAGCTATTGAATCAAAGGGAGTCCTTTGTTATTATTATGTTGGGTTTCACTTGTATATTCTGATGATATGGTTCAGAAGTCTCTACCGGGCTGCCGTAAATTGCCCGACTAGAAGTGAAGAATGCAGTCATGACTCAGACTGGTTTTTCACTACGCGTGTGAAACCGGTTCTGGGTCTTGTTTTTTTAAAGGTGCTACTCATTATTGGATAGCCCGCAGCGTTAAAATGGGCTATCCTTCTTTTTATTTAATTCAAGTCAAAGAGCTTCTGGATTTTAAGCGGTGAAAATAACCGGAAAACAATGGATAAAGGTGGTTATATGAAAAACACGGTCAGAAGAATTTTTGTGGAAAAGAAAAAAGGCTTTGATGTGGATGCTATGCATCTTGCTTCGGATTTAAAAAGAAGCCTGGATTTGAAAAATTTGCAGGGCGTAAGGATAATAAACAGATACGACGTTTCGGGAATGGACAAGGACGCCTTCGATCAATCCGCTTCTACAATTTTTTCGGAGCCGAATGTGGACAAGGTTCACTTGGAGACGATTGAAACCGGCGGGGACGAAAATTATTTTGCAGTAGAGTATTTGCCCGGCCAATACGACCAAAGGGCGGATTCGGCGGCGCAATGCGTGCAGATTCTTACGCGCAAGGAAAAGCCCGCAGTGTCAGCCGCCAAGGTTTACATACTGGAAGGCGCATTGAGTGATGAGGATGTAAAGGCTGTAAAAAAGTATCTTATCAATCCGGTCGATTCAAGGGAGGCGTCGCTTGAAAAGCCTGAGAGCCTTGAAATGGAAACAATCGATCCGGAAGAGGTTGCAGAGGTTACCCGTTTCACAGAATTCGACCAAGACGAAATGAAGGATTTCATGAACAGCGTAGGCTTCGCAATGAGCTACGAGGATCTTCTTTTTTGTCAAAAATATTTCAGGGACGAGGAAAAAAGGAATCCGACAATAACCGAGCTCAGGGTAATAGATACCTACTGGTCCGATCACTGCAGGCATACCACTTTTGCCACAGAAATCGTTTCGGTGGAAATTGAGGATGAAAAGTTGGGAAGGCCTGTCGCAGACGCATTCGAGGCATACGAGAAGGCAAGAGACGAAGTTTATGGAGACAGCAAGAAAGACCGATGCCTCATGGACATAGCTACTATGGGTATGCGTCTAATGAAAAAGAAGGGACTTCTTGAAGATCTTGAGGAAACCGAAGAAATAAACGCTTGCTCAATAAAAGCAGAGATAGAAGTGGATGGAAAACCGGAGGAATGGCTCGTTATGTTCAAGAACGAGACCCACAACCATCCTACCGAAATCGAGCCTTTCGGAGGAGCAGCAACATGTTTGGGCGGAGCAATAAGGGATCCCCTCTCGGGTAGAAGCTACGTATACCAGGCCATGAGGGTAACTGGCAGCGGAGACCCGAGGACTCCTCTTTCTGAAACGCTTGCGGGTAAATTGCCGCAAAGGAAGATAACTTCCGAGGCGGCGGCCGGATACAGTTCCTACGGCAACCAGATAGGCCTTGCAACCGGCCAAGTTTCGGAGGTCTATAATCCAGGATACGTAGCCAAGCGCATGGAAGTGGGAGCGGTAATTGCGGGAGCCCCCAGGGCAAATGTGGTCAGGGAGACTGCCGACCCAGGGGACCTTATAGTTCTCGTTGGAGGAAAGACGGGCCGCGACGGATGCGGAGGGGCGACGGGCTCATCCAAGGAACATACCGAGGAATCTCTTCTCACTTGCGGGGCCGAGGTCCAGAAGGGAAATGCCCCGACAGAGAGAAAAATACAAAGGCTTTTCAGAAACGCCGAGCTTTCTCAAATGATAAAGAAATGCAACGACTTTGGAGCCGGAGGCGTTTCGGTTGCAATAGGAGAGCTTGCGCCCAGTCTGGACATAGACCTTGACGCTGTTCCCAAGAAGTACGAAGGACTTGACGGAACGGAGCTTGCAATTTCCGAATCGCAGGAACGCATGGCGGTTGTCATAGAAGCGGAAAACCTTGAAAAGTTCAAGGCATTTGCCGACGGGGAAAACCTGGAGGCCACACTGGTCGCCCGTGTCACCGATACAGGACGGCTCGTCATGAAATGGCGCGGCAAGAACATACTGGACATATCGAGAGCTTTTCTCGATACAAACGGAGTCAAGCAGACTACGGATGTAAGGGTGAAGGCTCCGCAGGAAAAAGAATATTTTGGCAAAATGCCGGACCACTTGTCGGGGCTTGAAGGAAAGAAGCTTTGGCTCGGAGCGCTTTCAGACCTCAACCAGGCATCCAAGAAAGGCCTGGCGGAGAGGTTCGACGCTTCGGTCGGAGCGGCCACTGTGCTTATGCCATACGGGGGGATTTACGCCATGACTCCGGCCCAGGGAATGGCGGCAAAGCTTCCTGTGCTTGACGGGGAAACAGGCGACTGCACATTCATGGCATACGGATTCGATCCGGCGCTTGCCTCTTGGAGCCCTTTCCACGGAGCATTCTACGCTGTGGTTAACTCGCTTGCAAAAATAACCGCAATGGGAGGAGACTCAAGCAAGGCAAGGCTTTCGCTTCAGGAGTACTTTGAAAAGCTTGGCACAAATCCCGAAAAGTGGGGCAAACCGTTTTCCGCCCTTCTTGGAGCATTCAAGGTTCAGCAGGAGATGGGAGTTCCCGCAATAGGCGGCAAGGATTCTATGAGCGGAACATTCAACGACCTAAATGTGCCGCCTTCCCTCATTTCTTTTGCAGTATCTGTAGGAAAGGCCCAAAACGCTATTTCTCCCGAATTTAAAAGAGCTGACAACCCAATTATAAGGGTGTTTGTGGAAAGGGATTCCCAAGTACTTGTTAATCTTGAAAGGCTGAAGCAGATGAACGCCAAGGTGTTTGAGCTCATAAAAGCGAAAAAGGTGCTTTCCGCATACGCACTTGACGGAGGGGGACTTGCCCCCGCCATAGCCAAAATGGCTTTCGGAAACAGGATAGGCTTTGAATTTCAAAGCCCCGAAAACAAGGAAGAATGGTTCATGCCTGATTTCGGTTCCATAATTCTTGAAATCGATGCCGAAAAATTTGACATAAAAGACTTTGAAGGCATGTCCTGGGAAATGCTTGGAAAGACGGTTGAGGACAAGCATATAGCAATAGGAGAAATGAAGCTTGCGCTCGAAGAGCTGCAAAAGAATTGGCTGGAGCCGCTTAGTGGAATTTTCCCGGTCAAGGAAGACCTGTCGGGAGAGCCCATGCAGATAGAGCACAAGAAGGCCTCTCCAAAGAAAACGCTCATAAGCCTACCCAAGCCAAGAATCCTTATACCGGTTTTCCCGGGAACAAACAGCGAGTACGACACCGCAAGGGCTTTCCAAAAAGCGGGAGGAAAAGCGGAGACCCTTGTGTTCCGCAATTTAAGCTCCGGGGCGGTAGAGGAATCCATCGAGGCAATGGTCAAATCCATCAAAGCTTCGCAGATAATAGCAGTTCCCGGCGGATTCAGCGCGGGAGACGAACCGGACGGTTCCGGCAAATTCATTGCCACCGTATTCAGAAATCCGGCAATAAAGGAAGCGGTCATGGACCTGATCAACAACCGGGACGGACTCATGCTTGGCATATGCAACGGATTCCAGGCCTTCATAAAAATTGGACTCGTGCCCTATGGAGAAATACGGGAAATGGATGAAAATGCCCCAACCCTCACATTCAACAAAATAAACCGCCATGTCGCAATGATGGCCAGAACAAAAATAAGCTCGAATCTCTCGCCTTGGTTCTCCAATGTGGATGTCGGCGATGTGCACCTTATTCCGCTTTCCCACGGTGAAGGCCGTTTCGTGGCAAGCGATGAGGAATTCGAGGCACTGGCAAGGGCGGGACAGGTTGCCGCACAATATGTGGACCTGGATGGAAAAGCGTCCTACGACGGCTACTTCAACCCCAACGGTTCGCTGCACGCAGTAGAGGCCATAACAAGCCCCGACGGAAGGATCCTTGGCAAAATGGGGCACTCGGAAAGAATGGGGACAAACGTCGCCAAGAACATTCCGGGAAACAAGGACCAGAAGATATTCGAGGCCGGAGTGGGGTATTTCAAGTAGGAAGCAGCAAGTGGAAAGTGGAAAGTGGAAAGAAAAAGCGTAAAGTACAGATATCAGATTTCAGATATCAGTAAGAGCAAAAGAGGGAAGAAAAAAGCAGCCTGCAGCTTGCAGTAAAGAACAGTGGAAAGAGCAGATATCAGTTGTCAGATGTCAGTAAGAGCAAAAGCAAAAGACAAGAGCAGTAGAAAGTGGAAAGATCAGATATCAGATGTCAGATATCAGATATCAGTAAATACAAAAGCAAAAGATAAAAGCTAAACAAGCGGGCGGTTTCCTGAAAGGGGAGCCGTTTTATTTTCGCATATTTCGAAAAAATGTGTATAATGAAAGGCATAGATTATAAAAGGAGCCTGACATGAAGAATGTTTTTAAGTATATTTTGCTGGTTGCTGCGATTTCAATTATTTTGCTTGTTCCGGTTTCGGCTGAAGAGGTCGATGAAAACCTTGAAATAGACACTTCGATTAGAATCGGTGTCGACAGCCACATGCCTCCATATTCCTACATCAATGACAATGGAATACTAAAGGGATTCTACATTGACCTGATACATGCCATTGCCATTGAAAGAGGAATCGATATTGAAATCAGGCCAATGCCTATTTATGATGCCCGCAAGGAGCTTGCAAATTCAAAACTGGACCTGATTATCGGGGCTGACCATGGGGTCGTTGATGACAATTATGTGTTCTCCGATGTAATAATAGAAAGTACTGAAGTCATATTCGTTAGGATGGACAATAAGTATATTATTGAGCCGGAAGATTTGAAACTGGCTAATGTGACTATCCAAAAGGGGAGTATAAACACGCGATATCTTAGATTTATCGATATGGATCACATTGACTATGTGGACAACCAGCAACAGGGGATATTGCAGATAATGAATGGCAATACAGGGGCTTTTATAGGCGACAAACTGACCGGGCTCTATACGATACAGAAATGGAAACAGGATGATTTCATCAAGGTGATTGGTGGAGACATTAAAGGAACGGGATACTATTTTGTTTCAAAAGATAAAAAAAACAAACATATTAAGATAATGAACGAGGGGATGAGGGAAATAACCCTGGATGGTTCGTATGACAAGATATACAAGAAATGGTTTGGAGAAACCGTAAGTGCCGATTTTCAATTTAACGAAAGACTTTTTGCCGCATTGAAAATAGGACTGCTTGTCTTGTCGTTTGCATTTCTTCTGATAATTTACTGGAACTACCAGCTAAAGAAGCAGGTGGAAAAGAGGACTCAGGAAATAAGCAAAAAAAGTATGGAACTTGAGAACAGCAATAAATTCAGAAAAGATGTGCTGGACAATGTTCTGGCAGGAATCATTGCATTGGACACAGACGGACGCATAACCCTTCTTAACAGGAGAATGAAATATGTGCTCGGAGGGATTGGAGAGGCCAAAATTGGCCAAAAGATTCAAGATACTGTAATTTCAGGCATTTTCACGTCCAATGATTTTGATAGGGTCTTCTTAGAGGGAATGAGCTTTAGAGACAAGGAACTTGAGATTGAGGTAAAGGACAGGAAAATAACTTTTCTTTACCACATATATCCGCTTGTTGAAAGTGACGGAGAAATAAAGGGCTCCATAATAAGCATAAGGGACATCTCCGCCGACAAGGAATTATCGGGCGAGCTGAAAAGGCAGGACAGGCTCAATTCCTTAGGGCTTATGGCTGCGGGGTTTGCCCATGAAATAAGAAATCCACTGACTACTATAAAGACTTTTACTGACATAATGCCGAGAAGAATTGAAGAGGACCGGTTCAAGGAAAAATTTCTAGAAATCGTGCCCAAGGAAATCAACAGGCTGAACAATATGATTCAGGAGATTCTGGATTTTTCGAGGATAAAAGTGCCAAAAGTGGGCGGAATCAGACTATGTAAACTTGTTGATGAAAGCAGTCAATTGCTTGAGAATGCAATTTCGGGAAAGGAAATAGAAATCTTCAATGAAGTTCCTGCTGAGCTTGCAGCATACGGGGACGAGGAAAGGATCAAGCAGGTTTTGATAAATCTTATGATGAACAGCATCGAAGCAATAAAGAAAAAAGGAACCATAATAATAAATGGGGAGATTGACTCAGAAATGGCAGTAGTGCGCATTTCGGACGATGGTTTGGGGATGAGTGAAGAAATCATGGAGCATGTTTTTGATCCCTTCTACTCCGCAAAGGCCAAAGGAACCGGGCTCGGGCTGTTCGTAAGCTACCAAATCGTCAAGGAATGCAATGGGGACATACATTTCGAAAGTGAGTATGGAAAAGGCACTGTCGCTGTCTTGTCGTTGCCTATGCAGATAATGAAAGGGAGGCGCTATGAATAGGATAATTATACTTGATGACGAATTGAATTTATGTACTTCCCTCGAATTTCTTCTAGAGGAGAAATATGAAGTTGTTTCTTTTCAGGAACCCGAAAAGGCTCTCGACTACATCAAAAGGGAAGACGCAGATATAATGCTTTTGGATCTCAGGATAGGGGATGTCAACGGAATAGACGTTCTTGGAGATGTAAAGAGCATTGACCCCGATATGACGGTGATCATGATGACAGCCTACGGAAGCATTGAATCGTCTGTTAACGCAATGAAGGCCGGTGCCTTCTATTACATCACAAAGCCGGTGGATTCAGTGGAGCTTGAGATACTGATAGAGAAAGCCTTAAGCTACAACTCGCTCAGCAAAGAAGTGGACAGGCTGAGCAAGCAGCTTGATGAACAGTACGGGGTAAATGGTATAGTCGGCAGGTCAACGGCGATGATGAATGTTTTCGAGATTATTGACAAGGTGAAAGACATTGATTCAAATGTGCTGATTTTGGGAGAAAGCGGCACAGGGAAAGAGCTGGCTGCAAAAGCCATCCATTTTCAGGGAGCCAGAAGAAAAAAGAGATTTGAGGCCATAAATTGTTCTGCCATACCGGATACGCTTTTGGAGAGCGAGTTGTTCGGTTTTGAAAAAGGAGCTTTTTCTGGAGCGGCAAGAAGCAAAAAGGGCAAATTTCCCCTAGCCGACGGAGGAACTGTTTTTCTGGACGAAATAGGGGACATGGACATAAAAATGCAGGCAAAGCTTCTCAGGGTGCTTCAGGAAAGGGAAATCACTCCACTGGGAGCCGAAAACAGCGAGAAGGTGGATGTAAGGGTTATTGCGGCGACGAATTGCGATCTTGAGCAGAAGATTGCCGATGGAACTTTCAGACGTGACCTTTATTACAGGCTAAACGTCATTAAAATCGAAATGCCCTCTCTAAGGGAAAGAAAGACAGACATACCCCTTCTTGTGGATTTCTTCATAGAAAGATTGAACGGTAAATTCAAAAAAAACATATCGGGAATAGAGCCGGAGGCTTTAGCTTATCTGGAGAATCACGATTTTAAAGGTAACATAAGGGAACTTGAAAACATGATAGAAAGGGCTATGGTTTTGACAAACAGGGAAAGGCTTTCCACAAGCGATTTCAGCAAAGATGTTGTCGACTCCATTGAGCATCCGGAAAAGACTTCATATTTTTCAGGCGAGGACCTCAAGACCGTGGAAAGGAAGATTATTGCGGAGGCGATTGAATACTTTGAAGGAAGCAGAAGAAAAACCGCCGAAGCTTTGGGAATAACCGAAAGAACTCTCAGAAACAAACTAAAGGCTTATAGCCTGGACAGGTGAGGAAAAAACTTCCGGAAACTTTTCATACAAGCGGAAAAAAGTTCCGGTGTAATCGATTAAACATAAGGTGGAAAATGAGGCAAGGATTCTATTTCGAAAAAATAAGAATCCTTGCTTTTCATTGCAATTGCTGTAAATTTTACGGATTAACAAATGGCTTTTTCAGAATTCGGATTTTATGGCATGGTATTTGCAAAATGATATAAGCGAAAATAAATCATAAGAGGAGTGAATGAATTGAAAATGAAAAAGATTGGACTAATCGTTTTGTCAATTGTTATGGTTGCATCGGTTTTTACTGGATGCGGAACAAAAGAGAATGAAGAGGCATCTGCGGAGCCTGTCAAAGAAATTGTAAGGATTTCTCTTGCAACAGGCGGAACAGGCGGAACTTATTACCCTGTGGGATCAGGAATCGCGTCTCTTCTCACAAAGAATGTTGAAGGACTCGAAGTCACTGCAGAATCGACAGGCGCATCGGTAGCAAACCTGAAGATGATTGCCGACGGGCAAGTTGAAATGATTTTGGCGGCATCAAACACATCTCTTGGAGGGTACACGGGTGCCGAGCCTTTTGATGCTCCGATCGACAACATAAGAGGAATAACTGCCCTTTACCCCGAGACTTTCCAGTTTGTAGTTTTGGATGCTTCTGGTTTAAAAACAATCGATGAGCTAAAGGGCAAGCGAGTAGCAGTGGGAGCTCCTGGAAGCGGAACGGAGAGAACCGCAAAGATGGTGCTTGAAGCTCACGGTATAACCTATGACGACATCGACGCCCAATTCCTGGGATTCGGAGAAGCAATCACGGCTCTTAAGGACAGACTCATCGATTGCGCGATAGTAGGTTCCGGAATACCGACATCTTCAGTTGTCGATGCATCCGCGACACTGGACATCAACCTTCTTACCGTAAACAAAGAAAAAACAGACAAGCTGATGAGTGATGCAATCTACTTCAGATACGAAACAATTCCTGAAGGAACATACAATGGAGTAGATCATGATACCTTGACGGTAGCTTCTCCGGCTCTTATGGTCGCAAGCGAAGAGATGGACGAAGAACTCGCATATCAGATAACAAAGACTCTCTATGAAAACATTGAAGACCTCGAAGCGGTGCATGCACAGGGAAAGAACATCAAACTAGAGAATGCCAACAGTGCGATGTCGATTCCGCTCCATCAAGGAGCTGAAAGATACTATAAAGAAATGGGAGTAATCGAGTAGCATATAGACTAAAATCCAAGAATCATGCAGGGCCGCAATGGCGGTCCTGCATGATAAATTAATATGAAATGAACTATTTTTGAATCGAGGTGACGGCGTGAAAAGAAATTTTATAATAGCAATCTGCGTTTTCATGGTTCTCATCGGAGCTCTGATTCCGGTCAATGTGCTTGAAGTTAGCAATTTTAATGATGACGAAGTCATGCTAAAGAAACGTGTTGAACCCGGCTTCACATTCACAACGCTGATAACCCATTCCGTCCACCTTACACCGGTTTACGAATATTACAAAATAGATTCCGATGGAAATATCATTTTGACAGGCACAAAATTTGTTGATCTCGGTTGGGGCGTTCCTTCAACTTACGATTACGAAACAATATTTGACGACAATATGCTCGAGCTGAGAGACATGGACATAGCAATTGATTGGCTGCCTTTCAGGGTGTCCGTGATCAACAACTCGAAATTAATTTTAAACGGCGAACGTACTATTGAACTGAACGACTATTTTGACAACAATGAAAGAATGGACATAAGCGTTGAAAGAATGTCCAAATTAAAATATTGGATTAGAGGTGAAACAGATGATTTTCAATAAAAAAAAGACGGATGAAGAGAAAAAGAAAAACAAGTTGAAAAAAAAGATTGAAGAGCAAATGGACAAAAAACGCGAACTTTCCGGATACGCACTTAAGATTTCCGCATTCATAGCTATCGTAATGTCACTTTATCATCTGTATTCTTCGGGAATTAAGATGCTCCCGCAGATGCAGCACAAGGCTATCCATTTGGCGCTTGCCCTTGCACTTACTTTCATGCTTTATCCGGCAACGAAAAAGCATAAGGACAAGATGCCTTTTTACGATTGGGTTTGTGCAGGTTTAAGTTTGTATATTGGGTATTATTTGGTTTCAAATTATATGGAACTGGTTTACAGGTTGGGAGCTCCTGAAAGAATGGATATAATTTTGGGCGCGATACTTATATTTCTAATATTCGAGGCTACCAGAAGGACTATGGGATGGCCTTTGGTAATAGTCGGGCTAACTGCACTGGCATATGCGTTTTACGGACATCTCATACCGGGACAGCTTGGACACAGGCAGTTTACGTTATCGAGAGTAGTGGAGCATATGTTCATGACAGGTGAAGGAATATACGGAGTTGCCATATACGTAACGGCATCATTTGTCTTCATTTTTATACTTATGGGGTCGTTTCTTGGCGAAACGGGAGGAGCCCAAGCATTTATAGACCTGGCCTTCTCAGCTACTGGCAAATATCGTGGAGGACCCGCTAAGGCTGCAGTAATAGGCAGCGGACTTATGGGCACGATTTCAGGAAGCTCCTTCGCCAACGTCGCGGGAACAGGAACGTTTACCATACCGCTCATGAAAAGCGTCGGATATGAACCCGAATTTGCAGGGGGAGTAGAAGCGGCCGCTTCTTCAGGAGGGCAGATAATGCCTCCGATAATGGGAGCTGCGGCCTTTATAATGGCGGAAATGACCGGTGTTCCATATTCCAAACTCATACTTTACGCAATGATTCCTGCCACTTTGTATTATGTTTCGGTCTTTCTAATGGTCGACCTCAGGGCGGCAAAATTGGGACTTAAAGGCATGGAAAGGAAAGATTTGCCAAAGGCGAGAGAGGTTCTCAAGAGAGGCGGATTCCTGCTCCTTGCACCGCTTAGTATATTCTACATGCTGCTCACGGGATATTCTCCAATAAAGGCGTCCTTTACGGCGGTAATGATTGTAATAATAGCAAGCTTTTTAAAAAAAGAAACCAGACTTTCACTCAAGGGATTCATGATAGCGCTTGAAAAAGGAGCTAAGGCGTCCCTTAGCGTAATAGCAGCCTGCGCTGTTGCTGGAATCATAGTTGGAACGGTTACTTTAACAGGACTGGGACTCAAGTTTTCAGACTTGATAGTCACACTTTCCCATGGAAACTTGTATGCTGCACTCTTCCTTACCATGCTTGCATCGATAATCATGGGAATGGGAATGCCTACCACGGCGCTTTATATAATTCTCGGTTCGATGGTTGCGCCATCTTTGGTCAAGCTTAATGTTCCTATAGTTGCGGCCCATTTGTTCATATTCTATTACGGCTGCATGGCTTCGGTGACTCCGCCTGTTGCGCTAAGTTCATACCTCGCTGCGGCTATAGCCAAAGGAAATGCAGTCAAAACAGCTTTGAACGGATTGAAACTGGCATCGGCGGCATTCATACTTCCGTTCATCTTTGCTCTTTCGCCTGAACTGTTGATGCTGAATTCGACTGTGATGAAGACTGTTGTGGTTGTTTTGACATCATTGGCGGGCATATACGCGTTGGCTGCCTCGCTTGAAAACTATGCGCTTGGCTATTTGAATACATATGAGAGAATCCCAATGTTTGCAGCTGCTCTTTTGCTGCTTGTGCCAAGCACAATAACAGATATTGCGGGAATCGCAATATTGACTCTTATAGTTGTCAAGCAATACATCACAATAAAAAAAGGAAAACAGCTTGCAATGGGTACTGAAAAAATCTCATAGGAGATTCGTTATGAAAATAAAATCAATTGAAGCAACAGCAATGGAAATTCCTCTTAAAAAACCGTATCATTTGTCGGATTTTAACGGAATCCAAAGAACCACTACTCCCATAATAGTCAAAATAACGACTGAAGGCGGCATAGAAGGGTATGGGGAGTGCGATCCCCAACCCCTCTTCACCGGCGAGAGCGCAGGAAGCGTCCTGAGCATGATTGAGACATACTACGCTCCAAACCTGATTGGCAAGGATCCTTCGGACCTGCCTGAAATCAACAGAATCATGGACGCACTTGTCAACGGGATGCCTCTTTCCAAGGCGCCAATCGACATAGCTTGCTATGACATTTGGGGCAAAGCCTTGGATATTCCGGCTTACAGTTTGCTGGGAGGGGCCATGAGGAAAGAAATCGAAATAATGGGAGCTGTAGGAAGGGACACTGTAGAGAATAATCTTATCGATATAGAAGAAATGATACACAAAGGGTATTCATCCGTAATGGTAAAAGTCGGCTCTAAAACTGTCGAGGAAGACATAGGGCGTGTTTGCTCAATTAATCAGGCATTGAAAGGCAAATTCAGACTGATACCTGATGCCAACCAAGGCTGGACCGTAGGAGAGGCGCTTGCCTTTGCCAGGGGAGTCAAGGACTGCAACATAGCATATTTTGAGCAGCCTGTCGCTTCATGGGACGTGGAGGGACTGAAAAGGATAAAGAACGAAACAAGCCTTTCCGTTTCTGCAGATGAGTCGCTTTTTTCGATTCCGGATGCAAGAAGGCTTATTGAAAGCGGTGCAGTCGACGCTTTTTCAATTAAGGTGAACAAGCATGGGGGAATAACCAAAGCCAAAAAGATAATGGAGATGGCGGAGGGATTCGGTCTGCCGTGCCTCATGAATTCAATGCTTGAGGAAGGAATAGCTCAGGCGGCTAGCCTTCAGCTCGGAATGTCGGGAGGACTTCTTGTGGGAAGCGGCCATGCGTATTTCTCGCCATTGCGTCTGGCGGAGGACATAACCTCTTTCAGCGAACAAATAGACGGAGGCACAGTGAAGATATCGGGACGACCCGGATTGGGAATTGAAGTGTACGAGGATGTACTACGAAAATATGAGATTTCAAGGATATTGATTTCATAAACAAGAACTGAATTGGGAATGCATGGGGAATTCCGGGGTGAGTTTTGCCCTGTGAATACATAATAAGACAAAAATGGCAAATATAGAATGGAGTGAAAATCATGATTAAAGAAAATAAAATTGCGGTTTTGGGAGCTGGCAACGGCGGCATGGCCATGGCGGCATACCTTTCACTTATGGGTTATGAAGTGAATCTATACGATAAATTCGAGAAGACGATAGAAGGGATAGCAAAGCTCGGAGGAATAGAGCTTGATGGAGTTTCGCTAAAGGGTTTTGCAAAGATGAATGCGGTAACAACAGACTTGAAGAAAGCAATGAAAGGCTGCGAGATGCTCATGGTTGTGACGCCCGCTTTCGCGCACAGGGAACTTGCGGAGAACATGGCTCCATACCTTGAAGATGGACAGATAATCGTTCTGCATCCGGGAAGAACATGCGGAGCTTTAGAAGTCAGGCAAATGATAACAAAGATAAACTCAGGGGTGGATGTAACCGTTGCCGAGGCACAGACCCTCATATATGCGGCCCGCAGGCATGGTGAAAACTCAGCCACCATTCACGGAGTTAAAAACAAGGTTACTCTTGCGGCAATTCCGACAAGCCGTACTGGATTTGTGGTTGAAAAGATAAACAGATTTTACGAGGCTTTTGTCCCAGCCAAGAATATTTTAGAGACAAGCTTGCTCAATATAGGAGCCATTTTTCATCCCGGTCCTGCAATTTTTAACATAGCGAGAATTGAATGCAAGAGCGAGTACGAGCACTACCATGAGGGAATAACACCCTGCGTCGGAAGAATACTTGAAAAAGTAGACGGGGAAAGAGTAAATATAGCAAAGAAAATGAATATTGAAACCATATCCGCGAAGACATGGCTGGGGGAAGTCTACGGCGTTGAGCCTAAAGAGACCCTGCAGGAAATGATAAGAAACAACGAGGTTTACGCTGGTATAAGTGCGCCTAAGGATCCTGGAACGAGATATATATCCGAGGACATACCTATGAGCCTTACCCCTCTTGCGGAAATGGGCAGGATGGTCGGCGTAAAAACACCTTATATGAACATGCTCATTGACATAGCTTCAACCATGCATGGAAGGGACTATCGAGAAACTGGCAGAAATCTGAAATCGCTGGGAATAGACAATATGAGTTTTGAGCAATTGCTTGATGAAATCGCTTAGGGAGGAATCGAAATGGAAACAAAAATCGAGTTTAAATATTTGTCTCAGACAGACCTGCTGAAGGCAGGATGCCTGGATATGAAAATGGTTATGGATGCTGCCGGTAAAGGGCTGATGGCATTTGATGAGGGAAAGGTTCTCTTTCCTGAAAAGATAGTGCAGATTTTCAACCAGGAAACGCAGGAGAGAATCAATTGCCTACCTGCGACATTTTTGGAGAGGAAGATATGCGGAGCCAAATGGGTTTCCGTCTTTCCTCCCAACCCCTCCAAATACGGGGTTCAGAATTTGTCGGCAACAATAATTCTTTCAGAAATAGAGAAAGGTTTTCCTATAGCTGTAATGGACGGCACACTTTGCTCAAACATGCGTGTTGCGGCAATGGGGTCATTAGCCGCCAGTTATCTTGCAAGAAAGAACTCGGAAATCATCGGCTTCATCGGTGCTGGAGAACAGTCCAAAATGCATTTCATTGGAATGAAGACGGTATTCCCGGGTCTAAAGGTATGTAAAGTTTCTGCAAAGACGCATGGCGAAGAGCTCAGATTCATAGAAGAAATGAAAGCGATATTCCCAGATATGGAATATGTAAGCGCTGAAACGAATGGTAAAAATTCGATAGAAGGATCGGACATAATCGTCACCGGAACAAGCGCCCAAGCTCCACTTCTGAAAGCCGACTGGATAAAGAAGGGTGTTTTCTACAGCCACATTGGAGGTTGGGAGGACGAGTATGCGGTTGCTCTTGGCTGCGATAAAATCGTTTGCGACGACTGGGAGACTGTAAAGCACAGAACACAGACCCTAAGCCGCATGTATAAGGAAAATATATTGTCCGACGATGACATATATTGCAACCTTGTAGAACTGATTGCGGGAAGAAAAAAAGGAAGGGAAAACGAAACCGAAAACATATATTTCAATGCAGTTGGATTGTCTTATGTCGATATAGCCATAGCGGTGGCTATGTTCGACAGAGCATCCGAGAAGGGAATGGGCATAGAACTTCCTCTGCAAGAGAGTATGATTTTCGAAAACAAGGACATTTGCTCATTCATTAAAAGCTAACTCCTCTTTAAAATATAGAATTGCTAACTCTGAAGAGGCTCCCATTTGGGAGCCTCTTCAGATTGCATTTCCTCTTTGCTGATTAGGTACATAGATACGTTTATGCCGAACAAGTTTAGAATAGGATAAAAATGCCAGTTTAAAGTTCGCAATAATACGAACATTAATGCAAATATTTATATTTAAATTTCGTTAAACGTATTGACTTGAAAGTTAGCCTTTGCTAATATGAAAATGTAGTCCAATAGAATATTACGCTTGTATAATGTCGGGTATGAGGTCCGAGAGTTTCTACCAGACAGCCGAAAAAATGTCTGACTATGAGCGAAGCAAAAATATCGATTGAAACGGCTTCGCTTTGTGAGCCGTTTTTGTTTTTTTTGAAAGGATTGTTGGTATCAGTGAATATAGCGGAACAAATAAAATTGAGAGGGAGATTCTATGAAAATTGCAGTGGTAATGGGAAGCGATTCGGATTATGAAGTTGTTAAAAAAGGGCTTGATATTTTAAAGGATTTTGACGTTGAATACGAAGCCAGAGTCATTTCGGCCCACAGGACTCCGGATAGGGCATTGGAATTTGCCAGAGGAGCTGCTGGGAACGGTTTCGATGTAATTATCGGAGCTGCCGGAAAGGCGGCGCATCTGCCTGGAGTATTGGCGGCAATGACTGTGCTGCCTGTGATAGGCCTGCCGATAAAGTCGTCCACAATGGACGGGCTTGATTCGCTTTTGTCCATAGTTCAGATGCCAAAGGGAATTCCGGTGGCAACGGTGGCAATAAACGGAGCTGAGAATGCGGCTCTCTTGGCGGTTCAAATGCTTTCGATCAAGGATGAATCGTTGAGGGAAAAATTGAAGGAACACAGGATTGAAATGGCGGAGGAAGTCAAGCGCAAGGACAGCAGAATAATGGGACTCGAAAAATAGGAGGAAAAAATGAAAAAACTCGAAATGCTTTACGAAGGAAAGGCCAAGAAAGTTTTCAAGACTGATGACGCTGATAGATACATCGTTGAATACAAGGACGATGCGACTGCTTTCAATGGAGTGAAAAAAGGCACTATCACAGGCAAGGGAGTCATAAACAACAAGATGAGCGCAGTCCTTTTCGACATGCTCGAAAAGGAAGGCATACCGACCCACTTCGAGGGACTTTTAAGCGACGGAGAAATGCTTGTTAAGGCTGTAGAGATAGTTCCCCTTGAGGTTATAATGAGAAACATAGCAGCCGGATCCCTTGCAAAGAGGCTTGGACTTGAGGAAGGAACACCCATGAAGCGTCCGGTTCTGGAGTTCTGCTACAAGAATGACGAGCTTGGCGACCCCATCATAAATGAAGACCACATTCTTGCGGTGGAATTGGCCACAGAAGACCAACTTAAAACAATCAGGAAATACGCATATAAAATCAACGAGCTTTTGATGGATTTCTTCAAGGAAAGAAAAATCAGACTAGTTGATTTTAAAATTGAACTGGGAACCTACAAGGGCGAAATAATTTTGGCCGACGAGATTTCTCCCGACACATGCAGGCTTTGGGACTGGGAAACCGACAAGAAGCTTGACAAGGACCGTTTCAGAAGGAACCTTGGTGATGTCGAGGACGCATACGAAGAGATTCTTTCCAGGATAACAAGTGGAAAGTAGAAAGTAGAAAGAGTAAAGTACAGTGGAACGTAGAAAGTGGAAAGAGTAAAGTACAGTGGAACGTAGAAAGTGGAAAGTGGAAAGACAAAGCAAAGGTAGAAGACAAAACCTTAAAAGCCAAAGAAGTTGCTAAAGAAGCTTGCAGTAAAAGATTAAAGACAAATGCAGAAAACAAAAGAAAAAACACCGAAAAAAAGTGGGGGCGAAAATGGATAGCTGTATGGAGTGGGACAAGTTGAAGGAAGAATGCGGGATAATAGGAATCTACAACCCGAAAGAGTACGAGGACATATCGAGATTGACATATTTCGGGCTGATAGCTCTTCAGCACAGGGGCCAGGAAAGCGCCGGAATAGCAGTTTCAAACGGAAAGATGCACTATTACAAGGAAATGGGACTTGTGCAGGAAGTGTTCTCGGACCAGATTTTGGAAAGGTTGAAGGGCAATGTTTCCATAGGCCATGTCCGCTATTCGACTACGGGTGAAAGCTATGTTGCAAACGCCCAGCCTTTGGTTGTCCAGTACAAGGGCGGGTCAATCGCTTTGGCCCACAACGGAAACCTCATAAATGCGTCAGCCCTAAGGGACGAGCTAGAGGACAAGGGCTCTATTTTCCAGACGTCGATAGACAGCGAGGTAATAGCCAATCTTATAGCGAGAAACTATAAACTGGGATTTAGGGAAGCCATCATTCATTCAGTGCAAAGAATAAAAGGGGCTTACGCCCTCACTATAATCTGTGAGAACAAGCTCATAGGGGTAAGGGATCCGAATGGTCTCAGGCCTCTTTGCATAGGAAAGCTAGGCGAGGGGTATGTGCTAGCATCGGAGAGTTGCGCGCTTGATGTGACAGGAGCCGAATTCATACGGGACATAGAACCCGGCGAAATGGTTGTGATAGACGAGGACGGAATAAGTTCAATAAAGTTCGACAACAATACAAGAAAGGCCCTCTGTTCTTTCGAATTTGTATATTTTGCGCGGCCGGACAGCAATCTTGACGGAAAAAGCGTCTACAACAGCCGAAGAAATGCGGGCCGGATACTTGCGAAGGAGCATCCTGCCGATGCTGACTTGGTTATAGCGGTTCCGGATTCGGGAACCGTAGCCGCAGAAGGCTACGCCGAGGAATCGGGCATACCTTTTGGTGAAGGGCTTGTAAAAAACAGATACGTTGGGCGCACATTCATAAAGCCCGACCAGAAGACACGCGAGCTTGCGGTAAGGCTTAAGCTTAATCCTTTGAAACTGAATTTGAAGGACAAGCGCATAGTTCTCATAGATGATTCAATAGTAAGGGGAACTACGAGCAAAAGGATAGTATCTATGCTTAAGGACGCAGGTGCAACAGAGGTGCATGTGAGGGTCAGCTCTCCTCCGGTTAAGCATTCGTGTTTCTTCGGGATAGACACCCCTGAGCAAAAGAAGCTTGTGGGTGCTCAGTTTACGGTCCAAGAGATAAAGGAAATGATAGGAGCGGATTCTCTGGGATACATCAGCGTGGAGGGTCTATACGAATCTATAGGAATGCCTCCAAAAACTCTCTGCAAAGCGTGCTTCGACGGAAACTACCCCATGGAAGTGCCCAAGAAAGCCGACAAGTTTTTGTTTGAGAAAGCATAAAGTACAGTAGAAAGTAGAAAGTGGAAAGTAGAAAGAGGAAAGAGGAAAGTGGAAAGATAAAGAATAGAAAGATAAAAAAGTCGAAAGAGTAAGAGCAGTAAAAAGCAGAAAGAAAAATGCATAGAGAATAAGTATTGTAAAAAGCAAAAATGAAAAAAAGAAAACAAAGATAGAGAAATAAAGGCAGGAAGCAGTGCGAAAGATATGGCAGGGATGCAATGTAAAACCGGTCAAGAAGTGAAAGTGTCTGGTTTTGGTTTTTCCTTTCCACTTTCCACTTCCTACTTTCAACTATATGCCGAAGGCATATCAAAGGAGCAGAACAATATGGAAAAGATGACTTACAAGGAAGCAGGGGTCGACACTCTTGAGGGACAGCGCGCTGTTAAACTAATGAAGGATTCCGTAAAGAGCACCTTCAATAAGAATGTATTGACGGACTTGGGCGGGTTCGGAGGTTTGTTCGCGCTCGACCTTGAAAATATTGAAGAGCCTGTTTTGGTATCGGGCACCGACGGGGTCGGAACCAAACTGAAAATCGCATTTTTGACTGATGTGCACGACACTGTTGGAATAGACCTTGTTGCCATGTGTGTAAACGACATACTCTGCCAGGGGGCTAACCCTCTGTTTTTTCTCGACTACATGGCTACCGGAAGCTTGAAAGCTGAAAAGGCGGCTTCAATCGTCGCTGGAATAGCCGAGGGCTGCAGACAGGCCGGATGCGCGCTCATAGGCGGAGAGACGGCCGAAATGCCGGGCTTCTACGGAGAAGGTGAATACGACCTTGCCGGTTTTGCCGTAGGCATTGTAGACAAGAAAAGGATTATCGACGGGAGTCGCCTCGAAAACGGAAACGTATTGATCGGCTTGGCTTCAAGCGGAATCCATTCGAACGGTTATTCATTGGTCAGAAAGGTAATATTCGACAAGAGCAATTATAAGGTTGGCGATGTTCCAAAAGGCCATGAAAAAACGATTGGCGAGCTTTTGATTGAACCCACCAAAATTTATGTAAAGCCCATCATGGAGCTAATGAAAGTTTGCGACATAAGGGGAATGGTGCATATCACCGGCGGTGGATTCTACGAAAACATACCGAGAATAATCCCCGAGGGACTTGGGGTGGACATAGATGCGGGCTCCTGGCCCCTTCCTCCGGTTTTTAAACTGCTCAAGGAAAAAGGCGGGCTTGACGAAACCGAGATGTTTAGGACATTCAACATGGGCATTGGCCTTATGGCCGCCGTCCCGGAGCCGGAGTCGGATAAGGCGATCGAAGCCCTTAAGGCTTTGGGAGAGGAAGCGTATATAGTCGGCAGAATAACAAACAAGCACGAAGGAGTTGCAATAAGATGAAGAAGAAGCGCATAGCCGTACTGGCATCAGGCAGCGGCACCAACTTGCAGAGAGTTATAGACCACACCTGCTGCGGTCACATAAACGGTACAGTGGAACTCGTCATTTCAGACAGGAAAGAGGCTTTCGCCATGAAAAGGGCCCTGAACTACGGTGTCAAGAGCCTTTACATAGGCAAGGGCAATTTCCCCGATCCGGCGCTTAGAAGGGATGAAATAATAAACGAGCTTAAAACGCATGAAATAGACCTCATAGTGCTCGCGGGATACCTGAGCATTCTTGACGATGAATTCATAAAGACGTATGAAAACAGAATAATCAACACTCACCCTTCCCTGATACCGAGCTTTTGTGGTATGGGTTTTTACGGCATGAAGGTCCACAAGGCTGTTTACGACTACGGAGTCAAGGTTACAGGGGCGACCGTTCATTTTGTAAATGAAATTACGGACGGAGGGCCTGTAATACTCCAGGAATCGGTTGAAGTTTCCTGCAAGGACACGCCCGAGACCATACAGGAGAAGGTTCTTGAAATCGAGCACCGTTTGCTACCCAAGGCGATCGAGCTTTTCTGCGACGACAGGCTTAAGATAGACGGACGAAGGGTCGAAATAATCTGACAGCCATTTCGAATTCAAAAGTGATTTATAAACATGGAGGGGGAGAAATATGAAAAGAGCACTTATAAGCGTTTCAGACAAAACAGGCATAGAGGATTTCGCAAAGCAATTGTCGGAAATGGGGATAGAGATTGTGTCAACCGGAGGCACTGCCAAAAAAATAGAAGAGGCGGGAATCCCGGTTGTGAGGGTTTCGGAATTGACAGGTTTTCCGGAGTGCCTGGACGGCCGCGTAAAGACTCTCCATCCGGTCATCCATGCAGGACTATTGGCTGTGCGATCGAGCGATGACCACATGGAGCAATTGAAAAAGCTTGAAATCGACCCCATAGACTATGTGGTCATAAACCTTTACCCTTTCAAAGAGACCATATCTAAAAATGATGTCACGTTCGAGGACGCAATCGAGAATATAGACATAGGCGGACCCACAATGCTCAGGTCTGCTGCAAAGAACTTCAAGTCGGTAACAGTGGTCACGGATCCGAGGGACTATGAAAAGGTTGCATCCGAAATAAAATCGTTCGGAGACACTACATACGGAACCAAATACGATTTGGCCTTAAAGGTGTTTGAGCATACTTCCGCCTACGACACCTTAATTGCCGGATATCTCAAGAAGGAAGCCGGAAAGGACGCGTATCCTGAAACACTGACCATGACTTTTGAAAAAGTGCAAGATCTAAGGTACGGGGAAAATCCTCATCAGAAGGCCGCATTCTACAAGGTCTTCGGAATGGAGAAAGGAAGCCTTGTCGACGGCGTGCAGCTTCACGGAAAGGAACTTTCCTTCAACAACATTAACGATACAAATGGGGCTCTCGAGCTTCTTAAGGAATACGACGAGCCTACCGTGATAGGAGTCAAGCACACAAATGCATGCGGCGCGGGAAGCGGATACGACATATACGACGCCTATCTAAAGGCCTACAAGAGCGATCCCAAATCAATTTTCGGCGGAATAATAGCCGCAAACAGGAAAATAGACTATCGCGTAGCGGAGGAAATAAACAAGATATTCATCGAGATAGTCGTGGCACCCGACTTTGACGACGATGCACTCGAAATACTGGGGCAAAAGAAAAACATAAGGCTGATAAAGCTTCCGTCAATAATGGAAAAGCAGCCTGGCGGCGCATACAACCTAAAGAAAGTCGCGGGAGGCCTTTTGATACAGGAGCTCGACAGGCCGCTTATGGACGAATTCGAAACAGTAACGGAGAGAATACCGACCGACAAGGAAAAGGAGGATCTGCTTTTCGCGTGGAAGGTCGTCAAACACATAAAGTCCAACGGAATAGTAATTGCAAAGGACAAGCAGACAATAGGCGTGGGTCCCGGGCAGGTAAACAGAATCTGGGCGGTTGAAAATTGCGTCAAGCAGGCCCTTGTGGACACCAAGGGAAGCGTAATGGCTTCCGACGCCTTCTTCCCCTTCCCGGACAGCGTGGAGGAGGCGGCCAAGGCGGGAGTGACAGCCATAATACAGCCCGGAGGCTCCATGAACGATGCGGCATCCATCGAGAAAGCCAACCAGTACGGAATAGCCATGATATTTACAGGCATGAGGCATTTTAAACATTAAGAACAGTAGAAAGTGGAAAGTAGGAAGTGGAAAGCAAGTACGGAAAACAAGAGATGAAAGCAAAAGATGGAAGAGCAGATGTCAGGTATCAGATAGCAGATGACAGTAAAAAATTAAGAGCAAGTACAGTAAAAAGAGGAAAGAAAGTACGAAAAGCAAAAGATGAAAGCAAAAGACTGTGCAGATGCAGAAATGCAACTTTAAAGCGAAAACGAATGAATTGACGAAGTTTGTTTTTGTTTTTAGTCGTTTCCTTTCCACTTTCCACTTGCTACTTACTGCTTTTAACGGAGGGAATATATGAAGATACTTATAGTAGGAAACGGCGGCAGGGAGCACACACTGGGCTGGAAACTCAGTCAGAGCGAAAAGGTTGAAAACATCTTTTTCGCGCCGGGAAATGCCGGTACTGCGTCAATCGGAAAAAACATTGCGCTTAATGCGGACGATATTGAAGGACTTCTTGATTTTGCGAAAAAAGAATCGATTGACCTCACGGTTGCAGGTCCCGAGGTTCCCCTTTGCTCAGGCATAGCCGACCGTTTCGAGGATGAAGGGCTCAAGGTTTTCGGACCCGTTGCGGCTTCTGCCAAGCTTGAAGGCAGCAAGGCTTTCGCAAAGGAGTTCATGGTGAGGCACAACATACCCACAGCCGGGTACATGGAATTCACAGATGCGGAAAAGGCGCTCGAAAATGTTGGGGTTTTCGGATATCCAACAGTCATAAAGGCTGACGGGCTAGCGGCTGGAAAAGGCGTAATAATAGCGCAAAACGAAGCCGAGGCCAAGGCGGCGGTTCAATCGATAATGAAAAAAAAAGACTTCGGAGAATCCGGGGACAAGATAGTCCTCGAGGAGTTTCTGACAGGAATAGAGGCTTCCATACTCTGTTTCGTTGACGGGAAGACAATCGTACCTATGGCAAGTGCGCAGGACTACAAAAAAATATTCGACGGCGACGAGGGACCCAACACAGGCGGAATGGGAACATACTCGCCCAGCGTAGTTTACAAGGGAGACATAAAGAAACAGACCGAGGAAAAAGTTCTGGCTCCCTTCATGGAAGGCATAAAGAAGGACGGAATGGATTTTCGGGGAGTCATTTTCATAGGGATAATGATATCCGAAGAGGGCGAGGTCAAGGTTCTCGAGTTCAACGTCCGCTTCGGCGACCCCGAGACCCAGGTCATAATACCTAGGATGAAGACCGATCTTGTCGACGTTCTTCTCGCTTGCGCCGATGGACGACTGTCTGAAATTGAAATTGAATGGTCGGACGAAGAGGCTGTGTGCGTGGTTCTCGCTTCCGGAGGATATCCTGGAAAATATGAAAAGGGCAAGGAGATAAAGGGCCTGGAAAACGATTTTGAATCGATAATAATACATGCAGGGACAAAGCTTGATGGCGGAAAAGTCTTGACCAACGGAGGCCGCGTGATGGGCGTTGTGAGCCTTGGAGCAACCGTCAAAGAGGCGAGGGAAAAGTCCTACGCGTCGCTTGGAAAGATATCCTTCGAGGGGATGGGGTATCGCACTGACATTGGCAAAATAGCTTCAGAATGACGAGGATTCATGTTTTCTTCGTTGTCTGCTGAAATTTGCTAGGTCACGTATTGGAAATACGCTCCCGTCACTAAATTTCATTGACGCCTTGAAACCAAAGAATCCTCGTCATTCTGATATTGAAGGAATTCATATTTTCTTCGTTGTCTGAAAGGCAGTTGAAAGCTGAAAGTGGAAAGAGGAAAGTAAGAACAAAAGATAAAATAAAGATAAAAACAAAAATCTGAAATCAATGTCTAGAGACAAGTACTTTGTACAAGTATTTGTCTTTTTCTTTCCGATTGCTCCTTGTTACTTGTTTCTTAACTTTTCTTTTTCCTTTTCTTTACGCTTTTTCTTTCTATTTTCCACGTTCTACTTACTACTTACTACTTACTACTTTCTACTTCCCACGTTCCACTTCCCACTTTTTTGCCTTGAAACCAAAGAATCCTCGTCATTCTGATATTGAAGGAATTCATATTTTCTTCGTTGTCTGAAAGGCAGTTGAAAGCTGAAAGTGGAAAGAGGAAAGTAAGAACAAAAGATAAAATAAAGATA
>Ga0209942_1000301_pt1 | contig 30735 bp, 20 predicted proteins | sample SalPonR1_A_D2_MG_FD_185695 | JGI IMG/M metagenome (GOLD analysis project Ga0209942, IMG submission 185695) | Salt pond soil microbial communities from South San Francisco under conditions of wetland restoration - Salt Pond MetaG R1_A_D2_MG... ...
TTGCAAGATCGATACCGACTGTTGTAGTCTTCATTTCTGGACGCCTCCTACGCGAATGACTGAGTCGAGTTACCAGTGTGGCGCATTACGACGCCGGCGCGATTGATGGAGGCGTCCATCTCATCAGTCATATCTTAGAAGACGAGAGTTATCTGATTTCGCGCATTCGGGCCGCTGAAGTCAGCTAATCTCCGGTCAGAGAACCGGTTCTCTGCGCGTGTAGAAGCTCATCCTAGAAATTTTCGTATTTCAGACATGCTAACGCTGGCATCGAGGCCATTTGCGTTTTCGGTTTGGCGGGCGGGGCTACCGCCCCGGAGAGAACAGGGCTGCCGCGGCAGTCTGACCTTTCAGGAATGCCCTTTCGAAGTGTTCGGCGTATGCCTTGAGTTTTTCCAGGGCGCCTAGCGCGTTGGCGAATCCGAATCTTGGTTTTCTCACATAGGCCAGGTATTGCGCAGGATCCAGTTTCAGGCGCTGCAGAATGGGTGGCATGTGTTCCGGGATGCAACCCTTCTTGCCCTCAATGATGGCGCGTCCGGACCAGTCAACGAGTTCCAGATAATCGGTGGTGGAATAGGGGATCGCGTTCTCAGCTGCTTTTTTGCTGTCGTCACTGAATCCCAGCAGTTTTACGATGGTCGCCTCTAGCGAAGGCTTGGCGCGCGCCGCTTCCGGCTGATCCTCAGCGCTCGCTTTCGTCTTCTTCCGGTCTTTCCACTCTGCGATCCGTTGCTGGATCGATGTAAAGTTGGAGGTCTCGGGCGTTTCTGCGATGCCGGCGCGGATCGGGTTCAGATCCACGTAGGCCATGGCCGTAAGTACCGCCGCTTCGTCGAGCAGCGCCTGGCTGGAGAACCGGGCCTGCCAGAAATGTCCGGTGACATTATCTTCCTGGTTGGCCTGGCGGGCAATCGGCTCGTTGAGACATTTCATGAACCATGACAGGTTGCACAAGCGTTTGCGGTAGTCCTGGATGTGATTGTGGACGACATGCTGCTGCGTTTCGGTCAGCTTTTGTTCGGCGACAAAGGCGCGGAGCAGCACCGGCCCCGTGAACAGCCGGATCCAGCGCTGAGCAACTTCCAGCGGTGACCAGTCAAGCGCGGTCTGCTCGTCGACGTGGACGACCAAATGGTAATGATTCGAGAGAATCGCGTAGGAACAGACGTCGACGGCGAACACCTCGGTCAGCAGCGCAAGCCTGTCCTTGATTTCTTCCTTACGGGCCGTATAGTCCTTGCCGGTATAGGGGTCGACGCCGCACAAAAAATGTCGCCGAACACAGCGACTGACGACATGATAGAAAGGCGTTACCTCGGTAGAGACGAGTCTTTTGCGGGCTTGCGGCATGGTTGCAGCGTCGGTGATCGATGAGCCACCAGCGTAGTGCGTGTGCTCTCGCTGGCAAATAGGAAAATCGGCCGAATTCGGGTAGGTAAACTTCCAATGCTGTGCCAGTGCCGACTTTCCCTCGGCGTCCCCTCCCGGGTTTCCCTCCTTTCGTTGTGCCTGTCCCGGCCTTCGTCCGGCCTTCGCGCTCTGTCCCGGCCTTCGGTGCCTGTCCCGGCCTTCCCCTCATGCATCTGGTGCGTTGATCAGAAATAACCTGGGACCATTGATCCGCTGACCGGTGGATACGCTTGCTTTTTGTGTTGCTCATTCCGCTTGCTCCTGTATGGAAAGTTCAGGAGCAGGTTAGCGGTACATTGTGCGGGAGGGAATAACGGCCTTGTTTGAGCGCTTACACTCCAACGATTCTAAAGGAGGCGACAACTATCCTGACAGAGGGGGCTGTCAAGCGACGCATGAGTAGCAGTTGTAGGAAATTTCTCCTGAGGTGGGTGTCTGATCTCGTCGTCTAACGAAAACGCCCGCGGCATTAATGGCCGCGGGCGGGCTAGTACTTGATCTAATTAAACAGATCGAATTAACAGGATACCGTTACGGTGCATCTGTCTACTCCACAACTCCAAGATGATCTGCACTCTTGGACATCGTCTGCCCCGACGACTGGAATACCAAACAGGAATGCGAGATCTCGGAGTTCCTGTGCCAGATCATAATCCAGATCCGAAGCACTGAATCTAGAAAAATCGGGTTCCACAGGTACGAAGTTAAGCCCAGGCGCAGTTATCGATTCTAAATCGACATCGAATTCAATGATAATAGTGAGCGGATCGCTGGCAACCCGGCCAACCTCTTCTATCTTGAGTCTGACTTTGGTACCGTCTTCAAAAACAACGATATCATATTCAGCGTCGAGTCCGCTTTCCGCCAAGAATTTATCTAAGAGTGAATCAATTGTATCCGTTACATCAGTTATCATCGATCGCCAAAAATCACTGTAATAATCCGTCAACTCTTCTTGCAACTCTCTTCGAAGACCACTAGCAGATGAGCCTCCTGCATCAATCAAATCGAGGGCTGAATCGAACGATAAATCAAGGTCTTCGGCATCTATGTCCTGGATTAGTGCATCGTTAAAGTTTCTGAAGGTAGTCGTAGCAGTCGCAATATCGCCGAGCACCGCAGGATCACCACTAATTTCGGTAATGCTGACATCCAACGATGTATCGCCAAAGCTGCCGGTGATAATTAGCGTGACCCGAAAGACGCGCGTCTGCTCGTTCGTAACATTAACAACGTACACATCCTCCGATTGGCCTGGAAATAAATCCGTTGCCGAGAATGCGGCCTGACTGAACTGCAAATCCGAACTGCAATCGTTGCAAACGTCAATATTGGGTAAACTTTGTGCGCCTGCGCCAAGCGGCACAAGCCACATCAACCCCATCAATAACATAAATTGTACGTTACGCACGCAAATTCGCTTAGAAATGGTCAAGACCATCATTAATCCCCGTATTTTTTAACGCCAAAAGTAGATTACTACCCTCCTAGCCAAGGAATAGCAGATTTAGCTTAATTGTTTTTTTTGAGCTGTCAAATATTCTTGCCTGATTTTTCCGTGAATCGCGAGACTCATCACGGATTGGAAGCCACAGTGGTTGTCGAGATGACGCGATAATCGAGACACCGATATTCTGAGAAACGGCGTAGCTTTTCCGCAACGCTCTCGGGCTGCGGCACTAGGCGAGGCGACTCACCGTGTATTTGGATTCAAACTGATCAGTGCGTGGGCAATTCGGCGGATTTCAGGTACACCGAATCTGGCCGATGGCCGTTTTGTGGTTTACCGGGATTAGCAGGCAGGACTAACCGGGACTGAGCAGTGCTGCAGCTGCGGCTTGGCCCTTCAGGAAAGACCTGCCGAAATCTTCGGCGAGGCTTCGCATCGACTTGACGATTCCGATGAAGCCATGAAACAGGCTCTTCTGGATTCGGTTGATGAATCGGACGTAATTGCCTGGATCGATCTTCAGCCGGTCCAGGATCGGTAAGGTGGCGGGTGGGTGCCTTGGTTTGCTATGATCGATTCAATTCGACGGGCTCGCAGGAGAGGGCCCCATGCCCAGCATGAAAACCACCATGGCAGCGTTGTCGCTGGTTATTTGCTTAAACGCAGCCCAAGCCGCACCCGACGGACTACTGTTGATCGGCGATAGCTGGGCCGACCAGCAGTTCGGCGACCAGTCCCACTCGATGGTGTTCGCCGCCCTAGGTTTCGGTCAGGTCCAGGTGTTTGGCGCGGCCACCGTTGAATCGGGGTCGACCGCGGCCGAGTGGGCCACACCGGCTCGGCTGGCGACAATCGGCCAGGCGCTGACCGATCCGGCCATCGAGATCGTCCAACTTAGTGTTGGCGGCAACGATTTTCTCGATGCCTGGAACGCCGAGCTCGACTCGGCCGCTCAGGCCGCGCTATTCGCCGCAATCCGTGCAGACGTCGAAACCATTGTCGAGTTCATTCTCGACGTTCGGGCGGATGTGGAAGTGTTGTTGAGCTTCTACGACTATCCCAATTTCGTTGACACCTTGGGCGGAATCGACGGTGCGCTGTTCTGCGCGCCGCTGTGGAATAGCATGGAGCGGCCAACGCCGCTGGAAGTCAACACCGCAGCGGTCGCCCTGGAACAGTCAATCCTGAGCCTGAAAGACCACCCGAGGGTATTTCATGTCAGCCATTTTGGCCAGATGCAGTCGCTGTTCGGGTTTTCCGATATGGGCATCGCTCCCGGCGATCTGCGGCCACCCGGAGACCCGGCCCTGCCCAGCCCGACCGCGGCCTTGAGATTCAACGGCGCCGACTGTTTTCACCTGAGCGCCGAGGGTTATGATCAACTGGTGATTAACCAGTTCGAGGGCTACTTCGAAACCCGCTTCGATGTGATCTTCAGGAGTGCGTTCCAGTAAACGCCATTCTTGGAACGGGCTCCTGATAAAAACGCAGACACCCAACGTTTCACTTTGATTCCGGCCTTCCGGGCTGTCTAGTCCTTGCCGGTATAGGGGTCGACGCCGCACAAAAAATGTCGCCGAACACAGCGACTGACGACATGATAGAAAGGCGTTACGTCGGTAGAGACGAGTCTTCTACGGGCTTGCGGCATGGTTGCAGCGTCGGTGATCGATGAGCCACCAGCGTAGTTCGTATTCCCTAGCCGGCAAATAGGAAAATCGGCCGAATTCGGGTAGGTAAACTTCCAATGCTGTGCCAGTGCCGGCTCTCCCTCGGCGTCCCCTCCCGCTTTTCCTCCTTTCGTTGTGCCTGTCCCGGCCTTCTTTCCTCGGCCTTCTCAGCCTTCTGCGGCCTTTTTTGTTTGTGGAACGACTATACTGGAAGGGGTTGAAGGCTTTGCTCCAAGGTTATTTGATGATGATGTGTCTGCAGGTGAAAGAGTCGAGACCGGCGCGTTCCCCGCGGCCGGGAAAGCCGATCTTCGTTTTTCTCGCTCTGCTGGTGGCTACGTGCTCTGCCTCGGCCGGAACGCGTCTTTTCCTGCCAGTTTTCAGCGAGCCGGTCCCGGCCCAGATCGAGCGCGAGCTTCGCATCCTTTCGGCGGGTTCAGGTGGGTCCCTTGGTACGTTGCTTGCTGGTCGCAGCATGACGGCCACGGCGATGGACAGCGGCGGTGGACGGCTCTTTATCGGCGGTAATTCTAGTCCCGGCGGGCTTTCGGTCTATGACATCGGAACGGGCACACTACGAACGCTCGACATCCCCGTCAGCTTTCCGAATGCGTTTGGTCTTGATGAGTCCAGCGGTCGCCTCTTCGTCGGCGGGTTCGTCGATGACAACATCGCCGAAATCGATCTGGTGTCCATGCAGGTCGTGAATGTAATTGAACTAACAGGGCAGCCGGTTGGCGTGGAGGGCATTGCCGTCGATCCGAATCGAGGACGCCTGCATCTGATCCGGCAGAACAGACTGGAGACGATTGACCTGGCAACCTCGGCGGTTATTCAGCGCGTCGACCTCGAGCCGATGTCGGCGGTGCGCGATATGCAGCGTTTCGACGCGCTCCGAGATCGACTGTATTTTTCGGCTGGTCTCAGTCAGATCGAAGTCTTCGACGTGACTGACGAGGGCCTCGTTCCCTATGCGACGGTGCAGTTCGATCGGCAGTTTCGTTCGCTTTTCCTCGATGCGCCGGGCGCGCGCCTCTATGGCGGCGTCACTAGCGCGGGCATAGATGAGGGTACCTACGCGATTGACGTCGATTCAATTCCGCCGGGCGCCAGTTCATCGGACGCCGTCGATACGCGATTCCTGTCGCTGCCGCGACGCGCACCCTACATGGACCTGGATCGGGATAGCGGCATCCTGTACCTGGTTCAGGACTACCACGTCACACCGCCCCTCCCGCCGAGACCGCCCGGTGATCCTATGACGATTTTTGCCGTCGATCCCCAGTCGCTCGAAATTCAGCAGATCATCGAAACCGAAATCGGTGGGCCCTCGGTGCCGATCGATGGGTTTTTGACCCGCATAGACGGCCCGAACGGCGTGGCGGCGGCCTCGGTGCCGGCGCTGACGGGACCGGGCGTATTCCTGCTGCTTGCGGTTCTGGGCACGGTCGGGTTCGTGGCCATGCGAAAATATTAAGGCCAGGCTTGTTTCGTGCGTTCAGCTTAAAGCGAACAACGCAGACACTCATATCCTGAGAAACTGCGTAGTTTTTTCGCATCGCTTTCGAATTTCTACTGTTGTGCCTGTCCCAGCTTGCGCCTAGCTTGCGTGCTCCACCTTGCGTGCCGGCTTGCGGTTGGAAATTGGGAAATCGGGGCGTTTATACTTTCTATACGCATGCGGTTTGTTGATCGACAGGACCGGGGCTGATGGTTGACCCTGAAACTTTCTTTCAGACATTGATGAACAACCACACTTGACCGGGAAACACAATGTGCGGAATCGTTGGGTTCGTCGAGTTCGGAAATGCGCGAAGCGCGGCCGCCGAGCGACGCGCTGTTCTGGCGGCGATGGCGAGTACGTTGGCACAACGGGGCCCGGATGAATCCACCGGTTTAGAGTGGCAAGGCGTGTCAATTGCATTTCGGCGGCTTTCAATCAACGGCATTGACGGTGGTTCGCAACCGTTCCACTCGCGCGACGGACAGATCAGCGCGTTTGTCAATGGCGAGTTGTACAATCACGTTGAGTTGCGTCGGACCTTGTCAGATTCGGCCCTTCTTGATAGCGGGTCGGACTGCGAGGTGCTCCCGGATTTGTTCGCTCGCCACGGCGCGGGAGCCTTCGAGCGCATCAACGGGATGTTCGCAGCGGTGGTGCTCGACCGAAGGGCACGGCAGCTACTGTTGATTCGCGACCGGCTCGGCATCAAACCGCTCTTCTATGTTTACCGCCGCGACATCGGTCGGCTGATCTTCGGCTCCGAGCTCAAGGCACTGTTTCCAAACACGGATGTGCCTAGGCAATTTGATTGGCTGGCAGGGCTTCGATCTAATCGCTGGCCAAAGCCGGGAGAGGATTCCCTTCCCAGTTTTTTCGAGGGCATTCAGCGCGTTCCGCCTGCCGGAATCGTGCGCATTGGGCTCGATTCCGGGAACATGGAGGTCAGTCGCTTTTGGGATCTTGAGCGGGGTGCAGCCGAGCTCGAACCACCGTCACGCTCGGAAGCTCCCGAGCGTTTTCGGACACTTCTGGCCGACAGCGTGCGCTACCGAGTCACGGCGGACGCCGGTATTGGCCTGTTTCTCTCCGGCGGCATTGATTCGGTCGCGATCGCAGCGCTGGCAGCCCCGCATCGCCGGATTCCAACGTTCAGCGTCTGGAATCACGCCACGGTCGCCAGTGGCGATGCATTCGCGTCGCAAAAGGCCGCGCAATCGCTCGGACTGCCAAATGATGCGGTGCGCATCGACGGCGCCGACGCGCCCTTGCCGGACGACTGGCGCAACCTGCTGTGGGCGTGCGAACTGTTTTCCATTACCGCCGAGCAGTGGTATAAATTCCAGCTGCACGCGCATGTCCGCAACCGGTACCCAGGCCTCAAGGTAATCCTGCTCGGCCAGGGGGCGGATGAGTTTCTGGGCGGCTACATGCACTGGCTCACCGGGCTTTCGCGAACCCTCGATGCTGGCGATTTGAATCACGTCGAGCGGGCGCTTGCCACCGGTCAGCAAGAACGTGCAATCGAAACCGCCGACATCAACCCCATATACCGGCCCCTGTTTCGCGACGGCACGCTGAATGCCGGCGCGCTGGACGACGGCCCAGGCGGAACTTGGCAGCGCTACCGCGGACGCTATCGACAAAATCTGGATTACCACCTGTGGCACGAGGATCGGACTGCCGCGGCGCACGGCATTGAGAACCGGGTCCCCTTTCTTGACCATCGGCTGCTGGAATTTGTGGCTTCGATTCCCGAGTCGCAGCGCGCACGATGGTTCGTCAACAAGCGGATCCTTCGCGAGGCGGTAGCGAAATTGCTACCGGTTGAACTGGCGCGCCGTCGCAAAGGTTATTTTTTCTATGGGCCCGGCGAATTGGATGCGCACCGGATGGTTGCGCAGGTGCTTCGGGCTGATAACGGTGCGTTACTGGATCAGGCAGCTGCCGGCTCGCTGGCAACCGATGGCCCGCTGACCGAAAAAGGTTTGCGCTCGCTGACCAAGCAGGTTCTGGAAGATCCGGCTTTGCGAGGACTGACGACCTTGATGCACCTGGTCAACATGGGAGTGCTGGCTGACATGGCCAGCAATGCGCCAAGCACTCCGCCGGTGCGTGGCGGCGAGCCGCCGGCGATCCTTGATGACAGGGGTAAGCGCGAGCTACTGGATGCCCAGGTCAATCCAGGCGCCAATTCGGTATTGGCGTTGTCGGCCGCGCTCTCGCTCCTTGAAGTTCGACGGCCGGGGCGCAACGAACCGCCAGCCGGCACGTCGCTGGTTGCGGAGAACGACGAGCTCATCGAGGAAATCCACAACCCTGCCCTGGTTCTATTCCTGATGCGTGTCGATGGGCGATCGAGCCTGGCGGAGATCGCCGCCGAGGCCGAGCTGGACATAGACGAACTGCTGCCGCCTATCCGCGAGGCTCTGGATCTCGGACTGCTGGTTCAGCTTCATTGATCGCCTACGGAACCCCCTGGACGATCAAAGGTCAGAAGGCGGCGGCACAACTCCTTGATGCTGGCTGATGGATGCTCAGTTTTCGTCAGCGTTCGGACTAAGCGGTCGTCCGGCGGCGCGTCGGGCTGTCGGGTTAAAGCGCCACCTCGAATCGGATGTCCGACAGCATGATTGCGCGACCGTCGCCGTCGGCGGGTTCCAGTTCGATGTCCTCGACGCGTCCGGTGGCGATGCTGCCCTCATACTGTTCAAAGACGACGGTCACGTAGCTGCTGTAGTCGTTGCCTTCGGGCGTGATGTAGCTGATCAGTGGTTTCGGGTTGTTTGCAAACTGGGCCGGATCGTCTGATTCCATGGCCTCCCGGAGCCCTAATTTGAGCGTGACCGGGAGTTCAGCGTTTGCGAGGTCGAAGCTCATGATGGCCATCGAGAATTCTTCTGTGGCCTCCGGGGACGGCCTGGCGAGAATCATCGTGCTCATCGACATGGTCAGATTCTTGTCGGCGGGGAAATAGCTGAACGACTTCGCCACCCCGTCGACGTTCAGCGAGAGCGTGCCCTCGATCGAATCGCCTTCTTCCGGTGCGTCGACGGATGATTCCTCGGCGGCTGAAGGCGCGGTGGTGGCGGTGTCGACCGACGGGGTCGAGTCGGAAGCGCCGCCGCACCCGGAAAGACCGAGGACGAAAATCGGCAGCGCGGAATATAGGAATTTTTTCAAGGGTGCCTCCCGGAAATGCGATGTTCACTTGAGACGCGGCGTGAACCAGCGCCTTGATTAACCATAAGTCTACCGGAAATAGCGATCAGCGATTCCGGCTGAGTCCGGGTTGTTCGACTTAAGGATGGCCGAGACAAAGAATGACCGAGACACCCATAGGCCGACCCACGATATCCCGACCCGTATCCCGAGAAGGCGGATACTTTTGCCGATTCGCTCTTGGACCGAGCAACCGGGCATACGGAGTCCACGAATGTCTGACTTCTGATTTATCAATGTTCATTCAATTCGGCGGATTACAGGCACACCGAATCTGGCCGAGGGCCATTTTGTGATTCGCCGGGCGTGGCGGGACAGAGTTCCCTGGGATCCCTGTCACCCACGTCTGCGTTACTCGCGAGGATCGATCAACCCAACCAATGGCATTGGTCCGGCATCGTGTCGGGGCGTAGAATTGAGACGATGCAAGCCGATACGCAAGATCGACTGGCGCCCCGGCGCGGACTGGCCTGGACCGCGTGCCACGACCCGGATACCCCGATGCCGATGCACTGCGACGGTCGATCGCGCCTGAGCCCGGTGCTCGCGGGCCGGGTCAGGGAAATGGCCGGGCGCGAGGAGGCGTCGGCGGACGCATTCGGCGTGGCGCTGAAGAAGGCCGACGCCCTGCACGCCACCCGCTTCGGGCCCGAGGGCGGTCGGATCGCCTCGATCGACCTGGAGGCATTCGCCGCCGCCGATCCCGAGGCATTTTCATTCGTGTCGCTGCCGCCATGGCGGTGGCTTCCGGTCACAGCCAATCGCAACCTCCGGCGCGTTCAACTGGCCGTTCAACGACTGGACGAGCCCGCGGCCGCGCGGGTTCGATCCGCACAAGACTTCGTACGATTGCGGTGCGATGCTGGTTCGCATTCTGGCACTTTTTTCCAGGAGAGCCCGTAGATGAAGACCCGAAACCTGCTTTTCCTTGCCATACCGGTCTGTTTACTTACGGTGCTGGTTTGGCTCGTGCTGCCGGCCGGCCCGTCACCGGCTTCGGCAATGCCGGGCGGCGACTGGCGGGCGGACGTTCGCGACTACGCCCGCCGCATGACCGATGAAGGCCGCGCCGCCGGTCTGAGCGTGGCGGTCGTGATCGGCGACCGCGTCGTCTACAGCCAGGGCTTCGGTCTGACCGACGCCGACAGCGGCGTTCCGGTCGACGCGGGAACGCGCTTCTACATCGCGTCCAGCTCCAAGGCCCTGACTGCCACCGCCGTGGTCGCTCTGGCCGAGCAAGGCGTCATCGATCTCGCCGCGCCGGTGAACACGTACCTCCCCGATCTCAAGTTCGGTGAGGGCGTCGATGCCGACCGGATCACCATTCACGACCTGCTGAGCATGACCGAGGGCCTCGGCGACGCCGGGCCGGTGATCGTCCGCACCGCTTACTCGGGCGATTTCACGCCCGGTCAACTCATCGATCTGCTGGCCGGCTACACTGCTGCCGAGGACGGCCGTGCCTTCGACTATGGCAACCTGCCCTACAACATCCTTGGCCTGGTACTCGATGCCGTGGATGGCGAAGGATTGGAAGCGGGCGGCTGGAAATCGCCCGTGCGCAAGTCCGTCCTCGAACCGCTCGGGATGCGGGAAACCACGGCGCTGGTCTCCAGCGTCGAGGCCGATCGCATCGCCATGCCGCACGCGCTGGGTCCGTCGGGTCGTTTCGAGCGCGTCCGCCTGGCCAAGGACGACACCAACATGCACGCGGCCGGCGGTCACCTGGCCAGCGCCCGCTCGCTGGCGCGCTTCGTGGCCGTCCACGCGGGCGGCGGCACCCTGGAAGGGCGGCGCATTTACCCGCAGCCGATGATCGAGAAGATCCAGGCGCAACAGGCGCGCCAGGACAGGACCTTGGAAGGCTACGAACGCGACGGCTGGGGCTACGGCTGGGATCGCGCGATGTGGCAGGGTCACCGCATGCTGCAGCGCTTCGGCGGATTCCATGGTCATTACTCGCATATGTCCTTCCTGCCCGAGGAAGGCATCGGGGTCGTGGTGCTGTCCAACGGCACGTCCGGCCCGCCGGCCGCCGAGCTGGTCGCGCACTTCATTTACGACCGCCTGCTGGGCCGCGACGACCTTCAGTCGCACTACGACACCCGCTTCGAGGAACTGACCTCGATCCACGATGGTCGCGCCAGACGGCTTGAGAAGCACATGGCCGAGCGCGCCGAGCGCCTGGCGCCGCTGCCGCACGGCCTCGAGGCCTATGCGGGCACCTATCGCAACGAGCGCTTCGGCACAATGCGCTGGCGAGTCGTTTCCGGCGGCCTGGAAGTCAGCATGGGCGTGATTCACAGCCGAGCGGAGATCTTCGATGCCTCCATAAACGCCCTGCGTGTCACGCCCACCGGCAGCGGCAGCGTGGTGGTTTTCCAGTTCGACCAGGAAGGCGAACCGGCGAGCGGGGTGAAATGGAACGGTGTGGTGTTCGAACGAACGGAACCCTGATCCGCGGGCATCCGGGCCACGCCGAGGGCCTGCGTGACGTCGGCACGAGTCCGGCCGGCCGCGGATTTTCTATGGCAGGCGGTTGACCGGCCCGGACTGAATAGCGCCGCGGCTGCGGCCCGGCCCTTAAGGAAGGATCTGTCGAAGTCTTGAGCGAGACTTCGCAGCGACTTGACAGATTCGATGAAGCCATGGAACTGGCTCTTCCGGATTCGGTTGATGGACCGGATGCACCCTACAAGGCGGGTGCCTGAGTTCTTCCCGGGTCAACGAAGACGATCAGCGTGGGACCGGCAGGAGGGCCGCCGCTTGGACAGCCAATCTCCATACACAAGACATGACAATAACTCCACTGCCGCCGGATACTCGACTGCCGCCGGATACTCGTCTTATCCCGCGCTCCAGGCGTTGACCTCCGGTGTCCATTGTCTGCTCGTCAGCACTTGATCTCGAGCGTCGCTTCAGCGAATCCTCCGCGACCATCGCTGATGCGGTAACGGATAAGAAGTGTCGAACCGTCCCAACCGGTGGGTTCGAAACGGATCTGATTGTCCTCGGTCACCGTAATGACCGCAATATCCCCCCCGGGAAGATCCAGCAATTCGGTAATGGCCAACGGGTCACCATCCGGATCACTGTCGTTGGCGAGCACGTCCGCTATCACGGTATCGGTCATATTCGTGAGCAGGAAATCGTCCTGCGCGATCGGAGACGTGTTGGGCAATTCAACCGTGATCGTCACCGTCGCACTCGCGGTGCCACCGTTCTGCTCCCGAATCGTGTACTGGAAGCGATCCGTGCCCACAAAACCGGTCGCAGGCGTATAAACGATGGCGTTGCCTTCGATGCGCGTGGTGCCGTTTGACGGATTCTCGACGTCACTGATCGTCAGAGGCTGTCCGAACCCGTCGAGATCATTGGCGAGAACCTCCACGCGAACGGGCTGGTTTTCTTCCGTATCGGCATTGTCATCCACGGCCGTAGGTGCAGGCGCCTCGACTTCCACGGACACCGTGCCCGTGGCACGCCCGCCGTCCGACTCGATTTCGTATGTGAAGGTGTCTGAGCCCGAACCACTGGCATCGGGCGTGTAGCGGATTTGTTCCCCAACGATTTCAGCCGTTCCTCTTAGCGGTGCGCTGACGCTGATCAGCGTGATCGAGTCGCCTTCGGGATCCGTATCATTGGCGAGCACGTCAATGTTGATCGATTGCCCGATGATCACCCGTCCAGAGTCCGGCGCGGCCACTGGCGGCTGGCTGTTGACGCTTACCGTGACTTCCCCGGTGGCCTCGGCACCCCCGGCATCACGCACCGTATAGGTGAACGAATCCGTTCCGCTGAAGCCGTCATTCGGGGTGTAGCGTATTTCATCGCCGACGATACTCGGTGTGCCATTGCTCGCACTCGACACCGCGACCAGCGCAAGTTCGTCCCCGTTCGGATCCGAATCATTGGCCAGCACATCGATCTGCAACGGCTCACCCGAGCGGGTCTCGGCGCTGTCTGCCTGCGCCACCGGCGCATCGTTGTTGACCGTCACAGTCACCGTTGCGGTCGCGGATTCGGAGCCATCGGAGACCGTGTAGCTGAAGCTTTCCTCACCCTGGAATCCGGCAGCTGGCGCGTAGGTCACGAAGTCGCCGTTGTTTGTCACCGTGCCGGAACCGGGCTGGCTGACGCTGACCACGGTCAGTGGATCGCCGTCGGGATCTGCGTCGTTGGCGAGCACATCGATGAAGACTTCAGCGCTATTGCGCGCCGCCGTTGCAGCGTCGTTTTCCGGCAGCGGCGCACGGTTCAGAAATTCGCGCTCGCCCAGGGTCACCGTGGTGGCGCTACGCTCGAAGCGGTACACGTCCACGGAGCGCTTGTGCTGGGCAGGGTTGCGCAGGGCGCGCATGACCCATGCCGGCGTCTCGCGAACCGGTTCCTCGCGGACCGAGACGGCTTCAACCGGTGGCTCCGGTTCGACTTGTACCACCTCTTCCTTCTCCTCCACGCGGATGAACCGCACGTCTACCCGGCGGTTGAGGCGACGATTCTCTTGCGAGGTATTCGGGACGGCGGGTTCGGATTCCCCCCGCCCGTCGGTCACGATCGCCTCGGGATCGACGCCCATGTTCATGAGCGCGCGTTTGACGGACTCCGCGCGACGGTTCGACAGCCGCTGGTTGTAAGCCTCGGGGCCCCGGTCGCAGGTATGGCCCGTTACGCTGACTCGACCGAGGATCTTGCCGCGGGTGATCAAGTCCGCCAGCCGTTGCACCGTATCCCGGGCCTCGGGACGGATTTCAGCGCTGTCGAAGGCGAAGAACGCGTCCGACTCCATCTCCACTTCGCTGCGCACGATGCGGGTCTCGGTGCGGCCGGGCTGTGGCGTCGCCGTCTGCGCCCTGGCCGGAACCGGGGGCGCCATCGATTGTGCCGTGACCCTCGGCCGGTATGTGCGACCGAAGGCATAGCGCCAGGTCAACGTGCCACGGGTATCGGAATCGTCCAGCTCGAAATCGCCGGACTTCCTGAACCGCTCCACCGAAAGGGCCAGGCTGTGACCGGTACCGGTAAAGAACTTTTCCGCCGTCGCAGATAGGGTGGTCTGGCTAGAGTCGAAATCGCCCCACTCGTAATCGAGGCCACCCTGAATCCGGACGTTGGGTGTGTCGAAGTAGCGGCCGACGCGCAAGCCCGCGCCATAGTCGTAGGCCTGCTCGAAGGTCTCGGTCAGCACGCTGGTCGTTTGCAACTGTCGGAACGGTCGACCGGACGCGTCGTTGTCGAACACGAACTCCTCGAACACATCGGTGAAATCGTCGACGAGACGCTCATCGGTCAGACCGAGGGAGAACTGAGTGGAAAAGAACACATTCTGCTTCTCGTAACCGGTGCCGAGACTCAACTTGCGATCATCGTGGCGGTTCTGATCTGCCGCCACGTAGAATTTGTACACGCCCGGCAGACTGTCCTGTTGCGCCGGATCACCGTCGCCCGGCAGCCAGTGATAGTTGAGCTTCACACCACCGGCTCCGTCCTGGAACCAGCCCTCGGCGACCCAGGAATCTCGTTCGCCATAGGCCAGCACTCCAAGCAGCTCGGCCACCACGTCGCCCTCGTCCGACAAACCGAGACCGACACGCCAGTCATCACCGACATAGTCGAGCCGCGCGGTGTCCTGACTCCCGGAAAGATTGACCGAATCCGAAGCGGCTGAAGAGCCGACGAAAAACGCGGCGACGGCGAGTAAAACGAGATAACTGCGCATGGTGAATCCCTGTTCCGACCAATTAGCGTGGTGTGATTTTCGATGTGGCGTGAAATCGCGATACGCGACGTCAAGCCCGCTTTCTTAGGAGTCGCTCCCACCGGGTTCGATGGAGAGTCGAGGACGGATGCCAAGCCCGAGTCGCCCCCGACATGTGAATTGTAGCCGGAAAATGCACGATTTGAAAAGTCAAGCACAAGTGCCAGCCAGGGATGGTCAGTGAAATTGTCTGTGGCGTTGACCATGCAGATAATTCGGACATCCATGTCCTGAGCCGTCCAGGCTCAGACGCGTCATCCCGTTGCTTCGTGCCATTTCGATCAGATGCTCGAGCAGAATCCTGCCGACGCCCTGCACTGCGCGGTGTCCGCGACGAACATCGACTTGAGTTCACCATCTTTGGACGAGAGCCTGCGGATCGCGCCGACTGCGACGGGATCATCGGCGCGCCAGATCGATCGAGCAGACTTCGATTGCCGGATCTCCGAGCGCGTCGGTTTCAAGCGCATGCCCCTGCCTGCAACGCACCCCGGCCAGCGCAAGTCGTGCGTGCGTGTGGAGCAGATTCGCAACGAGAGCATCGCCAAGGTCGGCAATTCGAATTTCGAGACCATCTGATTTCATGGTGTGATCTGTTTCCAACCGGCATCTAACGCGATTTTGCCGGGGGAAAGGAGGGGGTGATAATAACCAGGTGATGATAACCAGGACAGGCTCATCCTGAAGGACAAGGTCGATCCGATTTTGCGACTTCGCGCCGATGATGCGCCGATGAAGACAGTCGAATCACCACCGCGAAATCGCTAATCGCGCGGCACGAAGATGTCCAGCGGAAGGATGGCCGTGACGCCGACGTTCGGAACGTCGACGAGCTGCCCGATACGCATGTCCACCGCGACGCTGGCGATCATGTAGGCCTGTGTGCGGGTATATCCATACTCGGCCACGATGTAGTCGATCATGGCGGCCAGCGCATTTCGTGCAGCAAGATGGATGTCGCCGGACAGGTTGCCAAGGGCTGAAATCTTCGGCGAATCCAGGTAGGCGAGGTTTGCCGGAACGCTGCCTTTTTCCTTGATCGGAAATCCGGTTACGGCGTAGAAGCTTTCCGAGGGAATGCCCAGTACCGAAGCCGGGCCTTCATAGTGCGGTCCGTGCGACAGGTCCGGCGGGTCTTCGACGATCCGCGTGGTGACGGTCAACCTGCCGCCCATTTCGATCGCCGTGCCTGCCACCTCGCCGTCGCCCTGCGCGTAGTGGAAGTCGCCGACGGCGAGACCGCAACCGTCGATGAAACACGGAAGATACACGGTGGTACCGGTCGTGATATAGCGGATATCCATGTTGCCGCCGTGCTCGCGCGGCGGGATGGTTCGCAGGCATTCGGACGGTTTGGTGCCCTTCGGTCCGCACAGTGCTGCCGGCGCGGCCTCGTCGGAGTCGGGGGGCAGCACCGTACCGCCGGCCTCCTGCAATCCAGCCTCGCGCGCCAGCGCTTCGTCGAGCAACGCCTCGCCCGGCAACGTGGTCACGACACCGGGAAAGCTCCCGTTGGGAATTCTTACACCCGGCAGCGCGTCGCTGACTGCGTAGTTCTTGTTGATGCGCCACACGATGAACTGGCCTTCCATCCCGAACTGGTCGCCGGCGAAGCCGAACGGGCTGGCCTCGGTCCAGCCGACCTCGTCGGGCTCAAGTGACTCGATGGTCACTGCCAGTACATCGCCGGCCTTGGCGCCGTTGATGAACACGGGACCGGTCAGTGCGTGAACGATGCCGACGCCTTCCCGGGGAATGCTCTTGGCGCTCGAGAACTCGTCCGGGTCCAGCGTCAGATCGAAGGCATCCCGGCCGTTGAATACGATGCGCTCTCCGGGATCCGCCCTGGCGACCATCGGGATGTCGGGGTGCAGACGGTTGATGCAGGCGGGGTCATCGCCGCAACCGACGCTGCGATCGCCTATCGTGATGTCCGCGACAGCGCCGCCGGATCCAACCACGGTCAACACAAATCCGACTACACGAAGCTTGAGAGAGATTATTTTCATTTGTATGATCTTGTAATGGAGAGCCGTGGCGAGGAAAGCGTCGCCATCCGCATCGTTGACGGTCAGTCTACCTCACAGCGCGGACGATCGTTCGCAGCGAAAGATCCTCCGTCCGCTTCCACGTTGCGCCTGTCCTGACTCGGGTTTTGACTTGGGTTTTCGCAGCGTCTCTTCGTCGAATGGTTTAGTGCCGGTCGCGTGTCTGGCGGCCTTTGCAACTGCACCGGTCAATGTTCAGCGCGCTGGACAGAGCGTCTCGGTCCAATATGGGGTGGCCACCGGTGCGCGCGACGTCGATCTGGGTTCCAATGCCGCGCCGGCCGGCGCGCGAGACGGCCAATCAGTCTGCCGTTCGGGCAGTGGCCGAAAGCTTCAGGCGTGAGGCCGAGGACTGCCAGCAGGCCAAAGCGGCGGCTGGTAGATGCTGAAGCCACTGAAGCGGCCGATCTGGCAGCGCGCAAGGTGCAGCTATTGCGTGCTCGTGCCTGTCTTGATTTCCTCTGACTTCCAGGCCCGGGTTCAGGTGATGGTGCTGGTGGAGTTCGTGGATCGAGTGGGTGCACCACGTTGCGCGCGCACGGTGACCGAAGCGCCGCCGGCTTCGAGCAGTTCCTCGATGTGGTTGAGGAGCGAAGGTGTCAGGTCACCTTTGGCGTATATCTTCTGGACCAGTCGGCGCAGGTTATAGGCGTAGCGCAACACCGGATCGAGCTTGCGCTGTTCGCGCTGGAGTTCCGAGCGTGTCCCGGCCAGCTCCGCCTTTGTGCTCTCGAGTTCTGCGCGCGCCGCTTCGAGGCTTTCCCGTATGGTTTCAAGCTCTGATTCACGTTCGGCGGTCTGACGGGAATTCGTTTCCTCGGCGGCGGCGAGTTTCGCGTTGAGTGCGTCGAGCATCTGGGTCGGTGGCGTCTGCGGCGACACCTCAGCCAGTTCGCCGAGGCCGGTCAGGAGTTCGCGGTAGCACTCGTCCAACCTGCGCTGATCCGACCGCATCCGATCGAGGCGCGCGAGAAGCGACTTTGCATCGTTGGCAAAGGACTCCGGCTCCGGATAATCCGAGCGCGTGTCTAGCGCCACCTTTTCCAGCCAGCTTACGAATCTGCGATTGCGTGAATAATCCTCGAACATAGAGGCCAGCATACGATGCGCAAGTGCGTATTTCTAGCGGTTTCGCAACAAAACCGGGGACGAATTTCCGGATTTGCGAGACGTGCCTCAGTTCGGCATCGGAAGCGCGATCGAGTACGATGCCGAGGATAACGAAGGCACCCGTATCCTGCCTTCGTCGCGGAACGCATCAACATATTTACAACACCCAAGCGCGTATTTCTATGTAGCAACCTCGCAATTCCAAAGGGAAGAGGGAGAGGATCCTGTCGTTCGATGGGTTTGCCTTTGATACTCCATGGAAAGATCTGTTGGCTGGAACGATTTGAAAAGACTTGCCTGTCGGACGCCGGCCATATACTGACCACCTCGTTAGCAAGTCCGCGTTGCCGCGTTCAAGCTTTCGTGAGTGCTGCAAAGATGTGCTCAGGGCATGCTTTCGAAGCCGTCGGCGAACACGCCGGTACGAATCTCGACCAGCACTTCGTTGTTCGAGGGATTGGTATCCAGATTGAATGAAGACTCGGTCGCGATCACGATGTACTCGAATTCCTGGTCTGTGCCCGGATTCGCCGGGTTGGCGGTGACCTGAAACATCACGCTCTGGCCCGGATCTAGATCGCTGATTGCCGTCGTGATGTCGCCGCTCCCCGACGACGGACTGCAGGTCACCCCGGCCGGCGGCGAACAGGTCCACTGCTGGTTGACGACTGCGCCGGCGGTGAAATCGTCGATGACGCTGATGTCGCCGAACGCGGTGTTGGCGCCCTGATTGGTCAGCGTTAGCTCCAGCGTAAAGCTTTCGCCGGCGCCGCCGACGAATGCGGCTGGAGAGGCAGTCGAAGCGACTGCCAGGTCGGTGTTCTGGAGCTCGAATGCGGTCTCGAACGCACCCAGGTCGTAGTCGCCGCTGGCGCCGGCCGGATTGGGATCCGGTTGCGGCCCGACCCATGCGACGCCGCGCGCGCCGCCGTCCAGGCCGGCGAATTGCGTGCTGTTTTCAGCACTGCAGTAGTCGATCGCCGGCGAGCGGAAGCTAAGCCGGAAGTCGTCGTTGGCAGGATCGCGGAACAGGGCACCGTTGATCTGACTGTAATCGATATCCAGATCGAAGTCGGTGTCTGCAACATTGCGGTTGGTGATTACGCAGCCGGCGATCGACTCCTGATCGCCGTCACCCTCGTGGGTCAGCACTGCCGCGCCGTCGGCGGCGCGCAGAATGGACGACAGTACATCCAGGATTGCCCGCTGACCGGTGGGTGCTGTGACCAGTGCAACGTCGTTGCTGTTGTCCACCACGGTGCTGTACAGCAGACTCATGGACGTGACGCCCTGGACCTCGATGGCATGATCGCCGATGTTGTCGTGTATCAGCACGCCCTCGGCGCGGACGTCGGTGGCGCGAAACGTCGTCACGCCGGTGGCCCGAATCGCCGAAACGCCGTTGCCGGCGCTCGCCTCGTTTCGTCGAAAGACCGTCCGGCTGATGTCGACCAGCGCACCCGTCGTGGCGCCGATACCACCGACGTTTTGCGAGGAATTGTCCTCGATCACGCTGCACGGCGGCCGCGACAGCACGCCGCCGCCGGCGACCGGGTCCGGGCATTCGTCGTTGGCCGGGTTGCGGCGCACGGTCAGCTCGCTCTCGTCGCCGACGCCGATGCCGCCATTGAACAGCGTGCCGGTGTTTCCGTCCACGTAGGTGTCCTCCAGCACCAGGCTGGATCCGCCGATGACCCGGGCGCCGCCCCCGAAGTTGGCCGTGTTGCCTGCCAGCAGCGCCGATTCGCTGCCGTCGCCAAAGCCGTTGAACTCAATGGCGCGCATGGTCACTTCGGCGCCGTCGTCCAGGAATAGTCCGCCGCCGCCCAGATTTGCAGTATTGCCGATGATTCCGCCGGCCGGAAAAATGAGAACCACCGGACCGCCGTTGTAAAGAAAGACATTCTGGCAACCATCCACGGCAACGCCGCCGCCGTTTTCCGCCTCGTTGTCGAATACCAGCGTGGTGCCCATGCGCAGCATCGTCACATTGCCGTCGTCGAAGGTTGATCGGCAATGGACCCCGCCGCCGTCACCGGCCGTCGTGTTCGATGACACGATCGAATCGTTGTCCAGCGTGACGAACGCGCCCGATCCGTCGGCGTCGCCGCTCGACAGCACCCGCAGGCCGGCCCCGTCGTCTGTCGTGCCGGTGCGGTTGTTATCGCTGATCTGGACATTACGGAAGTTCACCGCGAGCCTGCCCGGCCGGCCTTCGACCACGACACCGCCAGAGAAGAATCCGGTGCCACCGCCATTGCGAACAGTCATGTTCTCGATGTTGACCTGCCGGACCGGATCACCGACCGCGGCCGGGTAGAAGATGTCGAGCACCAGGCCGCCGCCTTCCTGGTCCAGCGTCGAACGGCCGGTCGGCGTGGTGCTGATGCAGTCGGGAAAGCCGCCGATGACCGACAGCGCCTTCGCCGTTATCGAGATCCCGCCGGAATAGGTGCCGCTCATGACACGCAGCACGTCGTCGTCGCCGGATGCGTTGATCGCGTTTTGCAGGTTGGAGAAGTTGCAGGCCGCATCGGGACCCACGGTTCGCACGGCAGCGCCGCCGCGCGGCACATATGGCTCACGCGCTGCTTTTTCGCCATGGATGTGCGTGTCTGAATCCGCCAGGGCGGGCGCGGCTGGAAGCAATAGTGCAAGGCAGATGATCATCAGGGCGGCGTATGGCGCAGTGGGGCGGGTCATCGAAGACTCCTGTTTTTCAACTTATACCTCCTTACGCGAAATTGCCATGGGTCAGGACACCAGGGCAATTGGACAAATATGAGCGAATGTCAGTGCGCCTTCACGATGGGCAATAATGCCCAGGAGTGATTCGAGAGGTACCGAAGCCAATGACTGATCAGCGAACGCCACAACCGAAAGGCCGTACCGACCTCGCTTTTGCGCGCACCGTTCTGGCCGTCGAGCGCACCTACAACAGCTGGATCAAGACTGCCATCGGGTTTCTGGCCGGCGGGCTGGGCCTGACGAAATTGATGGAACCCGAGTTGACTTCGCTGCATGGCGCGATGATTCTGGCCGGCTCGACGCTGCTGGGAATCGTTGCGATCGTGATCACGACGGTCGCCACGTTTCGGTACCGAAGCCGGATGGATGACCTTGGCAAGCAGGCTCTGGGACGCTGGCCATTTCGCATCGTCGTCTTCATTAGTTGCAGCTTCATCCTGATCTGCGTGATCGGGCTGGTGTGTCTGTACATGCTGTAACCGATCTGCTTCGTTACGCGAGCTGCAGGCGAGAATGAGGACACTCCTCTATCTTCGAACGTCTCAGGGCCGGCGGCGATGACTTCCTGCACTGACATGTGTTGATTGGATTGCATCGTCTGCGTTCGCGATCGAATCTTTTTGCGATTAGGGCCGCCCGGCTTGGTTGCGGTCGTCTGAATGAGGCTTGTTGAATGAGCAAACCAGCCCAAACAAAGTTCTGGCTGATTTTTGCTGTGTACTCATCATCGTTATTTTCGTTGCCCTGGTGACCTTCGATCTCGACCGCATTAGAGGTCGGCGAATCCGGTGTCTACGGCATCACGGTCTATGTCTGCGACCGGCGAACCGGCAACACCGGCCTTGACCGCACGACTTTAATCGTGCAGTAAGGTGCCGGACCGTTCGGTCATTTGCCCTCATTCGGGATGTCGACGCAAGGCATCACGCTTTCGGGGCACCCGAACACCCCGGCTGTCTACACATCGGGGTGCCGTGTCGAGAGACGCAGAATTCGGCCGCGCTGTGCAGAGGTTATCGTGGCGCTACCTCAGAGCATCGAGGCCTATTGCGCTTCGGAAATATCGTGATTCCTGAAGGCTTCCCGAATCTGCCGCGACTCCTCTTCGGGAATGATCACCTTGATCTCCTGCCGCTCTTCGTCGATGTAGATCTTTTCCTGAGGTATGCCGGCCGCGATCATGTCCTTGCGCGCGACGCGTGCCTGGTCGACCTGTTCGAAACGCCCTGTCAAAGTCGTGTTCATCGGGCAGTCCTCTTGTGTGGTGTGAGCGGCAAACACTGCCGCCCGATACGAAGTTTAGCACGAGCCTGCAAGATTCTTCTCCAGCGAGCGTCGATACCGTCGCCGCTGCATATTGGGCCGGTCTGCCCCCTGTCTGCCATCCGGACACGCGGATACGGTCTGTTGAACCGGCCGTTGTATCCTTCAGAATCTGAAGGCCCAAGCATGAAACCTGGATAAGTGGATATGACCCTGCCCGTTTGGTTGTTGCCGTTCGTTGTGGCGGTTGTTTATCTGACGATGTTTTTGCTCGAGCGGCGCTTCCCGCTGCGAAAGGCACGTCGTTCCGTTTGGCCGCGGGTATTGGTCAACGCCTTCATTACGGGCCTGGCCGTGGCCACGGCCGCAATCACCGTCAGGCCGGCCGTGGAGCATTTGCTGGCGTTGTCACCCGAGCAGAATTTCGGGGCGCTGGCCTTGCTGGAGCTGCCGCTGGCGGCTGAATTCGCCATTGCCTTTCTGCTGTTCGACTGGTCTTTTTACTGGTGGCACCGATTGAATCATCGCGTGCCGCTGTTGTGGCGATTCCATAACGTGCATCACGTCGATCCGGACCTGGACGTGACTACGGCATTCCGCTTTCATGCCGTGGAGATCGGCTATTCTTCGGCATTCCGCGCCACGCAGGTCTTGCTGATCGGTCCGGCGGCCTGGATGTACTTCTTTTACGAACTCGTTTTTCAGGTCGCGACCGTGTTCCACCACAGCAACGTAAAGCTGCCGGTGCGCATCGAACGGGCGGTGAACCGGGTGTTCGTGACGCCCCGGATGCACGGTGTCCACCATTCGCATTTCCACCAGGAAACCGACTCGAATTACGCCACGGTACTCTCGTGGTGGGACCGGCTGCATCGTTCTCTGCGGCTGAATGTGCCGCAGCAGGCCATCATAATCGGTGTTCCGGCTTATTCCCGGCCAGCCGACAACCGGCCCGGCAAGCTGCTGCGCATGCCGTTTGTCCAACAGCGCATTTACTGGCGGGGTCCGGATGGAACGACAATGGAGACCCGACCGGTATCACGAACACCGGGACCGGCAAACCGGATGCAGGAATAGCCCAGAAGCGGGCCGTCGCCGGAATGCGCTGCGAAGTGGGGACGGGCTATTCGCGCACGAGAGAAAGCCTGCGCGCAATATTGCCCGGAGCGCGCATTACATCATGATCTGCTAATCTGGTTACAAGTCCCGGCAAGTGAGAAAATATGCCTGCTCGCCACATTGCTGTGCTCGCCTTTTTCCTGTCGCTGGCGCTCGTGCCGCCGGCGCCCGCACAGCCGGAAAGTATCGACTGGCTTCCTGTGGAGCGCGCCGCATTGGTCGAAAAAGTCCGGCTGGACGGATCGGTGGAGGCGGTCCAGGAAAGCACGGTTTCGGCCCAGACCGCCGGTACCATCATGGCGCTGCCGTTCGACGTCGACGATCGGGTCGAGCAAGGCGCGCTGATCGCGCGGCTGGAAGATACCGAGCAGCGCTCGCGCCTGCGCCAGGCCGAGGGCAATCTCGAAGAAGCCGAGGCCAGCCTGCTCGATGCGCGGCAGCAATTCGAACGCATCGAGTCGCTGTACCAGCAGGACGTGGCGTCGCGCTCGGACTTCGATGAGGCGCGCAACCGTCTGGACGGCGCGCGGGCGCGGTTCGTGCGCGCCGAGGCTGCGGTTGCCGAGGCCCGCGAGCAGCTCGACTACACCCGCGTCGAGGCGCCCTACACCGGGGTGGTCACAGAGCGCCACGTGGAGGTCGGCGAATCGGTGCGCCCGGGCCAGCCGCTTCTCAGCGGATTTTCGCTCGACGAATTGCGCGTCGTGGCCGGCGTGCCGCAGCGGTATGTCGAGCACGCACGAAACTTTTCCCGATTGACCGTTTCTATGGACAACGGCCGGACGCTGCCGGTCACGCGTATGACCGTGTTTCCGTTTGCCGACGCTCAATCGCACAGCATTCGCCTTCGTCTGTACCTGGAAGAACGCACTGACGGCATCGTGCCCGGCATGCTCGTGCGCGTGGATCTGGCCGCCGGCCAACGCGAAGCACTGTGGATTCCGGCCGAAAGCCTGCTGCAGCGCGGCGAACTGCGCGCGGTGTTCGTGCGAGACGGGCAGGGCAAGCCGCGCTTGCGCCAGGTGCGGGTGGGGGTGCGCGAAAAGGGTCGGTTGGAAATCCTTTCCGGGCTGGACGGCGACGACGCGGTCGCGGCCCGGCCCAACGCGCTGTTCGAGCGGGCCGACGGCGGGATCCCGACCGATAGCGGAGACGCGCGTTGAGTGAGGATAGTCAGTCGCAAACCCCTTCGGAACGGGGCCGGTCACGCGAAAGCAAGCCGCTGGGCCCCTCGGGGCGAATTGCACGGGTATTCCAGAATTCGCGGCTGACGCCTTTGCTGGCGCTGGTGGGGCTGATCGCCGGCGTGCTGGTCATGATCGTCACGCCGAAGGAGGAAGAACCGCAGATCGATGTGACCATGGCCGACGTGGTCATTGCATTCCCCGGCGCCAGCGCGCGTGAAGTCGAAAACCTGATTACCAATCCGGGCGAGCAGATTCTCGATGAAATCCTGGAGGTCGAGCACGTCTACTCGATGTCCAGTCATGGCCAGGCCGTCATCACGGTACAGTTCGAAGTCGGCGTGCCGCGGCAGGAAGCGCTGGTGCGCCTTTACAACAAGGTGTTCTCCAACCGCGACTGGTTCCCCGAAGATCTGGGCGCCCGCCAGCCGGTGGTCAAGCCGCAGGGCATAGACGACGTCCCGATCGTTACGCTGACCTTGTTCGACGCCGCGGACCGGCATAGCGGCGAGGATCTGACGCGGCTGGCGCATACGCTGGAGATCGCGCTCAAGCGGGTGGCCGGAACGCGCGATGTCTACACCGTCGGCGGCGCGCCGGACCGTGTGGACGTTCGATTCGATCCGGCGCGGGTGGCCGGCCACGGTCTGGTGCTGGAGGATCTGGCCGATGCGATCCGGGCCGCCAATACCAGCGGCATGGAAAGCCGCATCACGCGCGACGGTGTCTCGGTGCCGATCGCCCCGGGAACCTTGCTGGATAATGTCGAAACGCTGCGCGGGCTGGTCGTGGGCATGCAGCAGGGCAGCGCAATCCGGCTGGGCGATGTGGCCTCGGTGGCGCGCGGCGGCACCGTACCCGACCAGAGTGCGCAACTGGGCTTCGGGCCGGCCGGCAGCGGCGAGGCCGGCCGCATCCATCGTGCGGTGACCGTGGCGGTCGCCAAGAAGCCGGGCGAGAATGCAGTGGTGGTGGCCGAGGCCATCCAGCAACGGCTGGCCCTTTTGCGTGGCCGGGTGATTCCCGACGACATCGAGATCCTGGTCACCCGAAATTACGGCGAAACCGCGGCCGACAAGGCGCGCTCGCTGATTACCGATCTGGTCATGGCCACGCTGTCGGTGGTGTTGCTGGTGCTTGCCGCCATGGGTTGGCGTCAGGCGCTGATCGTCGGCCTGTCGGTACTGGTCACGCTGCTGCTGACGCTGGTGTTTTCCTGGGCCTGGGGCTTTACGTTGAACCGGGTCTCGCTGTTTGCGCTGATCTTCGCGATCGGCATTCTGGTCGACGACGCGATCGTGATCGTCGAGAACATCAACCGCCGGTTGCAGAATTCCTCCCGCGCATTCGGCGAGATCATTCCCGTGGCAGTCGACGAGGTCGGAACGCCGACCATCATGGCCAGCCTGACGGTGATGGCCGCACTGATTCCCATGGCATTCGTCAGCGGCCTGATGGGCCCGTACATGAGTCCCATCCCGATCAACGCTTCGGCCGGCATGGTGTTGTCCCAGCTCGTGGCTTTCGTCCTCGCGCCATGGTTGGCGATGCGCCTGATGCGGCGCGGTCGTCGAGGCGATGACGGCAGCGGTTCGGACCCGACCGCGGCCGGGCGGGAGACGTCGGGAGAAGGCGACACCGATGACGCCGGGGGCGCGAACCCCAGGATGCTGGCCGTGTTCCGCGCCGTGCTGGCGCCGTTCCTGGGCCGGCATCGCGGGCGCCGCCTGGCGCTGGCCGCGGCCGTGGTCGGCCTGACCCTGGCCGCGGCATTGCTGCCGGTTTTCCAGGTCGTGATCCTCAAGATGCTGCCGTTCGACGACAAGTCGGAATTTCAGGTGGTCGTCGACATGCCCGAGGACACCCCGATGGAGCAGACCATGCACGTGCTGACAGATATGGCCGCTTACCTCGAGGGCGTCGATGAAGTGGAGAACTGGCAGGCCTATGCCGGAACGGCCGCGCCGATCAACTTCAACGGGCTGATCCGTCAGTACTACCTGCGCGACCAGCCGTACCAGGGCGATCTGCAGATCAACCTGACCGACGATCGCGAGCGCCAGTCGCATGCAATCGCGCTGGACCTGCGTGCTCCGCTGACGGAAATCGGCCGGAAATTCGGCGCCGCGGTCAAGATCGTCGAAGTGCCGCCGGGCCCGCCGGTGCTTTCGCCGGTGGTCGCCGAGGTCTATGCGGTGGATGCCGAATCGCGCGCGCAGTTGGCCCTGGACCTGGCCGAGCGGATGGGCGGGATCGCCGGGCTGGTCGATATCGATACCACGGTGACCGCGCCGACGCGTCAGTGGGAACTTGTCGTCGACCGCCATCGCGCGGCGAGCCTGGGCGTGGCGCAGGCGCAGGTGGTCGAAACCCTGGAGACGGCGCTGGGCGAGCGCAACGCCAGCTATCTGCACGATCCCGTGGCCAAGCACGCCGTGCCGATCCGGCTGATCCTGTCCGAAGGATACAAGGCCCAGCCCGATACGCTGTTGTCGCTGACCGTGCGGAGCCGGACGGGCCGCCAGGTGCGTCTGTCCGAGTTGGCCGAATTCGTCGAATCGCAGTGGCCGGGTGTCATCTACCACAAGGACCTGCTGCCGGTCACCTACGTGACGGCCGACATGGCGGGCGATACCGACTCGCCTCTGTACGGCATGTTTCGCATGGCCGCAGCGCTTTCCGACGACCCGGAAGCTCCGGACCAGACCTGGATCACCCAGCCCGACTGGCCCGGCCGGCCGGCGCTGAAATGGGACGGTGAATGGCAGATCACGTATGAAACGTTTCGCGACATGGGAATGGCCTATGCGGTGGGCGTGTTCGTGATCTTCCTGTTGCTGGTCGGACAGTTTCGCGGCTACCTGATGCCGCTGATCGTCATGGCGCCGATTCCGCTGACGCTGGTCGGCATCATGCCCGGCCACGCGCTGCTGGGACGCGAATTCACGGCGACCAGCATGATCGGCATGATTGCGCTGGCCGGCATCATCGTGCGCAATTCGATCCTGCTGGTGGTGTTCATCCGGCAATTGCTCGATGAAGGCGAGTCGCTCGAGAAAGCCGTCATCGTTGCCGGTGCGGTGCGCTTCAAGCCGATCGCGCTGACCGCTGTTTCGGCCATGGTGGGCGCGGCGTTCATCCTGACCGACCCGATCTTCAACGGGCTGGCGATCTCGCTGATCTTCGGCCTTGCCGTCTCCACCCTGCTTACGGTGGTGCTGGTGCCGCTTCTTTATTACAGTCTCAGCCCGGATCGGTCACGGCCGTGACGGCAGACGCCGGACATCTACCTTGCTGCGCCTTTTCCGGCGAAACCCCTACGGGACGGGCCTTTGCGGGCGCTCCGCTTCGCTTGGGCTCGCTTATTTGGAACAACCAAACCGCGCTCGCCCAAGCCGAACCGGAGCCTCCCGCAAAGGCACCGTCGCGCCCGTGCGGAGTTATTCAGAGGCTCCCTTGTCGGCTGTGGCATCATGACAACCTGTTTTCCCGCACTGCTTTGGGGCTCTTCCGGTGTTGCGATCAATCCTGCTGTTACTCGTTCTTGTCGGTCATGTGGGCGCGGCGCTGGGTGAAGAGATCGACACCGTGCGGTCATGGGACCATTATCGGGCGCTCATGCTCTCGGACGGGCGGTCTGCGGCCGAGGCCGACGCGCGTATTTCGAGGATGCTTTCGAGCCTGAATTCGATGGACCGTTCTGCCGGCAGCGACCGCATCGGCGTGGCGGCGCCGTCGTTCGCCTTCGACGGCTGGTTGAATTCGGAGCCGTTGTCGCTGGCCGATCTTCGGGGGCGGGTCGTGCTGGTTCGCTGGTGGACCGAGACCTGCCCGTTCTGTGCCAGCAGCGCGCCGGCGCTTCGGGCGATCGATGAGCAGTATGCGCCCCAGGGGCTTGCGGTCATCGGTGTGTATCATCCCAAGGCCGACCGCGACGGGCCGCTGGACGTGGCACGCGTGAAGCGGGCGGTGGCAGCCCGGGAACTCGATTTCCCGATTGCGATCGACTGGGACTGGCGCAACGGCACGCTCAGGGACTGGTGGCTGACGGGGCCCGATCGGCCTGCCACTTCGGTGACGTTCCTGCTCGACAAGTCCGGGGTCATCCAGTTCGTCCACCCGGGGATGGAGTACCACGCTCCCAACGGCTCGGAAGCGCACGCGATGTGCGCGGCCGACATGATCGGGATCCGCGCCGAGATCGAACGCCTGCTTGCGCAGTAGGCCTTCGAACGGGCGTGTGAATTGTGAATCGGATGTAACTGCCTTCAAGTGTGGACGATGAATTCGAAACTGTTTCTCGCAGCGATGGTGCTTTTTTCGGCCGGCTTGATTGAAGCCGATCAGCAGAGCGCTGATGCCGATCCGCAGTCGGAACCCCTGACGCGCGTCGATTTCTGGAACGGCAATCGTTCGGCGGCGCGCCAGGTGTATGAGCGCGAGGTGCTCGAAGCGGTGCTGGCGGCAACCGAAGACGAGATGGGGCCCTGGCAGATAGCCGAGACGCTGGATGATTATCCAGGCGACGAAGAGTCGCGGGTCTTTTCCGGGAAACGCCACGACCTGTTCGTCACGATCGCCGGCAACCGGAAATTCCGCGACGGCGACATGATCGTCATTGCGCATCCGATGACGCAAAACCTCCTGGGTTACCGAATCCCTGTCATTCGAGAGCAGGATGCCGATGCTTTTGCCGCAATCGACACCGAGGCGGAACTCCAGGCGTTGCGTCACGGCATCCCCGAGACCTGGAGCGATGCGGAAATTTTCAGGCGCAACGCATATACCGTGGTCGAAGAGGGTAGTTTCGACGATATATTCCAGCGGCTGGAAGACGGCCGTATCGACTACAGCGCGTTTGGCGCCAATGAAGTTCTCGGTGTATTCGAAAATCGGGCATCGAAGCAGGCCGGGCTGGTGATCGACGAGCACCTGTTGATGTTCTATCCGTTTCCGCTGGTTTTCTACGTCAACCCCGACTTGCCCGCGCTCGCCTCGCGCATCGAAAAAGGCATGCTCGATATTGTCGCCTCCGGCAGGCTGGACGAGATATTCAATCGTCATTACGGCGATATCGTCGACCGCCTTGGCCTCGAACAACGAACCCTGTTCATCCTCGAAAATCCGCTCGTACCCGAGAATTTCTCCGGACTGAAGCCGGATCTCGACAACGAACGGGCGATTCTGCCGGAATCGTTTTCAGCGGCGCCTTAATTAAAAAAGCGCGTACATAAAGACGTATCTCCCGCGGCCGGTCTTCCGGGCGAATGCCACTAGAGAGATCGAGCGCGGGGCCGGATGACGGGCGTCCGCAACAGGTTGGCGCTCTTCTTTGCAGGCTGGGATACCCGGTCCGGCGCGCGGCTCGATCGGTCGGGATCAGTCGTCGCGACCGCTCTTCCAGATCGAGATCAGCAGCCAGATCCCGCCCAGGGCGGCGCCGATGAAACCGATGGTGCCGAGCAGCGGCGGGCCGGAGGATCCGGGGTCGTGCTGGACGTTCAGCGCGATCGCCGATCCGATGATCAGGGCGGCGGTGACAACGCCGAGCGTCAGCCGGCTCGCGGCCTTGTCCAGCCGTGCGGCGACTTCCTTGAGCGAGTTGATGTCGATATGCACTTCGACGCGACCGCGCCGGGCCATCCGCAGCAGTCGGCTGAGGTCTTCGGGCAGGGCGCCGACGATGCGCAGCGTATCCATGAGGCTCTTCTGCAGTCGTTCGGCGACCCGCGACGGCGAATAATGGCGCTTGAGCACGCCCTCGACGACCGGCGCGGCTTCCGAGGCCATGTCGAATTCCGGATCCAGCGATCGGCCCATGCCCTCGAGCGTAATGAACGCCTTGAGCATCAGTACCAGATCGGCGGGCAGAATCAGATGGTGTCGGCGCAGCACGCCGGTCATGTCGCCGATCATCGCCGACATGTCGAGATGCTCCAGGGGTACGCCGTGATATTGCTCGATGAAATCGACGATGTCCTCTTCGAGTTGATCGCTGTCGGTATCGGCGTCACCGCTCCAGACAAGCAAAATTCGCGCGACGCGGTCGGGATCGCGCTCGACCAGGCCGTGCAGCAGATCGGCGACTTCGTGTCGGCGCGTCTGCGACAGCCGACCCACCATGCCGAAATCGAGCAGGGCGATGCGATCATCGGGCAAGAACTTGATGTTGCCCGGATGCGGGTCGGCATGGAAGAAACCGTGTTCGAGGATCATCGACAGGATTGCACGCGTGCCCCGGCAGGCAAT